>Ga0164292_10000033_pt1 | contig 86888 bp, 58 predicted proteins | sample GEODES117metaG_FD_111486 | JGI IMG/M metagenome (GOLD analysis project Ga0164292, IMG submission 111486) | Eutrophic lake water microbial communities from Lake Mendota, Wisconsin, USA - GEODES117 metaG | ecosystem: Environmental > Aquatic > Freshwater > Lake | place: USA: Lake Mendota... | reverse complement strand
CTCGTTTTTGATGTAGTACTCCATTCCTTTTAGCTCGACTTTCCCGTCGATGACTTGCATGTTGTCTGTGACCGTTGGCAGGAACTCACATCCCTGCGGTGTATTCCCGTCGAAATACTGGAAGAGCTTGCAAGTGGTGCAGTATGCGTCTGCCGGTTGGATCCTGCGCATCGGCGTCGTGCGGTTGATCTCGCCGCATTTCCTGCACTGCGTCGCTTTGTCTGGGTTGCGCACGTGGTGTGCGTCGCAGCTGACACAGTCCTGGTATGTGTAGATGATAGCAGTCTTTTCATATAACACGCAAGGTCTACATTGCATGATTTCATTGGCCATCGGGATTACCTCCGTGGTTCGGCCATGTAGAGGAATATTTACACATCCATTGCACGACATCAATGGTTTTAAAGACACGAGTATCGTGCTTGTATGTGTGAAAGCAGTAGGCTGATTCGGGTAAACCGGTGTGATTCCATCTTTGGTTACGTCTATTTTTGTGTTATCAAAGCTGATCTGAAAATACGACGGGCCATTCGAAGGGTGCCGCCCATATGACATGAAAGGCTCTCTGTATTTTGTCTCTGGAACAATCTGTTCAATGAATTTCTGAAACGTTATCGTGGTTTTGAAGACGTAAGAGATCAAGTTACAAACCATCTCGTCGTAGCGGTATACGTTGTCGTAACACGGTTTGGTCATGAAATCGATGCACTGCACGCTCTTGCAGCCGGAGTGGTAGTATAATGCGTCGCCGGACGGACCTCCTGCATTGCCATTCACGCATTGAAAGTTGTATTTGAACTTCTTGACCTCGCCTTTGTTTGTTTTGTAAAAATCGGGACGCACTGCTTTGACTAAATTATTGTATTTGTCGTAATCATGTCTGTAGTACTCATGATATGGTGTATACGGTGGGGATTCCCAGTATGTCGCGGCTTTCGACTCGGGGCCCACGGTCGGGTTTTCAAAGTAAGTCTGATGCCATTTCTTGTCGTTCGAATCCACGCTGCCGTGTACAACCATAACGCATGATGTTTTGTCACCTTTCGGGTTGTGGTTCCTGTAAGCCGTGTAGAACGGCTTTATTGAGAATAGTAGATTGTTAATAGTTCCTTCTTGCCAGCACGGCGTCTTGTAAAAATAATACCGGTTTCCTGAGTTTACTTCGGTACATTGTGATATGCTCTGTTGGTTTGTCTTTAAACCACTTTGTTCAGCGTCGAATGTATGAATATTTTTGGGTTCTGCAGACCAAAAGTTGTCGTTGAAGTGTGTCATGGTGGGAAAATCTCCCGGCGGTTTCCAATGGCGACAAGACAATATACGCGCGTTCCAATTTGAACCGTATCGATGGTTCAAGCACGATTCGGGTGAACGGAGGGAGTACACGTTCCAGTCTGCTACGTCGTCTTCCGAGTCCGAACGCTTCTGGAATCTGTGACAGTTCCTGCCTCCACTGTCGCATGTGGCACCGGGTAGTATTACAGACAACGTTTCTGGTGTAGTACTGACTGAAGATCGGTCTGCCACGCGATATGTGTTAGGCCAAATAGGTGATGACCAAAGATAATTATACTGAGACCTGAACGACCCAACCCCTGCTTGTCTTTCGGTCCACGTTACCTTGCTGGTTTCTAACGTCACTTGCACGTTGATTTGGGGCATGGCTTGGCAGTGTCGCGGGCATATCCACACGTTAGGTGGATTGTTTGTGGGAATATTGAACCGATTTTGGTCGACATCGTATGTTGTACAATCGCAGTCCGCGTCGTTGACGCTGTCACTGTCTTTCAGAATCCATCCGAACAACCAGTTGCAGTTGTTTATGTCGCAATTTGATTTTCCATCCTTTGTGAATCTGTTGTAGAATGTTTGGCTGTTACCGAAGTTGAACCCAGTGAGCAAGTTAATTTCATTGTCGCACTGAAATTGCGGATACGAGTGTGCGACACAGCACAGACAAGCGCAAAGCAGCGCGAGCACTCGCGGATACTTCATGTGGATATGGATGTGGTCGTTTATATCTCGTCACTCGAACAGGATTTTGACAGTCTCGAAAGAAATGACGAGGCAGAGCATAGTGAGCACTGCGATCACGCCGTGCACGTAGCCGATGGCGAGGTTCGTGAGGTATATGCTTGCGTTTATGCAGAGGAGGTAGAGAAGCTGGTCGAATACCGACGACACGCTGACGTACCGCAGCACCATGAGGCCGCAGCCGACAAGGATCGCGAGGAGCTGCATGTCGATGTGGAACGACAGTATGTAGCTAAAGACCAGCGCGCTGATCTTGTACGCCGCGTAACCTTGTGTCTGTTCGAGGTCGCTGCACACCGCTTTGCATATTTCGAGGACGTGCATGAGAATCAGCAGCATGCTGATGTGTGCGAGCGGCGTGGGGCAGTTGTCTTGCACGAGGTTGAGCACGAGGTTGACGTTGGCGGTTGTCACGGCTTGCATGAGAACCTCGAGACCCGGCAAGATTTGCCGGAGAAGCTGGTTGGCCACGGACGAGCAAGAACACGTGACAAAGGCGACGCACAGGATGAGAAAGCCGGCGCTGTCAGCTTTCATGAGACTCTGAATGGCGTCCGCGAATATGTAGAGAAACACATTCGCAAAGTTGTACTGCATTTTGATGTCGTCGAGGAGAACGGAGACGAATAGCAGCATGCTAGTCAAGCATATAAGTTTGGCAGCTGTGCTCCCTGTGGGCGTGTCATGCACGCGGTCTACGGTGGAAAACTGAATCTCGCGAGTCATGTGCAGCGCAACTACGCCGAGCACGATACTCATGCACCGCGAAATAATGTTGTCGACAATTTTGTTCAGGACGAGGCGCTGGATGAAGTGAAAGATTATGTACATGAGCAGGCAAGTCAACAGCAGAATGTTCGAGTCATTCGTGTTGATGAAAGTGTATACACTACGCGTGAGACTGAACGTCACTGCTGATTCGAGTCGTCCGGTTACCTGCGCACCAGACACCGGCATGTTGTTCAGTGCGGCAAAGCGCCAGCACTGGCTGTTTTATTCACAACTGACAAAAAAATGCTTAGCATGTCTTTTTCTTGCGTGTTTTGATGTGCTTCTCGTAGGCGATGTCGAACAAAAATTTGCCGATGTGGTACAGCACGCAAGCGGACGACATGAGAGGAACCGCGTGCTTTTCGCAAGCACGCACTACGATCGAGATGATGAACATCGGGAATTTCTTCTCGAGATGCTGGAGCATGGATTTCTCCATGTCGTTGTCGAGGTACTCGATGAACACGTCGAAGATGGGCGTCAACGAGCCAATGGAGTGTTCCATGCCAGATTTCTGCTTCTTGCATACGATGCATACGCCCAGCAGTGCAAAAGCACACTGAAACAGCCAGACGTTGTCATACCAGGTCCAGAGGAATTCAATCCACGACAGGTACCCGCTCGTAAGATCGTCAGCAAAAGGCGTCGATCCGTCCCACAGAATGTAGGGCGATATCATGATTACCTGCATGAGTACGAGAGCCGCCGCCTTGGTTTTCGTGTACTGTGGCGGCAAGTCATGGCAGAGCGATGCGACAGAAATCAGAAGGATTACAGCCATGCATGTCTGCATGTGCATGCTGTTGTTCTGCAGGAGGAGCAGTATGTCTTTCTTGTCCGGGAACGGAGGGATTTCCATCTTGGATGCAATAACGCGCGCGCGTCTTTTATATGTCACGAATGTACTTTACGCCCACCGCGCAATCGAAGCACGAGGTGCAGCGTGCTTTCTTTTTGGATGTTGTAGTCAGCAAGCGTCCTGCCGTCCTCGAGCTGCTTTCCGGCAAAGATGAGGCGCTGCTGGTCCGGGGGTATGCCCTCCTTGTCCTGTACTTTGCTCTTTACCATGTCGATGGTGTCAGAGGACTCGACTTCGAGAGTAATGGTCTTGCCCGTGAGCGTTTTGACGAAAATTTGCATGAGAGGTGGACGAGCGTCTTATATAGACCGGCATGCGTTTTTCAGTGAAATGTCTCGATACTCGGAAGTCGTCGGTGGAAGTAGTGCTGCTCGCCGTACGGCATATGTATGCGGTCGGCGATGTACTTTTCGGCAGCGTAGTTGACGTGCTGGCGGTAGAGCGGCACGAGGAGGGTGGGAGTGAGCAGCACGAGCGCAAGTGCGAGGCCTGTGAAGAGCAGCCCGTGTCCGGTGACCCAAAGCAGCGCATGGTCGATCACGGTGCCGCATGGTGCATACCCGCACAGGTACGTGTTCTGGATGAGCTGTATTGCGGCGACGAGGTGCACGGAGCCGCGGGCGTGAGCCTCGACCTGGTCGCAGAGCGCCGAGTGGTGTTTCATGTTGGCGTAGAACTCAGGGCTCTTGCACTGCTGCATCAGCCATTCCTCGTGCTTGCGCCGCTGTTGCTCGCCGACGAGCGCCTCGACATACAGCTGGACGCGCGTGAGGACGAAGCCACAGCACCAGAGAGCAAGTGCAAGTATTGGGATGTACAAGAAACAATTCGTGATCAGCCGCGCGTCCCTGCGCACACTGAGCATGCATGCTGTGTTTGCATCACAAATATAAACATGACAGATTTCAAAAAAATAAAGCTGGAAGTATAAACGACACTGTGGCTTGTGGCATGCCACGCAAAGGCGGACATCACATTGATCAGATGCACAAGCGGGTAGAGAACCTCGCCCGTGAGATCTTGAATATGAAAAATAATGGAACGTCAGGCTCGAGGCGGCAGTCGAGGTCAAACTCCAGGCCCCATTCGAGGTCGAGTTCGGCGGGACCGCCACAATCAAGGGGAAACTCCAAAGGCAGGGGTCAGCGATCACATTCGCACCAACCGAAGGCGAGGCAAAATGAAAACAGGACCCCGAGAGAGAGCAACAGGAAAGAATCACGTGGGTTTGCCATGTGTCAGATGCCATTGCCAGAATTTCATCCGTCAAGTATTACAGATGCCAGATATGTTTACCAGTCTTATGGACAACCTGCAGGCACCTTCAAAATAGAAAAAAAATCCTTTTATGCCTTCCAGACCAATACCGTTAACGGTGAGCTTCCCAAGACAATCGTGGCACAGAGACTGAACAGAACCAAGAGATCAAAAGACGTTATTGAACAAAATGCTGTCAAGACAATCCCGTATGAATCTTACGCATTGGATTCAGTTGACAATACTTTTTTGTTGTATGTATCCACGAACAATATGGTATCAGAAGGTGCTAAACTCGAGGATGAAGAAGAAGAAATTTTTGGTGTACTTGACGGTGAAAACGGCGCTGTTGCAGAATTCCAAAAACCCGGGAGAGAGTACTACATTTTTTATTCCATAGCGTATACAGTACTTTCGAAGAGGGAGCCTGGTAAAACAATACCCGCATTTATGACACTGTTTGTGCCTTGTACTCTACAGAAAAACATAGCCGACAACATCATACACAAAGAAAAGTTAGGTATTGTTAAACCAACACTTATAACAGGAGCACCAGCAGTAGAAACAGTAGTTTCTACTCGCACGGAGCTGATTGAGAAATACAAAGCCTACATCAGCTGTCATAGTTTCTGTGACGAATGTAAATTATCAGCCAGTGACCTGCACTCGATTGATTCCAAAATTCGAGCGGTGTTGGAAGGTACTTACTTGGTGAAACGTGTGACTGAATCAACGGGTGCAGTGCAAATTGTGCATTCACCAAGAATCAAGATCGGCGCCAGATTCGGAGCACCCAACAATTCTCAAAAAATCAGAAATTTTCGCATGAGTATGGTATTCCAAATGCCATACAAGACCGACACCCAAAAGGCTGTAATTCGCAAGCTGTGTCGAGATGTCATGTTTTCAATCGTTGCAAAAGTCAAGGATCCCAAATATCAAAAATCAATAATGTATAACCCAGCAGATCCTACGGCCAATACAGAGTGGACCTCTGGACTGGCAAAACATTACATGCTCGAGATACTTCGCGTTTTCTATGAATGTTACTATTTTCGCATCATGCATCACCCGATTAATGCGACGCGTGTGTATGCATTGTCTTCGGGATTCTTCACATGGAAGCAGTACTTTGAAGAACGAGCTGTCATACCAGCAAAATATGTTTGGGATAAGATGACACGAACAAGGGAACTTGTGAACCAACCAGTCTTGCCGAGAATTCACGTTCTTCCGGACGAATCCACTGACGAAGAAAATGATGCCGATAGTAAATCTTCGAAGTACCGATCAGATTCGCGCGCCGGCAGTGTAGCTCCTGAAAGGGGGGGTAAGTAAGTGTTTTCCCTTTTTTTGCTTTTTTTATTTTTGTTGTATGTTTTGGATTACTTACTTTTGCTTTTTACAGGGACGTGAGTACTTATCCAGGACGTCCAGAGACAGGTGGACAATACTCGGATGTAGGCCCCTGGATAAATTCGTCACCTAATGTAGCAGGAATGTTTCCTCCTTTTCAGAAATTGTGTGTAGAAAACAAAAAATATTTGCCCTTTTTTCTATTGAAAGATGAATTGACTGTTATAGCAACACGTATTTGGGATCCAGATCCAAACAAGAAATATGAGGATCAATTCGAAACTTACACACAGACTAAAATTTTGAAGAAGTATGTCCAGAAAAGATACCAGAATGTTAAAAGCGGCGATGATTTGACACTTCTCACTAATCTGATGGACAGTATGCTTGAAAACATAGATGATGTGACGTCGAAGGACGATTGGTTGTGTTACGTGAAAGCATTCCGTTCTATAGACCAACGTGATTGGGACGCTTACAATCATTTGATAGAATACGAGCATAAAATACCCGAAAATTACATGAAAGACGAAGCCGTGTCGAGTGTAGATGCACAGTCAGGAGCAGCGAACATGTCTGTTGAAGGTGCTCAGGCAGAAGCATCAGGAGAAGGCGCTCAGGCAGGAGGAGGGAGTGTGTCGGGTGGAAACGTGCAGGATGCTGTGCAGGGTTTTCCCAATCAGTCCACGCTTGATAGTTCCGATGACGAAAGCGAAGGTGATGCAGAGGAGCGTGAAAGACTTAACGGTGTGGGTCAAAAAGACGGAACAAAGGGTAGTGGTGGGACATCGAGAAAGGATCCACGCATGCAAGCAAATCTAAACATCTTGCATACAGATGCAGGGTTAGACTATGATGTAGATTACATCGCCAAACGACTTGAACGATTACGGGACTGGTGAGTGGGTGTTTTATTTACATACTTTCATACTACTTCCATGCAAAGTGAAGGAGTAGCATAGTCTCGTCCCGCGGGGGCATAATGTGAAAGTTGCAAATAAAATCGTCGTTGAATAGCTTCGTTTCGTGGAACACAAACGTGCACGCGTCCGTGTCCTGCTTCTGTATGCTAAAGAGTACTCTGATTTTCTTTTCTTGTAGTGTAGTGGTGTGTTTGTCAGGAGAAAGGGTGTAGAAGCATTTTATGACTACGTGTGTGTGCATGTCCATCATGTCATCTGCTTCGAGGCCAAACGTCCTGTTTCCTATGTGCTCGTTATCGGGAGAGTCATGCATATGCTTCAGCATTTGCGGTAGATCGTCGAGAGGCAGTTTGAGGAAGAGCTGGTGTCCTTCCATGAGCATGCATCGGGAGACGAAGAGGAAGTCGACGCTGTCGATGGTCGCCTGCTTGTTTGTGTCGTAGTAATGCACGCAGTGGTGGCCGTGTGTGAGGTACGCGTTGCTTTCCTGGTGCTTGCATAGCAGACCGACGGTGAGGTCTTCATATGTGTTGTCGGGGTCGCTGCCGAAGGTTTCGAGGGACGTGCCGAGTTTGAGCAAGAGCAGCGTGTCGAACTGGATGATTGGGAACATGAGGAATGGCAGCGACGGGATGCATACTTGCTTTGCCCCGCACGGGGCGGGCTGGAATCGGACCGCACCGTCGTCGAGGACAAGGCCGTGCGCCATCGCATACGAGAGCTGGTTCGTCGGGAAATCGATGTACTGTACGCCGTCAGCAAGCGGCAGCTCGTCGAATCTGTTTTCCGCGTCGGGCTGTGTCGGAGTGACGGGATACAGTTTCGTGTTTTTCCCGCACACGCACAAGACGAACATGAATCCGTGCTGCCAGGTGATGCAGGGGATTTCCTCTCGCGCTGCACAGTCAGTGAGTGTGCTCGGGATGTGCATGACGTGCTCGGCTGTGATGCAGCGTCCGAATTCGAGGATCGAAAAGGCAAACGCAGAGTCAGCAAACGGTTTCGTGGTTTTCTTGGACGAGTGCGATATGTTGGCGTGACGCAGGTGCTCGAGGAACGGCAACATGTGTGCCATCGATTCCGGTGGGTATGTGAAGAGCTCGTGTTTCTTTATGACGGTGGACAAGCTGTTTGCCTTCAAGTGTTGCTTGTGTAGTATCAGATCGACGCCATGGCACGTGGTGATTTTAACGTACTCTTTTGGGTTTCGTTTCTGCGTGTCGAGGAAGCTGTGTTTGTCCTTGCAGTGGTTGACGTGCAGATGCCGGTGGTACTCGATCATGACCGGACTGTTGTTGTGCTCGCGTTTGTGTGACGGCTCACTAAGCACGACTACTCCGTTGTGTGCGGGTATGTATGCCATCGGAATGGCGGTGTGCATCATGAGGAAGACGAGCACTTGTGCTGCGTTAGCCATGTTGCGTGTGTGGACGACTATTTTGTTTTCGAGTTCCGAATGCTTCCACTCTGCCGCATACAATGCTTGTCCCACGATGACGAAGAGGATGTCCGTGGCCATGGAGACCTGCAGGCCGTTGTAGGTGACCTGATTCGGCTGTTGTGCTTGTGCAGCTGGCTGCTCCCTCGGGCGAACGGTCCATGTAAAGACGTTGTTGGTGACCAAGTTTGTTTCTTCGTTGATGATAGGTGCTGTCCATGCAGGGGACAGCACGCCGTTGTGTGAGACTGCATGCATGAATCTGTGCTTTTGCTGTGGATGTTTCTCGAAGTGGACCCTCAGAATTGCGAGTAGCATATCAAGCCTGCTGGCGTCCTGGTCCATGTCACAGATGTGGATGAATTTCTGGATGACGCCGTGCGCGTTGCCAACGCTCTGTATCACGCCGTCGTACCACTTGTAACAGTTCTGTGGCTTCATGAAAGCGGACGAGTTGCCTGCGGTGTTGGAGCTCGAGGTCGGCTGTGGCATGCCGCAGCCGTCGACGGCATTCGTCCAGAACTGTTCTCCTGCGCTGTTTTTTTCCGTTTGTGCCTGGGCTTGCTGCTGTGCGAACCAGGCGGCCATGATCTCGCATGTGCCGTTGCTCGTGCACTCGGCACTTTTTTCCTCTTGTATGGGATTGACGCTCGAGTCCACATTGAAGAAGGTGTGTGCCACGAACGTGGTTGGCATGTTGGTGGCGTCTGGCTCGATGATCCGAGAAAAAGCAGAGTTGAGGACTGTCTTTGCCATGGCCAGCTTGCGCAAACTGTCTTCCGAGAAGGCTTCGGGTATGGATTTCTGCATGACTCTGTCCGTGCACACGGCGTTGACGAGGAATTCTGCGAATTGGTGGTACGTTTGCAGCTCTGCGTGCGACAAGTGCTTCTCTTGCTCCTGTGCGACACATGCCAGAATGTGCAGCGGACATCCATTCTTCATCTGGAGGTAGTACAGGTTCATGCATGTGATAATCATGAGCGCGATGTCGAGGAGCACGAGGGCGAAGTACAGCTGCATGGCTGACAGCACGGCTGAGAGGGAGATGGGTACGAACAGGAACGCCTTCACGGCGTCGAGCATCACATGCTCGATCTGGCAGTGAGTTTTGTCTTCGTCATCTACGCGCGAGAGGAGCATCCTGCGATAGAAGGCGCCGTGGATGACATGTCTAGTCCATTTGCCCATCATCGCTGTCTCGAACGCACCGTCGAAGTTTCGCGCCCTGATGTCCTTTGCTGAGTACACTGGCTTGGCTATGTATGCTGTGAGGGAGAGCGAGGCTTCTCGGAGGCAGTCCATGTCGATCCATGAGTACCGGCTGAATTTGACGCGGTCGAGACACAGGCCGCGGTGCATGAAGGAAAACATTCGGTTGAGGTGCTCGAGCAAGTAGTAGGCCTCATTCGCGAACACGTCGTCCTGCTTGAGCACATGCACGCCTTTCAAGGCGAAGTTGGAGTCCTCAGTATCTTTTGCTTTGCGCTTTCGTTTGCGGTGCTGCACTGGAGCGCTTCCGGCGGCTACCGGGAGAACATTCCACGTGAAGCAGCCCGTGGAGTCGGACGTGCCGCACGGCGTGCGGTTGCAACGGCAGCCTCTGACGAATGACTCGAACTGATTTTGACTGATGGCGTTGCTCGCAAAGCAGACGGCTGGGCCTTCGTTGGTGTGATAAAAGTTCAATTGCGCCATGTGCTGTGATGTCTTGTACCTGTCCTGTTGCGTGCCTGTCCCCTGCCCCGACGAACCGACGAAACGTTCGAACTCTGCCCAGAGTAACAGGAGCAGCTTTGGTTCAGCGACACACTTGGCGACCTCGAGAAAGGCGACTATCCTGCCGAAGCTGAGCTCGTGATCGCTGACCTCTGCGTTTATGCTGCCGTTGTTCATGACCACTGCGGTCTGGCGCGCGAGCGTCATCGGCGTGGCCTTGTCGAGATTCTCGACGCCTGGATTCGCGATGTAGCTCGCGCGCGTCTCCTGATCCGGCAAGCAGTGTCTTGCATACGCATTCATGGTGACGCCGACCTCCTGGAAGGTGGTGTCTTTGCCGCGGCCCCATCTGCCAGCGTCATCGACTTGCTTCTTCCAGTGATTGTGGTTCTTGGACGGTGCTGTGTACACGTCGAACCCGCCCGCGTCGCACGGCTGCACCGGATAACAGTATGGACTGAACTTGTGGGACTCACACCAGATCGAGATCGCTGCGCCGACCATCCACCGCTTCGTCATCTCGTTGATGAAGTTCAGACCTATGTCGATTGCCTGGGTGTTGAGCAGGTAAATGGCAGAGACGATGGCGTCGTCGTTGACGGCGGCTTCGACCTGGTTCGTGCAGCGGCGAGCGAGCAAGAGGTAGTCCTTGATGATTCGCGTATTGCCAGCCTCCTCCGCATACAGGCGGGCGATCTGTTTGAGAGACTGCGCCCCCCTCGCCAGAGCCACCATCGGCATGCTCGTGCTGGACTCTATCCACGCCTTGATGTAGTGCTGAACCGATTCGTGCATGTTTGGCAGGATCACGGACGTTTCGCTGGTTTTGGAGATATCCTTGAGCGTGTCGTGCATTTCATGCCCCTTGACGCCGTAATGCTTGAGCACCTGGTTTGCGATGGACTGGAACTTGTTGAGCTTGTTGCTGCTCCTGTTTTTGACTTTCATAATATTCCAGAGGTTGCTTTCGGTGACAGTCAGAGACGTGCTGCGCTTCTGCAAGCTGTAGTAGTCCGGGTTGTCTGGCGCTGTGCTGTCGATGAAACGGTCGAACGGGTCCGCATCCTGACAAGCATTGGCCATGAACAGCTGGTACGCCGGTGAGCTCCACAGATACAACGGCACCACGCTCGATTCGACGTTTTTAGTGCTTTCTGTCTCTGAGGTCTTGCGCTTCTTGTGTGACCGCAGTTCCTCTTCTTTTGAGCAGCTCTGGTTGAACTCACATATGTATCCGCTAACGACCGGATAGCCGTGGACGCCTACGTAGACATGTGAGTCGTCGGACATGGCCTGCTCGAATTCCTCCTTCTGATCTTCAAATTTCTGCCAGTCCACATCTGGCCGCGTGCTCAAGATCTGCCGAACACACTCGACGTTCTCCTTGTACACTGTCTTTGGGATGGCCATGTAGAAAATGCCCGAGAAGAAGTTTTGAAAGTCCCAATTTTTTGTCTTGATCGGCAGGTGTGAACAACGCGAGCCGGGTTGGTAATCCCGTTGAGTTTCTGTGCGGATGATTTGGAACTGCTTCCTACGTGAATGCTTGAGAATTTCCAGGTATTTATTGTACATCTTGACCTCTACTGGGTTGTAGACGTCAATCCTGCAGCACTGGAAGTCTGCGGCGAAGGGTGACGCTTCGTATGTCGAGAACCCATTTTGCTTCAGGTAGAGGAAAAACGCAAGCGGTATGTTGGCATCGAGTCCCAGCGTTGCGATGTTTTCGGCGCCCGCGTTGCAGCTAAACATGTTGGTCATGTTCATGGGGCCGAGCTCGAGCATTCGGGCCATGTTGTTTGTCACGCGCAACAGAGGATCTTGAAGACAATGCCCGCCACTGGAGATCATCTGGACGAGAGAAACTGCTGGGTCGCATGCTTCGATGTGCGCACATATCCGCAGAACCTCGACGACGACTGTGTGATTTTTGCCTTCTTTGTCGCGGACCCTGCACGGTATGACGTGGATGTGCGAAGTGAGGAAATTATGCAGGGACAAGTTCTCTTCCTCCTGCCGCGCACGCAACGGTTCAGAGCGACAGTCGAGCATCAACTTGCTTAGATGTGCATCACCGAGGGTTGCGAGGTCGACCCCATGCAGTCCACGCGCGCTCGATATTTTTTCCAGAATAACTGGGTCTACGTAGCTGAGGCTGTCGCGTCTCGTGTCTTTGTCTTGGTATCGATTCTCTATCTTGATGTTGACGTCGCGCACGATTTTCGAGTTTCCGTACTGGTGGAACAGTTCCTGACGCTCTGTGTTGACACACGGACATGACAGTTTCTTGTTATATGTCAGGTCTGATGCGTAGCCATTGTATGCGTTCTGGATCAGCATCAGGTCCTCGTCGTTCTTCATGTCTATCAATTTGCGAATCGTAAACAGTGAAAGCGTGGTGTCTGCTCCCTTGATGCCGCCGTGGTGGCGCCCATGCAGCATTTTTGAACTGGTATTTGCGTCCATTTGAACGGGCCACTCCCCCCCCAGATCTGAGGTGCTGCAGTCCAACCCGTTATGTGGCTGCAGCACTTGATTTGCGTACAGCATCTTGTCTGTTGCTGTGACTGTAGGCTTGTGGAATGGATCGTCGTCTCCTTGCTTCACCATTCGATTCAACTGTCGAAGCTCCTGCTCTTCTTGATGCGCGCCTAGCGTCAGACTGCACAGAGGGGGGCGGATGCCGAATAATCGAGCATGCTGTCTCATGCTAGGCCCTTGCAAATATTCTAGATGGTCCGGCAGGAGGTACTCGTTGCCTTCGCATGCGACTGCGTTGGTTTGCAGGAGGAAGTTGTACGGCACCGCTCGGTTCGTGATGCAAGGAAGCATGAACATGTAATTCTCACACCCAGGTTGCTCTGCAAGGTCACCGTAATTGGCGCGTTCCGTCGAGGGCAGGAGGGTGCGCGGCTCCTGCCGGTCCTTGTTCTTTTGCTTTGAATCATCTTCTACTGGATCGTCCATGCCCACTCGTCGAAAGGTTTGCTGTGGTGTACTGTCGATGTCTCGATAGTGAGATTGTGACTCTACTACATTGTCGTCTATGAATGCACGGTCAAAATCGTTCTCCTCTTCCTCCTCTTCTTCCTCTTCCTCTCCTGCATAAACAGTTTCGTCAGAATGTGCTGTGTGCATGCGCAATGCAATACAATACAATACCAGAATATGCGACGTCATCTTCGTTCGCCTGTTCTTTCTGGCTTGCCGCACGACCTGCTGCGCCATTCCCTCCTCGAATTTGATCGAATTTGAGACTTCTCGTGGAAGACCCGCGCGGGTCTGGTGTTGATGTGGGTGGGCTCTGTATCATTGGGTTGGTGATTTCTCGCAAAGGTGTGGTGGTCTGGAAGAATTGTCGTATATTGCCGACCCCGCTTTCTTCCCCTGTAGGCTTCTTCTTTCGTGGCATCTTTTGTCGGGCACAAACGAGGGAAAGCCCCAAAAAAAATGGAGGGAAATCGAAGGGCTTTTTGTATTTTTTTTTATTTTCAAAAATTTGAAAAAAAGATTTGAACGTACGCGGGTCGCCGGCGAATCACAAGGATAAATTATATGCATCCATTGGGATGGACAAATTCATATCGTGCACGGAAATTTGAGTGCTTGACTTGATCGGTGGATTTTCAACTGGATTTGGAAGCGTGAAATGCAACAAAAGCAATGTTAATGCGAGTGAGAACAGGATCGCTGCCATGCTGAACACCGTTTTCAGTTGAAGCTTTTGCGACTGCGATTCCAGTTCTGTGTATGCATATATTGGAATGGTATGTATCGCACGCAATAAAATTGCAAAAGTAAGGAGTGTGAGCAGCCATGCGATGAAAATAAACATCATGGATTTCGAATTGCCGTTTTTATGTTTGCTGAAAAGCTTTTTTTTCGACGGCATGATATATACATGCACGGTATACACAACATGTCAAACTTCCTACTGTGTGTGCTGATTGTGAGTGTGCCTTGCGTGAGTGCTTTTGAAATCAGGTGTATTGATGTATACGAAAGTTTGAAACGGCATGTGCGAAGTGGCCATGCCTGGCCTATTTTGCAGGATACAGAAGCGTGCATGTCGGATGCTTTCATAAGAAAGAGTCTCATGTATACCAACACATCCACATTGCAGATTTCGAATGGTGCATTTCAGTTGACCAACGATTCGTCCGCTTTGGCAGAACTCTTAACATTTTCTCTGCTGGGTAGACATTTTGATTCTCAGGGAGCACACAATGGCTTTTTCTTCAATTGGAATCGATACTACGAAACAATTTCACTTGAGTTGCTGCCGTGTGAATTCTCGCGTCCTCTGTACAACTTCGTGCTGCTTTTTACTCTGCTGACAATATTATGCTTCATCATGATGCAACTGCACGTCACATCGAAGTCTGAACAGAGCAACCTTATTTTGACAGAAAAAAAAGACATTTCTTCCAAAGGTTTGGCGTTCAACATCATGGATTTTCGCAAGTAGGGTTCAATGACATGGTGCACTTCAAATGTGGAAATTCAGCATGGAAAATGTCGGTGAGTTCCTGTATTCGAGACGAAGGGGATTGCACGAGGCATACGATTTGCGCATCCTCCTTCATAAACTGCAAAGCTTGCATGATGCAATCGTCAAGGATATCATCTTTTTTTTTGCGGTTGAATGTTGTCTTGTTCTTTTTGTACATCATCTGCAAATAAAAGTGCATCGTTAATATGTAAATTTTATTTGATACGATATAGGGTGTAAATTTTTAAAGCTAAACTTACCGAGAACTTATTCGACGTTCTCTGCTTTTCTTGTAGCAGACGCAGTGGTATGCGCAATTTCTTTCTACCATCTTCTAGCAACTCAAAGTTTTGGAAATTGCGCGTTAAGCGGATGTGTCTGAATATGGCCTTCTCGAGCTTTACACTGGGCTGTACGTAGTTGCCATTCACATTTACGACTGGTATTTGACATGAATAGTCTCTGTTCACGGGCTGTAGCCAATACACATATTTCTCGTTCTTCTGCATGATTTTTATGAGGCACTGCACATCTGTTGGTTCCGGAAGCACGCATGCCTGTCCTACTTTCACGACACTGAAATTTCGGATGTCTATGACTTTCATGTGCATAGCTCGAACTGTGCATATATCGATGCATTTACTAAAAAAAACTACATTGCGTCACCGAGTTTGGCCCGTTTTCTTTTCATGGTTTCCAACATCTTGGCGGAGTTCAGCTTGGGAACCAACGTTACGAGAGGTTCCTTTGGCAACAGCCTCACGCACGTCATGTCATATGAGATGGAATCTGGCAGACGAATGGCACAGTCGATGTCGAAGTCCGTGGATACACGCTTGTATTGCAGGTCGTGTACGAGCACACGCTCATGCCCAACCCAGTGCATGCGGATGTGTGGATACTTTGCAGAGCCCTTGAAAGCTTGGTGCAAGATGCCATGCCGTTGGACGCAGTTGTACTGCGCCAGGGACTGTCCACCGACACAAGACGAATCGAAGATGCCAAGGACCGGGTGTTTGCCCTTGTGTATCTGGAAGACAAGTGCGAATACCACACTTTCATTTGGTATGATGTTGCGCAAGCTGTAGTGCAGTTTTGCCGTGTACAGCTTTTCTGAAAACACGAAAGTGTTGCCTTGTCTATCCACAGTCAAGCAGACAAAGTGTGCTTGCTTTGGTAGTATGGTAGCCGGCTTCTGGGCGTCGAATCGCGTGTGTTCGATCTCCTGTTTGTCGATGATGAATTTGTGCTGTTTTGTGTTCTGTTGATCGGTACGTGCATGGCCAAATATGTCACTGAATATGCTGATCTCCACTTCTTGGATGTGCTTCAACATGGCGGAACCCTTGAGTTTGTTCTGACAAAAAACCACGTCACAGCAAAGGTAAAAAAAAAAACGAAAAAATGAAATCCAGCATGACCCTTATGTACACCAGACATGCCACGTACAGTAATATGTGGACTATATGTGCAGGCTGTGTTTTGACGCGATCCAGAGACAAGTAGAGAGAAGACACGAGTAACGTCAGCACGACTCCAGTCATCGGATGGATGATGCGATTCTCATACAAGACGTCTAGTGTCCAGCAGATGACCTTCTCGATGATCATGAACGTGGACAGAATCACTATTATGATGAATTGCATCCGACATCGAAATTGTGCATTTATACTCAAAGACTCTGTGTCATGAGCATTATGTCTACTTTCTGGAAAGCAGGACCACCCATGATGCATTTGCCAAAAATGCGAATCTTATCGCCGTATGTTTCAGTTCCGTCTGCTTCGAGGACGTACGGTTTGGGCATCGCAATGCATGTGCTTTCAGCATTTGTTTCTTCGTGGGCGCGCTTGCCGAGCGGTGTTCGCCCCTTAGCGATGTCTGAGGTGGAGCGTCTTCCTTCAGTATCGAATTGGTTGTACTCGAAATCGAAATACCACTGCACCATCTGGCCAGGGCGCATGGGAAAGTGTCCGTTGTTGACAGTGATTTGACCGCCTATCAACACCGAAAATACTGTATCTCCTGTTCTTGCGCATCCCTCAGCTCTTCCGAGGGCATACCCCTGCATCCGGAAAAATGGTAAAATTTTTGCCTGATCTATCACATTTTGTGAAATGGCGGGTGCTCCTGAGATTCCTGACCATGCCTTGTTTATATCGTTTGTGATATCATATTTCATTTCGTGGAAGTCAGCAGGAGTCTTGCTTGCATACCAAGCACGAATCAGAAGATGTATGTCCTTGTGAAGACCACTGAAGTTTGACATCACAGACGGGTACGCGTCTGTCGGTGTACACAGCGGACCGAGCGATTCATTCACATTCAGGACCAAGTCGTCTTTCATGGTCGCATGTGAATTTTTCCTCCGGTGCATTTCATCATGTGTCACCTTATTCAAGGTAAGCATAAGACGCTCGTTTATTTTGCACTGTCGGATATGCTTTGCAGCGGAATCCACTCTCGTGTGTGTTGCGGAGCCGAGAGATACGAGGTAACTCATGCCTGTACATTTTATGGCTTAAATATCTTTGTTGTCGAAGTTTCAGTTATGATCCAAACGAAAATCAAAATTGTGTACGCAACACAACGCCCATACAGCACCGCGAGCCTGTCCGTCATGTGGTGGTGAGGCGTATGTTTTATACGAAAGTATTTGCATATGACAAACATTTTCAATGTGAAGTCATGTGTATATTAATCAGTAACGGTGATGTGGCATGAGCGCGTACGTGTCCACGACATCCGCCGCTCTGCAGAGCGTCGACGACGAGATGCTTCAAGTTCTTTTGCATTCGACAGATGGCAGCGTTGAGTGCAACATATTTTACATTCCGTGCACACAGGTCGAAATCGACGGAGTTTCGGCGAAATGGGTGACAGACTCAGGCAGTTACGATTGTGTAGAGCTGCCATGTGAGCACAAGTTCAATGCTTGTGCGTTAGCGTTACACTTTCTGACGAACCACATGACGTGTCCCTTGTGCCGGCATGGAGTGCATGCCAGAATGTCCCCCGCATGTGTTCCGGAAAACATCAAATGCATGCACCTCAAGCACATATCTCCTGACGCAGACGATGCTGTCGAACTGTTGGAGTTTGAATCGGATTTTTTCTTGCAAGACCTTCGCCTACACGTTGACTTCATGTCTTCCTGTACAGATACAGCACAGCTTATGACCCTGACGACGCCCTGTGTTGAGGTGGAGCACTCTGAGACGCACAGCATCTTCAGAACGCATCGGAGTTTTCGTCGACATTTCAATAGCTTCTTGAGACTCGGAAGATCCGATGCATGTCGATTTTCTCTTCTTCATCCGCTAATATTTATTTCTCTCTGTTCTGATGATGTGAGGTGTGATGCGATGAGTGGACTGCAATTCAGCTTGCCACATGAGGTTGCGGAAGTGTGCTGTTGCATGCAACATGATATCATGAACGTCACGTTGAAAATCAACCTTGCTGTTCTTTACAGTATGTGTGCATCTTCAGTTCTGCAGTACCTGGACTAAAATTGACATACAAAGTAATGAGTCGCCACAATTGTATTAAGGAACGAGTATCGCGTGTGCATGTCATCAGAAACGACGAGAGAAGTCGCCAAAAAGATGGAGTGGTTTTCCAGTGACATAGTACAATTTATAAAAAAACTGTACCTGTCTGTAGATAGAAACCGGATGTACGCACGTCTGCTGACACATATGACAGTAGATGTCTGGATGACGTATGAATTGATGGAAGTAGCCATCAATAAAATAATAAGCAGTCCTATATTTCCAGGAAAGTTTGAACTGGTCCAAACCATACGCGACAAGTCGTCGAGTGAGATAATGAAAATTTTGAAATTGCAAGGGCTAGACGCGGATAATTTTTGCAGTTTCCAGGGGATTAAAATGGACTCTGAACAAACACATACATTTCGACATACCAATCGTCCAGACGGCACGTTCGAGTTCAAATTTGACAACGAAGATGGAAATTCGACAAAAATGGTACTGTTTTACGAGGGTGATTACCATGACAAAGACACTGGAAAAACAAATTATGAAGGCTGTAAGAATGCTCACAAGATGTATCAGTACTTTTCACAATCACAATCGTATAATCTCAACATGGCTGCCTGCGCAATTTTTGCTAACATTCATTGGGTGACGTCGGACTTTGCGAGCTTCTTAGATTCCATGTACAAGGCACATATGTTTGCATTCACCGTCATTGCACATTACAATTATGCAAAAGATAAAACAAAAACCACTCTTGCTTCTTTATTGGATCTCAAAAAGGATGTTAAATATGATTTCGTCATTGGAATAAATATGGACTTGAAATCATCTTCGAAATGGAATGACAAATTCTTCAAAGCCAGAACTGGCATCATAGAACAGGTTTTTAGCGTAAAAATAACACTTCCAGAGTCTATGGGGAAAAAATCTGAAACTACGACGACGACATTTAACATCGACAGTGTCAAAATAGTTTTGATCGGTATTCCTCGAGCAAATGAAATTGACTGGGATGATAGCATGGAGAATACTGCTTTCATATATCCAAAGGATATCGCGGCAAAGGTTCATCTTACAGACAATAGAACAGTGATGAATACGAGTGAATTCCAAAAACTCCTCATAGTACAAAAAGCATCAAATTTCTTCGATGTTAGCTTTCGTGGTAACATGAGCTATGTCAAAAGTGTGCTCATAAGTATACACCCGAAAAAAACTAGCATCAACGACATGCACTATTGTCAAATTTTAGACACTACTGGATTTTTTTTTGTTGCTCTACCGTTGGCGTATTACACAATACAGCAGTTTGAATGTGTTAATAGCTTATTGAAGTATAAATACTCATCATCGACAGAGAAATTCGGGCCGCTCTTGCATGATTTCATAGATTCATTTACAAAGAGGAATACAACACATCTGAAAGTTAGCATGTTTGACCCAAAACAGAATTCTCTTTTCTGTGAAATCTGTACGTCTGTTCAAAATTCACCAGACATAGAGCAAGACTTCAAAACTTTTATAAGTGAAGTTTGTCGGTGGACAGCGACAAATGAATCGTCGAATCCTGTTATATTTTTTCGTAGCATGCGTATTCTTAGTCTTCAAAATGCTATTGATTTTGCATTCGAATTTTCAAAACAACAGGATCCAACATACGCCAAAATTTTGTCAAGTTACCCTATTGGTACCCAGATTACACTAAAACAATGCATCCAAAAATTGAATGATACTGGAATCGCTTACTTGACTCGAGAAAACGATAAAAATTCTGACTCATCCTCAGGTACAGAAGACGACGAAGATGAAGATGAAGGTGATGAAGATGATGACGATGATGACAACAACGATGTTGCGAAAGGTGGGAAGTCATTCAGAACTCATTGGAAAGTCGAAATTCGTGACTCAGAGACAGCCATGGATGATTTAAATATAGGTACAACATTACTGAATGAATATAAAAAGCAAATACTATGGGGAATTGGTGGTGTTACCGATGATGAGAATATACAGGAAGTACCAAATGCAAATCAATTGGAACAAATGAATTCCCTTTCTACAAAGTTTGCGATGGATTGGATTACTATCGATGACCCATCCATCAAATATAAGTACAAGGGTACAATTTTGATACCTTCATTGGAAAGAGACTTTGCTTGTAATGTAGAAAGTGTATACAATGCCGTAAAAAGTGTACCACAAGGAGTAATAGTTGTCAAGAAATGGGGAAGTAAATACATCCGCTTTGTTTTGTCATTCAGAAATAATCGATCGATGTATAGGGAAATCGCAGATAGAGCAAAATCAAAGTTATTTGGATTTCTTGGTTTACGATAAGTTGACATTACTCTGGACAGCGACGCTTGGAAATGCGGATGATGTCTACTTCAGAGTACATCAAAGGTTTCGATTCTGTCGTGACTCGCAGTGTGATGTGTGGAAAGTCTGTGCCCAGACCGACAGATACATCGGATATTCTCGCGGGGGAGTACGCTTGTATCTGCCGCAGCTGCTCCAGACTCACGATAAATGTGCGCATGGACATAGGCATGCGGACGTTGTACGTGTCCTTGAGCTTCTCAATTTCTATGAGTGTGACATTGACTTCCGGAATGGAATCTTGCACCAGATGAACAATGTTCTGCATAAGAACTTTGTCAGACGGAGTCAAAGTCGACATCGTATGCTCCGGGATGGTTCTGCGCATGGCATTGGATATGGCGTGGCCCAGTGTGTCCTTTGACGTCATGTTTCTTGCATACTAATCCTTTAAAAAAAACGAGTAGTAAACCTATTTTCGGAAGTTTCGGAAATAAAGCATATATGCGCATCCCTCTGGATTGTATGGGTATGTCTTTGATGCGGGCACCGCGTGTGCAGTACGAGTCTGTCCAGGAACTCTTGGGTTTATGTATCGGAGTTCTAGATGAATACAACAGGCAGATCGATATGGTGCTGTTGGACATATGGAATCAAAACATGACCAAGAAATGGTCTGGATATGACCGGTTGATGCTCGGCATCTTCTGCTTTGACGAAGCTATCTTCTCTGCAGAGGAAAAAATTCTACAGTCAACAAAAAATAGAGGTGCGATTTTTGCATGTATGGTGCATCGCGAGATTTGTATGCTCCTGAATCAATCCAATCGTGAATACATTCACTCGAGTTCAGTGCCGAGCAGGGATGATTTGCTCATGGCCCTGCAAAGGGTGACGACAAATGTTGTATTGATGGGGTATAACAGTCTGCTGATGCGTTTAATGAGAGAAAATGTTTGCAGGTGTGTGGATGCCGATAGGAATGTATGGCTGTTGTGTCCGCGAGGAAAACAACACGCATACGTTTTGTCTCTTTGCATGAGTCATCACGAACGGTTGGGTGGCAGTTCGCTTTTATCGGTTATACCATGTGATATTCTGAGGGATATTGTTAACTATTTATTTGCATGGACCTCATGGGACTTGCACCCATCGGACTCTAAAGTCAAGGTCGGGGTACCTGTGTGAAGACGGTGTGTAGACGACGTTCACCTGTTTACACTGTCAGTGCATACACGTACTGTATAGGTTAGTGTACACGGTATACTGAATAGATAGTCAGGCAGCATTGCATGTTTTAGTCACGTACTGTTAGTAGTAAGCATTACGTACACTAACATGACAAATCACAGCGTTAGCCTAACTATGATGATGACATGAAATTGCTCACATACGCTGGAAATACATAAAAAATAGTTAAAAAAAAATATACGTGGTCTATATTTTTTTAGTAAATTTACAGCATTTGTGTTGCAATTTACGTGGTGAGTACGATGGAGAACACTACCGACACCATGGAGATCCAGAATTCCGAGGCCACGCGCCCCACCAAGCGAAAGGCTGGGAAGCCCAGACATCATCGTCCATACAAGAGCATCAGCGGGGCGAGTCTCGAAACTCGCATCGTTGACATCACAAAGAAAATGCACCTGTGGGAAGCGAAAGTGCAGACACTGCGCGATAAATTGAAGCAGCACAACGATGAGCTGCTTCTGCGAGAGACGCCGAGTGCTGCCTCGTGAGAATATGTCTTTTTTGATGTATTTGTGTCTGTCGACGAAAAGAATATGTTCTTGTGCATGGTTGTTGCGTCGGACTTTACTATTCAAGTTCTCAAGATTCATAACAAACAGATGCTCGTTGGAAAGGTTGTGGGGACAAATTCCATCTTGAGATTCAGATTCTTTAAATGTCTATGTCTCAAATCTGTGAAAGTTGACACTCTAATCACAATAAGTCGCTGTGAGTTTTCAAAAAGCACAAAGATGGTTAATTGTCATGCGATTAGAGAGGCGCATTTTTTGGTCGACAGAAAAAAAATAAATTGAGAGCTTTTTACACGTGGTGTTTTCACTGCATGGTGCTGTATAACATCTGCGACTACAACAACGTCAAGTCTACCACCACCAACACATGGGCGTTCATAGTGCTCCCGGGTCATGTGCGCGCGTGTTTTTTCTGTGGCGAGATCTGCACGTACGGTCGAAAAGAGATTGGATGCGAGGAAGTAGGTTGCATGCTCAGCGAACAGAAAACGTTGGCCTCGACGGACGTTTTTCACTGCACCATGCAGAACATGCTGCACCAATGTCAAGACGCGTACAAACAATCTACGCCCGAAGTGACCGAGTACGGCGCTCGCGTACTGGCTTGTACGGCGTGCTACAACTGGATCATGCACCGGAGACAGACGCTTCCTTTCATCACTCCAGTGCAGATACTGCACTGGTTCTTCAATACGCTGAGCAATACCATCCCGAAGAAGATAGACAACCGAATCATCAGTGGAGTATGCGACAGACTGATTCGCAAGGAGTACAACATTCCAAATTACTACTACACACTCTTTAACTCACAAGAGCAGGCCATTATCCGGGAAATCGCTCAGAACAAGGATCCACGAAATCTCGAAACGATTATTGCTCGGTATTTCTTCGAGACCTGCAAGAACTCTCCGCTACTTATGAGCTGTAACATCTCAAATTTCTTGCGACACAATTTGAAAGACGACGAGACGTTTTGCATGAATGTGTACAGAACGTCAAAATCTTTGTGAGTAATGTTCATATATTGTGGCTGGTATATAAAAGAGATAATTGAAATGTATATGACGGATGTAAAAAAGCAAGAATTGAATTATCTCTTGTTAAAAGGAAAAAAAGGTGAAGTCGACTGGTATGATTTCGTGCAAAGCGCAGAAGCGTTTACCGAAGCTTTCGATGCTGAATTATCTAAACCATACAATGAAGACAGAAAAGTTTTAGATAAATTTTGGAAAATCATTGATACACAAAATATACAAAAGCTCTTGGGAGTAGATGTTGTTACAGGAAAGAATGACTTTCTTTTGGTGATCAAAAAAACAAACTTTGATTTTGTGTATTTTAGTGTTGTACATCAGAAATCTTTGCTGCACATGGGGTGTTGGCTTTGTATGCCGCATGACGAGGATAAAAATCCACACATTATGTGCTGTCTTTTGTATGCAACGCGTGTTCAGAAATTGTCGGAATGGCAGGTAGAAGTCGAGGATGAAGAAAATAACGTCAAACCATGGGCGAAAACATTGAATTTGGATGAGAGTCTTGAATTTTCCTGAAATGCATGAGGTTTATTAAGGATTAAATATATGAAATTATGAGCCTCGATGCGATTTTTGATGACAAGCGGGTTCTTGCTATGCTCATAGCCATATGGACGTCTACCATCTGTATTATTTTCATTTGCATCATGGTGGACGACGAGAGCCCGTTTCTGAGTTTTGGTCCTAATTCACAGACTGTGTTGTTCGGGTTCAAGCTGGACACGTGGACCAAGTGGGGGTGTGTGGCTTTGTATACGTTTGTGAGCACGTGCATAGCTGATTTCACGTCGGATAGTGTTGGACCGTGGATCACGAACACGATACAGGATCACAAGAACATGTATCTTCCATATGAAAAGTGGACGTGTGTGTGCATAGTACAGACGTTTTCGATGTATGCGATCATCATGGGCACGATCCACTTGTTTGTGGCGCTCAGTCAGATAGACTTCATGCTCATGCGCATGTTTGCGGATCTGCTTGTAAACTACTACACCACGCGGCGGTTCATGCAGTTCAAACAGGTGGACCCGCACAAGTATGCGATGCACCTCGACATGATGAAAGGCTTCGACACCGTGATAATTTCACACCAGAAGGAGCTGGGCGAGGACCGCGCGGAAGGGCGGACGCAAGAGCAAGATGATGACATGCACGTGGTGTCCCCGCGCCTTGTGATGCAGGTCGTGAACCCACACCACGCACCCGAGCCTGACGATATGGACGGGTCGGACAGTGCCTTGAAAGAGCTACTACGCAAGTGAGTTTTTTTCAGATCATGTGTTAACGTCCTCGATCCACGCTCGCTTGGCGCGCGCGTGGCTCGTGTTCTTGCCGCCGTACGTGCTGGTCTGGGAGTGGCAGAGTGCGCAGAGCAGCTCGAGGTTCTCGATGCGGTTGTCTGTGCGGTTCCCGTTCTTGTGCTCGAGCTGGAGCGTGACAGGCTCGTTCATCCACATGATGACCCCGTCTTGTGTTGTGAAGTGCACATTTTTGCACTTGTTGCACTCGTACGGCCACTTGAGGTCGTGTATGAGACGGTGCTTGAGCGACACGTTGTGGAAGCTGCGGTTTTCTACGAACACTTGCTCGGCCTCTTTCTTCAGGCCGCCGCATCGCCTTGTGAAATGACTCGTGTCGAGGTTTAGGAGGGCGGCGCGGCGCATACACTTTGACTTCTGGTCTCGGAAATTGTGCTTGTAGCCGCATTTCTGCATCAGATCAAACCAGCTGGTACTACTGCTGACTATTGCACTGAATCGTTCGTCATCGACTGCATGAAGCTTTGTCGATGTGCGCGGTTTCATGCTGGTGGGCGACTTGCGTAGCCTGAAATGAGTGATCGGTATACGCAGGTCCTTGATTCGTTGCATGCAGTACGCTCGTGCATGCCTGCTGCTGTAGCAGTAGTTGCACTTGCGCATCAATTCGGAAAGTTTTGTGCTCTGCCGGACAAAGTCACAGAAAGCGTCGTCTGCGACCTCCGGTCGGGTGTTACGCGACGTGAAGTGCTGTGTGTCAAGTCGCATGCTGAGGACCTTTTGCTTGAGAGCGAGGACGCATCGGCTAGTGCAGAAACGCCCAAACTTGAGCGGCTTGCCGCAGCGACGCGCCAGGTCGCTCCAGCTGTCACTCAGGCGCACGAGGTCGGTGAATTCTTGCGGGGAAATGTGGTACATTTGCGGGGTGTATTGAGCACATGTGTTTTTGACAGAAATGCATTTTTTTGCTTTAATCTATCTGCAATGGTGTCATATAAATTGATATAAAAGATGTAATCTTAGCGACACTCAGATTTTCGATTCATAACAACAATCTATTTGTGAGAAAGATATGGCAATCTAGCATGGAAATCTCTCCCCTGCAATCCATTCGCTTCTACGGGCTCTGGGACCAGCCGCGGCGGGTGCTGGTGTGGGAAGACATAACGGCAAGATGCTACTCGTGGCGGCGGCTGCGCCAGGAGATCGGGTTGTCGCCAAAGGAGCTCATGCAGATCCAGCCCAAGGCACAGGAGTGGGTGAACCGCGGCGCGTTGCAACTGGCAGACCTCCCCGACATGGTGTGCTTTCCCGTCAATCCATTCACGGACCTTCACGCCGACCTTGCCGAGGTGTGGGGCATGCGGTGGTCCTCGGATTTGTTGTCACAGATGAATGTCACGTACGACCAACTGCGAGGTAAGGGCATGAATGTTCATGTCATGCTGCACTTTGATTTCACCCTGAGTCAGTGGATCAACCTTGCGTTTCAGGTACATCATGTAGAGCTCATGACAAACGAACAGGTGCTGGACCTTTTCCAGATGCCAAAGCATGAGATTGTCGATATCATTCAGAACTTCAACTTGTGATCGGGTTATTCAAGTATTCTTTCAAATCAGCATGGTTGTCCAATGTCAAGTTGCGAAGAATATATGCGGAGAATATGAATGCTATGAATGAAATTGTCATGAGTTTCCATGCAGGTGACGATTCCCATGGTTTGCCAAGATTAGACGCGTGCTGAAGCTCATAGCAAATGCTGTGCAATGTACTCACCGACACCATGATTACGATGGCCAGTACACGAAACATCTCGTATGGAATGCCAAGCGTGAACTCTTCATACGTGGGAGCAATGCGCAAGTAGAAAAAAACAACGACCACACCGATAATGAAGAATATGAAAAATCTTGTTCGAGCAATAACAGTGACCACGGTGTCCGTATTTTTGTTAGTTGTGGAGTGTATGTATGCATGGAAGATCATCAATACGTTCGCGATGTGCTGTGAGAATCCGATCATGACTACACACACAACGTCAAAAAATATGGTGGTGTCGTCGTGTACAGCGCCCAGCGCATTACATGCACTCACGACACAAACGTAACAAACTATGGTATTCAGGTCTTCCGCAACGGTCAGCCAGAAGGTACTGATGGTTTCCATATGATTCGTATCGTCTGTTTTTTTAATAACCGCATCCAATTGCGAGTGATAATACACGACGAAAAGTGTTATACTGATTGTAACCACATGCAACCAGAAGACAGAATTTATCGTCAACATAATCTGATTCGAGTCATTGACGTTATCGTATAGAATGCTATGAAAGATCAAGCCCCAAACTTGCAGAATCACAAGGACAAACGTGACGAGCATGGACCACATCGTATTCAAGCGAAGATCAGGATTGGACAGCCACCCGACGATCACAGCAGATGAAATACTTAGTATTGCGATGATTATGTACGGTAGTGGCTTTATGTGTCCAGCGTTCTGCAAAATATATGCAATGCTATCGACTTGGTGTGTGTTGTATTTGTCATGTGAGAATTGTGTCAAGAACACGTCATTGAATGCAGTCTGTGTTCCGATAACGGCCGTCATGACGATGCACATTATGACCAGCACAAAAACAGTTATCAAAATCAAGCCATCCCAAAAAAAATACAATTCCGTCGATTCTTGTGTTTGCTTGCGACTCAAGTTGTTTCTGTAATCGCCCCTGTCAGTAAACGTGATACGTCCTGCTTCCAAAGGTCGCACAGCTTGGTATAAATGATCGTTCCGTTGAGACATTTCGAAGGTGGCGCCTGGCATTCTACTGTTGTCTGTAAGAATTATTGGGCGTTGAATCCTCATGCGCCTGTCGTATATGTCTTTTATATAAATTGGTCGGAACCACACATGAACTGTTATTAATGCATTTTGAAGTGACACACACCACGGGCATCTTTGTGGTATCCGTGATCCGTCAGTATGGGGTCGCTATACTGGTGCAATCGAGACCAATACTCCAAGACGGTCCACATAGCATTTTTCACGTGATTTTGCATGTGTTCCTTTGGCCATATCCTGTCTCTGGTCTGAGCGGATATGTCAAAGTTGCGTTGTATGTGCGAGGCTATGCCGTGGTAGACATCGAGGGCGAGTTCCGACGACGAGGAAGATGCTGTGATGTCGGATGGATTCGTTGTCCCTGCACGACCCGCAAAGTTTTTAGTATATGCGTGTGAGATGGTGGCCAGTGCCCCCGCCTCTGAGCTCACGTCGATGTTTCTGAATAAGTGCCGCGCGGCCCAAAGTTTCGCTGGTCCGATCACCGGCATCGAGTTACAGAAATCACATCCAGTCAGCGCGATGAGCATAGCGAGTGTCTGCACGGGATGACGATGACGCGGCAGAAGGGTGCACACGTGCCGATACAGACTCGAAATGTCGACGAATTCCATTTGTCGCTTTTTGTGACCCTCGGCAGTGCGTTTTTTGGAGATTCGAGTGACGATGCGCTCGAGGAAAATCCGTTTACTGGGATCTGCATGGGTCTGTAGCAATGCGAGGGGCACGAAATCACCGTCGGTGGACTCGATCATCGCTGGACCCCATATTGTCCACGCGAACGCTTTAATGTCACATTCGCCACGTTTGCTGTTGACATCCGACACGCAAGCAGGGAGACTGCGTCCGTCTTCGCTCAGTTGTCTGCCTACCACACAAGGCAGACCGACCCAGTCGACTATCACAGTCTTGTCGCACTTCTTGTAGTGTAACTTAATGTTTTTTACGATGAATTGTATGACAGCAACCTTAAACGTGCGATTGCGCATGGCCGCGTTCCAGTCTGTCGGAGGGGCATCCGGAAGTCCCTTGGCCGAGTCGTATGCAAACTCTTGTGTGGTCTTGTTTCGCTTGCGCTGTGTCATGCCTTTGCATTCCGGAACGTGTGTGTAATCATCGAATCCCATGATAACAACCTGAGCACCGCTTTCAAAGGCACGATCTATCGTTCTAACAAATTGAATGTTGAAGAAGACCTCCCACGTTGCTATCCACGCCGCTTTCATGAGCTTGATTTGTCCGTCTACAAACCAGGAAACGGGAACGGTGGGAAGTGCTTCTCTGAAAGCAGTTGGGTGACTGCTCTTGAGAATGGAGACCCATTCTGAGTTTATAGTCATATCGTCGGATGATGGTGTTGTGTCACGACTGCCGAAAGTTCTTCTGAAAAGGTAAAAAGATATCACTTCAATGTGTATTTGTATGCCTTCTTCAGCAAATCGAGAAGAGATTGTTTGGCTCGTATTATCGCTAGTTCTTCGGGTGTTTGGCTTTCGTTTTCCTTGACGTCTAATATTGACGATTGCACATTGCTCATGCTATACCCGTCCCTTTGGACAGCATCGACCACACACATGACATAGTCGTGGTACCAGTAGAGATGCTCAAAGTTACTGAAAAAGTCAGACCAGTTCTGCTTCGCCTCGCATCGCCACACCACATCGTCGACGGCGCGCTTGTTCAGGAATCGTTGTAATACCAGATGTAGGTGCATGTCGGGCATACTGCTTGTTTCGCGTCTGAAAGTCGCACAGAAGTGGAGGTCTCCGGTCTTCGGTTGGTGTACGAGTATCTCCAGCATTTTCGTGTAGATTCCCACCGCCCTCTCAAAGCTCGAAAACGGCATCAAATTCACCTTGCATTGCATTATATTCTGGAAAATAGAAACCAGCTCGGCATACTGACTGGAGTCAGCATGCACATCCAAAAACTTCAAGTCGTAGCATATCGTTACCTGGTAGTTCATGTTTTTTGTGACCCACGCGTCGCATGAGTCTGTGTGCAGGATGAACGCAAAAATTGGGTTGTGCGACGTCACCTTATCCTCTGCCGAAGGAAACAGGATACTATTGAGGTACGTACCATTTTCCTTGAGTATGAAATTCACAAACTCGGGCATCTCGTATACGTTCCCAGTGCTGTGGTATGTATCGAGAAACAACATACTTCAGTGTGCGCGCCTGAACTACTGCTTATTATGTATGTTGCTTTTACTGTAAAAAATTACATGTACTATTTAAGATCATCGTTTTCTGTTCATGGCTTCTTTGAGTAACAAGTGTCACCTCATCAAACGACGGCTGAGCGTAGACGTGACTGGAAGCTTGCAGCAATTCGCCAAGTCAGGCCCGGATGCCGCTCTGTGGGCGCCGAACAACGCGAAGATTGGTGAGATCCTCGGGGTTTCTGATGTGTTCGACAATGTACCAGACGTCGGCTTGACGGCTGCGTGTCTGCAAAACGCCGTGCTGCACAAGGTCGTCTGTCTAGAGCACAAGAATGACTTTCCCATCCATCTCGGTGTTTCTCTCTCTTGTATCCCTGCTGACGAGACGACTCGACACGGTAATAAGTTTGCAGTGACAGCATTCGCAAAAACACACAATCCGTATCCCATCACGCTTTTCGAGGCCGAAGCGGGCTCGAATGAGGCGATGCAGTGGCGCGAAATGTATCCAAACTACAACTCCACAAATCTAGAGAAGGAGGGAGTCTTGGAGCTCAACCACCAGAATTACCTGTTCATGTCGCGCAACCATCCAGTCGTTGAAATTTTACGGTCCAACAAAGATATACTCAACGCAGACATCGACAAGCAACAGCTGATTGACGGTGAGTGGTACAAGATTACACGGCAGGTTTTCAATACGTGCTGTAGTGCCTTGCGAAGTAAAATTCTGACCAAAGTTGCAACGCGAGACTTGAATAACTTCAGTGTGCAGGTCCATCGTCTTCATAACAAAGAGTGGAGCTCGATTCTGAACAGCAATGATTTACTGAACACGATTCCACCAGAGATCCTAGCCACTGACAATGCAGAGACCATCACAAACTACATCAAGCAGCTTTCTCGACAGCAGCACAGCATCAACTTGAGGCTTGAGTTGACGTATGAAATACAGACGCGTGTGTAATGTTGTTGGTTTGTGATATTTATCACAATACATATATGTGTATGCCCCCTTTTCTGATTGCATCATTGGTTGCCTGTGCGGCTGGTGTGCTCCTCTTATTGCATCACGGATGGATACATGCGCATGACGACCCCAACACCAGCCTCGCACACATGGAAAGCTGTCCTGGGGTGTGCTATTTTCAACCGTCGGATGTATGCAATTTCGAAACCCATAACCACGAGAACTGGATTGTGCTCTGCTTCGTACTTGCACTCATATTTCTTGGCATTCATATTGTGCTGCTCTGAAACTGACGGTTTGAGAAACACCAAAAAAATAACACGTCACAAAAAAAAAAATGCCAAATCAAATTGAATTAAAATACATCAGCATGCATGGGGAGATTGTGAATGCGCTCGAGTTCATAGACGAAGACCCTGACGTCTTCATGCAGCATGTATGCTCTCAGGGAAACTTCCTGGACTCTGTTGAAATAGAAGGCCAAGATTTTCGAGCTGAAGAGAAAAGTCTACCAATAACCGAGAAAGATGTTGCGTTGCAGAGGTCAGTCGAGGAGATCCTACTTTCCATGTTTGACGCAGACGAAAGATCTTTGCTCAGGAAAGACTTCGTTCGAGTCAAGAATAGAATGAGTGCACAGCAAACCCGAGATGCCGACAAGATGTTTGTAGAGAAGATGCTATTTGAATTCAAAGAAGCACTTGAAACGTTTCAGTTGTACAAGACGTACATTTCCAAGCTCAGAATGTACGCATCCACGGCAGAAAGCATCCTCACATTCGAAAAGAGACATTCGACACACAAGGAGAATGTAGCGCTTCTGAAGATTCACGAATGCATTGAAAACGCGGAAGATGACACTCCCAAAAACCCCCAAGAATCTGTCAAGGAACGCAATCGCCGACACGCGAGGAAAAGTCGCATGAAAAAGATCAAGTACATAGAGAACTTGGTCAAGGAACGAGACGAAATGTGTGTGACTCTCGAAGAAGTCGTGAAATACACGACAGCACTAGAAGGCTCATGCAGTTTTCTCAATGATTTGAGTGAGGAGATGAACGCCATTTTGATGGACATGCGACAGAAGCTGTTTGCTCGCACATGCGTGCATCATGACAAGTTCAAGCAGTTGAAGTCGCACGCGACGTTTCGCGTGGCGTACCGTTTAAATTTTAGGTAAAGTATGCACTAGTACACTGAGAGTGTAGGTTGTTATGGACATTATTTGGAGGCTCTTGAGAGGACCATTCATTCTACCCGAAAACACACAAAAATACCACCAATGTCGATGGGAAAAAATAGACTTTGACAAGGCTGGGTGTTTGGTTTGTGGTAGCATCCATAAGTGTGATGCGATCACATGCAAAGACGTGTCTACTGTAGACGACAGCTTGATATGCAATGTAACGGGGTGTATATTAAATAAAGTGTTAGTTACGAATCAATGGACCGACACATGCATGCCATGTGCTTGTGAAACGAAACTTGAGTTGACAAATGAGATTGAACAATACATCGAAGAATTGTTGACGTCGGCAAAGACGCAAGACTGCCTTTCGCATGAACGTAAAAAACTCGCAGAATCGTTGGAATGTAAAATTGCACACCATTGTTGCGATGACGCGAACGCCATAGACAAGATCACAACGATCCTTCACAAAGTTGGTGGGCGCATACCACCTGACTTCGACATGCAAGTGCGCAAAAATATGGTGGTGATGTGTATGCGTTTCATAAGCCCGGTCGTGGCGAGTGTACAGTCAAGCCAGAGCTTCAGAAGTTTCAAATACAACACACGGCAACTGGTTTTTGGACTCATTTATCTCATGCGGACTGGGGTGTATTGTCACAACGAAACCATTCTACCTAAGATAGCGAATTTGCATTATCTGGTTCCGAGAGAGTGTTACCTTCGAAGTTTTTACGGGATGAGTCCTTCCATAATCACCGACACAGAAAATAAGCTGAAGTATCTCATTCGCAACGGCTATATACGCAGTGCCGCTATGCGTTCTTGATAGTTTGCGATCCTCGAGCGCAGGCCGGCGTTCTCACATCGCGAGACTGTGAGTTCGTGGTACAACCTGATCATGTTGTCGGATGTGAATTGCCAGCCTGTCACGTCCAAGACTCGCTTGAGCTCAAGCATTTTCTTTTGTTGCTGTCGCCTGTAATAATATTTTCGTCGTAGGGCCGTATTCGATTTCGAGTGGAAGTTCCCATACTGATTGCTTCCGGCATGGATGCGCGAGATGCTGGTGGCCATTTCATCGGCCATCAGCGTGTCGAATGGGATAACACAAGTGCTCATTCTGAAAAGATCGAGGAACTTTTCGAGTAGGTCTATGGAGATTTTCTTTCTCAGCAACAATATTGTCTCGTACTCCTTGCTGTCATACGGTTTGACGTACGCGGAGTATACGAGGTCCGGCTCAAGTGAGTACATCAAGCAGGTCAAGAGAAGGTTGCGGTCTGCCGTGTTGCCGAATGCGACAAATGTGCACATGCAGTTGTATTTCCCATTGCTCTCGTGCGGTATCATTCTGAAAATGGACATCTGCTGTTGGATCGCTGTAGCGTGTGGTGTTTGTGTGTTTAATATTTTCTCGATATGTGGTATCGGTGGCGGCATTGGGTTCTGCATTTTCAAGAATAAATCGTATGCATCCAGAACTGCTGAATTTGTTTCAAGAAAACAAGTTTTTTATCTCCGAGGCGGAAAAAATACTACACTCCCATAGCGTCTTTATGTCCTGAAGGCGTTTAACCTCCAGTTTCGGACTGGATAATGTGACGCTGACTTGACTTTCATCTATTTGGAAGCACCGTGCGTATGCTTGTTGTAGGAGCTCTTGTAGCATTAGAGAGACCAACGTCACGTTGATGCAGTTGTTGGACTGCTGTGACTCTGACTGACTGTCGCTCGAGCTTGTTTGTGCCACTGGGATGCCAAAGTGTGCAAAGCACGCATTCACGTACTGTCTGTAACTCTCTTTGAGGACGTCTGTATGTGCATTGTTTGATGTCAGTGCAGTCACTTGACTATTTGGAGGTATTGACGTCAAGTGCACTTTCTGTTGCATTTGATTGGTCTCTCTGAGAGCATTCTCCCTCTCGAGGTTCACCGTGTCTGTGCGTGCCCCTGAGAGCCGCACACCAAGCTCGTACTGTTGCAGTGGGGTGCTGCCTTTCATCATGTAAAGCCTTGCATCATCGAGCATCTGTATTCCGTTCAGGGTCTGGTCTTTGATGTCTATTTTCTCTGAAACGATGACGTTCACCTTTTCGCTATTTTTGATACTTGTGGTTACGCTGTCGTGAATCGTGAGGTAGTTGGTGAGTAGGCGCACAACGTCCTCCATGGGTGATAGTAGCACGTTATTGGCATGCACGTCGTGTGTGAAAATGACAACGCGGCGGTCGTCAAAACTGCAGTCTATGCCTCTGATTTTGATTGCAAAAGGCCACACTCGCCTGTCCCCTGATATTCGTTCGACTGACCACGTGAATGAACCCAGCGGTAGAGTGTGTGGAATGCGGATTCCATTCCGTTTCTCGATGTAGTACGCCACAAAGCCACACATGAAATACATAGATAGGGCGTCGGTGGAAAACTTAACAAAGTGATAACTTATTTTTTGTGAAAAATTTGCATTGACTCTCTTACCGGCTTCGTGGATCCTCATAGGATTTGATAGACATGCGTTGCAGATTTGGCGGCAGCAAAACGTCACATTCGGTTCTGTGAGCATGACATGTGCTAAAAATTTGACGTATAGGATCTCCTCTTGTCTGGTTCTTCGGAACGACCCACCGAAGAACGGTATGGACATGTTTCTGTCCTCGGCACGTACATGTAATGCTTGAAACTTGAAAAAAATAAGGGTCCATCGCTAAACCCAACTCCTCAAAACACATATTCGTCACGGGTGCCTGCGGCGCCAAAGCATGGAGTGCCAAGGTCTGCATGTTGTTCATAATCAAACTCTAGCTTCCAAAGTTCATCTTCATGATACGTATCCGTCGGCGGTTTTTGTTTTTCTTCCTCTTCGAATCCCTTTTCGTAAAAATGACTAACATAACAATCGCTGTCTGCTGTAATGATTCTGCTAATTATCCGCGCCTCATCGACGTGTGTGATCGGTATGTATTCGTTTCCAATCCGAATACTGATTGTTGAAATATTCCCGTTTGCATGTGCGACCTTGCGAATGTCATTCTCTATCGCTTCCGCACTGCATCTGCTTCGAGTGGGCATCTCGTACGGTTGAAATTTGCCATCGGTATAGAAGTACAGCCACATCTTGAGGAACCAGAAACACACATCCGTCTTGTGTGAAATGGTCAGAAAAAAAATGTAAAGTTTAGGACGAGTCGTTCAATATTTTGTACAAGTGTGTTCGTTGGTCTGACTCTCAGGTGATCATGGACGAGTGTAAAGATAGAGCGACACAGTACCCGGAGTGGCACCCTTTCGACAGCACGAACGAGCATTTCATGCAAACACCCGCCGACTCGCGGCTCCCGCCACCGGTATTCCTCGCGAATAAAACGATTGTCTTCAGGCATGCAAGTGGGCGATACCCAGAGTGGCGCCCATTCGACAGCACGAACGAGCATTTCATGCACACACCAGCCGACTCGAGGCTCCCGCCACCGGTGTTACTTGCGAAGAAGACGATTGTCTTCAAGAATGTAGCAAAGCATTATCGTTTGCAATGAAATGGTCTGAAAAAAAATCCAAAGTTTGAGACGCGTGCTTTAAATCACACATGGAATGACTGAATGCCATTGATGCTTTTGGACGAAGATTCTAAGCCTTTCGTAATATTGAATCAGCTCAAAATGCCATTACCTTGGAACACAGGATTGTTTTTGAAGGTGCGTCTACAAGCATCGCATACCATCATTACAAGTAATGCCATTGTTTACTTCAGGAATGATCCGCTCAGCGATCTCATGTCCTCTGCATGGACCTCGTTCACATGTACTCAGAATGACGACTCCCTCTGCCTGCATAGCCCCGAACTTGACATGTTCAACACAATGTCCATACAGGAACCATACGTATACTCAGAGTCCCTGCGGCAGCAATACAGATTTGGTGCAGATGTCTGCTCCAAAAACAGCGCAAGACAGCTTGTGGATGAGTCAATGTACACAGTCTCTATGTGTGACTTGATCGACACACAAGCGCAATTTGTTCTGGTGGAAAGAGCAGACCAACGACACATGTACATGAAGAACGATTCTACCTCCATAACGGAGTACGCAGTGCTGGCCTGTGTGTGTTTGTATGCTGTAGCTACGCTTGCTAAGCATGGAATCATGCTGATTAAGGTGGACAATAACGCTCAGAAGGAGATGGAAGTCACGTTTTCGATTTCACAGTTTATTCCGCAATCAATTTTGAAGTATGTACGAATGTCCATACTGCATGTAATACTGAGTATGTACATAGCCGTTGCGGTATCGATCGATATTCCGAGCATCGCCACGCGAAGCGAGTCGTGGCTCGCGCTGTATTTGATTGTACATGTCCTGATTGATTGTGTCTTCTGTGTACGAAAATTGTTTTATAATCTCAAGGAGGAACTCAAACAGATCAATGTGATGGTCGTTTTACTTATGCTATGCTGTCTGCGGATATATCATACATTTCAAAATGTGTTTCATGTCCTGCTGACTGTCATGTTTGCTATTCGGACTTGCTGTAAACTCATACTTGTTTTACTTATCAACTCCAGTCCTACCGCGAACGAATCTAAAATTTTCGAGTTAAACTCGTCTGTTGTGTACGATATCCTGACTTTATACTTGCTTTTGCTATGCATGAGCTACACAACAGAGAGCGAATTTCACGGTCAAAATCTACACATCAGTATATTGTCAATCGGTTTGCTGCTCGGAGCTGTGCTTGCGCTGGTACATAAAACCAAGTGAATGTCTTCAAATGTCAGGCGTATCCAATATGTTTGGTCTTTTACGTTTGCTACCGACGTTGCTCATCGCTCCGCGACGCATCTGCATCGTGAGTATTGTTTTCGGGGAGGATGTGCTATTCTGCGGTTTCAGCATGAATTCAAGTGTGTTGTATGGTCCGGGTTTTGCGTGCGACAGAAATTTGGCGGGCTCACTGGACTCCGTATCGCAGCAGAACCTCACCTGGTCATGCACGCGGATGTAAATGAAGTGAGAGCTGTTCAGATGGTCCTTGTAGATGAAATCTGTACAGCAGTACGTGAACGTGCTGAACTCAGAGTCCTTTTCTTTGGCCAGTTCGAGGTTCATGTTGCCGATCACGGTCGAAACCTTCATTTCTTCTGGAAAGTTGTGGCTGAAACACCTCATTTCGTCTTGCACCCACGCCAGCGCGCCAGCATGCGCCAGAGCGTCGAAGAATAACAGCTTGTTGTAATCGCACAGCATACAAAGCGCTGTGTTGGGTGCTGTGGGTTTGTCTTCGTTCAAGGCAACGGTGGTCTCTGGTGCAGTCTGCAGAATGAGGTAAATGGCGTCCAGGCTCAGCGCAACGTTGAGTAGTTTTAGCGCGGTCTGGACACACGCCGTGTCGAAGCAAGACAGTACGAGGCTTTCACGGACCACAATCTCGTCTGTGAAGCCTTCCTTGTTGTTGATTGCCGCGTTGCATATGAGGAAGCCTTCCTCGACGTCGTAATCCGCAAAAACGTCGCGACCCATGGAGGACACCACACAGTACTTGATGTCTAGCTTGTCGGAGATGCCACCCTTCATTGTTGAGTATGTGCTGCGGTATTGCTCCATCAGAAGCTCGTACGCTTCCTCGGTTTGCGGTAGCTTTGTGAGAGCGTGCATGAGATCCTCGGGCGGGGGGATGTATTTGATCTTCTTTAGCTTGAGCAAGTAACCCGCCGAAGCTCCAGTGACATTCCCGCTCGCGACCTGCAGACAGACGTACTGCAGTTTCGTGATGAGTTTGTCCGACAACAGTTTTGTGGACTGGAACATTTCTTCGCGCAAGAAGAACGTCAGGCAGAGTCCCGGAGCAAGCACGCCAAAGCAGTCGTCACACCTCACGCCTTTGTCCTTGTTGGTGTCACCCTTTTCATACGCGTACAACTTGACTAGACCTGATTCGGCAGTCTCGTACAGGCTCTTGCCTTGTTCTTCTTCAAAGGCGACCTTCTTCGCTTTGTGCTTGTGCTTGTATGGAACTTTGCCGAATCCGGGAGGGCCTATGCCCAACACCAGGAACTTGCATACAATGAAATCGCGCGCACCCCTTTTTGCATCGAACTCTGCGCTTGTACTGGGGATGTCGTCGAGTGCTATGGCCAGCACCTCCACATCAGGTTGGACTTTCGAGATGTACGTGCCGCATTTGGTGGAGTTGTACTGCACGGGCGTGGTCAAGTGCAGCATGGCAAGTGACAAACGATGTATCTTTTCACAGTTGCTGTAAATGTTTTTTCTATAAGAACACGTCATTCGTGTTTATTTTTTTTTATTGAATTTGTGGGATCGAAACTAATCGACTACATACTTGAGAAGCACAGACTCAGGCATGTCCTCGGAATCTCCGTCTGTATACTCTACGAGATACTTCTTGGTGGACGTGACGCCTCCTCCGAAGTTGTACACAGACTTGCCTTTCTTCGTCCAGGAAACGCTCACCACTTCACCCTGGTAAATCTTTGACCGTCCGCGCTTGTCCGTAAACTCCTTCCACACGATCTTGCCAAGCAGTGCATGCTCCGGTCTCGCCTTGGCTTGCTTGGTTGGCTTCTTTTGCGTCTGCTTCTGATCCATCTCGTCGAATCGGCGGATGTACGCTTGCATCTTACGCTTCTCCCGCTCCGTCGGTACTTCAGGCTCCGCGCGCTTCTCCAGGAGCGTAGCCGCACTGGCGAGAGCATCTAGTCCACTCCATTCCATTCTTTGAACCACTTCATATGCAAATGACGTGTAAAAGAAAATCAAATCGTTAAAAAAAACATTTTAAGACTGTATCCTCCGACGCATGATCCTATTCATGCACTCGTGTCCATGGACTGCAAAGATCTGGGCTCTTCTCATGGCGGTTCTGAGTGATTTCGTTGCGGTTCCGAGTTCGCATGCAGAGCGATACAGGTACGTGTTTGGCTTTGTGTGTCTCGCCATGCTGTCGTCGGTCATGCCCAGTTTGATTTTCTCAACTGCGAATCGTAACCTTACCACCTCGTACGTCATGCAGAGCGGTCTGTACCTGGCGGGGACATACGCGATACTGGACTTCCTGCGTTGGTTCAGCCACGAGCACTGTGTGCTTGTAACATATCTGCTTCTTTGCCATTTCTTGAGTGCACAGCTTTCGGCACTGCGGCAGTACCGACGGACGTTGTTGTACTCTGATGGCATCGTGAAGTTAAATTATGGATTGATATGCATTTTATCGGTGGTGTGTCTATTGATTTGTCCCACAGTGCACATGAAGGGATTGTGGATGACGACAATATTCTTCGTGCCAGAGGTGCTTGGTGTGGTTGTGTCAGGAGTACATTGCGTTGTCAAGGGTCTAGGGGACCTGTACGAGGAACACATGAGCGAAGAGTCCCGTTACAAATACGACTGAGGCGTCGGTTTGAGTGGATTTCACTTCCGAAACGATCCATCATAATTTCAAAAAAAAGACTTTATTCCTTTAAAGCAAACACATACTGGACACATGGGTTCCAGCATGACAAAGTCTATTGTAGAGAGATGTATGCACGACACCATTTACCAGCCTCCAAACGCATCGTACCAAAATGCTAGCGTTCATTTCATAAAGAGTGTGAACGGACACAAATTGGCCCTACGATGTGTCAGTCCAAAGGGTTGTTCGATAAGTCTCAACTACAAGTACCAGGATTCGCGAAACGTCATAATATATAGTCACGGGAATGCAACAGACCTTGGAGGTTGTCAGGACGTATGCGAGATCTTGGCAAGTATTCTCGACGCTCACGTGATTGTGTATGATTATCCAAACTATGGCGCATCGAGCAAAACTTCGTTGTGCGAAGCGGTTCTCAATTCTAGCATAGAAGCTGTTTATAACAGATGCGGAGAAATCGATATTCCTTCAGAAAAACTGATTCTGGTCGGACAGTCCCTTGGTTCAGTTCCCACTCTCCACCTGGCATCACGGGTGTATGCAAAGTATTGTGGTATCATTCTGATCTCACCGCTAGCGTCCGCATACCGCACGGTCATAAATGACAAGTATGTTCCTTCGTTTCTGTCGCCTAGCCTCGACAATATACTGTTCAATAATTTGAAAGTCATTCAAAATGTACATTCATCCGTTGCCATAGTGCATGGATTCGACGACTCCGTCATTGACATTTCAAGTGCCGAACTGCTACATACCAAAATACCCATGCGCTTCAGACACAAACCGCTGTACTTATCCGCAGGACATAACGACATTTACGATGATGACAACTTGAACGACGTAAAAGAGTACCTTCAGAACTTCATAAAGCTGTTGAGCAAAGCGCCCGTCAGTTCAGACGCATCGCCAGACTAGCGGCAACCTCTACCGTCTTCAGATACAGGAGCATGTTGGTCTTGTCAATCTGAACAACACCGTTCTCGTCTACGGTCCTGCTACAGTTGCGCACGTCATCTATGCTTTTCTGTATGTCTCGCAAGAGCATGCTCACAACGATCCTTGGCTCCTGCGTATGCTCACGGACGTGAAGTTTGATGAGTTCTGGAGTGCACTGTCTGACGAGGTCCGGCGACTCCTGCTCCAGCACTCTGCGCAGCAACTCGGAAGCTTGCTCTGCGATTTCGTCAAGGTCAAGTGTAGAAATGTTCTGTGAGATGTACTGGTTTATCTCATTTACCGCTGCGTTTGTGCCACCGGTGTATCGACACAGAATGCAGCAAGTCATGGTGGGTGTTTACAGTTCGTATATATGTACGTCGACACATAACCATTTTTTTTTGTCGAATTTGATGCATTTTTGTCGTGTCCAGTGTTTTTCGGACACGACACGCATGCAGCGCCCAAAGAGAGCTTGCACTGAGCGTGCGAAGCAAAAGATCCAAGAAATCCTGAATTGGGAATCATGCACAGAGAGCTCTCAAATGTTCAAGGACGTGGAGAACCAGATGAATCTTGAATTAGAATCAGAAAAGCATGGTGCTGAGTATGCCCCGTCGTCGACATCGGAAAGCGATTCGGAAATCGCTTCGGACGATCAGTGCTCCGAATGTGAAACGGACAAGAAAGAAGAATCATTCAACGCAGATGAAGAGTAGCACACGTCGAGCGTACACATGCTCCCGTTCACAGAGTTGATGACCGCATGCGAAAGCGATGCTGCGAGTCTGGAATCTGGCAAGCGTCTCGTATTGACATGGATCAATTACAGCAACGCCGAAATTCTCCCAAGTTCCACCGAACAGTACAATGACATGCACGTCTTTGGCTTTGGCCTTGCGTACATGTTGAGTAAATACGACGCACTCCAAATTCGCGACTGTCAGTGGCAACATATGCCAGTGCACTTTGCAATACACGGGCACAGCATCAAGCAGTACTCATGCAAGCAGTGCCTTGACTTCTTGCGGCTCCTGCAGGTCGAGTACGATAGTGTGCTGCACTTCGACGACACCGTAGGGTATGAGGCGGACCTGGACATGACTCTGATGTTACTCGTGGTCATGCAGCGGCTAGGCGATCATCTTGCTGAGCAGGTGCGGTTGGTAGAAGCAGAGCAGCAGCAGGGTGTGTATGAGCTTGTTCCGGGAGAAACCGAGTGGTATGTTGTCAGCGAGAAGACAAGGATAGAATGTTTCGACATTTTGCATGTGCTCATGCGGCTGTTTTTTCTGCTACTGGATGCGGAGCCTGTTGACGTTGCCAATGAACTCGTCGTGCGGTACCTGAAGGAGCTGTCACCGTTCCAGTACGAGGCCTCCCTGCATGACTTCTACAACTTTTCCATGGTGTCAGACTGTCTACCAGCATCGATATTGATTTACAAGCATGACTTCAAAGAAATGTTCAACGACCCTTCGCAGGTGATATACTTCCATCGGCCGACGTACACACGACAAAAGCAGGTTGATTTTGAGAGCATCATGTCCATGGAGGCACGAGATATCAATGTGCTCCCGATCATGCTGCAGATAAAACCGGACATGCCCGTGCTTTTTGAGCACACGGGTGCGTGTAACAGTACGATGTGTAGCACCGAGCCGTGGTCGTGGCTCGTGATTCACAAACACATTGTGTTGTGTGACAGGAATGGAAAGTACTATGTTGCCAAGAATATATATGTCCTTTTTGCTTATCTCATGTCAAAGTGCGAAGACTGATATGTGTTTTTAATAAACTGCAATGTTACCTTGCACATGCTCCGAGCACGCACGTGAGTGGCAAGATTGCCACGAGGAGGATCAGGTAGTTGAAGGACTTGATAGCCGGGGGATTAATGACGGGTCTTGACACAACCAGCGCCAAGTACTCAGACCTTGTCAGGCACGAGTTCTGGTGTGATGTTGTGTTGATGACATGCATGAGTCCGGGCATGCACTGCCACTCACAACCAACGTCTGTCCAAAGCCACGCGATATTGTTTTGACTCTGGTTGAGGCCGGGGGGCGCGGCGCAGTCTGCGCACAGCAGCTCGTCCGTAAGTGTTTGTCCTTTGCCACATGAAACGTTGTACTGTCTGCGAGCAGGAGGTGTAGGCACACTTGTCGCCCAGTCGACGCTGTACACACACTGCGGCATGCCGGTTTCGTCGTCGAGGCGCAAGATGTGATACTTCTCACACTTCCACGCGCACTGCGAGATATACTCTGCGTGTTGTGGCTTGGGCGGAGTGCATGCCTTGCAGTCGGAGCAGTTGGCCGGTCTGGAGACGCGCTCATAACCATTTGGACACGTCGAGCACCGCTGGCAGCGTTCCTTCGGCGTGTACAGCTTCGTGTATGCGGTCCTGCATGCAAGATGGCAATCGGTGCCGTTCCAGAAGCTGCTCCACCAGACGAGCGACCCACAGCTCTCACACTTAGCGTCCTGTGTGAGCGAGCAGGCACGGACCTGCTTGTACCCGTTACAGTCCGTGCACTCGTCACAGCGAGCGTCGGTGCGTGCGGTTCCGTTGACCTTGAACTGTCCTGCTACACACTGCACGTTGGTGTGCGGCAAGCAACGAACACCATCGTCTGTGAGAAAGTACCCCGGCGCACACATCTCTTGGCAGGACGTGTTGTCGTTGACTACGCCTTCACGCTGGAAGATGAAAGCCCCCTGAAGGTTGCTGGTGCAATTGCGACAGCTTGTGCAGCCGTCGGCGGTGACGGAGTACTGGCCGTTGGCGCACCGTCCAGCTGGACAATAGGCACACTTTCTATCAACGCCTTCAATCGGGTAGTGCTCAGATGTACTTCGACACGTTGCAGCACACGAGGTGTCCATGTCATAGCCAGACCGCGGCACGAGAGACCCGTCGAGGTACGTTGGTTCGGATGTGAGTGGACACTCGATGCACTGCATGGACTGCCACGAGGTGTTCTGTGCGTCGAGAACAGTCGTGTTTACCTTATGCAGATACTGCGCACAACGCACCGGGCAATCCTCAAGAAACTGTGTGGCATCGCCTGTGTAGGTCACATTCAATTTCTTCTGGAACTGGCAGGTGCTGAATTCCGCCTGTCGAGTCTCCGTGCAGGGCCTGAATTTGTAGAACTCACCAGGAGTCCGTGTGCCCTGTATACTCAGCACGGATTTCAAGATCTTGAGACTCAAGCAAGACTCGCAAATGCCGTTGTTGTTGAAGTACGACGGCCGACACTTCCACGCACACTCGGAGGTGTTGGTCCACTCTGCGTTGCGCGGCAAGAGCGACAGCGGACAGTCGACGCACTTCTCATTCGCCAGATCCGTGCACGGAGTCCACATCTGACCCTTGGTCCTGCCACAGACAGTCTTCAGGTCCGTGGTGCAATTGAGGCAAAGTGAATCTGACCGGAAGAACATAGGGTTGCATATCCAGTCGTTGCACGTGCGTGACGCATTGGTGAAGCGAGCGTGTGGTGGAATAGGGCATGGTGTGCATGAGACCATATTGCTCTGCCACAGCATAGCCTCGCACCCGGCAGCGTAGAATCCCGCCCCGCACACAACCTCTTTCGTTTCACACGAGACGCACTTGGCATCGTCTGCGTCCAGGTATTGGTGCGATATGCACTCGGACATGGACGTGAATGGATTCAGTTCAACAGTCAAGGAGTCTGTTGCAGGAAGCATGCATGTACTTGATGTCAGTAAAAGACCGACGACACCACGAGAGTTTGCCATGGCGAATGGAACCTCAAGGTGGCATCGACCAACGACAATAACGCCCTCTGTCTGCATGCGCATGCGACATCCAATCTTGCTTGATTCTTGTTTCGGTTTGAACTTGTCGTCTACTGCAACGAATCGCAAGTCGTACACACAATCAGAGCCGATGGAAGAGCGCACAAACGCCGTTGCATGAAGGCGCTTCCACCCGAATACTTCGTTGCCTCTCACGACAGTGTCCAAGAGCGCCAGCCGTGTCAGGTCCTCGTCTGACGGGATGTGCACGAGGGTCAGCAAAGAGCTCGCGTTGGTGCGAAGCTCATACACAACGGCCTGAAAGTTGAGTGTCGGCACCACTTGCAGGACATCCAATGCAACGTGTGTCGATTCGGATAGTTCGAACAGCGCCGTTGTATTGCGTAGTACATTTACTTGTATCCGCTGAAGGTCTGTCATGCTGTGTGTGAATGTGCTATGCTGTGTCCATCTGTCAAACGACGTGGCCACACTGCTACTCGGCGGAGCGTACGTGCTGCTGCGCAAGAGCGTGTAGACCATGCTGTCGCTGGGCAAGAGGACGCTGTGCAATGCGTAGTTGATGCGCACCTCTCCAGTGATTTCGGCTTGTTGCACTCTTGACAGCGTGCATCCCTCTCCACAGTCTACACGATCAAACACCCTGACGTACTGCACGGTCATATCCACACACTTGGCGTACATGTACAACAGCTGCCTGCTCTTGGCTGTGATTACGAGAGAGGTATCGCTGCCTGTGAAGCGCATTACAGCACCGTTCTCAAGTGTCACTGACATGCTTGTGACTCCACTGGCCTCCTTGCACTTCAATGACAGGGTGTACTGCATCGAGTACGTGTTCATGTTGTATTCAGCCACTGCGCATGTTTTTGTCGGTGCCTGCTGCGATTCCAACATGTTCACGTGCGTCACGTCTGGGTCGCGGCACGGTAGCAAGCGCTTGTACGTGAGCGTCTCATTTCCGAACGCAAAGTACGCCGCTTTGTCGCTTGTGCTCGCGACGCATCCCGTCATGCAAGTCGTCAAGCTATACGCCGTAGCCGTCTTTGTCAACACGGCGCTGCCCAACGCTATGAAGTCGTACGAGAACATACTGTTCACAGGTGGAAGAAGGTTAAAGACGACACTGTTATTGAGATAGAGTCTCCAAATCTGCTGTTGATCTTCCACCGCGAGGATGTACACATTACTTGAAATCCAGCAACCACTGATTGCGTTTGACTGTCCATTGTTTGGATACACTATGTCCTGTGCTTCCGTGGTGAGCTCAATACTTTTCTGAGTTGGGACGCCTGCGGACACGAGAACGGCCATCACTGCCGCACTGCCAACCGGCGGACGCGTTGACGTCAAGAGAAGCAACGTGTCGCCCATAGCATGGAGCAGTGTGTTATCAGTGTCCATGTACGGTAGCTTGCCACTGAATAACTCAATGGGAACTGCATCAGACTCACAGAAAGTCGACACCATGAGCATTATATTGCCACACGTATATTTTCGTAGCTTCATCGTTGTTTCTGTCTTGGTATCGACCCTCGACAAGAAGTACAACGGATTACCCGTTGCAAGCATGAAAATGGGATATCTGATGTGGCTCAACACAGAGACTTCTTTATTCAAGACACTGGCCGTTGCAGATGATTGAAGCACTGTGCCGATGGTAGTGAGATTTGAGGCGTACGAGATGGTGCTCTCCGTCAAGCGGATGCTCAATGTTGTGATCAGGCTGTCTCCGAAAACGACAACACTGCGTATGTTGAAGGCGTCACGGTGCAAGTTTGAGTCTGAGACCGTGTGCAAACTTCCCAGCACGGAGAGACAGAAGACAGAGGTATTCGAGAAGAGAAACCCCAGGCAGTACTTGCCTGCCGGCGCTTGAGTTGCTCCGCGCAGCACACTCGTGATGCCGACTGCCACTGAGAAAATGGATTCCTTTGAGCATGACACATCCAGTACGCCAGTGAGCACACTGAGCGCTGTGTGGCTCTGGGTGTGCTCCTTCACGACACGCCTCTGCATTTTTGAATCACAGACGTACAGCTTGCCCTTCGGGACGGCGACGTGGAACTTATCACCGCAGAAATCTTGCCAGGCTGAGACCAGCTGCGACGTGCGAAATGCACTGTGAGGTGCAGAAGAACACGCGAGGCTGGTGTTTGTTGTCGTGGTCGCGCGAGAGCAGCTTGGCGGCACGCATGCCAGCTGCATACCGAAGCACTCGTCACAGTGCTTGACGTCGTCATGCGTATCGATGCGGACGAGAACGTCGTAAGGTTGACCAATTGTTTGTTGTGCATACACAGAGACGTGCCACCGCACGACCGACGTGACATTGGACAAACGCCGGTCAGGAGACACAAAGGCGACGAGGGCCACGTGGCTCGTGTTCGTGAGCTCGACGTCCAGGAACACGTCTCCTGCAAAAACAGTTGGTATGCTCACGACTTTCTGCCACTGGCTCATGTAATGCATTGCTACAGCGCTGGTGTTCAGTAATACACGACGTTGGAAGTCCGTCGTGTCGGTGACTGTGTTCTGCAACGGCAGCAACGGGTAGCTTGTGCTTGCGTCTCGGTTCCACGGCCTGCATGCTTCCTGAAAGTTCACAGAGATGCCTGCCGGGTTCATGTCGTTGTCGGTTATTCCCATGGCATTCCAAACACACACACGGCGCTTCTGCAGCGGGATGCTCTGAACGCTCATGAGCACATTCTCGAAGCTCGAGTACAAATGCAGTCCCTCGACTCTCTCTAACACGTTGGCATGCGCCGGTACGTACGCTTGCTTTTTGTACATGGCATCTACCGCAAAATCGGCGTATGAGATGGCGTCTTTGCAGCGCTTGTCGTGTGGCAGCAGGCACGGCAATTCCACGCGGTCACTGGCACATCTGGCTTTGCTGCACTGCCGGTGACACGTGCGGTGTGGGAGGACGTCGACGCTCACCCCGGTTCTGTCTAGAGGACACAGAGTCTTCTGACAGTACAGGGGGTTGCTCGACGTGCCGTTGAAGTACGATGAGGTCGCGGTCGCCCGGGTGTCGCATGGCTTGCAGACGGGGTTCATATCTATGTCGCACGTCGCATAGTACAGTCCAGCCGGAGTCAAGCATGCGCTGTTTGTTTCGGGACACTTCAGACAGTCCCCATACGTCGCGCGCGCGATGCCGTCCTGCACGATTCTCTTGGGCTGGCAGTCTTTGAAGGTCAGCTTCGGCAGGTTGCCTGAGATATCCGACGCCGCGAATGCCTGCTGCTGCTTGCTCGTGCATAGCCGTACGTCCTCGAGGTCGGCACACTTCTTGCACTTTGCTGTGGTGTCGGAAGCGGTCCAGTCGAAGATCTCTCCCAAGTCGCACGAGAGTTCGGTGCACTCGCGCGCACACCCACGCCCCCAGTCGGTGTAGTTCTGCATGAGAGGCCAGAACTTGAGCACGTCGGTAGGCATTTCTCCGCATGCAGAACAGGGCTGGCATTGTACGCTGTAGCGCATGTGCTGAACGGCCACTGTCAGCGGATCCTGCTTGTAATTTGCTTGCGTCGTGACGGCCCAGAGCTTGTTCGAAAGCGCTTCATCAATCACGACGGGGCATGCAGCCGGAAGCCTGTACGAAGGCTGCGAGTCGTCGGCCACTCCGTAGATTACGCACGTGGGCACGTCACACGCGTACGGACCCTTGCAGTAGCCAGAGTCGAAGCTCTCGTTCTTGAGCAGTGCCAGGTTGCGCTCCGTTTTCATTTCGTCGGTGAGGCGGTTCGTGACACCATCACAGATGCCTCGACACTGGAAGTCGGCGTTGTCCTGTGACGTGCCAAAGAGTTCCTTGAATGGGTAGCCTCCGAGAAAGTACCCCGCGCCCTGCAGGTCGCAGTACGGATTGCGCACGGTGAACTCGCGCAGCCTGCATACACCACTCTCGTTGTTGTGCCCGGCGCGGTTCATGCAGTCCACACGCACCTCCTTGCTCGTGCACGTCGGGCACCTTTCGCAGTAGCCCCCTCCGGCACTCACGGTGCAGTTCGTGCGGTAAAAGCTGTCGGGACAAGCCTTGCATTTGTCACACACTGCAGTTTTTGGAGTCGCGGCATACGTGCCGGACCTGCACGCCTTGCACTTGCGATTGGTTGTTCCGTCAGAGTACGTCCCGACAGGGCACGGCAGGCACACCCCGTTAGCCCGGTCCTCGTACTCGCCGTCGTTGCAGCTGAAGCAGTACGTCTTGTTTGGCTCTGAGATCTGGCGCTTGTCGATGCATTGGAAGCACGTCGTCATGCCTGTGTTCGGAGCGTACGCCTGCTCCCCGACACACAGCGTGCACGTGGTCGCTGCGGAGACGTTTGTGTACTTGCCCTTGATGCAGATGCTGCAGGATGTTGCTGATGAAAGTGAGTAGTTGCCCGCTTTGCACTGCAGACATACGGTAGGAGTCGTGGCGGCCGTCGTGGCGGAGTACAGTCCGGCCGCACAGCTCGTGCAGAACGTCTGACCCGCGCTGGTTTGGTACTTGCCAGGTTCACATGCGACACAATTTTTACCGTCCGCCTGTGCCTTGTAGTACCCGGCCAAGCAGTTTGTGCAGGCTGAATTGGCTATCTGTATTGCAGTGTGTGCAGTCGCCTTCCCAGCAGGACATTTCTCACAAGAGTTTGCCTTTTCACTGCTGGCGTAATAGTTTACAAGACAGCTGATGCAATATGTGTTCGGCGAATTCGCAGCAGGTGTGTACTTGCCAGCGGGACATTGCTGGCATGCAACCTGGCCGTTTGATTCCTGGTATAAGCCATTATAGCAGTTGTAGCATTGCGAGTAAGCACCCCCGTCGTTGGGTGTGTAAGAACCTGCGTTGCATGTATCACAGACGCTAGCTCCCTCTAAAGGCTGGAAAGACCCGGCGTAACAATTGTTGCATTGTGAGTATGCGTTTCCGTCGTTCGGTGTTTGCTTTCCCACAGGACATTTTGAACAGACGCTTTGTCCTTCCATTGCTTGGAAGTACCCGTTGAAGCAGCTTTCACATGACGAGTAAGCATTGTTTGCGTTGTTTGGTGTTTTCTTGCCGACAGGGCATGTGCTGCATCCGGTTTGTGCAGGAGAAGCTTGGAAAAATCCGTTGTAACAATTAGAGCAGCCTGGTGAGCCCGCCGCTGCAGCGTATTTACCTGCCGAGCATTGGACACATGATTGGAAGGGTGACGTGGACGTGTACCCAGCTGCGCAGTTCGAGCAGCTACTGGCTGTGGCACCCGATATCTGACCAGCGTTACAGTCAGTGCAACTTTGAGATCCCCACGAGGAGGCGTACTTTCCAGCTGCACACGGTGAGCATCCATGGAAAGGTGATGAGGATGTGTATCCAGGCGAGCAATCGGTACATCCACCAGCGCCAGCAGCAGACACTTTGCCTGCGGTACATGATGTGCATGACTTCACGGGCTCGCTTCCGTATTTACTTCCTGATGCAAGCGAGTAAGACCCTGCAGGACAAGTTGAGCATTGCACCGGCCTTCTGCAAGTAGACCAGAAGGACCAATCACAATTTCGTTCTTCTATCACAGCATCATGACATTCAGTTGGGCTTTTCCTATTACGTGAAAATGTTCGACATCGATCAGCTCCATCCACTACTCGTAACCACCATTCATATTTTTCGAAGTAATTTCCAGGACAATATCCATAGGCAGTTCCACTATCCAAACCTTTCAATGCTGCCTTGACTGAATTGATATTATTGTCGTCACCATCAAACAATTCTGCAGGGTCGTCGAATGTTGTTTTACACGGATCATTGAATGGATCTGATGCACTCAAGTCTTTTGTGGGTTCCCATTTTCCCTTGCGTATTTTTTGCGAATTCCAATTAATTGTCCAACACTTTGAACTGGAAGCCAGGTAGGTCCAGCCGGATGCGCACTCAGAACCACTTTGCAGGTATGAACCTGCACCACACTGCGCTTCCACATGCACTGATGTCAACATCAAAAACAGCAGAATCACCATACCTTGACTCGATCGCATTTCCTATTTTTTTACATCATATATACTGTATTTCAGGCATACATTGAATCCATACCCGTAGTTTTACAGAGTGTATAAATTTTGTATAAAGCTGATCTCACAGAACCGCATGTCCACCCCTGAAGTGAGCCAGCACTTGCTGCAGGCGCACGTCTCCATGATCCTCGTCAGCCTGCCGCTCCCACCGCTTCCAGTCCTCGTCGTGCGTGGCGAGGACCTCACGACCTCCGTGTGCAGCTCACACGACCTGCACGCGGCGATGATCGCGACGCACCTGCACATGACGAGCACGGGGACGGCGGGCGACGCACAGACGCAGCAGCACAACATAGACGCAAAGCAAGAGGTTTTGCATAACATGATGGGGGCATTGAACAAAGCCTGGACAAGGACCCGCGCGATGCCCGTCGACATCGAACAGCAAGACAAGCAGCTCCTGGCAGAAGCGTACGTGCTCTTTGCAAACGCCTTCCGCGACTACTGCTCACACTATGTGCACACATGCCGCGACATGCGGGTGATGCCGATGAGCCACGTGGACATCGGCGACGCGACGCACAAGAGCGCTGTGGAGTATGTCAGTGCGTACATGCACGGGGAGGGGGCAAGCGTGTCCGACAACAAAGACTTACCATACAGCAACATTCTGCGCAAGTGGCTTTATTACATCATGTCACCAGAGTTGTCTGGCGATTACGGTGCCAGTCCATATTTGTATGAAACTGCAGAGTCTCAATAGGTATGGTACATATCTTATTTACTTGTGCAAATGTAACATTGCTTGAGAATTTTTTCTGCTCTCTAAAGTGGTTTGTAAGTCTGATATGTAATTTGTTTTTACCTCCGCCTTTCTACCTTGTGCTGGGTAGTCTTCGAAATATGTTCTGTTTTCAAACTTCAAAAGCTGCCACAAAGATGCTGAACCTGCTACGTTCTCGAGTGCTTTGAATAAATTTCCATCTCCTTTATTCCACTTGACTTTTGTGATGGTTGGAGGTATATCTATTTCCACATTCTGACCATTACCAAAGATTGATTTGCTTCCATTGTAATGAATTGTCAATTGACAAGAGAAATCATTCCCAAAGTAACCACCCAAATGCTTCAGAGACTCGAGCCGTTCCTCCATTGAAGGTTCATGCATGAAGTTTATTTCAACTTCTTAAATATAAAGACTAGTGATCTTTTAGCTTTGCATTTCTATTCTTGAGGTCCCACGAGCAGCACATCCACAGCGGTAATCGCCGTTTGTATTCCGTCATAGTCAAAATCATCTGTAGTAGTTCTACCGTCAACACATTGATGCATGACCTTTCGCCTAACCGCGGGTGCAGACCCATGGTGAATGCCAGGTTGTAGTGTGGCTTGCACGCGACGCAGAAATACCCGGTGATGCAGCGAACCATCGGTGTGTTTACAGCTGTCGCTTTCGCGCTGCCGCGGTGCTTTGTTCTCATCGTCCGTCAGCTTTGTCCGCAACCCCTTGAAGCTTTATCCGCACCACGTCAATCCAAATTTGCTCAAATTAAAAAAATAAGGAATAAAAAAAATATCAAAAAAGTTGATTAAAAAATTGTACTATTTTCCAAAAAGGTGTGTTTTAGTATTAGCCAGAATTTTACTTAACCCATAACAGTACTAACCCTTTTCTCTCTCCACATCTCTATCTCTTCTTCTTCTTAAGATAAATAATTATAATTATATATATATATATATATATATATATATGAGAATGTATGTGTTGGTACATGTCGGGGCAGGTTTAGAGAGAAATCCACCTGGTACTAAATAAATAAGTAAAATTTACGGTACAAAAAAATTCACGACATAAATTCGAAATCACCACTTTTCAAAAAAATGACGTGGAGAAATTTTGATCCTCTGTCCAACATCCCGAATTTAGAACTGAGGGTTGTAGTGCTCGATGCCGCGCCACAAGACGCGACTGAAAAGGTCAGTGCACACAAGCGAGCTTAGTGTGAGGTCCTCCGCGCATGCTACGCGGGCATTGCCGAAGGAAATTACACGAGCCCTGCAAGGCATGTTCCCAGATCTGCGGGGGTTGCACAAGGAGGCTTGCAAGTGCATTTGCGCTGTGAACATGACGGTGCGACGCTTGGATGCGACTGTATTGGTCCCCACACAGATAAATGTTTACTTTGTGTGGATCGCATGGGTCCGGGCCATGTGCAGCACCAATTTGGATCCCGCGGATCCGAAAAGAGCTCACATGCAGTACTACAAGCAAATGACTCTCGAGAAAATCATGGTGTTGATTCCGACGGTGTGCTTCTGGGTGTGTCAAAAGTGCATGGAACCGTGGAGCGTGCGATCCAATGACGTGGTGCGCGTCATTATTGCACTTCAGATTGCAAGGAACGTCGATCGTTTTGAGTGCACCGTGCAAGACGTCGTGAATGCAGAGCATGCTATTCTGGAAATGCTCGACTTTGACATCCTCAAGCATCAGAAAGACGTTGACCGAATCGAGGACATCCTACGCGAGAAGTTTGAAGACTTAGACAGCATGGACGTGATTACTCAGACTGAAGTAGCACGCTCTGTGTACCACATGTTTCATGATATTTGAAAAGACATTTTTTTTACATTTATGACATGTGTGAATTCAAGACCACTCGAATATCATTCTCGTCCAAGATACAGTCTCAAAGTGAACCACATTCGCCATCGAACTCCGTCGTCTCGCAAGAGGAGGAGGTCAAAAGCCATTTGTCAGTCGAAGATGAAATGTGCCAAGAGGACTACGACTTCTTCGAGTGGCAGGATGTCTGCGAATGTGAAGGGCCAATCACGATGGACGAGTGCAACTGTCAGGAATACAAGTTATACCAAGAACAGAAAAAAATAATAATTTAAGGCATGTGCAACATCAGTGGCACACAAATTCTATTATGTCGGGTCGATTGTAGTGACTACATTCCGGACTCGCGCTTATATTCATATGTATTGTGTTAAGTCATTTTTATTAAACTCAAGAAAGAAACCATTCGTGTTCGTGTGACGTGTTTGTATGTCTTGTGTATTTGGTCTGGTTTGAATGCCATGGCTGTGCGCGGTGTGTCAAGCGGGGGCTCCGGCGCAACCCAGCTATTCGAGTGTGCTTATGTTTGGCACGACGGACATGAATAAGGTCCAGGAGGAGCAGAAGCTGAAGTGTTCTGCCTCTCCTGTGGCAAATGTCACGTCTTACTGTGTGCGTTGCCGCGGCGTGACAGCGACCTTCAACTCGGAGCTTGCGACGAGCGACAATGTAATTCTAACACAAAAGCGGCTGAGTGAATACACACATCAGAAAATGTTCCAGGACAGCTTTCCGTGTAAGGAGAAATTTCGCAAGCTACTGCGTAAAAATTCCAGAAAGCACGGCAGTTCGAGAAAATCGAGGTCGCTGATTGAGTGATGTCAACATGTGTATGCTAGAGACTTCAAACACGAGAGTCTTTGAACTCATTTTAATGTTGACTGAGTACCCGGGCTGTATTTGTAAAGGCCTGTCTCTTTCTGCACGCACATAGATTTGTGAAGTGCCATACGTTGTTTTGTCGAGAATGTCACTCAAATCCTTCTTTCGAATTCGAATAAATAACTTGTCGTTGCCAGGACAATCTCCTTTGAAGCTTTTGCAGTCTTTACTGTCGAATCGAAACTCTTGCAGTTCGGTTGTACGCTGCCGGAAAGGCATATGACGCATTTACAGCGCGTATATATTTATCTGTCTTACATAGAGAACTTTAGTTTCTTTATTTTCATCATGTTCAATTGCTGTCTGTCCTTTTCTAAGGCATCAAGCATGTTTGAAAGGAACTCTGCAGCCTCTTCTTGCGTACACGTGCTTGGATAGACGTCCGGAAACGCCTGCAGGGTATTCTCGAAACTCCAGCTGTACATTTTCAGGACGTGTTTTTGTGGGTCTATGATGTCCGTGGCATACTTTAGTGCTTCGTTCGAGTCGTCTATGGTCCTGCCCTGCATCAATATGTCCCGCAGCACGTCACAAACTTCAAGCGCGTCGTGCACCACCTGCTCGTCCATGAGCTTGTTCAATATCAGATCTCGTTCCATTCGGAGTCTTGACATCTGCACGTCAATTGTGGTGATGCGATCTCGTAGCGTGTCTTTCTCTTTGTCCTGAGGCTGCAAAGAAAAGCCACACACAGGCATGAAGGTGAAGGACTTGCTGCTCGCTCGCTGTACTACCTTCTGAGCCAGCATAGAGTTTTGCAACTGAATCTTGTACGAACAGCACTTCACGAGCGCCTGTGTCTCCGGTTTGAGATTCTCATAAAGGGATCGCATGCGCAGCAGACTGTCACGCATGAGCTTGTAAATGTTGTTAGCATTCTTGTAGGACGCTAACATAACGTCGGCAAAATAGGCCTTTTGATTCTCAGGGTCTACTTCAAGTATATTTTCTGTACTCTTGCTTCTGTGCAGCTTCAAAACATCCTGTTGTCCGTTCTTGTTCCAGTATGTAGTAACACGATCCAGCATCATGACCAGCATTTCATGTGAATCAATGAACGCCTCCTCAAAGCACATGTCTATGCCGAAATGATCTGGCACATCGGTAGGTTGTTGCAAGAGTTCAGACAGATTTAGTATCTCGTCGATACGTGCTAGCTCTTCGATCAACTCGCCTGTCCCGTACGTCCAGCAGAAAGGCAGCAGGTTCTGGTCTTCAGAGAGCAGACTCTTTTCGCGCCAAGATGAAAATGAGCTCATGCTTAGACGTCTCTGATCGCGTTGTGGCATGGTCATCCCTTGCTTAAACCACGTTTGATGGAAGTCGAAAAAAAACATAATAATTAAAAAAAAAATATCAATAGAGTTAATTAAAATTTTGTATTATTTTTTTCAAAGGGTGCGTTTTAGTATTAGCCAGAATTTTACTCAACCGATTAGTACCATCTCTATTCTCTCTCTTCCCTCCTTCCTCTCTTCTTCTTCTATAGAAAGAAGGAGAAAGGAAAAGGAAAGGAAAGGAAAGGAAAGGAAAGTATAGGAAAATATATGTTTTGGTGTGCGGGGGTAGGGGAAAGAGAAAATTTCACCTGGTACAAAAAAAATGAGTAAAAAAATGGCTGGTACAAAACCACACCCTTTGAAAAAATGGTACAATTTTTTTTTCAAATCGGAGCAAATTTTTTGACCACGTCACCAAGCTTTTGCACTGCGGGAATGGAGAGTCACTTCTTGCGCATATATAACACGAGCACCGGCCGTGCATGTTGTTCCTATGGATTGCCGTTGTGTTGCAGACTACTGTGCTGCTGGAACTTTGTCTGAACCGAATCGTAGGAATCGCGCTCAACACCAAGAGAAGAAGCACACGGCGCATGGCGGACAGTAACCTCATTTCGCAGGTCGTCAACTTGTTGATTGCCATATTGTTGCTGCCCATCACGTGGGTTGGTGTTTGCGTGCAAGTGTTTGTGCGGCAGATTTTCTTGTGGATTGGCGTGCTTGTTGTTATTGGTGTTTTTGCGGTGATCAACCAGAGTAGCGCTAATGTTTTGACGTTGCTCGTGAACGTGTACAACTCGGGTGTCGGTGAGACCATGAACAATGTTGTGATTGCCTTCTTGGAGTTGTTTGCTCCTTTCTTCCGTGTGTTGCTTCCCATTTGGAACTCTATAATATACATGGGCTCTATTTTGATTCGCAATGTTTTCTTGCCTTTCGTCTTTGTGAACACAAGCATCATACCCGAGCTGCTTTTGAATATGACGACCATGATTTCCACGCTAGCGGTATCCTTGGCTGGCTTCACAACGTCACTGCTGGAATGTGTGCAGTTTGTGCCTGGCGTCGACAACTCAACGAGCCCCTTCTGGGTCAACGACTTGACGTGTGTCGCCACACCGTACACGCTGTCGCTCGACCTGATGACGCCTGCTGTGTTTGCGCAACGCACGGTCACAAACATCAGGACTATGTTCATCAGCAGCTGTGGTGCGGGTACGAATGTATTGACAGTGCTCTTGTATCCTCTCATTGACTACAACTTCTACAAGATGGTGCATGGAGCCGTGAATCTGGTGCTGCATGTGTGTTTTGCACTGCCTGTGTGGACTGCCAATCGATGCGCGTATGCGGACAACACGGACCAGTACAAGTACACAGCACTTGAGAAGAAGATCATGTGCATTCCGGACGTGAGTCATGCCTTTTCGATATTGACGGGGACGCTGCGAGCCTTTGGGGCGTTCGTGGATAACTTTCTGGACATGACCTTTGCGATCGTGTACGGCGCGGTCAGTGGGAAAAAAGTAGATGAGTGCAGTGATGTGTCATTGCAGTCCGTCTGGCAGGACGCTAGCGACATTTTCGGGACGCGCAAGTTGCAAGTCGTGGGCATGACACGCAGCCTGTATGCTGTCACGGACGGCGACTCGGCGATGTACCACTCGATGAGCGGGAGCAACACGCGCTCGTCGTATGCGCTGCACACATGGCCATTCCAGATCAACACGGACTTTGGTGTCGCCGCGGTGCGCTATGGCGAGGCCAACGACTTTGATGACGAGGGGGAGGACAGGACTGGTCTCTTCGGATGCCAGTGTCAGGACACGTCAGATGGGGTGCTCATCGTCTGTGCCAGCGTGCCGTATCAGAAGCATCTTGCAGAGGACGACGCTGACAACACCGCATTCACAACGCACCGGGTGCGCTTCTTGCCGGACAGCGCACGGGCCGGCCTGACGTGCAGCAATATCGTTGTGCGCGTGAGCTCGTTGCGTTTTTCCCGGAAGCGCTTTTCCTCCCCCTCCCCGGCGGTCGGTGGTCAAAGCTCTGAGCGCAGCTTTGTCGACCCGTACAAGGTGACACAGGGCGACCGGCAGACCAACTCGAGAACGGCCGACGCTGCCGTCATCGTCATGCCACTGTGCGCGGTGCGTGACTCTGCAATATGCATACCAACCCTTGCAAACTGCTTCCCATTTTGTATGGCACTGCACTCAGCCGGACAGTCCACGCAGACGCTCACCATGCATAACGCGCAAAAATACACGGAGTGGACCAGCGTCGGACAGACTGACTGTGTGGTCAGCGAGGCTCAGACAGCGGTATGCTCTAACCAGCAACGTATGGCCGTGAATGACGAGAATGACATTGCTATGCCAGGATGCGGATCCACGCAGTGCGTGCCTGACGCGGACACCATTACGTTCATGAAGAACGCGGCGCTCGGCGCATACAACCGCTCGATTTCGGCGTGGGGCTCGAGCCTGACATACGTGCGCAGTGAACGGCAGCCGTTTGTGTTTTCTGGGGACATGTTTCTGTACAGCGAGGAACGCGACATGCAAGAGCGGTCGGGCGTGATACGGATCACTCGGCTGTATGACAACAAGAGAGGCGACTTCAGCATGCAGCAAGAGGAACTCAGTTTGACGACCAGTGCGCTGGAGTTGCAGTACGCGGAGTGTGACTCCGAGGAGTGTTACGTAGCTCGTCTACAGGAGAATAAGATTGTGTTGCCTCTGCAGGTCACATCCAAGCCGGTGTACGTCTCTGCTGTTTCTGAGTGGGCGGTGCACTGGGTGTCCACTCCTGATTTGGCCAACTGCGCCATTCACTTCGAGGTGTGCGCGGGTCGAGCGGCGGGTGGCTTGACCGTCGAGGATGAGTTGGCTCGACTGTGGTCGGTGTACACCGTGCGCTCGACGAATGACCTGGGCGAGGTCTTCACGGAAACCAAAGTGACTTCTTACATGGTGATTCCGCAGTTCTTCAAATGCTCTCAAGCGAACCAGTGCAACAGCGTCGTGAATATGAAGGTGACTGGCCTTGAGTACATGAACGAAGAAAACTTGCTGCTGACTGTGCTGGCCACGAGTGCGGAAAATTGGGACTGGAGGACCAACGACGTGATACCCGGCGGGGAATTTGAGTACCGCTACTACTTTGTGCACCCCAACAGGCACGACTGCACGACCGAGGGCAGCAACGAGGCGACCTTTACGTGCTGGAGGGAGGAGAGCGCTGGTATGTTTCGCAGCACGGAGTTGTCTCTGGCGGCCATGGGCTCCTTGTGTCCGGCGTTGCAGCGGATGCCGAAGTGGGGCTCGATGATCGGCGAGGCAGGAGTAGCCGCAGCGTCTCTCTTGGAAGTCCTGTTGGACACTGTGTTCACGCTACCGGCGACGTTGACCGTGTCGGGTGGATTGAGCGAGGTATTCCAGGTGCGGGACAGACCAACCTTTCACCGCTTTCTCGATTTGCGTGGGGCAACGCTGCTCGACCTGGACCCGTGCTTTCGTGCGGTTGAGCAGACAGCCTTCCACATGGCCAACACCTTGACCCGTGCCGCCAAGATATTCGAAGGACGTCCGGGCGGCGAGGTGATCGAGCCGGTCTTGCTTGGAACAGCGCGCGTGTTCCAGTACACCACTGGGATGACTATGGTCGAGAACAAAGTGCTCGGGCCGCTTGCGAGCTCCTTTGTGTTTGACAAATTCATCAACAAACTGAGCACAAAAACGCAGTCCGCGCCCACCACACCGTTTGCATCGACAGCTCCCGCGTCCAGCAACCTACTCGAAATGTTCTCCTCGATGTTCAGCAGCGCGACGTCGTGGGGAAAGGTGACGATGAAAGCGGCAAAGAAAATGGCCATCAAGATCCTCGTAAAGCAGACGGGGAGGCAAATTGGAAACAGCATCATGACGGTGCTGTATGAATTGAAGGGGGACATGCGGCGCAACGTGTTTGACTCGATGAGGTACGTGTGTGACGGGTTTGGACAGGTCATCGGTCGCACCAGTGCATGGGGACAACTCGCCAGGCATTCATGCATGCTTGGCCCAGACTCGATGGAGAGCACTTTGGAAGTTATACTGATTATAACGATGGAGTATCCGGTCATGGACTGTGTGTGCAAGCAAGTTGCGGGCCTGCAGACGCAGGAGGCCATCGAGCGAATCTGCATGACACAGGAGATGAGCATGAAGCAGAAGAGCTTTGCGATACAGTCGGCACGAGACGCGAGCGAGCAACAAGAATCTCAGTGCTTTGTTGTCATGGATGCAACGAACGACCGTCTGTTGAAGGCTATGGACCCTGTCTTATCGCGCATGTACAAAGCTGTGATGGCCCTTCAAAACGCACTCGCTTCAATCCTCTCCGGCTTTGGAGCCACGTCTTGTTCGGACTGGGACGCCTCTCCGTTTGTGGTGAGTCTCCTACCGGAGCCCGTGGACTACTTCATGGGCTGTATGCTGACGATCGACTGCCGCACCCGGTGTCTGGACAACATCCTGGCGTTTGAGGAGGCTCTGGCGGAGTATCGGCGCGTTGACGCCAAGGATTTGGCGCTGTCGAAGACGTACGAGATTGACACCGCGAGCAGATTCTTCAGTGCCAATGAGGAATTTGAAGGGAAGCATCTCGCTCCGTTTACGATCTACGCACTGATGCCTCTGGAGGATTTTGCGTGTGCTGCGATATGCACCAGCTCGGCGAGATGTGTCTCTATCGCAGGCATGGACTCGACAGGCGAGGAAAACGGACAAGGCCAGCTGCAGACGGCGTACTACTGCGTGCCCGTCAGCGTCGTCGAGTCCGTGTATCGAGCAGACACGCGTGTCAATACGAGCCAGTACGGCTACTTCGGCACGGGTGTTGTGACAAACATAAACGTCGCGAGCCGGCACAAAGTCACGCTTGGTCAGGGCGAATGGCTTGTGCTCGTTACGCGCAGCATCGACACGGGACTTGCCACGGTGTGGATGCTGCCGGGTGCTTCCGACGTCGCCCTGCAGCTGCTGCAGACCAAGGGCTTCCTGGTGGACTCGTACTCGGACACGCAGGACGTCAATGACCGGCGGTGGTCTGCGCAGCGCGTGAATAGTGTGTTTGTGCTGCCGGCACATTCCAATCGGAGCTGGAGTACGGTCTTCATGTCGCTGTCACAGACGACCCCATCCGGGTTTGTGGACAACGTTTGTGTGTACACATTCGTGGACACCGCGACTGAGGGTGTGCAGTACGACAACCTGCTGTACCCGTGCTCTCAACAGCACGCGATCATTTTCTCGGCAGAGCATCATTTGATTTGCCTCGACGTAGATTGCAAGCGTGCCGTACGCTTGCCACACGCACAGGCGGACCTGGAGCTGATCGAGTTTGAAGGCTACCAACCAGTAGATGGCGAAGGGCCTGCTGTTTTTGACTGGAACTTCCGCGCCTTGCAGACCTCGGCTGTGTCGTCGCAGCAGCGCTCCGTTGTGCGTGCATACAACGCCGAGATGCTGACGCTGACGCAGAACAACAAGCTGCAGATGACACGCAGACAGCTGTCTAACGTTGGCTTTGTGACCAAGAACACGACGGACGGGCTGTACGTCGACATCTCCATGACCGGCCGCGGCGAGGCCATGGAGACGTGGCTGCAGAACGTGAGGATCGTCCTGCCAAAGGACAAGGCGGTAGAGGTTGCGGTGTCCACGTCCTTTGAGACGAGTCAGAACGTGGAGCTCGTGGTGAACTGCTCAGTTGCGACGTGTGTCGGCTGTCAGGGCAGCGGTCCGCGGGAGGTGGACATCCAGCACAAGTGTTTCGCAGCTGCGTCGTGTGCCATTGGGCGGTGTGTCGGCAGCACAGTCAACATGAACCGCCCGCTGTGCCAGATTGGCGCGATGATCGCCACGCTTGCCGACGAATACCGGGTGCTGCTGGCAGCTTTCTGGGTTTTCTTTGCAAACAACGTGATCTTCGTGGTCGAGCTCAGCGCAAATCGCCGCGAGAAGTATGAGGTGGCTTGGCCTGCCGAAATCAAGCAGATGTACACATGCAGAATGAAGGACATCATCATTCAGTTCTGGTCTCTCTTTGGGGCCATGATCGTCAACGTCATCACGAAGGTGAGCAAGAACAAGAGCAAGGGGGCCATGGCACAGAGCTACACAGACACGACCATGCAACTGTCGAGCGAGGCGCGGACACAGGCCATGACGACGATATCGACAACGGCGTTTGTTGAACTGATGGTGCAGATCAACATGGGTGTCGTGTACGCGCCGATCGTCGTGTGGAAAATCATGCAGTGCAAGATGGACAGTGCCTTTGGGGTGCTATCCACTGGGTCGGACACGACATTCAAGCTCGGCTCTGCGGAGTTCGACAAGGCCGACGAGGCCGCCGTCGGGGTCTGTCTCGGCGAGAAAATGAAGCAGGCACTGGCGGACGTCTCCGACACGAACACCAACGCGGCGCTCAAGAGCGACATCTCGAGTCTCATTTCCAACTTGTCCAGTATGATCACTGGACAGATGCTCGGCAACTTTGCGTTCATGTACGACGCCTTCTTCGCGTGGGCAGGGGGGGTCTGCACAGGCCTGATGAACCTAGTGCAGGTCATGGACTGGGCGCGGTGCAAGCTCCCCTCGATTGACAATGCGGTCGTCAGCTCCTGCGTGTGTGGTGACAAGCCCGCGCGCATCCCCACCGCACAGCGCCAGTCGAAGCAGATGACGGACAGTCTCTGGTGCTACGGGCCGCTCATGCTATCGAATGTCGAGGGCAACGACCAGCTCGTGTGGAATCCGTATTCGCTGCATGAGCTTCTGCAGCTTGGCAGTGGGTCTCAAAATTTGCAGCAGTACCTCGACTGCATATCCATGAACCGCTGCAACTTTGAGAATCTGATACCTGCGTCTGTCGGCTCCATTGATGACTACGTCAAGTGTGTCAAGTCAGACGGATCGTGCGAACGTTTCGATGCGTACACTCAGTGTGTGAACGAGAAGGTGGACTGCAACGCACTGAAACCGACGGACGACGTTTTTGAGGCGCAGGGTGTCGAGATTATGCAGGTCATTACCCGCTGCCGCAACAACTACCAGCAGAAGAGGTGGGACCAAGCGGCTCCGCTCCTTGGTATGTTGGGTGTGGATGTGTGGACTGCAGACCCCGCGTCCGAAGTCAAAAAGATGGCTTTTGACTCGGAGTCGGACAGTCTGTCCAGGGAACGCAAGACACTCTCGATGCTTTCACAGTTCATCCGGCCATTCACGGCGTTAGACGAAGGCACATGGTCGTGTCTCAACTCTTCCCTCGAGACCGCGCAGTGGTCTAACAACTGTGCCGAACTGGGGTTGGCAAATAACATTTTCCCGGATGCTTCGAGCCTGCTCACGTACTTTGAGTACGAAATCAAGGACATTGCGTCCACATTCGAGAACATGGACGCGTGCGAATCGTTTTCGGGACGTGTTTCGGACCGCAGTGAAGACAACATTGTTTACCCGAAGATCGTGTGGGACGGCGACAGTCTGAATTCTGTCCCAGTGGCAGAGTTGCACTACACGAAAATGTTCGACAAGGCGTGGCGCTTCACCATCGCCGAGAGGGAGCTGGACAACCTGATCAAGCACGACATCAGCCCAATTTTCAAAGTCCTGACATCGAAGGCGCTGGAAGAAATCGCGACCACGTACTGGTCATTCGACGGCGATTTCGTGCACCAGCTCGTGGATTGCGTCATGCTGGGCCCGTTCGCGGCTGCGGACATGATGCCGAGATTTCGTACCGCCACTGGACGCGAGTTCAATGTTCCGCAGTATCACCGCGGGAATGCGAACAGCAGACAGATACAGTTTGCGAATGAAACATCCGGCTCAGACATACGCCGACAGATCATGGCAAAGGTCATAGAGCACATTGGCAGCGTGAAGGACGACATCGTTATGAAACACGTGACTGCTGCGGTGGCCGAGCTGCAGGAAGCGTACACCAACAAGATGAATCTGTATTGTCGTTGCTTTGACGGGCGCAAGAGTCTCGAGTGCTGCCTTGTGAGCCACGAGGACCTGTCGACGTTCACCCGCACGTTTGCAGCCCAGTACGTGCTGCAGAAGGTGGAGGATATGAAGGAAGAGATAGAAGGATCCTTTGCAACTTCCATCTTTAACTCGACCTTCTTGACACAAGACATATGGGCAAACGAGTCGTACACGTACACACACGAATTCCAAGAGACGGAACGCGTGGCACTCGGCGAGGCATACTTCTTTGACTACAGCCAGCCCGTGTACCACTACTCGCCGTCGGAAGTCGCCATGCGCCTGCAGGACACGGTGTGGACACAGTGCATGCGGGCGCTGCGTGCGGCGTTCTACACCATGCCTTTGATGCAGCGAACAGACGACGTTCTCGAGGTGGACGCAGACACCATCTTTGACATCAACGAGTTTGTGCTAGGGGGGGGAGCGCGCTACATGCACGCCGCCGAACGGGGAATTGAGCGGATACTGGCAAAGGCAAAGACCCACTCGCCAGTCTTCTGGTCGCACGTGCACCGGTACATGCCGTCTGATAGTGTTTGGTGTGAGGACTCTGACGTGCATTCGACGGCGGAGGCAAAGAGCGCGCACGTACCCAAAGAATGGCATGACATGGTCTTCACACAGGAGAGCATCGACGCGCCGGATGCCGCCGACGTTCTCTACGTCGCACACATCGGGCGGGCGTGTCCATGTGCGTGGAAAACGGGGGAAGCGTGTCACCTACCACCATCTGTTTGCAGCACCATACAGCCTGTGTTTGAAGACGCAAACAGGTGGTCGGCCTTATGCTCCGTCGGCACGTACACGTCGAGCTCTGACATCGTATTTGTGCGCTCTGTATTGGAGCACTCCGGGGCGAGCCTGCCGTCCTGTCGCGAGTACCAGCCGAGCACGGTGTGGGGATTGCTGGACTCGACGCAGCAGTACAAGTGGTACAACGGCGGAAGTGACAAGTGGAACGTCAGTCTACAGGAGCTGGCCAGTTTCGGTCCGGGCGGCATGAGGCTGTCTGACTTGCTGCAGTCCTCGCCGCGTGACTTTGACGCTGACATGTTTGTGCGCATTCAGCGACACAAAGATGACAGCATATGGAACACACAATACGGGCATACCATCGCACAGCCTACATGCAACCGCAGCAAGACGACGTATCTTCGCGAGAATCTGGCGGAGTATTTCGTGGATGTGTTGTTTCCACTCGCGCATTCTGTGTACGAAGCCCCGAGCCAGGCGATCTGCGGGCGCTGGGTGACCGAGTATGCCTTGTATGCGTTCTTGTACAACGTGTCTGGTCCGGCGGACCCTGTTGTCGAGGAGCAGCGCTTGAGCGAGGAGCTCTGGCGGCGGAGATGCTTGGTCCAGCTGGAGCAGGTCGGAATTTGCAATCTGCGTAACGTGTATCAGATTGCTCCGGCGACACACAAGACATACGAGCACTGTCCCTTCTCCGTGGCGTCGCAGCATGACTGTGCCCCCTTTTACGTGACGGACGCGTGTCTTGTCATGTGCGGCGGTGCGTTCTACGATCCGTGCATGTGCACGGACGCGCCGGACTGCAACTTCACCTTCTCCGCGAGCTCTTGCGAATCTGGCTTGATACTCATGCCACCGAGCACCGCGTTTGACATGGCCAGCTTGCACTGGCCGACCGTGGCATGGCCTGACAAGGACGTGCAGGAGCTGCTCGACCATGTGCATTCGAACCAGTCCATGCATGGCATACCTTTCGTGCTCGAAGACGAAATGCTCGAGTACGTGACGGCACAGGCGAACAAGAGGGAAGGCGGAACTCCCGACGCGTTCTGCGACGACACACTCGACTACATGAACCCGGAGGCCAGACACCCCGTCGGCTACCACCCCACGTGTGCCTGCACACGCACACGAACGAACATGCGTGGATTCACGTCGTGGATGTCATCTGGCGACGACTACGCGTGGAGTATTGATCCGACCCGTGTCCGGAACATGACGCAGTTTTCTTCCGCCTTCGGGTCGAGCCATCTGGTGTGCGATGCCGCCGTGTACGGTGTCGGGTATGAAATGAACAACCTGCAAATGCAAAGCAAGTGGAATTCCAACGCCCGCGCCGATCCAGCCGTGGCGATCCCGCCCGACTACGTGTCGGAGGCGAGCATGTCTTCTGTCGGAACGATGAGCGGGGACGCGTGGGACACAGCCCACGTGCCCGACCGGCAGTCGGATGTCATTTTCACACACTCCGTCGGTATTGTTCGCGACTGGCTGCGGTATCACGGCGACGAGGACGGTGCCGCTGAAATCCAAGACGCGCTGGACGCAATATGGCCGCATTGGGATACCCGCATCGATACGTACGCTGCGAACCCGAACAAGGAGATGGAACCGGGGTGTAGCTTCCCTTCCTTATTCAAGTGCGTTCGCGACAGTGACTGTGGGGACACTCTGACGTGCAAGTTTTACGACACCGACGATAGTCCTCTCGGAGTATGTGCTGCCCGCGACACGTGCTTCAGGCACGACCACTGCGAGGCAAACAAGCTGTGCTCGGGGGCTGGTCTGTGTGTTCACTCAGAGATCGCCATGCACAACACCCTGGACGCGGATATTGACGCGCAGGTGTTTGCGAAGCAAGCCAAGCAGTGCTCCAGAAAATCGTTTGGCATCAGCAAGGAGCAGCGTCTTCCGTCATTTGCGCGCGACAATGGCCTATGTGGAGTCCGCAATTACTTCACGTACAACAACATCACAACAGACGTACGGGCTTCGTCGGATGACCCCGTGCTGGACGTTCCAGACAAGAGAATCTTGCCGACCACGCAAAGCGAGGAGCACATGCTCACCGACCAAACGTATGGATTCCTGCGCATGCAAGCTAGCGAGTGTGACCGCAATTACGAGCACACGGACTACGGAATATGCACACCGTGTCCGGTCGACGAGGTCTGCACCGCGTCGACCGCTTGCATGTGCACCGACACCAGCAGTCAGCTTGTCCGCGGGGTCAACACGTGGCAGCAGAACGAAGCAGGCGGCGTCGACGTGCGCTTCTGCGACATCACGGCGAGTAATGGCGACCTCGAGAATCTCGTGAGTCCGTACGTGCACATAGACGGCCAGGATATGGTGCCGGTCGACACGCTCACTTCGAGCAGGACGGACATCAAGCGCTGTCTGGACTTTGACATATGCCCGTCCTCCTCATTCACGATTCGAGGACAAAGCGTGGCGCAGCGCGTGGTGCTGTCGCAAGGCGCAGTACGGTCCTATGCCTTGGAGGACTCACGGCTTTGTTTTGCCTTTGGTCTCTGGGACGCGAAGACGGAGCTGTGCACTATCGACATGTTGGTCGTCCCGCTATTTGAGGCCATCTACACGGACACAGCGACGAGCACGTCGCTTGAAGCCGCATTCAAGGAGCTGCGCGTGCACTGCGAGACCGCTTTTGGCACGGACTACGACAACGCCATGAACGAGTTTGAAACGGTGTACAACGACCTCCGCACGCCGTACGCTCCGACTTCGAGCGTGGACATACAAGCGACCGTCAACGCGCTGCTGTTGCGGCTGTTCAATATACAGCCGACCTCCATGCGGAATCGCGGCATCGAAAACATGCAGCAGTACAAGCAGAAGGCCAAGTGCGTGCGCCACATATACGACAGGTTGCAGGCCGTGCGCAGCAGCAACATCGAAAAAATGGCGGTGCACGCCGTGTCCGAGCAGGACACGCCCGGGTCGACACTCTATCTGTTCCACCCACACGCTCCGATCGAAGTGCCTCTGCTGTGGTTCTGGAAATGTGCAGTCGTGGCACGGGATACCGAAGGAGGCGCGCCGCTGCAGTGGCTCAGCATGATGACGGCTGAGCTCGACAGCACCGTGTCGTGTGTCAATGTAGAGGGGAACTCCACGCAGAACTCGACGCTGCTGCGGCACCTGCAGCTGCAGCCGGACATTTACATATCCAGTGTCACGGCGCGCACAAACATTGATCTCTTGACTGACATGTTTGTATCCCTTGAGATGGCTTTCGCGTTTTGGAACATCGATCCTCTGCCGAGCATACACTGCTTCGTGACTCCTGTAGACGAGCACGAGGACTCGTGTCGCACTGAACAGTACAACAAGAGCTGTACCCGCGTGTTTGCGCCACCGACGTCTGACGTTCCCGACAAGGAGGACGCGCTGAACTCCATGTACGACCTCGCATTACAATTTCTGTTCAAGAGGTCCAGGTCGGAACTCGAGGAAATGAACGCACTCACGCTACAGAACCTGTTGGACTGGGACCTGGCGGAAGAACGGAGCCTAATGTCCGACTTGGCCGAATCGACGGACTACTCGAACGCTATTCCGGTGTACGAGCTCACAGCGTTATCTCACGATCTCGAAGACCTCGCCGTGTCACAGGACACCGAGATCTTCCGACTGCGCCCAACACGAGTAGTCAACTGCGTGTCGAGCGAGCCGCTGGAAATTGCCGAGTACCAGATTGCCAGCAGCGTGTGTCCAAGCACCAGGATCAGTGACATACCAGCGCCGAACGATAAGCTCCGGGTGCAGATGCACAGGAGGATACGCTCAATCCTGCACACGAAGACGTCTGATCCTGAGACGATCGACTGTTTCGACACGAACGAGCCCGACGATAAGTACGCCGCTATTTCGCAGAAGCATGCGTTACTGCTGATGATGCACTACCTGAAGTATGTGATACACAGCACGAAGGACTCCAAGTTCGGCATGCTGACGTATGACCAGGACGTGCGCCTGTTCATGCAACGGGACGCAGCACTGGCTCGTGAGGTCGCCGACCACGCCGCCAAAGCGTCGATGTACCAGATGCACATCGTGTCCAAGAACTTCATTTGTAGCGAGACGGACAACTTTCAGGAACCGATGCCCAGCCCGTTGCAGCTGAGTCTGCGGTCTTGCCTCGCCGACCTCAAGCGCGACATCGGCTGGAGGGTCGCGAAGCGTGATGTGTTGCTGCTGCAGCCGGGCAGCGATGTGTTCCTCGGAGGCTTCTACGCCTCGTTCGCCGTGTCTTCGACGGAGACCGCGTTCATGGAAAAGCTGGTAGACACCGACTGGCACAAGCCCAAGTACGTGTATGGCCGGAACGAGCTCTGCTTCAAGACGTCCACCGGCGCTGCGTACCTCCGGCCGTTGTGGACCGGCGATCTCGACTTGCAGTCCTGTCCTTTTGGAGAGTCGTGTGGGTGTGAGACGTCGAGCGACGGGCCCGTTTCGTTCTTTGACATTTCGTGCGACAGTTCGAGCTCGATGGAGTCGTGCAGGAGCAATTTCCCCACGTATTACACGACCGTTACGACGAGAATGTATGAGCAATGCTACAAGGAGCAGAACAAGCCCGTGACCTTGACACAGTATGAGCAGATGAAGTCTGGAAACTTGTGTCAGCAGAAACCGAGTGACGGCACGGTTTGCTCGCGTGCCTTTGGGACTCAGGGCCGCGTGCGCGGTCGAGCGACGAGTGATTTGCACATGCGACATGAAGTGCAGGAGGTGCAGATCGGCCTGTTTGATGCAGCCAGCACGATCCTCAAGGGCGTTCCCAGCACGGCCGAAAACGTCACTGCCATTCGGTTGCTCGGGACTGACATTGGCGGCCACTCCATCGGCTTTTCGGTGTACACCCTCGGGCGCCGGAACAGCGGGACACAGCAGATTGTTCTGGACGTCACGTGTGTCTCCGCGGGACGGTCCTGCAAAGAGCCGAGGTCAAGCAGATGGCTTTCGCAGACGCGTGAGGCCTGGCGTGTGCAGCATCTCCGGTTTCTCGCACGAAGTGTGCCGACCGCGCAGGACACGACCCATTGGAGCTGTCCGCTGCAGTGGCTGTCTGCGTACAGCGACAACCGCACGCTGTACGCCGCCAGGACTCCGAATGCGAACCGAAACCGGGCGCGCTTCGAGCACCTGACAGGCGACTCTTTCTTTGCACACGTGACGGTGTCGTCCACGCTCAAGGTGGCGCAACACCCGGCCCGGTTCATGTCCGACGCCAGTGCGTGTGTCGACGGCGCCTTGAACGGCAAGACACTGACGTACGCATGCAAAGGACGCAGTTTTCTGTACGACGCAACACAGATGCATCGGAAGCTATGGAAGCCAGTGACGTTCCACACGTCCTCTGCCCCGTGCACACGTATCCTGGACTGGCCACACCGTGCGTTCAAGACAGCCGACGGTCTCGACGGTGGTGACGTGGGAGACGTGTCGCAGTACTGCAACGTCTTTGACAGGCTGCCCTCCTTTGCCGTGCGCTACGTCACTGTTGATCTGGATATTATGCAGAAGCGAATGCGACTGCCGTCGACTGCTCCAGGCGGAGCGTGCCACATGGGCCTCCTGAAACGACTCCCGAAGAACGGCACGACAGACTCAGTGCAATTCTGCACGTCATTCCCGAAGCATTCGCGCTGCCGCATGCTGTCTGTCTCAACGCAGGCTGACGCAACCTTGCAGATGTCAACGTACGAGACCGATATTCCAGTGCAAGCTCCGTACGTGGCCCGAAAGTCCGTGAAACGGCCCGTCCGGCACTGCAAGCTCTGCGAAGACCATACGAGGGCATCGTTTGTGGACCGCTTCCAGCAAGAGCACACCCTGCACAGTGGCCCCGTGCAGCTGAGTGTCGGCCTGCCGATTCGCCTGTCGACCGAGCGCATGCTGGCGGCAGAGATTCGCACACGCTTGTGTCCCGAGTCACGGCACACCTGCGACAAGATGGACGCGTTGCTGAGCGCCAACCCGGGGGTCTGGAAGAAAGGAAGCCTCATACAGGAGCTCTTGCGCATCGCGCAAGAGCATCACCACGCCATGGCTCCTGTGGTGCGTGACGACGAGCTGTGGACGAAGCCGTGGGTCTTCTGCAGAAACCAGCCTGACCGGTGTGACGGTGTGATCGACAAAGCCACGTGGCAGGACCCCGACACGCGGTTCGACGCGTGCAGAGCTATCATAGCGACGCACTCGCAGCAGAACTCCACGCCCACCAGAATTTGCACCCTCAGTCCGCAGCTATCGAATCTGTGCGTGAAGCTCGCGCGCTGGAGCAACGAGGACATCCCGTTCATCCTCTGCAAGGCCGCGGGGCACCCGGACTGTCTCTCGCAGGGCTTTTTCTACAACCCCACCGCGTTCTCCATATCGAACAAGGACTTTGTGTATAACTCCGTGCGCGCCATGTACACGAAGCTCGACGCCGCGGCGTGCCCGGCGGTCGCTGCAAACCGGCAGGTGCTGCAGAACGAGGTCGTGCGGTCGCAGTGCGGCAGTGTAGCCCTCGAGCCGATACGCAACATGCTCACGATCGCGAGGAGCTTCGGCTTCGACTTCAGCGTGCTGTCGTATTGTGCAGTCTCTCTCGGGATGAACATGTTTGGAGTCATTCTCGGGGCCTTCGCCAGTATGAAGTCCTTGGTGTCCGAGAGCGCATACAACATGAAGTTGCATGCCATGTTATTGCTGAATAAGTTGGGCGCTGTCATGGGAGTTATGTGGAAGGTGCTGTTCCAGCTAGCTGATTACGACGCCTTCAAATGGTTAAAGGAAATCGCGAAGATGTATTGCTGGGTCTTGAAAAACATCATCGCACCGGTCGTGAAGAGTGTGTTGCTACCCGTTTGGAGTTTTCTGCTGGATATCTTCAAGGAATTGAAAAAGTCCCTGTGGCTCATTGCGTGGGTCTTTGAGCCGATAATAGGCATTCTGACCTTTGCCGTTGACTCTGCGACTACTTTCCCGGAAGATTGTCCCGAGGAGGACAACGAGGACGACGAGGCTCGATCACCTGGCACGCTGCCTGTCGCGACCAAGTGCTGGTCGACGTACAACACGTTCTTCGGAGACAACAACGTCCTCTCGTGCACGAAGGCAGACACGTGCCACCGCAGCGTGACCGACACGAGTCTGGTCATGTGCGGTTCGTGTGGCGAGCCGACGACGGACTTCGCGCCGTTCGGATGCCTGTCGGTCACGAAAACATGCACGTGCAGTGTGCCGCTCTTCACGATGCAGTACTGCGAGTCCAACAGCGACTGCTACGCGGAGGACAGCACCTGCAAGTACTTGGACGGTGAGCTGGAGCCGTCTATCGGCTTCACGCGCTGCTCGAGTTGCCAGAACAAACGCATGTGTTTCGTGGGTGCCGGCTCGTCGGTCGGTTACTGCGCATGCACGCTATTCGACGTGCAGTGGGGCCGCTGTCTTGATCAAGGGGCGGCCGTCAACCCGGGGTATGACGACATGTGTGTTCTGACAACCGACTACAACGCGCTGCAAAGCACGTTTCTGTTTTCGTATGACGAAAGCATGAGCACCGCCTGTCGCCTGCTGAATCAAGGCTTCACGTTTTGTGCCAGGGAGAGTAGTAACGGCTTCCTGTACGTCACTGGGAACGAGGTTGCACGACGGCGTCATTTGCTCGAGTTTACGCCAAGTCAAGACGGTGTACTTGCGATAGATACAATGTCAAGCATCTGTCGCGATGCGCTGTCCACCGATCTGATGCCAAACGTACGGCGGGAGTGTATCGATGCTTACGAGGGAAGCAGGGCCACGGTTAGCATGCTGGGCATGCAGGAAGCGTGGCCAGAGTGTGCGTTCTGTGGCTTAGAAGACATGATGCACACTTTCATGTTCAAGCCGCACAACATGATCATCCTGTTCAGTAACGTGTCGTCCGTGGCGCGTGTCTTCATGCGACACACGTCGGCGAAGCACCTTGTCACCGCGTACAAGACATGGCGAAAAATGGCATACATTCTGGCGCACGAGTTCACAGACACGCAGGCGTTCAACGACACACACGTCCTGTTCTTGCGCGTGGTGAACTTCTCACTCGCCTTCTCGCTTGACTCAAACGAGTCGCAAGTCGTGCAGTATCACACGTCGCAGCGCCGACTCCTCTCGGTGCAGGACAAGGTGGCAGACGCCATCAATCGCGCAAGTGTCATGCACAAGACCTTCATCCAGCAAGCTTCGGTGTACCTGTCCTTCACGTTCGAGACGTCGCAGCAGCAATCCGAGTGGATGAACACGTGGCCACCCAAGGTGAACATACCGTCTGATGACACCTGCACGCCCGCCGTGAATGTGATCAAAGCTCTCGGATGGACTGTGAATAACCTGACGGCATCTTACGCGTCCGAAGTGAGACAGGATGTGTCCTCGACGATCAACTCCGCATGGATCGTGGTTCCTGCGATCGACACAGGCATCCCATGGGAAAAGGTCTCTGAGAAATACGATGTCTTGACGGACACTGCGTTGCGGCTGTTTGACTACCTCCTCGGTCTTGTGGGGCTGGAAAGACGCGACATATACGACGTGATAGCCGCTGCGATCGACGAGTTCCCGCACGTGGTGCGATGTGACATCAAGGCCGTGCAGACCTGCTACAAGTGGAAGAAGCACGCGCTGCACGTGACCATGGTCCTGATCGTGTACTTCTTTGCCGTGTACGTCTTCTGCGCGTCGATAGGATTGGGCGGTCTGGCGCTCATGTTCTTGGCCGTTTTCCCCTACGCCGTCATGTACCTGTCGTACGGCTACTCGCCGTTCTGTCCGCCCATGGTCCCGGTGTGCATCTATGACGATTTTCTGTGGACGGTGAGGCTCCTGTTGCCCGTGCACTTTGAGTTGCCGCTGGTCATGTACAAAAACGTGTCGTGCACTCCCGTGCGGGACGCGCCAATACACCCGGATTGTCTGCGCACGTGCAGTGACGATATCTTTGGGTACGACTCGTGGTACACGGTCTTTGCGTGGTGGGGTGTCGAGTTCAACGTGCAGGACTTTGTCCTGCGCGTGGTGAACGCAATGCCTCGGCTGATTGTGAGCCAAGACGACTACGACGCGCTCTCCGCACAGGTGGAGTTGAAGGCGCGCGCGTTGCTGGACGCGGACGAAGGACTCGTGTTTGCGAATCGAGTGTGCGCATTTCTTGGAATCTACATGGCACTGCCGTATCTGTGCATTTTGATATTCTTTATTTTCATCGCATGTAGTCTAGTGCAAACGTTTGTGCTACTTATATCTAACGTGCTGAGTATACTTGTCTCGCTGCTGTTGTCGTGCTTTTTCTGATTATAATGAATCGTACATGCCATCTGGCATGCATTCTGCCAAGTCTATGAGCTTCTCCTCTGCTGGATGCTGGAACTTGCGCAGCTTCACCAAGACGCATAGGATAGTCACGTCCTGTTGGCAGTACTGCTCCAGCTCGTCCCACCGCTCTTCGTTGGCCATCTCGATGGCGTGCAGTCCCGTCGAAGACTTGGAAGTGATGTTGTTATGCGTGCATATCTTGTCTAGTGAAGAAGTACGGTGTCCTGAGAGACGCAGGTACTCCAGTGGGTCTACTGTCTTCAGCACCCACTGCGTGATGACGTCATCGTGTATGCTGAGCGCTTGCTGCATGAAGGGCAAGTCAAAACGGATGCCGTTGAAGGCACACAGAGCGTCTGCCTCGTCGAAGTCCGCCACGACCTGTGCCACGAGTGCATCCGCGGACTTATCTTGTCTACTTAAAACTCCAAAGTTGTAGCTCTTGCGTTCTCCAGTGGCGAGGTCCTCCGTGCAAATCATGGTCACCTCGTCGCGCGTCGCGTCCAGTCCAGTGGTCTCGATGTCGAAGCACAGGAATTTCATGCCCGTCTTCCTCGTCTCGTCGGAGTGCTTCAATTACTTTTTTTTTCGAAAAAGCCAAGGTTGATGTTGTTGAGATTGATTGTTGGTCCCGTGAAGCGCAGGTCGCTCGCGTTGGTATCGTTCATGTTGCTGAACACACTCATCGATATCTCTGGATGTGCCGCAAGGGTCATTTGTTGTGTGGGCAACGATTGTCGTGCTCGCTGCGACGCGTTCCGGTCCTGTGAGTGGTGGTACATGTTCTGGATGCTGCCATACACTACGCAGATTACGTCGCATATCACCAGCACCATGCACGCCAAATTTGTCTGTGTCATGTCCTGCAAGAGCACGTCCACCGTCAGGATGCTCCCAATCACCAAAGGGATGCCGAGTAACTCGATGAACACCGCAGGAGCCGTGATGTGCGGTGCGAATGCTCGCGCGAGGTCGACGAACAAGCACCACCCTATGAACAGCACAGATGTCGGGTTCTGGAGGGTCAGCACCGAACCTTTCAGTGGTGCCACGGCATCCAGCAGGAAGCTGGGCATTGCTTTGTGTGGTAGAGACTGGAATGTACCTGAGCTGTCACATACAATGAGGTACGAGATGCGCAACGCGCGCACAAAAAGAGCAACGTCGTCGAACGCACTGGGCAGCACTGACTTTTCAGATGCACTCTCGCCGAGGCTCTGCAGGCGCACAACGATGCCGTTCACTTGTTGATTGTTGCAAACGAGCATCAGGACTATCATGAAGAAGACGACGAATGCTGCACTCACAGCCATCTGTGTCGTCAGGTGCGCCTCGGTTTCTATTTTCTTCAGAGCTATCCTCGGCAAGTTGTCCGATACATTGTCATCCGTGAAGAATTCTAAGCCGACCGTGACAAAGACGATGAACAACGCCACACTGCATATCGTGCCGCTGCGTGCCAGCACGCGAGAGAGCAGCGCGACTTGTGGCGTAGACGAGCTAGTCGGTCGATTCGAATCCAGGAGTATGATCTGTTTACTTGCATCCTCATCGAACAACAGCAAGCAGAATCCCGCTACTATGGACAAGTACGACAAGCACAATCCGATGAGGACCGCGAAGAAGAGAAATCCGTAACTCATGACGTCTTCAAAGTACACAGAGAGTATGCCGTATGCCGCGCTCAGGAGAATCGCATTTTCAATCGAAACCACGTAGCATGCTTCAGTCGGCATGCCTTGGGAGGGGTGGTCGTTTCTATGTTACGCTATTAGAAATCGAATATAAAAGGGTTGTCGATTTGCGAGCATATACTACAAGGACACGAGGTCCTCGGCATGCAACCAGTCATTTTCCTCCTTTTCCTCAGGCGTCTGAACTGCCTGAGCGTGTTCATGCTAATGTGGTTTCCGAGGACGTGCATGTCCGTAAGACTCTTGTTGCGCTGGGTGCGTTGTAGGACGAGTTGCATGCCGTAGTCGGAAATGTAGTTGTTGTTGATGTTCAGGCTCGTGATGGATTCACACATGAGTATCGGAGCCAGCTCGTGTCCATACACCGAATTGTTCGCAACGTCGAGCGTGGCCAGTCGCTTGCACTTTACAAGTGCCTCGCCGAGGTATTCCATGTCACGCATGAAACACGAACTGATCTTCAATTCCAGTAGATTCATGTTCCAGTTGTCGTTGTTGCTAATGTGGTCTGCCAGGATATAGGTCCCAGGGGAGCAATTGTTGTTGTCACAGCCAAAGCTGTTGCTTGACCAATTGAAACTCTGCATGTGGCAACCAGACGTGGCGTTGAGGACGGCCGTCAGGCGCTCGTACTTCAAGTGATTTTTAGACAGATCCAAGCTTTGTAGAAACGTACACGTAGATAAGGCTTGCAAGAGTGACTCGAATGATTCGTGCAAGCGCATGAAAGAGAGATTCAGAACCTTGAGCGCTGTGCAGTTTGTGTTGATTACACGGCATAGCTTGAGCATTTTATCCGCGTCTTCGCAACTGTTGCTGCACAAATTCAACGTTGATAGCGTAGTTGTTTGCAGGACGTCCAGTACCAGGCCAAGCGAGTCAAAGACGAAGTAATTTTTGTCGAGGTTGAGGGTCTCGAGACGCGCGAAGCGACTCACGCAATGTGTGAGCCACGGGACCTGGCGACACTTCAAACTTTGCTGTGTGAACTCGAAGCTGCGCATGTCGCTGCTGAATGAGAGCATGTAAAAGAGAGACAGCATGTTCAGTTCTGATATCTGATTCGCATGCATCGTCAAGGTCCTCAAGTGAATGAACGCAAGCTCCTCGCAATCGCCGAAGTTCAGTTGCACATTGTGCATCGACGCACAGCACTCAAAACGCCGAATCATGTAATTAAATTGGATGTTATTCAGTCCCACGGAAAACAGCTTTGCCAAATGCTTGTCGTATCTCACTTTCTTCTTCACCCTGACGTCCACGGCGCACCGTCCTCTTTCCAAGACATTGCGAATTCTCTTGCACGTGCGGGCCATGAGGAGTACCCTCGAATCCGGTACCACGAGGTTGCACAACAAGTCGTCGGCAAGGAGCATGATGTGACAAGGCAGATCGTGTTGTCGCATGTTTCTGAAAAATACGATGAATATCTGTTTTAATATATAACTACAGACGATTGTTTCGCATGCGACGGTCGATTCAACAGTACGAGTATGTTGCGGTCGTGACACAAGATGGAAGTAGTTTTTTTTCATTTATTCTAATTTTGGTGGGCTACGACATTGGACAGCCAGTCAATCAGCGCGTGAAGATGCTGCTGAACATATCCCTTTTCGTGCACTTTATTTCTTTCGTCGCAACTGTCGTCAGCTGGAAGGGGGGGTGTTTGTTGGTCACCAACGCGTGCTTAGAGGCGCATGACTCGGCAAGCTACAGCAAATCATTTCTTTACTCTTTTTACAGACCAACGATAACCGGAGAGGTACGAAACGGGTACGATTCTTCGACAGGGTCCTTCGTACGCGTGGTAGAAGACGCGTACAGGGACACTTGCGTCGATGGCTCTAACCCGCCGCACTTGCTTAAGCTGCGAGCATCGTTCAAGAACTCCACAAGCTCACAGGACAACGTGTTTACTTTAACGTGGATGCCAACTGTGATCTCATTCTTTGGCATCGATCACGCCAACGGGTATATCTACCTCGCCATCATGTTTGCGATATCATTCTTCTTCCAACTGGTCAGCTTATACGAGGCAAACCAGAACAACAACAATTTCTTCGAGACGCCGTGCTCGTGGCGCTGGCTCGAGTACGCGCTGACATCGCCGATGGCGGTTGTCCTCGTAGCGAGCGCGCTTATGGTGCGCGACGTCAACACTCTAACTTTGCTGAGTGTTGCCCAAGCCGCGTGTGTGCAATTTGGATTCGCCGTAGAGTACGCGATCGCTGATTTCGACAACGCCCACGAGACCAAGGCAATCGACTTCCAGGAGGTGATATCATTGCCCGTGGACAAGAGCCCACAGACGTGGCCGCACCAGAAGAATCGGCTGTGGTGGTTCTCATTCCTCGCTTCTGGGGCTCTGCATGTCACCATATGGCACGTGCTCATAGCACATTTCATAAACACGAGCCAGGACACGGACTGCTTGCAGTCCCCCGAAGCGCGCGAGCAGAGCAATACTTGGAGATCGGCTATGATTGTCGTTCTAACTGGTCAGTGTCTTTCCTTCACGTTGTTTGCCTTGGTCCCAATCTATCAAGCGGTGCAAGTCGGCATTCTGCCGTGGACATCTGACAAAAAGAACGGGTTGACGAAAGAAGAAAACGTGCGGCGTGTGATGCGAAAGGGGTTTGAAATTTACAGCATCTTGAGTTTCTCTGCGAAATTCATTCTCGGCGTGACGTACATCTCGTTCGTACGACTGTTCCCGTTTTACACCTCCACGCATTAGCGTTTCAGCTGAAGGCCTTCAACATTTTCTTCTGCTGCACAATCGTCAGGCTGCCACGCGCCCAAGTTTGCCACTGCGTGCCGTGCAGATCGTTCAGCTCTATAAGCTTCAGGTCTGATGCACTTTCTATGCCCAGGAACTTGCACACGGCGTCCTTGCAATCCGAGAGTCCGTGGGACACGAAAAAATCTTCGACTTCGTCGCTGCTGTGCACGCACACGACGACTTCCTCCTGTTCGAGAGGTAGCTGCTCGGATTCCTGCAAGTACTGGTAGGCTTCGGCAATCAGGGCTCTGTCAGGATCCGTGTCAGGCATCTTCTCGCAGACCACAGCTGAATTGTAGGCTTGGGCAATCATGGCTCGGTCCTTGGCTCCGACAGGCTTGACACGCGCGGACCACGAAATCTGGCCTTTCTCCTTCAGACTCTTGTACGCTTCAGCAAGCTTTGCACGCGCAATTGTGTCGCGCACCGTCCCCATCAACTCGGGTTGTGTCACGTAGATTTCGTTGTCCTCGGTCATTTTGTCTCCACGTGTTTTTTACGTGCGTATGCCTACAATCCAAAAAAAAAGCTGCGTGGGAGTTGCACCGCACGGACACTGCTCAGCTCGGTGTGGCGTGTGTGTGTCTAAATCTAGCGTGTATGTGAAAGAGAAGTTACCTTGCTCGGATACGAGTTGATGATGCGCACGTCGGTCGGGTCCTGCGTGCTGCGGATGACCAGCTCCTCCATGTTGCTGCGGACGGTCGTGAACCCGGCGCTCTTCATGTCGTTCTTGCAGATCAGATCGAAGAACTTGACGACATTCCGCAACAGCTTCTGTGAGATTCGCTTGCACGTCGCGTAGATGCTGATTTCGACGCCCGGGGCGCTGTACAGCATGGCTGCGCCGAACATGCTGACGCTGATCGTTTTTCCAAAACGGCGCGGCGTGCTGATGAGGACCTCCTGCTGGATGTGGCTCCAGTTGTTCCGGCGCAGGATTTCGCACTGCTCCCGCGAGAACTTGCCAGCAGCCTCCCGCTTCCAGAAGATTCGCGCGCACGCCCGTATGAAGTCGTCGTGGAAGAGCCTCTGGTGGTAGCTCCTCCTCCACCCGTTCTCGTCCAGGTAACTGAGCGCGTCGCGGCAGCACTGCATTCGGCTGAATCCCGAGACGACCTCCTTCTGTGTTTCTCGTGTGGACTCGAGCCTCGACTGTAGGCCTGTCAGGATGCGCTTCTTGTACACAGGGCGCGCGCGGTTTTTGGCTATCACGGTGCGCATCAGCCCCAAGACACCGTCGTACTGTTTTTTCTCGGGTTGGGTCCCGGACATGTGTGTTTTTTTCATATCTTTAATATATTCTGGTAATGGAATCACATTCACAAGCTCAAACCTTGCTGCTCTGCGCAGCGCGCAACTCCATCATGAGTTCTTGCATGTCGTCTTCCATTGTTGACACACTGGGCGCAGGCATGGGCTTGCTCGAGCACGGCTCTCGCTTGTCCGACTCCTCGAAGTGCATCTTACAAATGACACAGCACTTGCAAAACGCGGCTAGCACGACTACGGAAGGATGCACGAACAGAATGTAGAGGTTCACATTTGGCCCGACGAGTGTGTGTGTGTGTGTGTCGTAGCACACTCGCGCCGAGAACACGTAGTAGTGCACAAAACAAAAGCTGTAAAACAAAACTATGCGTACGCAGACCTCAACCGTCTGCATGTCGTACGCCGTGCTCGGCATGTGGAGCAGGACAGATGCCATGATGAGCAGCACGCGGAGCCACATGTACGATGAGGATACACGCATCATGCTGCAGGCGTAGTGCAAAACGCAGACGCACGCCCAGAGCGCATCAAGCGCGACGTGTACGTTGGTCGAAATCGCCAGGATGTTGTCCCTGTCCGCCGTCGATAGCATGAAAGCGATCGGAATGAGATGCATGCCGATGGCGCTGCTGTGCACTGACATGTGCCAAAGCGAATCAACATAAACTATCAGAAAGAGTATCGTCAGAAAAACGTGTCCAGCCACCACTCCGCGAATCTGCAGTGCCAACACCGCAAAGAGCACAGCGCGTGATATCATTTCCACAAACGGTATGTAGGACTGCACCAGGCGGAAATCCGTCTTCTGTCCCCCTGGTTCCATACGCTGTAGCATACCGCACGGAGCTTTATGTTTTATATTTTTCAAGTACGTTTCAAATTACATGCACCGCTGTGGGTTGTCTTTCATACAGGTTGATCATGCCCCTGCCTTGCCTGATGCATGCACACCCCGGGAAGCTGTTACCTAAGTGACCGACGCACCTGATGTCCTCGCGTCCCTTTTGCTGTCGGTCGATGACCAGGTTTCCGTGGTATGCCAAAGACGGCAGCTCCGTTGTGCTGTTTTGCATGTACGATGATGCAGGCATACTGTTACCGCCAGTCCACAGGTACGATCCGCCCCTGCGGTATTTGGTGAACATAATATCTATTATTTCTTGCATTTTTTGACCTTGTTCGGAAAAGTCTATGTCAGTTTCGGCAAAATAATTTTTGAATTGTGTCGCAAAGTCGTGCTTTCTGTCTTTGTCTATCATGTGGGAACCTTCTGCATCCACCGGCGTGGATGCTGGAGCGTTGCCCAGGAACGTTCCAAGAATGACTGGGTTGGGAACTTCGAAGGCAGGCTTCTGCATGCGGTGTACCAAATAACGGTAATCATCCAAGGACGTTTGGTCCATTGATTCCAATAAATTTCTGAATAGTCTTGTACGCTCTTGTTCTTCAGTAAACGAATTGGACGGAAGGTTAGCAAGGTTCTGTTCAGTAGCTGGTACTACTGTGCCGCCTTCGAGATGCACTCGCCACTCCCGCCAATTTGCATTATTTGTGCTGTCTATGATGTATCCGTGTAACAATAACGTCATGTAATGTTTAATATTAGTTTTGCCATCAGCCACCTCACGTGTCACGGTTCCTTGTACCACGTCGATATCATCGAATTCATCACTTCTTATGACTGATTTGTTCATCAACATCAAAGCAATGGTTCGGTCAAAACCATTTTTGAAGGAAGTAGACTTTATATCTCGATCATTAGTTGCATTTACCAGGTGGGATAAAACTCTATTTGCCGTTGCGACACTCATCGTATTCGTAGGTGCGTACAGGGTCTTGTATGTAATTTGAAGGATGCGTCGATACACATCATATGGGTCTTCGTGTGGCCTTGCTGCCTTGTATGCGGTGTGCACTTCCCGAATCATGTTACATATGCTTTCCGTGAATTGTGCCCACTCATCGTTTTCAGTAGTATTGACAAATCCTATTATTTGATCTGTAGCAGTCCCTTGGCGCATCTCGTTTCTTCTCAAAAAATAAGTCGACTGTACCGTTCCAGTGAAGTTCTTCACTTGCGTCGATATAGCCTTGAGCACCTTACTGCGGAATTCGAGTTGTGAATCGTTCAATGTACTAGACAAGCGATCCTCGGCGTCACACACGAAAATGTCCATCATCATGTTCACAAGACTATTAGTGATAGTCCGCGGTGGGAGATACCGCGGGAAATGCAAGGCAATAACACTCTTCCCATTGAAGTGAGGATCGTTGTTGTATGTCAGTGACGTGTAATTTTCCAGATCAGAATTCTCGACGATGTCGGTGTCCATTCCACCACCATACCCGTCGAACGCAACGTCGTGCATGCGTATGAGGTTCCTTTCATTTGTGACGATCGCGCGCTCGTGGTACTTGTAGCTCATGCCCCAGATACCGTGTTGCGCGTCATCGTAACAGGCCAGCTCCGTCTGTCCCCAAAACGTAGCACCGAGTTCCTGCGTGCCGCCCCGCCCGGCAATCACAGTCAGCATTTCGTGCTCGATGTTTGGTCTGATGAGGAGGCAGTAGCCATCGCGCAACAGCGACTCGAGTTTATCCCACTGCTGCCCGCTCTGTCCAAAGTACTCCTCGGGGAATCCATCATTGAAGGCAACGCCTGACGCGCGGAGCGCATGTGTCTTGTCGAACGTCGTCATCATGTCCTTCTTCTGGTTGTAAATTTGGTACGTCGAGACGTCGGCCAGCGGAATCCAGTAGTACTCCGCCACGCGCACCCTGCGCTTGAGGACGTTTCTCGGCTTCCTGCCGGGCTCCAGCGAGAACTTCTGCGAGTGGATGATGCTGAGGCCGCGGTACGACGGGAGGTCCGGGCCTTGCGCCAGGCGTTTCAGGCCATCCGGGCCGTTCGTGATGTAGTTGGTGCGCTCTGGGTTCATCTGCAGCTGTGCCGTGAGGTCGCTCGGGCACAGCAGAAACGTCGGCGGTGGGCTCCCCCACGTCTTGAGGTGATTCTTTGCGTCTTCGATGATAATGTCGAGGGCGTTCGGTATCTTCTGCATGACACCGAACATGTCGACGTACCGCCTTGCAGCGTCGTAGAGGCTGTCGTTCTCCGAGTAGTACTTTTCGTTGATCGTCTTCTGGTACGACTGTGCCTGCAGCAGGGCGATGTGCACGTCAAGGTCGTTTGTGAGCTGGATCGAGCCGACGAGCTGCTTGAGCTGGTTCTGGAAGTTGGCCATGCCGGCCGCCGACGCCAGGAAGTTGTGCTCCATGACGATGGCGAGACCCTGACGCACGGCGTACCCTGCGTGACTCGTCTTGCTCTGCGTGAGAACTCGCGCCGCGGACTCGTACGGCACGCGTGAGGCCATGCCCTCGTCGAAGCTGTACACGTTCCACTTGATTCTCTGATCTGGAGAGTCCAGGTACGCGTACGGCAGGATGTTGCGCGTGAACGGGCTGCTCGTCGCGTCGGTGATGAGCCCGTCGATGCGGTCCGTGAGGTACTCGTTGCGCCCCTTCAAGTTGTCCGGCAGGTGCCAGCGCTGGTGGCGCTTGTGCCGCTGCGGGTCAATTTTGATATCCCGGCCGGCAGGCCCGAAGATCGCTTCGTACGAGTCCGTGAGTCTGCTCGAGTCCGTGCTGTTGTACGTTTGGCCGCTGTAGTTTCCAGCTGCATCGTTCTCGAGCATCGAGTCACGTCCGGTCCGCGCAGCTACGCTGTGACCGGAAACCTCTGTTGCACCTCCACCGTAAGGAGACATGAGCTTTTTTGACTGTGTCGTTTATACTGCAAAGACATGTTATTACTTATTTTCACACCACTGGTGTGTATGTTTTATGGTCCATGACGTACAACACCTTGTGATCGTCAGGGGGAAGTTGCATGCGTGCATTCCCAATGGCGAGCACGAGGTTCGACAGTGCATCCTGCTGTTGTTTTTGCAGCACATTCTGCTGCTTCGTGCTCGGAAACGCCCCGGGCTTGTCGCATACCTCCTGCAGCTTCCATATCTTGCCGGCGATCACGCACATGTACTGCGCCAACTCTGCGTGGCGAAAGTAAAACCGCGTGACGGCCTGCGCGATAGGCAGGTTCTTTTCGATGTTCTCGGAGTCCTCGTACGCGTCTTGCAGCCATTCACGCACAGCCGCCGGGGACACGGCGGGGGCGTGGATCTGGAAAATACGGTCCGTTTTCTGCACGGCTTCCTGCATGACCGACAAAACATGCTCTGAAACGTCGTACACTCGATTCGTCAGGTTCCGGTATTCGTCCTCCCACTGCCGCTTGAACTTCACGAGCCATTTGCACACGGTAACGTCGTCGTTGATTTGTAGCAGCGCCTCTTGGTGTTTCTCTATCATCTTCGTCATGAGATCTGTCATGACCTTCTCGACGTGGCTGGAATTCATGAGAAGGCCGCATTGTTTCGACGGGTCGATGATGTAGCATTTCCAGTACAGCTCACTCGGGTTGCCGTTCGCATCCGACATGCGTATGCATGCATACGACGCGATGCTCGTCGCTGCGTAGCTGTCCAGAAGCCGGATAGCTTCGCTTCGCCGTATGACGTTGTCGTATGTGAGCACTTGATTCATGTCGTGAATGTTTAACAGCCTGTGCTCATTTTGCGCCATGCACCCGCGAAGCTGTGCCTAAATAAACAATTTCGCGTTCTTTCATTTTAAACCACGAGGGCGGTGGCACATGTCGCCGCACTCGATGAAATGTTTGCACAACACCATTTCGGTTGTTCTGAACACCGCAAGGTATGGCGGAAGACTTGTTCAACGGGATGACAGCACGCTCATGCTCAAGGACTACCGGTGTATCAGCATGCGACTCCTTGATTTGATTCACGAGCAGTTCCCGCAAGTGGACGTGACCATACAGTCGCACGACGACAGCGCCTCGGGTTTCGTGATACTGTTCGTGATGCGGGACACGACCGGCGTGTTCCGCAGCTCTACTTTTGCACAAGCCGTCATATTCGCCTTCATATTGGCCTTGACAGTCACTTATGAATTTCTTCTCGCGACGTTTTCCATTGCATGGATATAAAAGAGTACCGTCATCCACGAATGTCGACTGCTACAGATAAATCCAAACTCGACGAAAATGTACACGATCCAGATTCGTGGACCCGCGTCTTGCAGATAACTTTGATTTTCGTTCTTGGTGTTGTGTTAATTTTTGACATAGTAGATAACAACACAACAGAAAGCAAAACAATCAGACCGTTTTCCTATCACGCGTACCAGAACAACAGCGGAGCGCTGCACGGTCCATTCTTGGGCAAGGTCAGGTTTGCGTCGAGTGATTTACACGTAGCGCCGAGTCTGCAGGACAAGATGAAACAGTCGGTTTGCGAAAAAGATACGGTCACCGCAATCGACTTACAGAAATGTAAAATGATGCGAATCCCGCATGTGTACCTCGGCAAGATCCATTCTTCGTGGTCTGTCCTCGGTGCGCAATCTGTCTTTACACTTGTCAAACATATCGTCTTCATCCTCATCGCGTTCATGATTTTCTCGGTGGTTGAAGAGCAGATACGCTTGAAAGGAAGCAAATTGCAGTTCCGCGAAAACTTTCGTTTTGCGCGCAGTGTGACCATCGTAATCACGGTTTTGTTGTTCACTGTTGATATTGCATTAGATCTCAGCAACGATATGCACGAGTTGAACGAAGATCACGAGAACAAAATTTCGATCGGGTCCATAACAACGGGATTCTACTTCTGCGTTATCAGCATCATATTCGTATGCTTCAGTCAGCTGGACGACCCCGAGCACGCGGAGAAACCCGCAATCGTAACTGCGAGTGTCGAAGACGCACAAGCGCCTGCTGTGGCTGCACCTACAGTCGTACCAGCACAAGCTTTCTTCAAGTGGCCTGCTGTGCTTCAGGAGTCGAACGTGGAAGACGAAAATGCATCTAACAAGCGGGTGCATGAAATTCATGGCATGTTGCACACCTCACAACTCTTGCTCGTCGTATTCCCACTTGTCCTCATACTAGCCTTGGTCAAAACGAAAAATTTGATCGTCGATGTGCACCTGCAGTTGATCTTTTTCAGTGGCATTTTCTTCGCGTTGCTGGACATCATAGAGACGCGTGTGGTCACCGTACTCGCGAGCCTTGATACTGCGCTGGACATCAAGCACCCCATAGGCAAGATTAAGTTCTTTGTCGTGCTGGCCCTGTTCTTGGCCAAGTTATTTGTGTATGTACCGACGTTGCAACTTACACTCGTGTATTACACGAAAAGCGAGGAAATCGAGTGGTGGCTGGTTGTGTGTCCTTCGCTGTTGTTTTTCTTCACATGTGTGCTTGATTTTGTCTATGTATCCGGGTTGATAGCGGCGCAAAATACGGAATCGTGGGTGGTATTTATCCGAAAGAGTCTTTTCTTTGTTTATGTAGGCTCTCTAGCTGGTTTGTTGATGTATTGACCACTTACACATAAAAATAAAACAATAATAAAGTCTCGATGACAAGCAAGACAGAGATGCATTTCATGAGTAGGACAACGTTTGTCGACGTAATGTAGTTCCCAAAGAAAATGGACTTTGGCACAACCACGGCGAGTGTCAGCGTGGGGAGGACCAAGACACAAAACATCATCTGAGAGATGAACAGTTCTACCGCCGTCGAAGCGTTCCATCCCACAACAACGGCGACGACACAACCCGTGCATACCGCAACGGCCACAACGAGCATGAGCAGGACGTCCAGGTGTTCCAGTATGCATGCGCGTGTCTGTGAATTCACAAGCATTTTGTGTTCACTATTTCCGATAGCACCTTTATAGACATGAACGATGTTTTCCACATTAATCTCGACGATCTGGACGTAGCGAGAATTAGAGTTGGGGGGCAACGCACAATGACGTCCGGCCAGACGAGGCAGGTGCAGCGCGAGATTGACCAGTACATGGAGCAGAAGAGCTTGATGGCATTCGTGAAGCTGTGTCGAACGTTCAACCTTGATCCGCTCAATGTCTTCAGTCTGCACATCATAACCATCCTCATGTCGAAGCACCAAGACCGCCTGCACCTCGTGCAGAGGTTCATGGACAGCCTGCACGAGGATTACAAGGACAAAATACTGCTCGACTCGGAGGCAGTCGAGTCCTTTGATCACACAGAGAACACGTTTCTGACGAGCACGGGAGATTGGATGGTGCTGTTTCAGTATGTCAAGCCGTACACGCTGAGCGAGAGCGAAATGCACGAGCTCGAGAACGACACGCGCCTCCAGATTTTCATCAGCAGCATGCGCGAGGCACAGGTCCTGTCGCAGGAATTGGATATTGAATACATCATCAAGGCTTTCCTGAGCATTTTTTTGATCAACATCCCCGCTGCCAAAATCCTCGAGCGCGTGATCCTCCAGCACGACCAGTTCATGCGTGACATTGAACTGCGCAGTTTGCGCACCGTGCACCACTTCACAGACAGCAGCATGCACCTCCCGGCAAGCACTCAGACGGACAGCATGCTTTTGATCCTCAAGAATATCCACCTGACGCCGGAGTTCTTCAAGGTCGTCGGCGAAGTCATCGAAGTGTGCGCGCGTGATCACGTGGGCAAGCAGACGAACCACAAGAAGAAATTCAGTCTCCGGCGCCTGATATCGGAGACGAACGTGTCCTCGCAGGTCCAGTACATCCACACGTTCGGAAACTGGAGCTCGCAGCAGAAGTTCTCCGTTACCACGAGCATAAACACGCAGCGGCTGTTCTACTTTGCAATAGCTCAGTGCATAACCATACCGCAAGAAGTGTACCTCAAGTTTTTCGACAGCGCGCTCGTGGAGAAGGTGGTCGAGGGCACGCTGCACCAGATTGACGTCGAGGCGGTGCTGCTCGTGATCAAGAGCCTGCGCGTGTACCACAACAACATCAAGTCCTTGCTCGACTTCCGGACGCAATGCACCGTCGGCGTGAACGCTGCGACGAGGGCCAATCTCACACGCGCACTGGTCCTGCAGTTGTACGTCGCCACGTGGCAGCATGAAAGCATACGGGAGCACTGCTGGCAATCTATCATCGGCGTGTACAATTACACCATCTCTTCGAGCTGCGAGCAGTTCCGGAAGAAAAACGCGTACGAGTACGAGGCGG
>Ga0164292_10000032_pt1 | contig 88973 bp, 80 predicted proteins | sample GEODES117metaG_FD_111486 | JGI IMG/M metagenome (GOLD analysis project Ga0164292, IMG submission 111486) | Eutrophic lake water microbial communities from Lake Mendota, Wisconsin, USA - GEODES117 metaG | ecosystem: Environmental > Aquatic > Freshwater > Lake | place: USA: Lake Mendota... | reverse complement strand
ATCTTTAGGATCTTTAGGATCTTTAGGATCTTTAGGATCTTTAGGATCTTTAGGATCTTTAGGATCTTTAGGATCTTTAGGATCTTTAGGATCTTTAGGATCTTTAGGATCTGCGGGATAATTAGGTTCCATTTGTTCACAATAGTCAAATAATTTTTGTGTTAGTAATTCATTAGATAATTTTTTAGATTTATAATAATCATTATATTTACCAATAGCATAATTTAATGAATGATCAGTTAATATTTTTTTATTAGTTTGAGTAGGTGATATTTTAGCTATTTCTTCTGATAATAATGTAGTTCTTGCACTATTTAAATCTATAAATAATTTATCAGTATTATTTTTTATATTGTTATCACTAAGAGTTGTACAATAATTATCTTCACCTTTAAACTTATTAACACGTGTAACCTCATCATATGGAAGACATCTTTTTCTTATAGTTAAATCTAATAAACCATCACTTTTAATTAATGGACTACAATTTTTATCAGTTTCATATCTAGGTTTTCCATCAATTTTTTGATCACAATACTTAGTTTTAATCTTATCAATAGATGATATTATATTAGTATCTTTATTTAGAACATCATCATTATATAAAGTATTACATAAATTATTTGTATTTTTATCAGGACTAAATTTATCACCAATTTGAGTTTCGCAATAATCAGTTAAGTTTGAAGATGCTTTATTTATAGTAGTTCCAGTTTTTCCAAATAATCTTTCTAAATTTTTACCTTGTCTATTAAAATAATCAGATTTTAAATATTCATTCAATATTTTGTCATCATTTATAAAATCAGTAGTTGTTTTATTTATTGTATTAGTTGCCCATTTTGCATATTCTGTTTCTAAAGTTTGTTTTGCAACGTCTGAAGTTGACGACATACCAGTCTTACATAAAGGATCTAATATACCATCTTTAGTATCTACAGTTTTTTTTATAGAATTATTTGGAAAACAATAATTTTTTCTAATCTTAATAAGAGACTCTTTAGTATTATCTTTGTAAGTATCAGTATTATAAACAGCCTTACATAATGAATCTGATATATTATAATTCTTATCTTCTGATTTTTCACAATATGTTACTACCTGTTTAAAATTTGTAAATTCTTTTGTAGTTGGTTCTCTCCAAGAAATATATTCTTCTAATGCTTTTTTATTTTCATTATTTATAATTTTTAAAGCATTTGCCCACTTATCATATCTATTAAATCCATCATCTTTAATTTTAAGATTTAAATCAGGAATATCATAATATTTTGTACATTTAGTATTTAATTTTCTAGATTCTAAATCTAAATTTGGTTTTTCATTATCTGTTTTCCCAAAACAAAAATCATTTATAGTATCTTTTAATATATAATCATCAGTAGTAGATATACTATAATCACGACAAATATTGCCATCATTAAAAATATTATCATTATTTGGATTACAATATTTTCGAATAGAAGAGTCTCTAGAATCAATTAAATTTTTAAATAATGTATATGAAGGAGTTGATGATGTTCTATAATTATTATTATCTATTGTTTGTGTTTTTGATTTCGATGATGCTAAATTTAAATTTATAGATAAACTTTTATTATCTTTTTTAGCTTTCTTTTCAATATATATTAAATAATTTCCTTCTTTTAAATAAATATCAGCAGTATTAATTGGATTTGTTATACTTGAATCTAATATTAAATATCCATTAATATATAATTTAATAATATCAGTATTATCAGTATTAGATATAGTATAAGTATCTGGAGTATTAATAGTTATATAAGCATATATTTTTAATGCATAATTATTTGTAGATAAAATTAATGGAGTTAGTGGTGTTCCGCTTGATGGATGAATTTGTTCATTAAAATTAATATTAGAACGATATAATATATACTTTGGATTTACAAATGTTGTACTATCTATAGTATTAGTAAATGTAGTTGTTCCTAAATCATATCCTATAAATAATATATGAGAAGTCTTATTATTTTCTAAATCTTTAATAGTTTTAATAATATCTTGTTTTGTATTACTTGTATTTAATAAATTAATGTTATTATATAAAGTAAATGTAGGAGTGGCAACTTGTTGAGCTTGTTGAGCTTGTGAAATTGCTACTTGTTGAGCTTGTAAAATTGCTGCTTGTTGAGCTTGTTGTATAACTTGCATTCCAGATTTTGCTAAATCCATTTTTATACTTATTATTTATCTAGTATTATTATATATATATTAGTAAATATAAAATAAATAAAAATGTCAATAAATAATTATAGATATAATATAATAGTATTATAATAAAACTATATTAAATTAAACTAATTATAATAAACTATATCTATTAATTAGAATAATTATGTCAGAAAATTATTATAATACTGATATTACTAAAGATGCTTTTTATAGAACTAAAGTATCTACAGCAATGACAATTGCTGATATTAAACATATCTATGATAAAAATCCAAATCAAATTGAAGAATTAATTATTGGAAATGCTACATCTACTTTTAATTCTAATTCTTATATAGAAATGAAAGTATATAATCAAAATGATAAAATCATTAGACAAACTAAAGAATATTATATTTATCAATCAGGTAAAAGTAAAAGTTGTTTATTTACTGGTGTGTTAAATATGTTAGTAGATACAACAGGATTTACATCTAGAATTGGATGTTTTGATGACCATAATAATAAAACAATAGATAGTGGTGGTAATGGAGTATTTTTTGAATTAACTGATAATATATTATATGTAGTATTAAGATATGGTTCAAATAATCAAACTGATATTAGAATACCTCAATCACAATTTTCATATGATAAATTAGATGGTAATGGCCCATCAAAATTAAAATTAAATAGATTTAATCATACTATGATTTATCAAATTGATTTTCAATGGTTAGGTAGTGGAATTATTAGATATTTTATACATTTTCAAGGTAAACCAATTTTATTACATATAATGCCAAATACATATAAAACAACACCTTATATGAAATCAGGAGATTTACCAATTAGATATGAAATACAAAAAAATACAAATACTTCTACTATAGGAGAAATGAGACATATCTGTTCATCAGTTCAAATTGAAAGTGGATATAATTTATTAGGATTTCCAAAAACTGAACCAATACTTGCCCAAACAACTCTTAATATTACTTCAACAACATTAAGACCAATTTTTACTATTAAATTAAAGGATGCTTGTGTTAGATCATTTATTAAATCATTTAGATTTAATGTTGTTAATTTAGGTAATGCTGGAAAACCTGTATATATGGCAATTTTATTAAATCCAACATTTAGTAATGGATTAACCTGGGTACAAAAAAATAATTCTATTATTCAATATAGTATTACAAATTCTGCAATAACTAATTTAAATACTGTAGAACATATTTATGATGATTATATACAAGGTCAAACTAATAGAACTTCATATAATGATGCTTTAACTGAATTACATACACCTTTAACAAGTTCTATATCAGGTATTAGTAGTATATTTTCAGTTTGTGCCGCATCAGTTAGTGAAAATATATCAATCAATGCAACATTTACTTGGTTAGAATACCATTAAAAAACAATAAAAATTACTAATAATAATTAATAATAAAATGATTCATCAGGATTAAATGCTGATTTACATAATCTTTTATTTTTATATAATTTATATCCAGAATTACATTCATTACCAGTAATTCTTAAACCATTAGTTTTTAAATTAAACCATCTAACATTATTATTAATCATTTTTTTATAAGCTTTCATATAAATTTGATTCCAATAATCTTGAGAATTTTTAAATTTATTCAAACTTTCTTTAATTTGATTATTATATAGAGTATTTTCTAATTTATTTTGACAAGCTAATCCAAGCCATGCATCATTAGTAGTATATAACCAATGTTTAACATTATCATTTTCATAATATACTATATCAATTGCTTTAATAATTTGTGCTTCTAATTCTACTAATAAATCATTATTTTCTTGCACAGTATCTTGTAAAATAATATTTTCAACATCTACATCTAATTCTTTATTAATATCATCTTTAATTTCTTTTCTAAAATAATTACTAGTAAATTTACATAATTCATTTCTAATTAATTGTTTTTTTGATTTAATAAATTCAATTGGAATTGAATTAAATTTCATACTAATATTTTTAGTACATATATCATTAAAATAACTATTATCCCAACTAAACATTGAAATATCATCACATTTATTAATTAAAGGATCACAATAAGTTTTATGATCTTTATTTAAACATTCCTTTTCATCTAATAATGAATGTGAGCCTAATAATGCTGAAAATTCTTCTAATGTTAAACCATATTTAATTGCAAAATCATTAAACATAGAAGTATTTGCATTTTCAGGAACTAATTGATGTGCTGGATTTGGAGTTGATGAATCTTTTCTGCCTACTAAAAATGGATCTTGATTAGTAGATGATTTAATAATATCAATACCACCTAAATATTTAACTGCATATGCACCACATACAGAAATAATATCAGCAACTGATGTATCAAATCTTTTTGCTAAAGCTAAAGCATTTTTTGATAATTTATAAGAAAATTGATCATAGTTATTTTCTGGGCGATTTAATTCATCCTCGGTAATTAATAATGACCCATCAGTTCCTCCATAACCTTCAGAAATAGATAAAGAATCATGAGCAGAAGCTCGTACATAAAAATTACATAATCTTTTATCAAAATTACATGCTGCATGACATCCTGAAATAACACTACTCCAGTCCACCTTTCTTGGATTATATAATTTTTCCTTAGGTTTCCATGCTGGATAAGTAATTAATATATTTTTTTTTTCATAATTATTATTTTGAGAAATATCATTTAATTCACATTTTGATATATATTTTTTAGTATATGGACAATTTTTAATATTTTTTAAATCATAATATTTATAATGATTAAATGCATATGTTAAATTAATTAATGAAATTGTTAATAATAGTTTATAAATCATTAATTATTATTAAGTATTTAATAGATTAGTTAGTTTTAATTATTGGTTATTATTTAATAGATTATACTATTTATTTGATTATTTCTTTAATATACAAAAAAATAATTATTTTTCTATTTATTAATTATTATCTATATTTTTATATTGTTAACACCATTTTGCTTGCCATGGATTATAATAACTACCATAATCAGTAATATCTTGTGGTAATGGATAAAAGATTCTATATAAATTTTTATATAAGGTTTCATTTAAATAATTAGTATTAAAAATAGGAACTAAATTACTTTTTTTTGCTGCAGTTTCACCTAACATTGGATCTGCATATTTCCAATTGTTATATATAATATTATGTAATGGATTTAAAATATATTTTTTAGATGAAATTGCATTTTTACCATTTTCTCCTTTAATACGCATAGCCCTCATCATATCATTATCTTCATGTATTAAATTATGACAATGAAACATATAATCACCTTTATGCGCACCAAATCTAGCAATAACCCAAATAGTATTACTAGGTCCTAGATATAATACATCTTTAGAAGATTTATCTTCATATGATTGTAAACCATAATCTCCTTCTCGTTTTAACATAATAAAATCAACTAAATGAATATGAACTGGATGAAACCATCCACCACCTGTTTCAAATTTCCATAATTCCCATGTATTTTGTCCAATATCTTCTGCAGCTAATTTCATAGAACTCCAAGTTTCACCATTAATTACCCATCTTCCATTACTTCTACCAAATTTAAATTCTCTATGAGATTGTTTATTATTAATCATTGTATTTGCTAATAAAATATCATCTTCAGATAACACTTTATGCATAATATTTAAAGCACCTCTATCATAAGTACTAGAAATTAATTTATTATTATTTCCATTATTTCCAATAATAAATTTACCAACAAGATGACTATAACAAAAATATGGAACATCTTTCATCATTTTGTCATTTTTATCATTATAAAATATTAATTCTTGACTTTTATAATTAGAAAAATCACATACAATTTCATATCTTTCAGCAACTCCTATTAATAATCCAGTTGTTGGAAAAGAAGTTGGCGAATCTCTATATCCTCCATCAGATGCAATAATACTACAAATTTTAGAAGAAACTTCTTGATTTTTAGAATCTCTAATTTGTAATAAATAAGGTCTAGATACAGCAGCATTTAAAATTCTAAAACGATAAGTTTTTGATTCTAATCGTATATTAGGAAATGGAATACCTGATACTGTATTAATATCTCCATAAAAATCATCTTTATGAATTTTATGATGATCCATATATAATTGACATTTATTATCAATTAATTTATCATTTAATATAAAGTGCATTTCATCAATATTATCTAAATTCCAAGGTTCCCCACAACCTCCAATTGATTTTTTAGGACTAATAAAATACATTCCCGCTAAACCATAATATGCATTATGTGCAGTAATATGTAAAGCATGATCATGATACCAACCAGTACCTGATCTAAAATTTGGATAAACATAATCTTTGGTTTCACCAAAACAAGTTTCATCTTCAGCCCAACCATCATAAGGTGCTAAACTCGCAGAACCATGTAAATGGACACTAATTGGTCTTCCAGACCTTTTATTATTTGGTAAACAAGGATCAAATTCTGATTTAAAATATTTTCTACTAATTTTATTATTAAATCTAACTAAAGATTCATGTCCTGTTGGTATAATAATAGTCGGGCCAGGAATTTGTTTATTATATGATAAAAACCATGTAGATAATAATTTACATTTTGAGATAATATTATGAAAAACTTTTAATTGGATTTCTTCAATATCCATTTCATATGAATAAATACAATGTTTATCATCTCTACATAATTTATTTTTATAATTTAATGTACTAGGATTTTTAAATTCATCTTTAAATGGAGTAATTAAATATGGTGAACTAATAAAACCATTTACCTCATAAATAGTATCTTTATTAGAACAAATTTTATTTAAATCTCCAAATGGGGATAAAGGAAAAGATTTAATAAATGTTAAAGAATTAATTAAAATAATTAAAAACAACTTCATAATGATATTTTAAATGATTATACTTATTATATTTATTATAAAGATATTGTTAAATATTTAATTTAAAATTGAAAAGAATATCAAATAATAATAAATAATAATGGGTTTTAATAATTCTACCAAAAATAATTTTAATAATACAATTAAGTTAATAGAATTATTAGAATCTTTACAAATACAATTACCATCTAATATTATATATGATATTTCATTTAATTTAGAAAATAATACATATTTACATAAACATTTAAGTTTATTAATTGATTATAAAAAAAAAACAATACTTACTTATGGATTTAATTATTATTTAAAAAGTGATAAATTTCCATTTAGTTTACATAGCGAAATAAATACAATTAATAAACATTATAAAAAAAAGTTAACTAAAAATATTAATAAAAGTAAAAAAATATTAGTAATTATTAAATTATCTAAAATTGGTATAATTGGTAATTCTAAGCCTTGTCAGCACTGTGCTAATTATATTTATAATAATTATGATAACTTAAATTTATATAAAATATATTATTCAACTAAACATTTAAAATTAGAAGAATTAAACAAAATTGATCTAATTAATAATCAATTTAAATTATCTGCTGGATTTAAACAGAGTTATAATAAATAGATATTTCTTATATAATTTATTAATAATTATTTTTTTTTATTTTAAATATTTATATTTATATACTTAATTATTTTTAATTAATACAAATAATTCAAATTCACTAATTAAATTTTCTTATCAATTTATCAAATATAATGAATATCAAAAATATTATAATTATTATTTTATCACTATATGGAGTTGGTTCCACTATTGCTTTTATATATTATTTAGTTAAATATAATAATATTAAATCTAACTCTATAGATAATAAATCCGCTAATCCTGATTCTAATGAATATAATAATTGTATTAAATATAATAATGAATTACCAAATTCAGATTCTAATAAAGTAATAGATTCAGAAAATATTAATAATAATTTAAATGATACTAAAAAAAATAAAAAAACATATGATGATAGTTTATCTAATGATAGTGTATCTAATGATAGTGTATCTAATAATGAAAATTATTTAAAACTAATTCAAAGCTATGATATTTATAATGATGCTGATTTTTATGGTAAATATGATTTATATGATGAATTTAATGATAATATTATTATTTATTCAAGAGATTTAAAAAATTGTTATTTATCATGTGAATCTTTAAATGAATGTTATGCATTTACTAAATATAATAATTATTGTTATTTAAAAGGTAAATATGATATAACACAAAAAACAAATGCTAGTAAAACAGTATTAGTAGTAAAAAAAAATATTCAATTTAATCAAACATTACCATTATTAAATAATACTATAATATTTCCTAATGAAAAATTGAGTAATGAAACTACAATAAGTAATAATACTATAATAAATAATAGATTTTTAAGAATTGAATAATTCTATAATTTTATAATTCCCATTCATCTTTAGTTCCACCATTATATTTTTTTGCATATCCGCCCTTAATTAAATTATTAGAAACTGTTTCACCATTTTCTAAATATATATCTATTAATATTCTACCATATTTATCAAAATTTAAAAATTTGGCTTGAAGATTTTTATTAATAATTAAATTAAATAAATATTGTTTAGTTTCTAAAGCAAACTGTTTAACATTTGCATTTTTTGAATGAATTTCAGCAGTATCTATATTATTTAATCTAAAATTGTATTTAAAAAATTCATCTTTATATTTAAAAAGTGCTGTAATAGTATCACCATCAATTATTTTAATAATTTTAATTAATGTTTCATAGTTTTCTAATGAAAATTTTTTAATTTTTGAAGAATCTAATGAATTTAATTCTTGAATTAATTTTAAATTTTGATTATCCATGATTCAAATTAGTGATAAATAAAAGTTATATTATTTATAATATTTTTCTCTAAATTTTAATTTAAAATTGAATAATAAAATCTTAAATAATTAACAAATAAATTACAGAATAAATTAACAAATAGATTCATTAATAAATTAATTATAATGTCTCATAATCAAAAAATTTATATTAATAAATATAATTATGAAAAAAAATTAGATGAAATTATTAAAAATAGAGATAATTATTTAAATAAAGAAGATATAAATAAAATTCATAATAGATTATTAAAAAAATATGATTTATTATTTTTATCTAATGATGTAAATGAAAGTTTAATATTTGAAAATTATAGAATAATTATTCATGGAATTTTACAATGTGGATCTAAAACTACAGTTATTATTAATAATATTTATCCTTATGTTGATATTAATTATGATATAACTAAATCAGATAAAGAAAATATAAATTATCTTAAAACTTTATTTAAACATGAAAAATTAAATAAAATGTTAAAGGGTAAATCTATTGATTTTAAATCTATTAAAATAGTAGAAGGGAAAAAATTTATGTATTTCACAGAAAATGAACAAAAATTTATAAGAATTTATTTTAATAAATTATATCATAGAATATGTTTTATTAGATTATTAAATAAATTAGAAATTGATAGTTATAATAATGATTTAAATAATTATCATAGAGTTGTTTCTCGTACATATGAAATTAATTTAAGTAGTTGGAATTTACTTAAAAATTATTCATTATCTAGAAATTCTAATTATAAATCTAAGTATGTCTTAAATATAAATATAGAAGATATCTCAGGATTTGATGAAAATAATTATGATATATATAATAATATTGAAGAATTATCATTAGATATTGATACTTATCGTAAAGATAAAATGATATCAATGTCTTTTGATATTGAACAATATTCATCAAACTTTAATCCTAAAAGACCAGATATTGTAATTCTACCAAGTGGTAAAGTTAAAGAAGATGAAATATTTAATATAGGTATTACTTATCAATTTATAAATGATCCAAATTCTTTTTTAAATATAGCTTTATTAACTAAAGAAGCAAATAATCATGAAGATTATTTAACTATTATATGTGATAGCGAAATTACAATATTAAAAGCATTTGGTTATATTAATCAATTAATTCAACCAGATTATATTATGGAATTTAATGGATCTGAATTTGATTGGATTAATATTTATGATAAATGTGTATATTATAAAATAATACAACAACTGTGTCAATATATGTCTATTAAAAAATTAAATTCATATGAATTAAAAGATGAAAATATTTTTAAATATTTTTATAATCAAGATAATGTAAAAATATCAGCAGATGTTCCTCAAAAAAATATTAGAAATATTAATATGGAAGGATATATTCCTTTTGATGTAAGAGTTTTATTTATGCAATTAAATCCAACAGATCAAAAATCATCTTTAAAATTTTATTTAGATATGAATCATTTACCTAATAAAGATGATATGCCAATTCCAGAATTATTTAAAATATATGAAAGAAATGATATTAAAGGTATGACAGATGTTGCACATTATTGTTATATTGATGCATTTAGATTACATCAATTAGTATTTAAAAATAATATCATTCAAGATAAAAGAGAAGTTGCTAAATTATCATATACTAGCTTATTTGATGCATTTTATAGAGCAAATGGATCAAAGGTTAGAAATTTAATTATAGCAAAAGCTATTAAAAGAAATTTATTTGTAAATACAATTAAAAAAGAAGAAAAGGAAGAAGATAAACAAACAGGAAAATATCCAGGTGCTTTAGTATTAGATCCTAAAAAAGGATTAATTAATAATGTATTAACAATTAAAGAATTTTGTAATGATAAATTAGAAGTATTTGATACAACTTTAATTAATCAACTTCAAGAAATCATTAATAATAATTATGAAGATGTGTATATTAAAAAAAATATTGATAATATAGTAATATAAATACTATAAAACATATTTAATAATTATTTTTTTAATTATTATTAAATTTTAGTTTTAAGTTATAATATTTTTAATTATATATTATATAAAATGAAAACTCATATTAGATTCTGTGGTGCTGGTGGTCATTACAGTTATTTATTAGGTATAGCTACAATATTACAAAAATATTTTATATTAGATGATAATATAATATTTTCTGGATATTCTGCAGGGTGTATACCTTCATTATTATGCTGTTTAAATATAGATATAGATAATGAATTTGTAGAATTAAATATACCTTTATTAGAAGAAATAAAAACTGCAAAATTAAAAAGTTTTTTTAACTTTATACCGACATTAAAAAAATATATAATATCTAGATTAAATTTTATTTCAGAAGATATTTATTTAAAAGCAAATAATCGATTAACTTGTAATTTAACTCATATTCCATCATTTCAAAATCATATTATTAATGAATATACTAGTAATGAGGATTTAATTAATTGTATATTAGCTTCTGGCCATTTGCCAATTTATAATAATTGTATATTTTATAATTATAGAAATAATTATTATATTGATGGCGGATTAACATATTTTATAAATGGCGGAAAAACATATTATAATCCAGAATATAATTTAATTGAACTAAAAATAAATAAATGGAGAGACTTGCCTGGACATTGGTTATTTATATCTAGTTGTTCAAAATATTCAGAATATTTATTTGAATTAGGTAAATTAGATGGTTTAAATAATATAGAATATTTTAATAAATATTTAAAATTAAAAAAGCGACTAGTTAGAAGAAATTCTATATAATAATTGGTATTATATTTATTTTTTTCTATGAAAATCTATTTAAAATTGAAATTATTTACATAATATAATAAAATAATAAGAATTATGTCTAATACTGAAAAATATACAATTAAAGATATTTTAACTAAATATATTGCATATTTGCAAGATAATGAAATTAAATATCCAGTAAGTGGATTAGATTATAGTTCTTTATATCCTTCTTTAATTATGGCTTATAATTTATCACCAGAATATTTAATTATAGATAAAGATTATAAGAATAATATTAAAGATAAAGGTTATAATATTCATAATATTGAATTTGAATATAATTATAAAAATTATTTAGATGAAGATAAAACTACACAAATTATAGGATGGACTGTTAGACATAATGAAGAAAATAAAGAAAATCCAATGTTTGGTTTATATCCAACTATTTTAAGAGATTTATTTAAACAAAGAGCAGAAATGAAAAAAGAATTATTTATATATAAAGATAAAAAGGAACATATTGAAAAATATGAAACTGATTATATTAATAATAAAGAATATAAAGAATGTTTATTTAAATTAAAATATTGTGATACTAAACAAAAAGCATTAAAAGTATTTATGAATACATTTTATGGAGAAATGGGTAATAAAAATTCACCTTTATTTCAATTACCTTTAGCTGGTGGAGTTACATCAGCAGGACAATATAATTTATTATTAGTAAAAAAATATGTAGAATCTTTAGATCATAAAGTTTATTATGGTGATTCTGTAATTGGAGAAACTCCAATTTTAATAAGAATAAATAAATTAGAAATAAAATTAATACAAATTAGAGATTTAGGATGGAAAAATAATTATATTTGGAAATATGGAGAAAAAGAATATATTTTACCAAATTTAAATATTTTTACTTATTTAGAAGTTTATACTGAAAATGGTTGGACTAAAATAAAAAAAATGATAAGACATAAGACTAATAAGAAATTATATAGAATTAGTACATTAAATAGTGTAGTAGTAGTTACTGAAGATCATAGTTTATTAAATTCAAAAAAGGAAAAAATTAAACCAACTGAATGTAATAAAGGTACTGAATTATTACAATGGGAATCTATTAAATTAGATGAATTTCAGTATGATATTGATTATTCTTTAAAACACTATTTATCACAAAATTATATATATTGTTATACACAAATTAAAGCACAATATTTTTATTTATATTTAATATCTTCTGGTTTTAATGTAATTATAGAAACATTTACTAATAAAAAATATCCAGTATATAAATTAACTATAACCAAAGAAAAATTATTAGATTATAATAAAATTCAAAATATAGAATTTATTGGGTATTCTACAGATTATGTATATGATTTAGAAACTGAATCACATCATTTTGCAGCAGGTATTGGTAAATTAGTTGTGCATAATACAGATTCTTTATATATATCATGCCCTTCTAGTTATTATAAGGATATAGATAAAAAATATTATACTAATCAAATTAATAAAGAAGAATATAATACAGAATTAATTAATATAACTTTTAAAGCAATTGAAGATATTAAAGTTAAAGTTAATGAGTATTTATATCAAAATAATGGAACTCGATATTTAAAAATGAGTTATGAAGAAGTATTATATCCATTAGCATTTTTATCAAAGAAAAAATATTTTGGTATTCCACATGAAACATTAGCAAATTTTAAACCAAAAGATTTATTTATTAGAGGTCTTGAAGTTAAAAAAAGAGGAGTTTCTGAACTATTAAAAATAATTTGTATGGATTTAATGTGGAAGTCTATGGATTTAAATAATACTAAAACTTTAAAAGAATTAGTAATAGATAAAATTAAAGAAATCTTTAGTAAAAAATGGAATCTAGAAGATTTTATTCAATCAGGTGTATGGAAACCAGAAAAGAAAAATATTACATTAAATAATTTTGTCGAAAGAATGAAACAAGAAAATAAAATGATTCCAACACCAGGTGAACGATTTAATTATGTAATTATTAAACGTTATCCATATAAATATGATTATAAAGGAAGACAAATAGAATTATCTAAAGCAGATAAAATGGAATATTTAGATATAGTTAAAAAATATAATTATGATATAGATCTCAAATATTATTTTGATAATCAATTAACAGGACAATTTGCTAGATTGATTTCATATGAAAATGAGTTTGAATATAAAGTTTATAATGAATATACCAATGAATTAATTATTGATGATGATAAAACTTTAAATAATTGTAAAAAATATATATTAAAATTAGTTGATCAATTTAATAATACTTTTATTGATAGAAAGCAAATATTTAAAAATTTATATAAAACTGTTAATAATAAATATTTAGAAAAAAAAAATAAAATTTATGATAAAAAATTTAATATTATTTTAAATACTAAATGTAAAATAAATGATTCTTCTAATATTTATCAAATTATTATTGATAATATAGATAATATTTTAGATAAGTATAATGATTTAGATGAATTAATTTATAAAACAATTAAGCATAGTAATATTAAATTAAAAAATAAATTAGATACATTTTCTTCTAAAAATTCTACAAATGAATCTATTAATAATGAATTAAATAATAGTAAATTTTCTAATTCAAAATTATTAACTTTATATAATAATAAAAATGATTCATATTATATGAAAATTAAATATTTATATCAAAATAAATTTAATAAAGAATTAGAAGAATTGCTTAATTTATTAAATCAATATAATTTACAAGATAAGATATTTAATATTGATAATTTAAACATTATAAATATTACAACTTATATTAGAGAAAATAAAAAAATAGATAATATTTGTAATAGTAATATAAAAAATGAAGATATAGATTCTTTAATTAATGATAATATAATTGAAGAAAATCTTAATAATGATAGTTTATATTTTAATATAGATAATGATATATTAAATAATATTTATAATCGATATATTAAATTAATATCATTAAAAAAAAATATTTTAATACATGATAGAATGTATAATAATATTTATAAAAATATATTTTCTAATGTTAATTATATCCAAAAACCAAAAAATTTGGATAGATTACAATTTTAAGTATTTAATTACGTCTTTATTACGTATTTATTAATTATTAAGTATTTAATTATTTTTATTTTTTTATTTAATCCCATCTTAAACGAACTGGACTAGAACCTTGTTCAGGATCTTGACTTGGTACTTCTCTAGCAGATGGATCAATAGCAAACATTTGAGAACGTCTTGGTAATCCCCAATAAGTAACTATATCTTGATTATCTGTACGAGTTGGTACAAATGATGCAGTAGATGTTATTTTATTTCTATCATTAACATATTGATTATGTTGTTTAAATACATTATTATCTAAAGACATTTTTTGTAAAATATTACTATAATCATCTTCTTCATTTAATTTAATTTGAGTATTATTTAATTGATATGGTAAATCATTAGTAAAATATTCATAATTAGTGAATTCTGAACCTGGAGGATTATTGTCTTCATCATTATCAGCAGGAGGTGGGTTATTATCAGCAGGAGGTGGATTATTGCCAATAGGTGGTGGACAAACAGTTGGTGGAGGACAAACAGTTGCTGGTGGGCAAACAGTTGGTGGTGGACATTCCTTTTCTTTAGGACATACTGGACAAGCAGGGCATGTAAAATCTTTAGGACATACAGGACATTCTTCTGCTGTTAATGCACTATATATAAGACCTATTAATACTACGACGGTAATTGCTAATATTAATGCAAATATACCAGAATTATCACTAATAAATTTTTTTATTTTTTCCATGGTTGGATTACCACCTTCAATATTATATATATCTAAATATGTCATAATATATAATTTGCTATTTTAAATTTATTTTTAGTTATATATTTATAAATATAAATTTACTAAAAAAAAAAATAATTTAAATTAAAAATGAATCTTTTTATATATATTAAAAAAAATATATAATTTTAAGATAAATGAAATATTTTCTATTATTTAATTATATTTTATCATATTATTTTAATATATTTATTAATTCAACAAATAATATATTTGATTTAATAAAAAAAATTAAATTAATAAATAAAAACATATATATTTTATTTTTAGGATATATAATTTATTATTATTATTATGTAGTAGAAAAGCCAATTATTTATTCTTCTAATAATTTATTAGAATTAAGTAAAAATATAAAAAGTATAAATAAAAAAGTTTATTGGTGTATCTTTGCATATAATCCTTATTTACAATATATAATTTATATGATTTTATCAAGATATAATAAATATATATCAAAATCATTATATGATATTATTATACTTAAAACTATAGATAATGAAAATTTATTATTAGGATATGGCAAAAATAAAAATCCTTCTGGAATTTTATTAGTATTTCATACTGTCTATGGCGATTATACAGAATCTGCCTATCAGGTTAAAAATATTTCAGAAAAATTAAATTTATTACCTATATCTTATTCTAGAAGAGGACATACATTACCTCTTACTATTTCTAAATTTAATACTGTAGGTCATCCAGAAGATGTAGATGTAGTTATAAAATATATTAAATCTAATTATCCTAATTTACCTATATATGGATTAGGATTAAGTGCGGGTTCATCATTATTAGCTAGATTTTTAGGAAATAAATCAAATTTAGTTAAATTAAATGGAGCTATATTAATTTCACCTGGTTATAATTTTAAAATTTCTCAAAATACTTTTAGTAATATTTCTACAGTTCTTGCTGTAGAAAAGGCAAAAGAATATTTTTTAAAACCAAATGAAAAAATATTAAAAGAAAGAAATATAAATATTTATAATAAATTATTAAAAAGTAAATCAATGAAAGAATGGCATGAATATCAATATGTATATGCTGGTAATTATTCTAATAAAGAAGATTATTATAAAGATCATGATCCTGTTTATGTATTAGAAAATATTAAAATTCCTATATTATATATAAATGCTTTAGATGACATAGCATTTCCAAAAAAATTAGTTTATAATTATAAAAATTTAACTAAAAAATGTAATAATAAAATTATAGTACATACTAAACGTGGAAGCCATTTAGGATTTTATGAAGGAATTAAATTAGAATCTTGGGCATTTAAAGTAGCTGAAGAATTTTTAGAGTTATTGCATATTAAAAATTAAAAAAAAATATATATTATCATTTTTTACAGCACTTTATTATTTTTTTTATGCATTGATAAAACAAATATCCAAAAAATATTATACAAAATATAAATATAAAAAATTCATAATTATATTTATTTCTATTTTCCATTTTTATTTTTTTTATAAATTTATTAATTTAATTATATTTATTAATTTAGTTGTATTTATTATACTAATTAATTTAATTGTTTAATTACTTTATTATATTTATTAATTAGATTGTGGTTTAATTACAAATTTATATACACTTGCACCAAATACTCCGCCAGTATAAGTTCCAACTAAAGGAATCCACCAATAATGATCCATATAAGTAAATGAATTATATCCAACGATTGCTGCTAAAACTCTTGGACCTAAATCCCGTGCTGGATTCCAAGCAAATGCAGTTTGATAACCAAATGAAAAGACTAAAGTAGATAACCATGCACCAATATATACTGCTAGATGATCTTTAGTTTTAACATTATCAATTAACATATAAATTCCACCAACTAATAAAGCAGTTCCAAGAAATTCTGTAAAGAATGCACTAGTATCTGTAATAGATGGATTTTTATAAGTTGTAAATACTCCAGAATATGAATCTAGTTCTCCTAGATTATTAAAATAAATACCATAAACAGTAGCAGCTGCTACTAAACCTCCCATAATTTGCGCAAAGGTATATGCAATTAGTTGTTTTAAATTAATATTTTTATCAAATAAAAACATACATAAGCTTACAGCTGGATTTAAATGAGCTGGTGCTTGAAAACTAGCCATATAAATACCAAACATTAAATTTAATCCCCATGAAATTGAAACTCCAGTCCAATTTAATTGCGCTGTTGGATATAATGAATAAATTGCAACATTGCCTAATGATAATACAATAAATGTATACATTCCAAAAAATTCAAATAATGATTCTTTAACTAATTTATTAGGACAATTTAATTGTGATCTGTGTGATTCTACAGAACCATAATTATCATCACGTGGTGTTTCTAATTGAATTCTTAAGTCTGACATTTTAATATTTATTAATTAAATAGTATATGATTTATTAAATATATATTGATTTTAATTATTTGTTTATTTATTAATTATTATATTATATCATTATATTAATATTTAATAGTAAATTAAATTATTTATAAATAACAACTTATATTTAACTAAAATAATATAAATATGGCTAATTCTTTAATAGAATATAAACCAAATTATTTAATATATCCATTTGGATTATATAATAATAGTATAATTTGTTATTTTAATTCATTATTACAATCTTTATTTAGTTGTACTAGTTTAACTGAATATTTATTACATAATGAACAAAAGTTTATAAATAATAATTTTATTAAAATATATATAACAATTATAAAAAAATATATAACAACTGAAGAATATTCTAATTATTTATTAGAAAATAGTAATTTAATATTATTTAATGAATTTTTAAATATTATTAAAAATAAAAATATTCATTTTGGTTATAATCAAGAAGATTCTGGTGAATTATTATTATTATTATTAGATATTATTAAAGATCCTTATATTTATAGTTTATTTACACATAAATATAAATGTGATATATATTGTAAATCATGTAAAAAAATAATAGGAATTAAAGAAGATGAGTCAATACAATTTGAAATGGATATTGAAGAAATTAATAATAATTATTTAAAGTATCAAATAGACCAGCATTTAAATAATTTAAATAAATATATTAGAAATAATTATTCAGAATTATTAGGATTTAAATGTAAACAATGTAAAGAAAGTAATACTATTAAAATAAATAGATTAATAACAATACCAACTATAATTATTGTTAATTTAAATAAGTATAATAAAAAATATGACTATAAATATCCAATAGAATTAACATTTATTAATAAAAATTTAAATAATATGTATAAATATAAATTAGTATCTACTATAAATCATTCTGGTACTATGAATTATGGACATTATATAGCAAAATCAATTAGAAAAAATCATGAATATAAAAATAATACAGATTCGTTATATGATATATTTTTATTAAATGATAATTCATATCAAAAATCAAACTTTAAATCAGATAGTAATACATATATATTATTTTATCATTATATTGAAACATTAGAATTATATGAATAATATTTTCTATTAAATTAAAATTGAATTATTAATAATAAAAGTATAAATAATTACTAATATTTAATTATTATCATATTTAGAATGGAATTAAATCAAACTTATAATATGAATAATTATATATTTTTAGATAATAATAATATTATACATAAATCTGGATTTATTTTAAATTTAAATACATCTAAATTAACATATCCTAAAAAAATAAGTAATTATGTATATTATGATAAAAAAAAGTTATATTTTCCAACAATGATGTTAAAATATTTTTATAATTTAGATAATATTAAAGCAAATCATATTATACATTTAGATTCAAATAGATTAAATAATAATATTAATAATTTAATGTATAGTAAATGCCATAATAGAAATCATAAATTATATAAAAAAAATATAAATAATTATTCAATTCATTATATGTTAATTATACATAAATATAATAAAGATTTAGAAAAATTAGAAAGTTTTAGTGATGTTCGACATATTAAAATTTCTAACATATATAATTTTATGATTGGATTATTAAATAATGACTATTATTATTATAATAATGAATTTTGGAAATTAGAAATTAGAATAATTGAGTTAAAATCTTTAGATAATTATGATAATATAAATAATAGTATTTATTATATATCTAAAGATCATTCACATATTCTTAATATTGTATCTAATACTATATTAAAAATTAATAAAGACAATTTTAATAATCATTATGTATCATTATATTTAAATAATATAAAATCTACCAAATACAATTTAGATTATTATAAAAATAATAATAAAAAGGATATTTTAAAAAATGAATTAGTAATTAATACTAATATTTTAGAAGAAAATACTACTAATATTATATTGGAAGATTTTAATATATTAAATAATATTAATTTTGATTTTGATCCTTTATTTGATTTAGATTATAAGTTTGATTTAGATTATAAAATTGATAATAAATTTGATAATAAGTTTGATTTAGATTATAAAATTGATAATAAATTTGATAATAAGTTTGATTTAGATTATAAAATTGATAATAAATTTGATAATAAGTTTGATTTAAATACTTTTATAAAAACTATTAATTTTTAATTTATTATCTTATTAGCCAATAATGTAAATCCCTTTTTAATTTTTTTTTCTGTTTTAAATAAATTAGTATTTTCATCTAATATTTCATTATTATATGAAAAACAATAATATTTTGAATATCCACTTATTATTACTGAACATCCTTTTAAATCTTTTATATTATTATAATTAAATTTAATTTCAAATTTTGTTTGATTATTATATTTAATTTTAAAAATATCTTGATTAAAATCAAAATCATTTGGATTTTTATATAATTTAATTAAATTTTTATGAAATTTATTTAATTCATCTTTATCTATTATAGATATAATTAACTCATTATTTTTAATATCTATAATATAACAATGAATTTTAAAAAACATATTTAAAGTATATAATATAAAAAAAAATAAGTTAAATATTAATATTTTTTTTGTTATTTATATTTTTTTAGAATAAATCAGTAATTTCAAATTCATCAGATTGTATTGATGTATCAGAAGCAACTGGATGTTCTGTAATACGCATATTAAGAACATTTGCATCAGAAACAACATTTGTATTAATTTTATATACAGCATTCTTTACTTTTAATCTAATTACTCTTTGTAAATTTACTAAGAATAATATATTACGTAAAAATTTATTATTATGATATAAAGTAGCCCCTGGAATAGATGCTGGTGGAGCAGCTGATTTATTTAATTGTTCAAATAAATTAGTTGTATATTTTGGTTTTGATAAATATAAATTAGGCTTATTAGATTCATATTTAGTAGGTTGATAATCAAGTTCTAATGCATTTTTAAATAATTGAGTAGTAGTAGCATCAGAACTTAAAGCAGGATCACCTCCTTTATAATCAATAAAATATGGATCTTGTAATAAACAACTTAATCTCATTTTGTTTATTTCATTAATATCTGTTGGTAATGGCCAAGTACTTGGTGAAGTATATAAATCATCTGGATTAACATTATAAATAAAAGATTTTACAATATTATCAAATGTAAAAGCATAGTTATATATATTTACTAAAGGAACTTCTCTCATTAATGCATGTACATTAATAGGATTAACATTTAAATCAATGACATTTAATATAATTGCTTTTTGTCTATCTAAATTATATTCTCTTAATGTTGGATCTTTAGTACATGTAGTACCTAATATTTTATCAACAATACTATGTTTTTTATTTTCATTTAATTGATTTTCAATAATATTTATTAATTCATTTGTATTTGAAACCTCATATAAGAAATAATAACCTCCAGAAATTTCATTAGTACCAGATACCCCTGGAGCAAATCTAACTTTACGTTCTGCTAATATAGCATCTCTTTTAGCTGATCTAGATGCAACTCCTAAACTAGGTGCAGGTCCTAAAGTACCTGGTGGGAATAATGTTGCAGAAGTCATAGTTGTACTAGGTGAAATAGTTGTTGTTAAAGGAGAATAATATAAATTAGTATGAATATGTAATGAAATATAACTATTATTAATTAAAGCATTATTATATGTTAAAAATTGATTTACTTTTTTAGTATCAATATTATTAGTAGATAAAACTCCTTGATTATATATTTTTAATTGTTCTTTAAGCCATAAATAATTATTAACATCTTCTTCTTTATCTTTATTTAAATTATTAATTACATAATTTGTTCCATATATATATTTATTCATATCTGAATTAATAGAGTGAATTGGTAATAAATTAGAAGTATAACTACCATTTTGCACAATTGGTGATAATAAAGAATGTGGTAAATATGGTAATTGTAAATTATTATTATAAAAGTTTTTAATAAAATTTTCTCTAATATTTCCAAATTGAGAAGTATAATTTAATTCATTTAATACATTAGTTGCATCATTAATTAATGCTCTAGAACCATTTAAAATATTATTTAATAGTTCATGGAAATAATTTTTATAACCATCAAATGAATCAGAACCATCATTTAATTTACATAAATATTGAATAGTTGCACCAAAATCATCAGTTAAATTATAATTTGCAGGATTAGTAAAAATTCCATTAGGGGATGCTGGTACTGGTATTGATTTAGTTGGTTTGAAATTAGGATTATCTAATATTTTTTTATATACAATACATTCTTGAATTAAATGTTCAAAATAGTTAATAAAAACAGGTAAATATGCTTTATATTTTTCAATTTGAACTGATGAAACATCATTAATATTATCTAATAAATGATATTTAACTGGCAATTGTACATTTAATGTTCTTGTTAATAATGTTCTTAAAACAGTGACTAAGGTCATACTTAAAACAGTAGAATTTTCAATTATAGGATCATTAATTAATGGAGAATTTGGAAGTCCTGCTGCTGTTGGGAATATATCTGGAATACCCCCTTGTTCAAATATATAAGCACTCATAGCTTTATTACCAAATTCATTTATTAATCCAGTATATATTTTTTTAGTTGATGTATTATAAAATTGATCTAAATAAGCCATAATTAACATATTAAATTTTTGTAAAATAGATTTACCAATAAATGATCCATTATTTTGAATATTATTTTCGGGTATTAAATAGTCATAATAAGACATATTTTTAGGAGCCCATGATCTACCAGCAGGATTATATTGTTGATTAATATCAATTAATAATTGACTTGATCTATTAGCTAATAATTTAGTTTGATCAGAACCAAATACAATATGTTTATATAATTCATCAACTCCATATGTAATACTAATATCATTAAAATATTTGTCATTTTCAATATTTAAATATTCTAATGTAGATCCTTCATCATAACTTTCGCTAGATGCATCATTTTTAATAATAATATTTAATAATAAATTTTCTATTTTAAATATTTTATTTTCATAATCTACAATTAATTCTTTACAAATTAAATTTCTAAATTTAGAAATCATATATTTAATATTTTCAATAGATGATTCTACAATAGTTTGTAAATTACTATAATCTATAATAAATTTTTTATTAGAAATCATTTTTACCTTTACTAAATTACTATCATGGAAATATTTATATAATTCTGATAATAAGAATAATTTAGAAACTTTATTAGTTTTAATTTCTTTAAAATAAATAGTAAATTCTATTAATTTAATTTCTAATTCTTCTAATAAATGAATAGGATTCATTACTAATTCATGAAATAGTAAATAAACATCAACATTATATGCATTAATATTACTTGATTGATCAATAGCAGATGCTATTAATTCAAACTTTTGTTCTTTAGATTCGGTAGATTGAATTTGTTTTTTATAATATTTAATTTTTTCATTAAATGATTTAGTAGATAAATCTTTAGTTAAAGTTTCATCTCCAAATAAAATATTATAAATATTATTACGGAAATCTTGTACTAATTTAATATCAGTAAAAACTAATGATTCATCTGAATATTTATTAAAAGTGCTTTCAACATATTGACTACTTGGTCCTGCTCTTTCATATTCATTATTTTCATCTAAAATATCAAAATTAACATTATCTTCAAATTTAGAATCTACAACATTTTTAATATATTTTTTCTTAATTTGATAAAATTCAGCAATATCTTTTTGTTTAAGAATACCATAACGTCTATTAATTTCAGCAATTAAATCTAAAACTACAGTTTTAACTAATTTATCTTTCGATGTTGATTTATAATTATTATATATTTTATTTACCTCACTTACAATATCTTTCATATTATTAATACTATAAATACCATCCTTAATATATTTAGATTCATCAAAAATACATTGAATTAAACCACTCCATACAGTTCCAAGTTCAGGAATATATGCAATTTCTTCAATTTCACTATCTTTACCAACATTATTTTTATATTTTTTATTACCATCATTAAAAATAAATTTATAAAATTCAACTAATAATGGTAATCTTATATATAATTCAATTGCTTCTGGAATAACTTCTGGATCAGCACCTGCACCAATAATCATTCTAACTGGATTACGCATAATATTAGATAAAGTATCAGGTGTATGTAATAATGTATGTGTATCAACAACTGTAAAAATTTTACCAACCATTGCTTTAATAGCTAATATAAAATATCTATCATCAATAATAAAAATATCTTTTTTAAGTCTATTTTTTAAACTTGCTATTTGATTATAATCATCAGGAGACATAGTCGATGATGTCAACATATCATTAATTTGTGGTAAAATTGTATCTTCTACTTTTCGATAAATATCTAATGGTAAAACAATAGTAGTAAATAATACATCGAAAAAGGATTCAAAATTACCTTTTTCTAATTCATAAGGTCCTTTACTCATATCTCCTTTAATTGCATCTGTAGAATCTTTATCACCACCTGCCGTTTCATATCCCATTGTAAATGCACTAACCCAAATATATTTAATTAAGTATTTATAAATCATATTTGGTGATATATGTAATTTATCAGTTAAATTAATAGAACCATATTTTTCACCTAAATGAATAAACATTGATAATATATTTTTTAATACAGAAATTGAATCAATACATTTTTTAGTTTTTTCAAATGCTTCTTTAATTTTATTTTGAATAACTGGATTATTTTGTAAAAGTGGAGGAATATTTAATGTTGGAAAAAGAGAACCTGCTGGAAATAAAGTATCATTTACTGGAGTTCCATCTGGTTTTAGACTAAGAACATTAGAATCTAATAAATCAACTAAATTATCAACTGATTTTTGTGTAAACCATTTTGCAATAATATCAGTTTGTTCTAACATTTGATTTAAATCCATAACAGCTTCAGGATGTGCTGATAAATTTTCAGTAAAATGCATTAAATATAAATCAATTGCTTCTAATGATTTATATAAACCTTCTTTAGCCTCATATTGTAATTTATAAATAGTTTCGACTAATCCTCTAGGTAAATGTTTTGGATCACTAGGACCAAATTTTTTATTATGTTCATCAAGTAATCTACCACGTCCACGTAATTTATCATTTAATCGATCAACATTTTCAACATATTCTTTTTTTAATTCTGTTAATTTTAAACCAATAGATTTACCAACTAATTTATCATAATCTTCTTGATATAATTTTTGTTCTTTATTCATTCTATTTAAATTTTCTTTAATTGTAGATACTTTTCCATAAAATGATAATTTTTTAATACTATCTTTAATTAATTTAATATTATTCATAGAAAAAGATTGTTCTACTAATTTATCAGTCCACATAAAATCACTAGAACCTTTTTTTTCTGATTCTGATTTTTTTAAATTAAATACTGTATCAGACATAGTATCAATAGTTTCTTTTAAATGTTTTAATTGAGCTGTAATATCATTAAATACTTTATAATTATTTAGTTTAGAACTAGCAGTAATAATTTTATCTAATGTATCATTAAATCTATTTTTTAATTCTTTACCAGCAACAGTAGAATCTAAATTAATTAAAGAATAAAATATTTTTTCATTATCTATATCTTCATTAAAACCTTTAAACATATTAATAAAATCACGTAAATCTTCATCATATGCAACTTCAGATCCAATTTTAGTAGTTAATAAATTAATTAAAACAGATAAATCTTTAAAATTTCTATTAACTTGATTCATAAAAGATTTATATAATTCTTTCATAGTTTTTTCATATGTTGTAATACGTTTAGATAAATTAGATTTAAGTCGTGATTTTCTTTGACGACCAATTTCTTTTTCATAAGCGCCACCTTCAATTTCACCTTGTCCTACTTGTTCTTCTTCTTCTTCTTCACTTTCTGATGAACTACTAGAACTGCTTGAACTACTAGATTTGTTATCTTCATATGAAGCTTTAATATTTCCTAAAGCTTTTACTATATCATCATGAGAACCTTGAGAATTTTTTAAGACATTCATAGCTTCTAACATTTTAGCTAAATCTATATTAAGATTTTTTTTATTAAATTTTTCAAATACCTTATATAATTCATTATATAATTGTTCAGAATTTTTAATATTTTTATATTCATTTATAGAAATTTTTAAATTTGCTAAAGCTTCTTTAACTTTATTTGCTAAAATATTAACATCTGACATATTAGTAAATACTAAAGCTAAACGATCACTAGCAGTTTCATCGCCATATGATACACCTAATGTTTCTGCTAAAGTAGTAAAATCACTATTTTTTTTTAATAAATCTAATAAATCTTTTTGTGTAGGTTTAATATTTACTTTTAAAATATTTTGTAAAATACCTAATTGGCGATCAAATTCTTCAAAAACTTTGTCTTCGACTTGTTTAATAGATCCTTTATGAATGGATTCTGTAGAATCATTACTACATACTTCATATAATTTATTAAATCCTTTTTTTAACATTTCTTTTAAAGAATCTAAATTTTGAATTTTTTGTTGTACTAAATTACTTAAATTAACATATTCCGAATTTGCCATAGATAATCCTTTATTCATTGATTTTAAGACTTTAACTTCTTTAGATGCACTTTTTCCTGCTCCACTAATATCAGAAGAACCAAATGTATTTTCACTAGAAGCATAAATTTTATCTAATTTTTCAGCAAGACCTGTATGTACACCACCGTCAGATACAAAAGTTCCACCACCTTCAATTGAAAATCCAGTTTCTGCACTACCTCTTATTTCAGTATTTGGATTAAATCCACCATCAAAAATAGTTGATAATTCTGTTAAAATACCTGCAATTTTTTCATTTTGACCCTCAATAGAACTAATAGCTTCAATATTGCCAAACATTGTATTAAATAAAATTTATTTTTTAATTGTTTATATAATCTCTAAGTAATATATAAATAATAAATATAATAATTTTAATTATTAATTCTAAAAAAAAAATAATTAATTTATTTTTTATTTTTACTAAATTTTATAATTTACTATTTTTTTATATTTAGATATTAGTTTTAAAAAATATATTAAAATAATTAAAAAATAAATTTTATTTTATTTATTTGAAATAATTAATACAAAAAATATATATTATATTTTTTAATAAAAAAATTAATTAAATATATTATATAATTAATTATTAATATTTATTAATTAATAATAAAAATTATAATTTTATATAATATAAACATATAAAATATTTAAGATTTTTAAATAAATAATAATAATTATGACTAAACAATATTGTAATATTTATTCTTTTGTTAAAGATAATAATCCAAAATTAATATCTATTATAGAAGATTTATGTGCAGAAGGTTTATTTAAAGGAAAGGGAGAAAAAACATTTTTAAATCCAAATGAAAAATTAGTAAATGAATTAGATGATGATATTAATAAAGGTAATTCAGATAGTGCTTTAACTAAATTAAAAAGTTTATTCTTAGTTGGAGAATATATTACATTAGGTAAAGATGGTAATTTTACTACATTTAATGGTAGAGCAGTAAGTAATATTAAAGCTGAAAAATCATCTAAATTTAATAAATGGAAAAATGAAGCTAAATTTAATATTTTAGATTTATTAAATAATGAATTCCCAAAAGAAGGCAATGAAGTAAATTCAGATTTGAAATCTAAAAAAGAATCTAAAAGTGCGAAAGGAGGAAAAGAATTAGCTTCAAGAGTTGAAATTACTAATGAATTAATTAATGATTATACTTCTAATGAAGAAAGTAAAAAATTTGCATATACTTTAAATTCATTATTATTATTTGTAAAAGAAAAAGATAAAAAAGTATTTGAACACGTACATAAATTATTAGATCCAAACTTAGTAGTTAGTTGGTATATAATAGTTCAACCAACTGCTAAAACAAATAACAAACATATTCCAGATAGTCTATTTAGTCAATGGGCTAATAAAAAATATAAATTACCTATTAAAAGTGTAGAATTAATTAAAGAATTAATTTCTTCTAATAATTATGATAATAAAGAATTAAAAGCTATTATTGAAAAACGTAAATCTATTAGTGGAATTGGTTTAAAAGAAACTATTAAAGATGTTGTTAAATCATATAATAATAATTATCATAAATTATTAGATGATGAATTACGATTTCGATTTTCTGATATGAAAGAATTAGAGGATGATGCAATAATGACATTAAATTTAGTTGATTGGGATAACCCAAAAAAAAGTTTAGTATTATTTGATAATATTCCTAAATCTAATTTATTACAAAGTGAAATTCATAAAGTAATTACTCAATTTATTAAATCTAATGCATTTTTATATACTCCATATAATGATGAAATTATACAAAAAATTAAAAATTCTATTAGTGGTGCTGGTAATTCAGCAAAAAATACATTATATATATGTGGTGGTAGTTTACGTGATGAAATTAAAAAAAGTAGTTGTGGTGGTATTGAATTTAGTTTAGAAGATTTTGTTGGTGGATTAAGTGCTGAACAACGCGATGAACTTAAATCATACTTATAAATCATACTTATAAATCATACTTATAAATCATACTTATAAATAAAAAAATAAAAAAAATATTATTAAAGTATTATTAAAGTATTAAATTTTTTTTTATTTTTCAAATCCACAATTATTTGGATTAATATCAAATGATGTATTTATATTATATTGTACAACATTCCATTTCCATGCTCGTAAATATATTGTATAAATAGCACCAAATATTATCCATAATATAATCAAAAGAAATATACCACCATGTATTTTAATATATTGACTCATAAATGCCATTAAAAACATAACTATAAATGGTAATATATTCATAAAAAATGTTGTTTTTAATTGATACCAATAAAACTTGTTAGTACAAAAAACTCTATCATTTGCAAGTTTTCTTTGTACTGGATCTAAATTAGCCATTGCATTATACATATTCATATTAGTACCCATAGAATTAACATCATATGCCATTCTAGAAAAGCCATTAGCTACATTAGAAAATTCATTGATTGCATTCATATTTAAATTATTAAATTTATTAAAATGATCTTAATAATAATTTATATTATTCTATCTAAAAAAAATATATAAATTATTAATAATTAGTTATTAATAGAAGAATATAATAATGAATCATAATTAACATTTGTAATTAAAATTCGTCTACAACAATATCTTTTAATTTTTAATAAATCAAAAATATCTTGTAATTTAATATTTACTAAATTATCAATTTCTATTTGTGATGGATTATAATCATTTTTATATATTTTTTTTAATTCTTCTTCATATACATGATTTTTTAATAATTCATATAAATCAACATATTCTCCTAAAGAATTATTACAAGTTGGACATTTAATAATAGGATACATATTTTAAAATTACTATATTATTATTAATTAGTATTAATTACTATATTATTATTATTATTAAGTATTCAATTTTAAATTAACAATTATTAATTATAATATAGTAAAATACTCAATAAAAAAAAATTGAATTTGCATTTTAAGATAACATAATATAACATATATAAATACAAATTATTGAAAACTCTTATCAAATTAATCAAATTAAGATGAATCAATCAATTCTATATCCTGAAGATATTATTAAAGCATACAATACTCATGGAGATAATTTTATCAATATTGATTTCTCAACTATTAAAGAAAATCAAGCAAAAACAGTTAAATATTGTCAATTAAAAATTAAAAAAGATAATGGTATGGAAGTAGTTCCAATTATTAAATTAATCAATTTAACAGTAGCAGGTAAAATTAAATCACCAACTGAAAGAGAATTTGAACAATTAAAGGTTGCTTTAAGAAAAGATGATATTAATAATGTAGAATCAAAATTTGGAGAAGCTATGGAATTAATTTGTAATGTTTTTACAAAAAAGGTAAAAGAAATGAAAGCAAATGGTTTAATCAATGATGATGAAGATGATGATGATAATAATTCAAATGTAATTATTGTTCCAAACTGTAAACCACAAACACCTTTACAAAAGAAAGCAAAAAATAAAGAAAATGTTAATATTAATTTAGATAATCCAATGATTTGGTTAGGTTTAAATTTTAAAAGATATACAGCTGAAGAAGAAAAGCAATTAGAAATTTTAGATGGTCTAACATATAAAAGGGATAATAAACCATTTTATATTAAAGACTTTGATTTAAATATTTATGATTTAGAAAATATTGTACATAAAAAACCACAATTAGCTATTGATGATAGTAAACAATATATGAATAATTCAAATGTTCATAAATTTATTACAGTAAATAGTTTAATTTCTGGTACTGTTTATATGCAAGTAGTAATGTCTAAACAATCTTTTAACTTAAATACTAAACTTTCTAGAAATTTATATGTTAAATCAAATAAAAGTAATATTTCTAGTAGTAATCATATCTTCGATGATTCAGAATTTGAAATGATGATTGGTAAATCAAAACCTGTTGCAACTAAAGTTGTAAAATCAGATGAAGAAATCGATGATGATGAAGAAGTTGAATATGTTGAAGAAAGTGAATATGAAGAAGAAGAAGAAAGTAATGATTTAGATAAAAAATTAGATAATCTTAAGTTTAAATAAATCTATATAAGTCTATAATTCTTAATATTTTGTATATATTTTGTATATATTTTACATAAAATTTATAAAAAAATAAAATATAAAAAATATAAAATTTAAAACTAAAATATTAATACATTTATTTCATTAGCACCTTTAATATTATTTTTTTGTTCAGAATCTGTTAAAATATAATTTTTAATATATTCTAGTTCTATTTCTTTTTTTGTTTCAATAATATTATCTTTAAGTTTTATATTTAAATTATATGGATATTTATTTATATTTTTAAGAGATAATAATAAATCTAAAGTATTAATATAATTATTATTCATAGTTAAAGTATTTACACTATAAAATTGAATAATTTATTAAATTATAAAATATTATAATGGAATTGGATCTATATATTATAGATAATATATTATCATTTTTAAAAATAGAAAATAAAATTTTTATTAATAAAAAATATTATCAATTATCAAAAAATATATTAGTAAATAAAGTAAATAAAATTTCAATATTTTATAAATATAATAAATTAAGATTAGATATGTTATTTGAATATGATAGCTTTACTCATAATAATTGGATTTATAATTATTATATTTTATTTTATCCTTTAGAATTTAGATTATTATTAATGAGTAATGCAATAAATTATTTAAATACTACTAATAGACCATATATATATAAATTATATCTGTTAGCTAATAAATATCCAAATAAAAGAAAATATTTTTTCAATTTATTTATTAAATTATTAAATATTAATGAATTACATTATTTAGGATGGTAAATATAAAATTGAATACATTTAATAAAGAAATTTAATAAATACATTAAAAATGATTACTAATACAGTTCTTATTAAAACACAGAATTATTATAAATATTTAAATATATTAAAATTCCGTATTAAATGTATATTAAGACAAATACCATATAAAGTAAAAATTCAAAGATCAAAATTTATATTAAATAATATTAAATTTAATATACCAAAATTTACTAATATTTATAATTTTTATTTATATATTTTAAATAAATTAATAGAATTAAAAAAAGGTATACCATATTTAAAATATTGTGAAAAATTATATAATAAAAAAATAAAAAATATATATATTACATATACTAAAGTATGTATGATTACATATCATAGATAAATATAATATAATGTATTTTAAGATTTTATTTTTTTTGATATATAATTAAAATATATAATATAATTATAAATATAAATAATAATGTCATATATTAATTTAGATGATATTCATTTAGAAGAAAATATTAATAATAGAAAAGAATTTATAGAAAATGAATATAAAAATCAAAAAAATAAAAAATTTAGTAATATTGATGATTTAATTAAAGTACATAATAAATTAGAATTAAATAATTATCAAAAGTTTATAACTAATTTTATTAATCCTAATACTAAATATGATAGATTATTATTAGTCCATTCAACAGGTGTTGGTAAAACAATTACATCTTTATCTACTGCTTTAAATTTTATTAATATTTATAAACAAGAAAAAATGTTAAATGATACTGATGTGATTTTAGGAATGGTTTATATTATTGGATTTACTAAAACTGTATTTAAAAAAGAATTATTTAGTAGACCTGAATTTGGTATTGTAAATAAAAAAGAAATATTAGAATTAGATCAAATAAAAAAAGATATATTAAAATATAATTATGAAAAAGATATTGCAAAATTAAAAGAATTAAAAACTAGATATAGTTCTAGATTGAAATCTAAAAGAGGTAATGGATTTTTTGAATTTATTGGATATAAAGAACTAGTTAATAGATTAATTATAAAAAATCAATTAGATTATGATATTCAATTAGGAAATATTAAAACAGAAAAAGAATTAAATTATTTAATAGAACATGATATAATTAAATTAAATATTGATTTTTTAGAAAAATTTCAAAAGTCATTAATAATTTGCGATGAAATTCATAATGTATATAATTCTATTGACACAAATAATTGGGGATTATGTTTAAGTATTATATTAAATTACTATAAAGAAAATAATATGGTTCGAGTACTATTTTTATCGGCAACTCCTATTAATAATAAACCAATTGAAATAATTAGTTTACTTAAATTATTAAATGCTAATTTAGAAATTAATAAAAATGATATATTTAATAAAGATAATTCTATTAAAAAACAGGGATATGATTTAATTAAAAAATATATTAAAGGCAAAGTATCATTTTTAAAGGATATGGATATAGAATCTTACCCATCTAAAGAGATACATGGAGATTATATTAAAAATATACCATATTTAAAGTTTATTAAATGTCCAATGAGTGATTTACATTTTAAAACATATGAATATGAATCAAATATATATAATAAAAAAAATAATAATATAAATGAAAAAGATATAATAGAAAATATAAATTCTCAAGAAACTAATATTGAAGATATAATAACTTCAGTAGATAGTGAAGAATTAAAATCAATAGTAGATGGTTTAATTAAATTTCCAATAAATTTAGAATTAGATAAAAGATATTTAAATGATATTATTTTCCCAAATCCTAATAATAAAATTGGATTGTATTTAAAAAATGATATAATTAAAGAAATCAATAATGCTTCTATTGAATGGAAAGAAAAATATGATATACAATTAATTACAAAAAATAAATTATTAAAGAATACAATTACAGGAAATATTTTATTAGATAATAATTTAAAAAAATATTCTAATAAATATTTTCAAATGTTAAATATTATACAAGATATTATTATTAATAAAAAAGGAAAAATATTTATTTATCATAATTTTGTACAAGTGTCTGGTATTAATTTAATTTCTGAAATATTAAAAATTAATGGTATTTTAGATTTTACAGAAACACCAACTAAATTTTCTAAATGTAATATTTGTTATAAAACTAAAGAAGAACATGATAAAAAAAATCTTAATCATGAATTTCAAGCAATACGATTTATTACTATTAATAGTATGATTAATAAAAATATAATTGATAAAGAACTTGATAATTTTAATTTAAGTAATAATATTAATGGTGAAGAAATTAGAATAATTTTAGGTTCTAAAGCAATTAAAGAATCTTATAATTTAAAAGAAGTACAAAATTTACTTATTTTACATCAACCTGATAATATTTCAACACTAATTCAAATTTTTGGTAGGGCTATAAGAAAAAATTCACATATTAATTTACCTATAGAAAATCGAAAAGTTAATATTTATATATTAGTTTCAACTATCCCTGATTATATTCAAAAAAAATCTAAACAATATATTTATAGTTATGAAGAAATGAAATATAAATATAAATTGCATATTTATCAAATTATTCAAAAAATAAATAATATTTTTGTAGAAAATGCTATAGATAGAAATATTAATTATAATATAAATTTTCCTGATTATTATTATGAAAAATCACATAGTAATTTAAATAGTAATTTACATAGTAATTTAAATAGTAATTTAAATAGTAATGATTTATATTATTTAGAAAAAATGCCTAAAAATAAATTAATTAAGGTTGATTATAATAAAATTAATATGTCTACTTTTCAAAGTTATTATTATCAAGAAGAAATTAATTATTGTAAATATTTAATAAAAAGATTATTTATAGAATATTCATCAGTATGGAAATATAATGATTTAATTAAATATATTAGAAATCCATATTTTAAAACCAATAAAGATACTCAATATATATCAGAATATTCTATTATAGTAGCATTAGATTTTTTAGTATTTGATAAAAATAATATTAATTATATTTATGGAAAAGATAATGATTTAAATAATCAATTATCCACATTATTAATTGATAATTTGTATAATCCTAATGAAAAATATATAATAGATATGAATAATAATATTAATGTTATATATTATATAGATGAATATTATATGTTAATACCATATAATTTAGATAATATAAATAATATTAATAATCAAAATAATAAAAATATTGCTAATAATTTAGATTATGAAGTATTGTATACTAAACCTAATTATATTTCAGAACAAAAAATAAATTTAGATAAAATATTAGATGAAGATTTAGAAATTAATAATTATGATAATATAAAAAAATATTTTATTAATAAATATAAAAATATTAAAATAGATAAATTATTTAATATTATTTCTGAATTTGATTATAAATTTCATTTACAATTTATAGAAGAAATTATTGAATACTTATTTAATTTATATACTAATATTAATTATCAACCTGATGTAAATCATGATTTATATATTAAAGTATTATATTTTTATAATAAATTTAACATAATAATATTTGCAAATAAATTAGATAAAGATTTAGAAGAAATATATGGTAAATATATTATTCCTACTAATCTAATGAATTTTACTATATCTAGTGATTTAAAAGATAATTATAATTATAATACATTAGTCAATTCATTGACTTCAGAATCAGAAAGTATTAATAAAAATGAAGAAGATAATGAATTTAATCCTATATATTTTAATTTTTATAATAAAGCAGTTAGTGAAACTAATAATTATTTATTAAAAAAAAATAAAAAATTAAAAATATTTGATTATTTATTACCTATAGGTCATATATTTGATGAAAAAATTAAATTTTATCACCCATCTAAATATTGGTTTAATAAATTAGATTATAATAAAATAAATTTTAAGTATAAAGAAAATAATATAATAATTGGTTATTTAGAAAAAACAAACATTGGTTTTGATATTATATTTAAATTAAGAGAACCTAATATAGATAATAAAAAAGTTAAAGATTTAAGATCTGTAGCTAGCGGCTTAAATTGTTTAAATAAAGATAAAAGTGATTTAGTTAAAATATGTAAATTATTAAAAATAAATTTAGATAATATTAAAATTAGAAAAAATATATTATGTAATTTAATTAAATATGAATTGATTAAAAAAGAATTAGAAGAACGTAAAAAATTATCAAATATTAAATATTTTTATTTCTATTGGGAAAAAAATTAAATAAAAATAATAATAATAATAATAATAATTATCATAAAAATATTTAATAAATATTTTTAACTATTATATATTAAATTATCATAAAAATTATTAAAAGATTCATAACTATTTATTAATTTATTAAATCCAAGAGTTTGAATATTTTTTAAATAAATAAAATCATTAATATAATTCGAATTTATAAATTTATTTCCTAATTTTAATAAATCTAATTCATGTAATAATATATTTTTATTAACTCCTGAAATACTTATACTATCTATAAAATTAGAATTATTATTTATAAACAAATCACTTTGTATATTAAAACATTCTTTTAAATAAACTATATTAATTATAATATCATTTAAATTTATTGTTCTATTTGGAATTTCTATTCCAAATTCATTCATATTATTAATTTCTAATTCTATATCATTTATATCATATTTATTAGTATATAGTAATGAATTTTTATCAAATGATGGATAAATTTTATTATCAATATATATTAAAATTTTAATAACTTTATTTTCTAATAAATGTATTTTATTATAATTATTTTGTAAATTATTAGTGGTTAAATAAAATTCTGTTGGATAAATAATACCAATATTCCAATTTAATTTTTTATTATATTTTTTAATTAATGATTCTTCAATCCAATCTATTAATAAATCATTGATTTTTTTGAATGTAAATTTATAATCTAATTCTAATACTTTAATATTAATAATAAAATATCTAGAATTAATATTATTTATAAATTTATTTATAAGTTTATTAGTACTCATTTTTATTAAAATAAATTAAAACTATTATTTATAGGTTTATTATTTTTATATTTATGATTATTATGTTTATTATCTATAATAGATAAAATCGTATTTAATTTAAAATTTAAATTACTATCATAAAAAATATTATAATCTTTACTATGAGTTGAACTATTACAATTATAATTATAATTGGAGTCTATAAAATTTATTTCATCTATATAATTATCATATAATATCCAATAATATTTATTATTTTCTTTAATTTTTTTAAATAATTGATTATTATATATATTATGATGTTTATTATAATAAATATCACTATGCTTCAATACATTTATTTTTTTTAATTCATATATAAAAGTATTTTTATTTACTCCTGAAACTCCTATACTATGTATATTTTCTATTTTTGGAACTGGAATTATTTTTTTTTTAATTAAATTTTCATTAGAATTTGTTAAATTATTTGATTTTATATTAATTTCTTCAAATTCATTTACTTCTTCAAATTCATTTACTTCATCTAAATTATTTATATCATCTATATTATTTACTTTATTATAATTCCTTACTTCTTTATTATTATAATTAAAATGATTTTCCATTACATAATTAATTGGAATATTTATTTCTGATGAATTATTTGATTCTATAGAACTACATATACTTTTAGTTGAATCTAAATTATTTTTTATAATTTCAAATTCTTTTAATATAATAATATTTAAATCCTCAATATTAAAATTTTTACATAGTTCTAAAATATTAATATCATTTTTATTATAAAATTCAAATGCATTTGTAGTATATATTAAATTATTATCATCCATATTAGGATAATTATATTTATCTATTAATAAAAAAACTCTTATTATTTTATAATTTAAATTATTAATATAAAAAGTCCAATTATATATTTTATTATATTTATCTAGAATACATTTAATCCATTCACATATTATATTATAATATATTTTTTTATAATTAATAGGTTCTAAATCATTAAATTCTAATTTAATATTAATAATTATATATTCACTATTTATAGAATTTTGTACTAATTCTAACATTTTTATATTAATTTAATCTTTTATTTTTTTAAATTAGTTTTAATTTTTTTAATAATTATTTCATCATTTATTTGTTTATATCCATTTAATATTTTATCATATTTATATAATTTAATAATATCATCTATAATACTATAATAATATTTTTCACCATTAATTATTATTTCTTCTGCTTTAATTTTAGAAGATTTAATACAATTATTTGATAATAGCATGTCTTTATGAATATCTGGATAATATAATTGTTTATTATTATTAAGACAGCTAAAACATGAATAATTAATATTATTTTTATTTAAAAATTGACATTCAATTGATGTAGATGCTATTGATTTTAAAAATTTTTGAATTAAATCTTGATTTTTTATTGCATTTTTAAATATATTAATATCAGTAGTATATTCTATTTTATTTTGAATTTTAGTTTTAGCTTTTTGTTTATGTATATTAATAGATTCTTTTATTTTTTCTTTTTCTTTTTTAAGATATTCTTTATTATAATCCGATAAATATATATATGTTTGTACATTTTGATCTTCCTTTTTTAATAATTCATGTGATTTATATCTAACTGCACGAGCAATAATTTGTTCTATTAAACTATAATTCCAATAAGGCTCCATAATATGTACAGATCTAACATTTTTTAAATCTAATCCTTCAGCTCCTGATTTAGAAATTAATAATATAGTTATATTTTCACCTTTAATATTATCGGATGAATTTACAATTTTAATAATATTTTCTCTTTCTTCTGCTGTTTGTTGGCCTGAAAAAATTGCATATTTTAATTTATTATTACCATTATCATTATTATAATCACTATATCCATTTAATTCTAAATATTTTGAAAATGGTATTAATCCTGATTCAATAAAATTACTATAAACTAATGAAATTTGATTTTTATGGTTATTTTTAATATTATTAAATATTTGTACAATTTTAGGACTATATTTTTCAAAATTATATAATGTTAAATCTTGAGTAGATGGTATATATATATTAGATAATTGTCGAGATTTAATTCTATAACTTGTTGATATTTGATTTTTTTCTTTAACTATAGAACCACCTAATGCATATATATTTTCATATTGACTATTAGAAATATTAAATCCACCAAATCTTGTATTTTCTTTTTTTTCTATATCTCTAGCTTTAGCATATTCTACATTTTGGATTAATGACATTTCTATTATTTCTATTTTAATAGGTAATCTATCAGGATAATATTCTTTACTTTTATTTTTTTTTATATCATTTGTTATAGTATCTATTAATTCAGTATACATATCACCATAATAAGAAACTAAACCAAAAATTCTATTTTGAAATTTATTTTCATTTTTTATTGTATTATTAGATATATCTATAAAATATTTTTGAAAATCTGTATAATATTCAGGTAAAATTGTATAATATGGTTTATTTTTTTTATCCTTAACTATTTCATGACTTTGTATTTTACCATATAACATATTAAATGCAACAGCTATTTCAAAAGGATTATTAATTATAGGAGTACCTGTTAAAAATAATAGTTTAATATTTTTTGTATTCATAATTAAATCATAAAATTCATTAGCTATTTTAGATCCATTTACAATAGAATTAAATAAATTATGAGCTTCATCTATTATAATAACTTTATTTTCTAAACTAATTTTATTATCTTTATATTTATTTAATATATTAAATAATTTATCATCTAATGATGATATCATATTTTTGGAATTGCTTGTAACAAATTTATATTGATTTATAATAGAGTCAATTTCTTCATCTGATAAATTTGAATTTATCATTTCATTATATTTCTTTATTTCTTTTTTATAATTAGCTTGTAAAGATTTAGAAGATATTATTATTAAATCTTTTCCCAAATTTCTAAATTCTTCAGCAATAGAAATAGAAGTTAATGTTTTACCACTTCCAACAGAATGATATAATAATATACCTCTTGCATCTGTATTAACTAAATAATTATATATATACCTTTGATAATCAAATAATGATTTTTGTATAATTTCGGTATTATTATTATACAAATTCTTTAATAAATTAAATAATTCATTTGGAAAATTTGTATTATTTTTATTTAATTTAATATTTGAAGTATTTGTAGTATTTTCTTCAATATTATCATTTATATTTTCTTCAATATTGCCACTCATATTTAATTGCTTTATTCTAATATAAATATATTATTATTATTATAAATATTATAGTAATTATTTAATCTATTATATAATATATATACTAAAATAAAATTTATCATGTCATCTCTTTGTTCTTTAAATCAAAATAAATCTAATTGTTTACCTAATGAAACTTTAAAAGTATTATCAGAAAACTTAATACCAGATAAAATAATTAAAAATAAAAATGATATTATTGAACATTTAGCTAATAAAACAGATTGTCCAAAAGATGCTACACTTCAACAAAAAGAATTATGTGCATTAAAAAAAATTAAAAATGATAATCAAAATAATAAATTAGGAGAAGCTATTGAAAAACAAATAGTTAAATATTATAAAATTCCAGCTAAAAGATTAGATGGTAATTACTGGTTAAATAATACAGAAATAGATAATGTTCAATTTCAATTACAAATTAAATATCCAGGATATTATTATTCAAATATTCATATGATTGATTTAGAAATGTTTGATCCTCATAATAAAGATATTATATTAAATGGTAATAAAATATATAATGTAAAAGATATTGATTTTATAAATGAATTAAAAAATCCTACTAAACTTAATTATAATAAAGATTTAAAATATTATGGTATTGTATGTAATACAGATTTATCAAAAAATAATGGTATACATTGGTTTACAATCTTTATTGATTTTACTAAAACGCCCATTACTATAGAATATTTTAATTCATCTGGATATCCTTTAACTAAAGGAACTCATATTAAAGAAAGAGAAGAATTTCTTAAATTCTTTTTAAATTTAGCAGATGATTTATCTAGAGAAATAAGAGACACTAAATTTATACAAGTTACAGATATAGAACATCAAAGAAGTGATACTGCTAATTGTGGAAGTTATAGTTTATATTATATATGGTCTAGATTAAATGGCAAAACTTTAAATGATTTTAAATCAAAAAAAATAACAGATGAAATGATGGAAAATTTTAGACAAGTATTATGGAGAAAAGATGAAAAAAAATAAACAAGTATTATAGAGAAATAATGAAAAGATTTAAACAAGTATTATAGAGAAATAATGGAAAAAAATAAAAATATTTTTATTTAATAATTATTAAAATAGTATATGTAAATAAATTAACTAATTATAATTTTAACATATTATTTTATCTATATTTATAATATGTGTATAATTTGTAATAATGATTATAATATAAATTTAGAAATATTAGATTGTAAATCATGTAATAAAATTAAAAGAATACCTAAATATTTAATTAATTTAAAATATATAAATTGTTCAAATACTAAAATAGAAAATTTACCACAAACATTTAGTAAATTAAAATATTTAAATATAACTAATTGTAAAAATATTAAAAAAATACCAATTCAATATACAAAATTAGAAAAATTAATTTGTAAAAATACTAATTTACAAATATTACCAAATTTATTATATAATTTAACATATTTAGATTGTAGTAATTCTAAAATATATAAATTATCATATAAATATAAAAAATTATCTATATTAAAATGTGGTAATTGCAATATAACAATTTTACCTCCTATTTATCATGATTTAATAACATTAGAATGTAATAATAATAATATTTATTATATACCTAATAATTATTATAAGTTATATTATTTAAATTGTAGTAATAATAATATAAAATATTTATCATATAGATTTGTAAATCTAAAACATTTAAATATATCTTATAATAAAATTAAAGAATTATCTAATTTTTATACTAATTTAATATATTTAGATATTAGTAAAACATTAATTAAAAATATACATATAACATATAAAAAATTAAAAATATTAAAATGTTATAAAACTAATATATATCATTTTCCATTAGAATTAAATAATATTCAAGAAATATATCCAAAATTTTTAGAAAAATATCATATTAATTATTATGTTAAATATATTCATAATAATAATTTACCAAATCAAATTATAGAATATATAAATAATACTCATGGAGTTTGTAGTATTTGTTTAGAAAATTTAGCAAGTAAAAATAATAGTAATAATACTAATAATAGTAATAATACTAATATTACTAATTTAAATAAAAATATTATAATAGTTAAAAAATGTAATCATTATTATCATAAAAAATGTTTATTTGAATGGTTAAATAAAAGTTTATTATGTCCAAATTGTAGAACAAAAATTACTTAATAATTATTATTTTTTTATAATATTAAATTAAATATAGTATTAAATTAAATATAGTATTAAATTAAATATAGTATTAAATTAAATATAGTATTAAATATAATAACATCAAAATATAGTATTAATGGATTATCAAAAAAAATATTTAAATAATAAAACTGTAATCATTAATAATTTAATTTTAAGTGCAAGAAATAATATATTACAACAAATTGATTATCAATCTAATTATTTATTAAAGGATATTTATATAAAAAAAAAGTATAAAAAAATAAATAAATTTAAAAGATTTAATTATAAATATAAAAAAATTTTATCATATATGAATTATCCATTTTTTCATAATTATAATATTAATTTACATATACATGAATAATTTATAATTAAACAGCCATTGTAAAATTATATTTATTATAACTATTATATAATAAAATTTTAAAATGTTCATATTTAAAATCAGTAATATTTTTAATTTGATTATCTGGATCATTAATATGTACAAGTGGAAAATTATAAGGAATATTCTTTAACATTTTTTTTGTTTCTTCAATATGATTTTTATAAATATGTATATCTCCAATATTATGAATAATTTTACCAGGTTTATATCCTGTAATATGACATAACATAAATGTTAATATAGCAGCACTTACTATATTAAAGTCTGCAGCTAATACAAAATCTGAACTTCTTTGATAAAAACTACAAGATAATTCTTTTTTATCTGTATTAACATGAAATTGATATAAAATATGACAATTATGAACTGCAATATTTTGAACAATATAAGAATTATCTTCATCTACTTCAAAATTATATACTTCTATTTTTTTATATTTTGTTTGAATATCTGATATTTGATAATATATAAAATTATCATTAATTAATTCATAATTTTCAATAATTTCTAATAAATATTTATATCTTGGATATGTTTTATTAATATTATTAATAAATTTAATTGAAATAAATATTTTTAATTTAGCATATAGTCTTTGTAATGAAAATGCAACATTTTTAGATAAAATCTTATATGATTTTACATGTTGATTATTATTACTATTATTACTATTATTATTATTATTACTATTATTATTATTATTATTATTACTATTATCATTATTACTTTGATTTGCATCATTAAATCCAGAAATAAATTGAATAATATTAATTTTAGGTAAATCTTGTATCCATTCTGGAATTTTTTTATTATATACTTTATTACCAAATTCTTTTAATATAGTATACCATTCAGTATTACTAATTAAATATTGATTATAATTTGTATTTTCTTTATATAAATTTAAATGAAAATGTAAATTTAATCTATCATAAATATAATCTTTATTTTTTAAAATATATATATAATATTTATTATTTACTGAAATATAACCATTTTTTAAAAAGAATCCTAAAATATATGACTGTTCTAAAGTAATATTTTTTATTTTATTATTTAACTTAATATTATATAATTTTTCATTTTTATTAATAGGCATGCATAATAAATGTTTATTTAAATTTAAATTTTCAGCTTTACACCAATAAGGATTTTTATAATTTAATATAAATTTATTATTATTAATATCATATGTATAATCAATTACATAAAATGGATGTTCTCGAGTAGTTTTTATTAATTTATTATTATATCTACATGTTATTTCATATATTTTATTATCATACATTTTATATTGAATATTATTAATAGATTTCCAATTTCCTTTATGTGTATAAACTAAATCATTTAATTTAATATTTTGAATTGGTTCATAACCATTTTTAGTTAATACTAGAGTATTTTTTAGAAAACAACTAGGTAATGCAACATTATTTAAATCCATTGGATTCCAATAACTAAATAATATTCTTCTAGAATTTGGATCATTTTTAATTAAATCTATTACATATTTTAATTGATCGAACCCTTGATTTGTATAATCAGTATCTGAATTAATATATTTAGCACCAAAATGTCTTAATTGAAATGAATATCCAGCACCCATATCACCTTCTTTTAAATGATTTAAATTTCTAGAATCTAAAAATTCTCTAGATGTATTACCTTTCCAAATATTTACTTTTTTATTTTCTAAAATTTTAGTATTAGTATTACCAGAAATAAAGAATAATAATTCTTCAATAATACCTCTATAAAACATTTTACGATGAGTAAATAAAGGTAGTCTATAATTTCTTATATTATATTTAAAAGATTTACCAAATAATGATACTGTACCAACTTTAGTTCTATCTAATTTATAAATACCTTTATTTAAAATCTTATTAATCATTTCTAAATATTTATTTTCATCTTTATTATAATATTTATATAATGATACTTGTAATTTATCTTTATTAATTGAATAAGAATTTTTATTAAAATCTGAATCTAAAAATGATTCTTGTAAAATAAAATATTTTAAATAATTATTTGGAAAATATGTATCACATTCAAAATTATTATTAATTTGAGTAATATATATATAATTAATAATATGTAAATCTAAAAATTGTTTATATATACTTTCTCCCCCAATAATCCATGCATTATTTATATTTTTTTTATTATTTTCTAAATAAAATAAAATAGATAAAATATTATTCATATATATTAAATTTGTATTATTACTAATTATTTTTTTTGATGTTAATACTATATTAATTCTATTAGGTAATGGTTTATATTTTTCTGGTAATGAATTATATGTATTATATCCCATAATGACAATATTAGATAAATTATTATTAGATTCAGTTGTTAAATTTTTAAACATTTTTAAATCTTTAGAATAATGCCATGGAATACTATTAAATTTTCCAATACCATAATTATTATCAACACATACGATTAAGTTTAATTTCATGATTACAAATGATAATTCTTAATAATTTTCTAATTTAATAATACTTTTTTATATAATAAATATTAGTTCAATTTTAAAATTGAATTAATTAATTATTTTAAATATATATAATTATCAGATTAATATCATATAAACTTATTAATATAATGAATACTAATGATTTTATTGATGAAATATTAAATGACTCATTTAAAAATAATAATATTAATAATGAAAGCGAATTTGAAGAAATTAATACTACTACATTAAATTCTAATAAGTTAAGTAATAATAAATCTTATAATAATGATTCTAATAATAAATCTTATAATCTTAATAATTATAAATTATTAATTTTTAGTGATGGGGCACATGAAAGAGTTAAAAAACGTTCAACATTTGGTATTTATATTATTTCTAAAAATAAGGAATGTGAATTTTATAAATATAATGAAACTAAAATTATAAAAAAAATATGTAAAGATACATTTTTATATAATACTAATAATAATAAAATTGTACATCATAGTTTATTTTATAATAATGGAGATGATAAATGTAAATTTAATGGATGTAATTATTTTGCAATTTATGCTAATAATAAAGATAATAATATTGGTGAATATTGTAAAATTCATAAAAATGATAATATGATTCAAAATATTCAATTCTATAATTATGATCCTACTAATATTCGAGCAGAAGGATTAGGAATATTATATAGTTTAATTTATATAAAATTAATATGTGTAAATAAAATTAATTCAAAAGATGATATTATTACTGAAATTAATAATATTAAATTAGATACTAATTTAGAATTTAAAGAGTATGCTATCAATTTAGATAATAAAAATTTAAATAAATTTTTAATTATTACAGATAGTGAATTTTGGATTAATGTTATTACTAAATGGTTAAATAATTGGATTAAAAAAAATCAATATTTAGATAAAAAAAATATAGATATTATTTATTATATTAATTATTATATGAATTTATTATTAGATAATAATATCTTTATAGAATTTAAATTTGTTAGAGGACATGCTGATAAATTACTTAATAATGAAAATAATTTAAAAAATAATAATGAAAACAAAGTTAAATATTCTATTTTTCAAAAAGGTAATATTATTGCTGATAAATTAGCTAATATTGCTAAAGATAATATAACTAATGATGTAAAAATTGCTTTATAACAAAAATATAATAAAATATAATAAAATATAAGAAAATATAAAAAATAATTATATAATTTAACTATATAAATATTTCATTTTTTTTAGTATTAATTAAATTATATTGATTTTTATATAATTTAATAAAATCTATATATAATTTATTTTGTATATTTTCATTAATTTTATTATTATAAATTTTAGATAAAAATTCTAAAATATAAACATCATATATTTCTAAAATATAACTATATAATATATCATTATTATTTATAAGACAATTTTTTATAATACCATTATATTTATTTTTTAAAATATTTAAATAATCTTTATTTTCTTCCGTAAATAAAATAGTTAATATATTACCAGATTTAAAATAATTTTCTTCAGAAAATATAATATATGCATTTTCTTCTAAATATTTAATTTGATTATTAATCATAATATAGTCATTGATAATTATATATTGATCCATTATTTAATAGTGATTATATTATTCTGATAATTTGATAGTTATTTAACAGTAATGTAATAGTAATATTAATGTAATAGTAGTATGAATTCAATTTTAAAAAAAATATATTATAAAAGACTATACTTAATATAATTTAAATATATTTATTAATAGCAGTATAGATTAAAATTTCAAATACACCATTATCAATTAATAAATTAAAAATTAAATCATTTTCTTTATCTGCATATATTTTAACTTTATCACTTAATAATGAATTACTTAAAGCTTTTATATAATCTATACGTATAGATACAGAAAATATATCATCTTCATTTAAGGTAGATTCTAATTTAATTTTAGTATTATCTTTACAAATATTATAACCTTTAATAGTATTATTAATATTTTTATAAATAAATTGTAATGGATTTTTATTTACTTTTTCAATAGTAAATAATTCACTAAAAATTGAAATATCATTAATTAATTTTTTAAAATATTTTCCAGGCAATTCAAATTTTAATGGATATAAATTATAATCAACTGATTTATTATATAATTGATTTAAATCTCCATCATTTTCAATTAAATTAATAATATGAGATTCATCTATAGATAATATTTTATTATTAAGAATAATAATTAAATTATTTCTATATGAATTCTTTTTTAAAATCATAGAAAATAAATTATAATTTTTATCTATTTTTTGAGTAATTTTATCTAAATTCTTTGGATCTAATGTAATATTGATTGGATATTCACAATAATAATGATTTAATTTAGTTGCTTCTATTTTTATATTTATTAAATTTTTTTCTAAATGGTCAATACCATAAATTTTAGTATAATTTGAATTAAATTGAATATTAATTTCTTTAACATTCATTAATTTTAATAAACTAAATAATTTTTTAAAAATACTAACATTATCATATGATAATTCAACTAAATTATCATTACTTAGTGGTTCATTTACAATTCCTAATCTAGGTAATGGGTCAATCTTTTGAATTAATCTTGGTCTTCCAACTGATCTTTTTTTTGGCATAGGGTCTGTCATTATGAATAATTATTTTATTTTTTTTTTATTAACTATAAATAATTATTTAATAAAATTTAAAATTGAAAATTAATAATTAATAATATTAAATTAAATACTTTACATAATTAGTAATAATAGTTATTAATAACATTTAGTAATAATATTTAGTAATAATATTTAGTAATAATATTTACTAATAACATTTAGTAATAATATTTACTAATAACATTGAGTAATAATATTTACTAATGGATAATACATTTAATAGTAATAAATGTTATTATATCAATAAATTTAATAAACAATGTAATATTAAATGGAAAAATGAATATAATATTAATAATAAATACTATTGTAAAAAACATTTTGATATTATTAATAATAGACTTCAAAAAAATGAATATAAACCAGAATCTAAACCAGAATCAAAACATGAATCAAAACATGAATCAAAACATGAATCAAAACATGAATCAAAACATGAATCAAAACATGAATCAAAACATGAATCAAAACATGAATCAAAACATGAATCAAAACATGAATCTATAAATACTCATATATGTTCATATACTACAAAAACTGGTAAAAAGTGTGTTATTAAAGCAAAAGATAATTTTTTATTTGAAGAACAATATTATTGTAAAAAACATTTTAATCAAATTAATAATAGTAAAAATAAAGTAAATAGTAAAAATCTGAATACTAATATTAATAATAATAAACAAATAAATATAGAAAAAATAGAAATTTTAAAATCAATAGATAATTTAAAAAAGAAATTAAAATATACTTATGATTTTACAGATACTCTTAAAAAAGATTATAAAAAACAAATATTTAAATTATTATTAAAAGTACATCCAGATAAGTGTATTATAGAAGATATAAATTCACATGAAATAACACAAGAATTAACATTATTATTAGAAAAATTAAAAGTATAAATTATTTTTATTATTATAAATTTTTTATTATTATTATTTATTTTTTCATTATTTTTTCTTATTATTAATATAATCTTAAATATTAGAATATTCTATATATAACTATATTAATTTATAATAATGAGTGAAAATAAATTGAAAGATGGTGTTGAAGTAGGACAGACAACTACTATTAAGAAACCACTGTCACCTGTTGTAATACAAAAAATGAAAGAGTTTGCAAAAGATGTACAAAATAAAAATCAAAAGTTAACAGAAAATAATCAAAATAATAATGACAATTCTGATAGTAACTCCAAACAATTTACTAATGCAAAACCTAAAATGAGTGGAAATATTTTTAAATTTTTATTTGTAGGTAATTGGGAACCTAAAATAGTAATACCAAAAATGGTATTTTGGTTATTAGTAGTTATATTTATAATGGGATTAGTATGGGGATTAACATCTACTTTTGAAAATAAAGAGACTTATGATCCATATGGAACTGGAATTCGTCATTTTGTATCTAGAGATGATACAGGTGCTATAAATACTTCCTTAGAAGAACGACAATTTGGAAGTAAACCATTAAAAATTGAACCATTACAAATAGAAAGATTAACTAGTTCACCAGAACCTCCAAATTTTTCTAAACATTATAATATTGAAGCAAATATTAAAGATGGTACTGTAATGATTGAACGTGAAAATTTTGAAAATATGGCATTAAATAATGATAAATTAAATAATGCAATGCAAGGATTATAAATACTATAATTAATTAAATAATGCAATGCAATACTATAATTAAATAATAATAAATTAAATATTATTTTTTTATTTAAACTAATTGTAAATTAAAAATTATAATTAAATAAAATTATTATTAATTAATTAATTCTTTTTTTTTGAAAAAAAATATTTGATAATATATAAATAAAAAATTGTTATAATCGTTAACGACTTAAATTAATAATATAAAAATGTTTGGTGATAATTATTCAGAAGGTGCTGGATTAAATTTTTCTATGCCAGCATGGCCTCATATTATATCAGTACTTACTTTTATAATGGTATTAGTTATGTTTGCTGACTGGGCTGGTTGGAGTAAACCATTTTCTTCATTTGAAAATTTACCAGATTATGGTATTGGACAACGTGGTGATGTAATTGTATCTGTACCAGTTAGTGAAGAAAAATCTGCACGACAAAAAGTTGCTGAATGGGTAGCAAATGCACCAGAAGGTGCTACTTCTACCTTAACTGGTACTCGTGATATTCCAGTATTTTTCCAAGATTATGATGTTGAAGCAAAACGTTCTCGAGGTGCTGTAGGAACTTCTCGTGAAGGATTCCAAGGAAAAGGTGATGAAGAATTAAAAAATGCATTAGCTGGTCAATAAATTATTAAAATTTATATTTATATTAATTTATATTAATTTATAAGTAATTTATAGTAATTAAATAGAATTTAAAATAGTAATTAAATAGAAATAATATAAAGAAATCATAATAAATTATAATAAAAATAATTTAAACTTATTTTTTTTTAATAATATTAATATAAATTAATCTAAATTAATATTAATATGGCTAATAAATTTAGTAATGAAGATATAGAAGAAATTGTATCTAAATTAAAATGGAAACCAAATAAAATAAGTTATGGATTAATGATTTTATTAATTTTATGTTTAATATCTATATTATTAATTGTTATGCATTTAGTCATAATAAATAAAGAATTGACTTGTAAATTTAAAAAAATAAATAGATTATTAAATAATTTAGATTTAAAAAATTCATATTTTGAAAATAAAACTAATAATTTAAATAATCAAGTTTTAACTAATAGTAATGAACTTAGATATTTAACATCTTTATCTGGAAAAGGTGTAAATAAAAATAATTTATATCAACAAGTAGGTTTTACAGTTCCATTATATGAAAATCAAAAAGAAGAACCTTCTTTATTTACAGCATTATCTGGACAATAGTTTATAATTTAATTAAATTAATAAATTAAAATATATTTTTTTATATAATAATTTTAAATTTATTAATTTTATAATATGTTAATTTTTAAGATTATAATTATAATTATAATCATATTATTAATTATATTTACTATATTAAATATCAACTTAATATTATCAAATACATGTGAAATGTTTTTAAATAAAAATCCATTAAATCAAAATTATATAATTAATAATAGTGAGTTGCATAAAAGTAAATATTATGGATTAAAAAGTGGAAAAAATGAAAAATCATTAATAGGTAAAATTAATAAATATACAAAAAAATATACTATTTAAGAATTAATAATTATATAATCATATTTAAGTTTTAATTATTAATAAAGAATATAATAATTATATTTTAATTAAAAAAAATAATAATGGAAAATTTAAATAATTTAGAAAATTTAACTAATTTAACTAATTTAACTAATTTAAGTAAATTAGATAATTTAACAAATTTAGAAAAATTAGATTCTAATAATTTAGAAGAAACAAAAACTAATAAATATTATACAATTATTTATAATAAACGATGGTTAATATTAATGGGTATTTTAATTATAGCTGTTATATTTTATATATATTATTATGATATACCATTATATATTCCAGTTCCAGATTGTTTTAATAATATAAATAATTATAAAAAAAATACTAAAAAAAAATCAGAAAAAAATGTAAATAATAATTTAGACAATAATTTAGATAATAATACTGATATTGAAAATGAAAATACTTTTGAAGATGATTGGGAAATTGAATCTGAAATCACTAATTATATGAATAAACAACATGAATATATTGCAAGTATACAAAATTAAAACTAACAATAAATAGTAATTTAATTTTTTTTAATTAAATAGTAATTTAATTTTTTTTAATTAAATAGTAATTACTTATATTAATAAAAATGAATGTAATTACATCTTATGGAATAGCTTTAGTAAAAAAAAATAAACTTAGTCATAAAAATCAATATGAAATATTAATGATTAAAAAACGACTAACATATGCTTTTATAGCTTTTGTTAAAGGAATTTATAATAAAAATAATGATAATGAATTATTAAGAATGTTTGATAATATGACAGTTGATGAAAAATTTTGTATAATGTCATTAAATTTTAATATTATGTGGTATAAATCTACATTAACATTACCATATATTAATAAATATATGTCTAAAGAATTAACAAAATATGAAAAATGTAAAATTAAGTTTGAAAAAACCTTTTTAAATGATAATGGAAAAAGATTATTAAATATTATTAAAAAATCAAAATCATCTAAAAAAATTTGGGAGATTCCAAAAGGATCTACTAATAAAAATGAAAGTAATATTAATGCCGCTATTAGAGAATTTTATGAAGAAACAAATATAAAAAAAAATAAATATAAATTATTATATCATATTAATCCAATAACATATACATTTGTAGATGAAAATATTACTTATAAATATGTTTATTATATAGGTGTATTATTAGATAATAAATATCAATTACATGTTGATTTTAAATTAAATAGTAATATTATGGAAATAACAGATTTAAAATTTTTTAGTTTGCAAGAATTAAATGTATTAAATTTAAATCCTAAATTAATTAAATGTATTAAAGAAATATTTAAGATTGCAAAACCTTATTTTATTAATTAAATATACAAATTAAAAATGTTTTTTATTTAAATTTATATTATATATTTAATTAACTATTACATATTTATAAATATGGAGTCTTTGCAGAATATTATAGATACTATTTATTTAGATATTAAAAAAATAAATAACCAAATAATTAATCAAAATATACCTATTAATGAATTAGAAGATATTTTATTAAAAATTGATAATTATGATAATCAAATCAAACAATTAACAAATACTATAGATATGATTAATAATTTAAAAAATAATATTAAATTAATTTATAATAATAAAATTTTAAATATTAAAAATAAAATGGGATTAAATGAAAAAGAAAATAATTTATATGATTATAATTATAAGATAGAATTAAAAAATATTACAAATTTAGATAAATTTAAAAATAAAAATTATACAAAATGTCCAGTAATTATTATTAATGAAAAACAATTACCATTAATTATTAATTCACCTATATACTATATTCAAGATACTAAAGAATATTGTATTAAAATAAATAATAAAATAATTAAAGGAAATATTGGTAATATTTTTTCAGATAATGACCCAAATATTAATAAAATAAAAAAATGTAATAAATTATATTGTAATAAATTATATCATAATAAAAAAGATTGTAGATTTTATCATGAAAATCAAGAAATAAGAAATTTTCCAAATTATAGTTGGAAACATATTAAAAAAAATAAATTAGGTAAAATTAAAACTAATAAAAATATAATTTCATATGAAAAATATGATCTAGAAAACACTAGATTTATAGGTTCTTTAGATACATTATCAGAAGATCTTATATTTACTAATATATCTGAAAAAAAATTAAGAAATAAACAATTAATGCATGATATATTATTATATCAATTATTAGATCAATATTTAGAATAAATTTTTAATTTTAAAGTATTTATTTTAAATTACTTATTTTTTTTGTAAACTATGAACACAACCAATTAATAAATTAGATAATGATGATTGATATAAATTAATTGCCTCATACCATTCTATATTTTTTATATTTTCTTTAACCTTAGTTCCATCTTTAAAATTAGAACAATTATATACTATTGGATTTGATGAAAATTGTCTATCTTTATGATAATTATCTTTATATCCAATAATATAATCATGATAATATTTGCAATTATCAATATAACATTTTTTATTTAATTCTTTAATATTATTATTACATAATATAGACTTATTATTAATAATTTGTTCATTTTTTGTAGTATATACTTTAAATAATTTTGAATTAATATATTTATAATTAGATTCATCACCGACTTTAATAACTATTTGATCTAATTCTTGAATATGCATTAATAAATTAAAGGGTAAACTTGATTTTAAATATTTATAACAGCATAATTTATAATAATTACCAAATCCTATATTAATATATTTATAATCTATAAAATTATCATCTTTTTTATAAACTTTTAAAAAATTATAATTATTATTATTATTATTAATTAAATTATCAATATTTGATAATGAATATAAATCTAAATTATTTGTACTATAATTATTTGTACTATAATTATTTGTACTATAATTATTTGTACTATAATTATTTGTATCTAAATTAGTATTATTATCATCATTAGAATTATAATTAGTATTATTAGTATTATTAGAATTATAAATAATATTATTAAATTTTAATGTAATAATTATATCATCAGTTTTTTTTATTGAAATTTTATTATATGAATCTATAATATTAGTATTTATATTATTTATTGAATTTTCTATTTTTTTTAATTTATCTATATATTTTTTTTTATTTGCTATAGAATTATGAATAAGTATATTTACATTAATTAATAATTTATTTAATAAATATATATTATTTATACAAAATAATAATATATATTGTATTACATTATTAATATAATCAAAATTATCTTTATTATTAATATTTAAAATATTATTATTAAAAAAAGAAAATAAATTATGTAAATTATTATTAAGTGAATTAAATTCAAACATATAGTTTTATGTAAAAATATATTTATTTAATATTTCTTCTATTGTTAATCTATTATTATAATCGTATATAAATATTTTACTAAATAATTCTAAAATTTTATTATAAAATTCTAAATTAGTATTATCTATTATATTATCCTTAATGTATTTTTCAAATATAATTAAATTTTCATATTTTTTAGTATTAATTGTACCTAATAATTTATTATTATTATAATAATTTTCTACTTTATTTCCTGTTAATATAAAATTATCTCCAAATAATTCTCTATAATAATGTAATAATGTTAAATTATCTATTGTTGATGTATTATAATAACTACTATAATTATAATAATTTGAATTAGTTGATTCTTCAGAAATTTTAGACTTAATTTTATAATCTTTATAATTTATACCATTTTTTTCATTAAATCCAAAAATATCAAATAAATATTTTGAAGTCATTAATTCATAAATAATGCACCCAATAGACCAAAAATCAATAGTATAATTAAAATTAGTATTACCTAAAATTATTTCAGGTGCCATATAATAAGTAGTTTGAATAGTAGTTGATTTACAAATAGAATTACATTTCTGAGAAATATTAAAATCAATATATAATATATCTATATATTTAACTAAATCATGTTTATTGATTTTATGTTTTTTAATATCTTTAAATAAATCTTTTATTTTTTTATGCTTTATAGATATTAAAATATTATCAGGTTTAATATCACAATGAATAATATTAGATAAATTTAATTCATAAATTCCTAAAAATAAAGAATTTGTAATTTTTTTAATTAATGAGATTGGTAATGTTTCTTTAAATTCTTTATTATAAATTATATTAAAATCTTCTAATGTATATTCATATTTTTTAAATATAATAAAAATATAATCGCGGTTTGTATAAAAATCTTCTATATTAATAATTTTACTAGTATTTATATATTCTTTAATAAGACCATCATTAGTATTAAGATTTAATTTATTAAAATATTCTTTAATACTATCAAAATATTTTTTTTTATTTTTTTTTAATTTCATTAATAATTTAATTTCATTAATTGCTTCATATTTATCAGAAATTTTTTGAATTTTAACTATATATTTATTATTTTTATCATTATTATTAATTACTTCATAAATTTTAGAATAAGCTCCTTCATTTAGCTTTTCATCAATTAATTTATATTTTTTATTTGATATTGTATATAATTCATCCATATTTATACTAATAAAAAAATGAAAGTTATATTCTAAATGTTAAATATATATATAAAATAATTCAAATTAGTATTTAAATAAAAAATGCATATACTAATAAAAAGAATGAAATCAATTAAAAAAAGAGCATTATCTGAGTTTTTAGAAATTAATAAGCATTTACCTGAACAAGGTTCTGCTGAATGGTTAAAATCAAGATCTGAAACTATAGGAGGATCTGAAATTTCTACTATTTTAAAAATTAATAAATATCAATCTATTAAACAATTAATTCAGCAAAAAACTGGAATTAGTACATTTAAAAAAAGTGCACCATTATGGTTTGGTAATATTTTTGAATATATTTTACAACAATATGTAGAAAAATTATATGATACTAAAATATATGAAACAGGATCAATTCCTTATAAAAAATCTAAATATATTAAATATAGTCCAGATGGACTTGCTATTATTAAAAAATCAAAATTAAGAAATATTTTTAATGAAAATGATTTAAATAATAAAATTTATAATATGTCTAAATTTTCTAATGATTTATATGATAATAAAGAATTATTAATTTTATTTGAATTTAAAAATCCATTTATGAGAGTTATTAAACCAAATGAAATACCTATCTATTATATTAATCAACCTAAATTAGGTATGGAAGTAATAGATATATGTGAAGCATCTATTTTTATAGAATCTGTGTTTAGATATTGTTCATATAATGATATTATAAATTTAAATAATAAATATAATACATTTTATCATTTTGATAAAATTAGATATAATAATAAACCTTTATCATATGGTTGTTTTACATTATATTATGAAAAAAATAATAATAGTAATCATTTACAAGATATCATAATTAATATTATTGAATATTTAAATACAAATAATATTCATCATTACGATATTTCAAATATTAAGGATAAAAATATTATTAATAAAATTATGGAAAATATAATTGATTATAAAGATATTAAAATAATGTATCATGATTTATGTATTAATAATAATATCTATGATAATAATAATTTATATTATTTTAATTTATATAATAATATTAATAAATTTAAATATAATATACAAAAAAATAAAGAATTAATAATGAATAATAATAAATTAGAATATTTAGGTATTATGAGTTTTAAAATGTTAGATATTAATATAAACCCTATATTTAAATCTAATCCATTAAATGATAATGTATTAAAAACTATTGAAAAGGTTATTAATACTATTAAAGAATGTAATAAATTAGATACTCTTGAAGATAAAAAAAAAATAATTGATCAATTTAAAATATAATAATTAATATGGTATTTTGATTAGATCCGACATAGTTAATACTGGTTTTAATTCTAATGAATTAGGGGAATTTACTAATGGTAAAGATTGGGATGATGATTCCTGTGTATTTGTAATTACCTTTTGTGGTAATTTAGTAATTAAATATGTATAAATAGTATTTATAATATTATTTATAATATCCATATTAATAGTAGATATATTAGTATTTATAGTTGATTTATTAACTACCATATTATTTTCTATTTCTAACATTTGAATATTTTTTTGATCTTTATACCAAATTATTTGAATATCTAGTAATAAACAATTTTGACATTTAGATGAAATACTATTCATAATTTTAGAATCTGAAAATTTAAATATATATGATGGATTTTTTAATTTTGATTTATTAAAAATTGTAATCATATTATTTTTTAATTTTTCATTATTTACAAAATTATTTATAAAATTCTTTAAAAATAGATTAAAACAATTATTATTTAAACATTCTTTAGATTGATAATTTAAATAATTTAATTTTATTTCTTTATCAATTTCATTTTTAATATTTTTTTGTAATTCTAATAATAATTTAGGATTTGTATATAATGTTAATAAATTTTCAAATTCAAATTTTATATTACTAATAGGATAGTTTTGTAATTGAAATGATAATAAATTTAAATTATTTTCTAATTGTGGTAGTTGATTTTTAATAACACTATTTAAAATAATATAAAAAGTTTCTTCATTCATATCTTTTATATAATTTTTAATATTAATATAATAATATTTAGCAAAGAAATCTACTGGATCTACTTGATTAAGATCATAATTAGAATATTTATTTAAATAATCTAAAATAAATTTAATTATATTAACTTTTGATTTATTATCAATAGAAGTTTCTGGTGTTAATGGATTTGAATCAAATTTATATAATAAATCTAATTCAGTCATAGCAACCATATTATACATTTTTATCATACCATTATATTTATTTAAATTTGTATTATATATACTTTTTAAATTATTATATAATAATTGTTGATTTTTAGATATTGATAAATCAACTATTATTCTTTTTAAAAATGATATAATATTATTAATTTTATTTAATAAATTTATATCAAATTGTTGATTAAAATTATTATTTAATAAACTAATTACAAACTTTAAATAATTTATTCTTATTTGTAATTGATTTTTATCTGAAATATAATATAATCTACGTTGTAAAATATTTATTCTATCATTAAAATTAGTATCCATATTTTTGAATTATTCTTATATAATATATATATTATAAAAATTAAAAAAAAATATACTTTAATTTAATTAGTATAATTAAATTTTACTAATTAAATAATCTGAAATTATACTATCTTTTAAAGCTTGTGGAAGATTTAAATATTTTTTTTTATCTGTTGGTGAAAATTCTTTATAAATCATTTGTTCTACTAAATAATGTATATCATAATCATTATCTGATTTAAATTCTACTTGATCTTTATTACTAAAATTTGATAATATATTACTATATTTATTAATTAAAGAGCTTCCTAAAAACATATTTTTATATAGTAAATATATAATATATCCTAATAGTATTATAATAATAGTAATTGTAAATCCTAATAATATTTTACAATAATTAATACTTTTAACTAACTCCTCCTTTTTAACAATTGGAGTTATTATAGTTGGTTGAATTGGTTGATTAGGAGTAGAAATATCTATAAAATCAGCATCTAAAGGACTCATATAATAACTAGGATATAATTCTAAGTTTGGAGATATATCAGTTCTTAATCCAGACATTCTAATTTTAATTGACTTATAATGTATTTAAAATTGAATTATTTATTATATATTATATATTATATAAAATTATTATAATTTTAAAGAAATAATAATATTATTAATAATACTTAAAATAATAATTAATAATGAGTAATTTAAATTATACTTTATCTAAAATTTATAATAATTTATTTATTTACTTTAAATATAAAAATTTAATTTCATTAGATGATCAAATAAAAGATACAGAATTTATAAAAAATATATTTAATAATGAATATTTTATAATTAAAACCGTTTCTAATAATTATTCTAATGAAGAAATTAAAATAATGAAAGAAAATATTAATAATATGAATTTTAATAATAATAAATTTAAAATAACATATATTATTGTTTTTCACTATAATTCTGAAATATATACTAAAACTCAAGAATTAAAAAAAGTATTAATTAAATTAAAAAAAATACCATTTAATTATGATATTATCTTAATTACAAAAAATTCAATATCAACTCATGTAAATAATTTTATTGAAAGTATTAAAAATAAAATTAATATTATTAATTATACTTATAAACTATTTACAATTATTATACCCAACCATATATTAAGTAATAAACATGAAATTTTAAATGAAGAAGAATCTAATAATTTATTAAATAATATATTATTTTGTAAACGTCAAAATTTACCTAAAATAAGATTATCAGATCCACAAATTATATGGACAGCCGGTAAAATAAATGATATAGTTAAAATAACTAGGTATGATGATATTACAGGTATTTCTATATATTATAGAGTAATTATAGGCTAATTATTAAATTTAAACATTATATTAAATTTAAACATTATATCTCATATTGATATATAATATTATTTTTTTAATTTAATTTAATGTGTTTAATTTGTAATCATTTATTAAAAAATCATATAAATAATAAAATATATATAGATGTATTATATATAAATATATCTATATGTTCAAATATTAAAATACTAAAATTAATTTATCCTAATTTAAAAGGATTAAATATATCATTATCTTTTATCAATCATATTGATGATAATTATATAAATTTAAATATTCTTTATGCTCAGTATTCTTCATTAACCAGATTATCTTATAAATTTATAAATTTAATTGAACTTAATATTAGTAATACTAATATTAGTTTATTACCAATTACATTAGTAAATATAGAAAATTTAAATTGTAATAATACTCAAATTAATAATATTCCTTATACTTATTTAAAATTAAAAAAATTATTTATTAAAAATACTAATATAAATAATTTATCAACTAATTATTATAATTTAAAGGTATTAGATTGTTCATTTACAAAAATAAAAAATATTCCTGAAAGTTATATAAATTTAGAAAGATTAAATTGTCAAGCAACTAAAATAAAAAATATTTCTAATAAACTAATAAAATTAAAATATTTAAATTGTAGTTATACTTATATAAAAGAATTATCTCAAAAATTTATTCAACTATTAGAAATACATATACAAGGATCTTTAATAACAAATATTTCACATAAATATAAAAAATTAAAATATTTAAAAGCTGATAATATTATACTTTTTGATAATAAGGTTCAAGAATATATTAATATTAAATTTTTACTTAAACATTTTAAAAGTAAATTTAAAAATATTAGTAAATATAAATATATTAATAGATCTAATATATTACTATATAGTAATTTACTTTTAGATTCATATATAAATCCTGATTCAAAATGTATTAAATATCGTTTACAATTATGGGAAAATAATATTAAAAATACTAATAGTAAAACCAATATTAATACTAATAGTAAAACCAATATTAATACTAATAGTAAAACCAATATTAATACTAATAGTAAAACCAATATTAATACTAATAGTAAAAATTTATTATATCTTACAAATAATAATCAGTTAAAAATATTTAAATTCAAATTAAATTATTAAAAATTAATAATTAATTTTTTTTTTAAAATAAATCTTATTAATAATATACATAGTAAAGTTAGTAAAAAACATAATTTAAAAAAGTTAATTAAATATGAGTACCGGTGGTATTTTTAATCTTATTACTAATGATGGTAAACAAGATCGTATGCTTATGGCTTCCGAACTTTTAAGTCAACGTTTAGCTGAAATTCGTGCTGCTCGTCAAAAAAATAACGAAGAAAATGTTAATCCAACTCTTGCAGATATTGAAAAAACCCACATTCTTTTTATGAACGCTCACTTTAAACCATTTGCAGCTATTGCTTATGAATATAATAAAGTAACTGCTAATAATCCAACTTTAGGTTCTAAAGTACAATTTTCTATTCCACAATTTGGTGATTTCTTTAGTGATATGGTTGTTCATGTTAAATTCTCTGATCCAGTTGTTTCTCCAACTACTGGTACTGGTGTTGGTGATGTTGCTGTTTATAGATGGTGTGATTTCCCAGGTGAACGTCTTTTCCAAAAAGTATCTTTTGATGTTAATGGTAATCCATTAGATGAATACTATCCAGATACTTATAATTTCCATCGTCAATTCTGTGTTAGTCAATCTAAAAAAGATGGATGGTTCCGATGCATGGGTCAAGAACAACCACGTGAATTAGTATATGATTATGTTTCAGCTGCTGGTACTGCTCCACAAAATGCACGTGCATCTGTTAATTTAAGAAATGGTTTCCAAACTTATAAATCTAATGGTGCTCATGATGATCTTGAATTATTTATTCCATTACTTTTCTGGTTTAATACTGATCCACGTCTTGCAATTCCATCTGTTGCTATTCCATATGGTCAACGTTTCATTAATATTGATTTAGCAAGTAAAGAACAAATGGTTGATGTTCGTAAACATACAGCTACAACTACTGCAGTTACTATTACATCTCCTACTATTAATACTTTTGACTTATATATTAATAATATCTTTGTCAATCCAGATATTCATGATATCTTTATTGCTCGTATTGGTTTCACCTTAGTACGTGTACACAGACGTCAAGTTACTAATGTTAACAAAGCTTCTGATAACATTCTTCTTCAACAACTTAAATGGCCAATTGAAACTATGTATGTTGGTATTCGTCCAACTGCTAACAGTGCTCAAGATTCTTCTGATCCACTTGGAAATGCTGATGAAGAATTATACTCTAACCATACTAACTTATGGCATCGATTTGGTAAATGTACTTATACCGCAGTTTCAGCTAGTGGAGTCAATGGTGTTGCAGCAGTTGCAAGTAAATATCTTAAAGAAGAAAATCATGTTAATCGTTTAACTGTTTCTGCTCATGGTGTCCCTCTTTATAATAACTTACCATCTAACTTCTTTAATAGTTATGTACCATACTTATATGGAGGATGGAATGTTAATACTCCATCTGATCCAGGTTGCTTCATGATTAACTTCTGTTTATATCCAGGTACTTATCAACCATCTGGTCATATTAACGTTTCTCGTGCTCGTGAATTTTACTTACAATATGATTCCAGTTATGTTAACTCTAGCACTACTGCAGAACTTATTGTTAATGCTGTTGCTATTAACTTCTTATTAATTTCAGACGGTTCTGCTACTTTACGTTACGCTACATAAGTCAATTATATTTATGTATATTTATTGTTTATATAGTATTTATCAATAGTTAAGATAAAAAAATAAAAGTAATTAAAACAAATTATTTTTTTTTTTATAATTTATATTTATTTAGGTATATTTAGATATATTTAAATATTAATAATGTCTTATTCTATTAAAGAAACATTTAATAATTATTATAATAAAAATCCAATTTTTACAATATATATTATATATGTTATTATATGTACTATTATTGCTATAATAGTATATTTTGGGTTAGATACACAAAAATTAACATATGAAAAATATTTAGAAATAATTAAAAATTATGGAATAGATACTTCTAATCCAGAAATTGCTTTAAAAGAAACTGAAAAAATTGTAAATTCATTTAAAATTAAATTACAAGAAGAATATAATAAAGGATATCGTTCAGCTCCGCCATGTGGTTTATGTTTAGGATATCGTAGTTATTATAGATGTTGTGAAAATAAAAGAACTTCATATGCTCAAAGACAAAAAAATAAATATTATAATGAATTATTAGATAAAGATAAAGAATTAATATCAGCTTATAATAATTATAATAATCTTAAATTATATGATATTATTAAAGGTTATTTCTTTGCAATTATTGGTATTCCTTTAATTCTATTATTGATATCTAGTGGGGCTTATATATATTAGTTTTTATACTAATAAATTAAATACTAATATTTTTTATATTAATAAATTAAATACTTATATTTTTTATACTAATAAATTAAATACTTATATTTTTTATACTAATAAATTAAATACTTATATTTTTTATACTAATAAATTAAATACTAATATTTTTTATATTAATAAATTAAATACTTATATTTTTTATACTAATAAATTAAATACTTATATTTTTTATACTAATAAATTAAATACTTCTCTTTTCTTACCCATATAATTATATATATGTTTAAAAAATTTAGTACTATGAATAATAACTCCACAATTATAAATATCTAATAAATTAATAATATGATATTTGTCTAAATAATGTAAGGATAAAATTATCTTATTAACATTATTATGTGGTTTTTCATTTTTAATAAATAAGGTTGAAATTTTATTATTTTGATAATATATATATATAATTCTATTATTATCTTGACAAATACTATAAATTTGAATATCTAATATTAAATATAAGATATATAATGAATGAATTTTATCATATTTATATATATTTAAATCATTTAAAATAATATCTTTATTTGTTATATATTTTAATGTTAGTTTCTCATATAAATATATAAAAATAATTAAAATATATTGTAATTGACATAATGTATAATAATCTATCATAATTAATTATTTTTTTTTTATAAAATTTTATTTATATTAATATACAAAATTAGCAAAATTTAATTTCACTCTATATATTAAATATGTCTATTTTTAAAAATCAATAAATTATCAATAAATTATCAATAAATTATCAAATAATTATCAATAAATTATAAAATAATTATCAACAAATTATAAAATAATTATCAACAAATGATTAACAAACGATTAACAAACTATCAACAAATTATAAAATAATTATCAACAAATTATAAAATAATTATCAACAAATTATCAACAAATTATCAACAAATTATCAACAAATTATAGAAATATTATCAATATTTATTAATTTATTTTTTTTGTATTAAGAAGAATATAATATTAATTATAATTTTAATTATATTTACAATAATGAATATATATTAAAAAGTATATTAAAATCTTTTAATTATCAATTGATAATATATAAAATATTAATATAATTATAGTATAAATGAAAAAATTTATATATTTTAATAATTATGAAGAAATACAATTATTATCAAAAAATTTTAATAATAATTTAGAAAAATTAAATATTAGTAAAATTACAAATACAAAAAAAAATAATGAAAATAAACAAAAAATATTAATAGAAAAATTTAATTTATATAATAATAATATTAATAAAATTAAAGATATATATAATATTCCACAGGATTATATTATAATATCATCTACAAATTATTTAAAAATATTAACACTAATTATAGTACAAATTTGTAATGTTTATATAAAGTTAAATAAAAATAAACCACATTTTATAATAACATCTTTTGAATCTAATATAATACAAAATATTTGTAAACAATTATATAAAAATAATATCATTGAATTAACTATTATTGAAAATGAAAATATTATTGAAGAAATAAAAAAAAATAAAAAAGCAAATACATTATTATGTATAATATCAAATATTAATAATAATATTTTTTATAATTTAAAAAAATTGTCATCTTATTGTAAATATTATAATATATTATTTTTAAGTAATATTGAAGATGAATTAAAAAATTATATCCAAAATGATAAGTCTATTATATATTTTAATAATCAAGATTTATTAATATATAATTCTAATTCATATAGTATAAATAGTAATTCTTTAAATAATAAATCTTCTAATAATAAAACTTCTAATAATAAATTAGTAAATATATATCATTTATTTATTAAAAAAAATATTATTAATAAATTTCATTTAGATGGTATTTTAAATAATTATACAATAAATCCAAATAATTTATCCGAATCTATTTTATTAAATACATTAGATATTATTAAATATAATCAAAATAAAGAAATAAATTTTAATAAAATAAAATCAATGTTTGAATATATAATAACTAATATTCAATCAAAATATAAAATAATATATTATACTAATTTAATAAATACAGAAAATATTAAATACTTTTATAATATCCCAACAATTATTTTATTTAATAATATTAATAATACTATTCCATTAATTAATAATATATATTTTTCTTTATTTATTCCTAATATTAAATTTACTAATAATAATATTATTGAATATTTTAAAAATAATAATATAATATTAAATCAAAATCAAAGAATACCAATAGAATGTAATAAATATCTATCTGATATCAAAAAAGGGATAATTAATATTTTATTAACTCCACATACTAAAATATCAGAAATTAATAAATTTTTAAATACATTATTTAATTTTATAGATCATATTTTTACAATTACTAATAATAATAATAATAATAATAAAAGAAAAAAAAATAAAAATGTACGTTTTACTACTCCTGAGTTTATTATTTTAAATAAAAAATTTTCTAATAATTCTGAAAAAAATAAAAAAATAAAAAGTATTTTAAAAAAAAATAAATATAAAAAATAAATTTATACTTATTTTATACTATTTTTTTATTTATAAAATATTTATAAAATATATTTATTATTAATTTAATCTAGTTTTAACTTCTTGTAAAATTTCATCTTTTTTATCATTATCAAATAATTGTAATTTTAAAATTGTTTCAAATACTAAATTAGTAATAGTTTTAGTAGTCATAACCTCTAATAAAATAGAAGTTAATGGAGCTACTCGATCTAAAAATTCTAATACTAGATTAGAACAGAATTTTTGATAATTATTACTTACTTTAATTTTAGCATATTCTTCTTTATTTTTTTTAAGTTTATTACAAATCTTACGTACATAAAATTCAAAATTAATAGAATGAGTAGATTCTTCTTCAGAAGATTCGGAAGTTTCTTCAACAGGTTCAGTAGATTCTTCAGAAACTTCTTTAACTTCAGTAGATTCTTCTGTTGAAGTTTTTCCATTAACAAATGAAGGTAAACTAGAATAGATTGGATATAGTGGGCTATCTGTAGCTGCACTATAAACATATTTTAAATTAATAATAGATTTTTTATTTTTAATAATCTCATCCATTACATTTAATGTAAGATCTTCAATCATTAAATCTAAAAATACAGATAATACCTTAAAAGATGTATGACTAAATTTATATTTTTGTTTAGATAGCATATCTACAGCAATTGAATTAATTTTAATTTCTTCTTTATTTTCTTCTTTTGCTTTAATAATACTACCAATTTTAGATTGTAAATCTTCATTTAATAAAGTACTTAAATCTAAAGGTTCAGGAGATGATTTAATTTTTTCAATTAAACTATCTAATTCTTTATTTAATTTTTCTTTACTAATATAATTTTTTACTCTTGAACTTGGAATAAGTGAAATTACATCTTTATCTTCTGATTCAGTAGATTCAGTTTGTGTTTCTGAGGAATCTACAGTTTCTTCTTTTACTGATGCAACTTCATTACTTACACTATCATCAGTTGGTTTTTTCTTTTTAATTTTTACAATTCTTTTTTTAACTTGTTTATTATCAATTGGTTGAGCAGGTGTATTAACTTCCATTTTATTTTATAATATTTTTTATAACTTTAATATTAACTCTTAATCTTTATTATTATATAATATATATTATTGTTTTGTTTAATTGAAAATTAGTTATAAATAATATATTTATTTAATTTTATTTAATTATTTTTTTAAATCAAAAAAAATATTATTATTTGTAATTTAATTATTATTATTAATTATTATTCATTATTTTTATTAATAAATTGTTTAAAATAATCTATATTAGATTCTTCTATTTGTTTTGTTTTTTTCTTTTTTGGTTTTTTAGATAAATTATTTTCATCAATACTTGAATTATTATTAACTTCAATATTTTCTCTATTAGAATCTTCAATTTCATTAATAATATTATTTAAATCTAATGATTCATTAGTATCTGATATTTGATCATCATTATTTTCAAAATCATTATAATTATTATCAATAAAATTATTTAATTCATTATCTAATTGATTATTATTTAATTCATTATCTTTATTACTTATATTTTGAATAATATTACTTAATTCATTATCTTGAACTATTTCTAAATTATTTGTATTTAAATTATCTGTATTTAATTCTTCAAATCTATTAGAATATTTATTAATATTTAATTTTGGATCTATTGATATATTCTCATGAATTATAATTCCAATTTCTGGTAAAATTTTATTTTGATTTTTATTATAACTAATTTTATTATTTGAATCATTATTTGAATCATTATTTGAATCATTATTTGAATCATTATCTAATTCCTCATTTAAATCATTATTTAAATCATTAGTATTATCTAAATCTTTATTTAAATTATTATCTAAATTATTATCTAAATTATTATCTAAATTATTATCTAAATAATCATTATCATCATCATTATCATCATTATCATTATTATCATCATCTATTATATAATTAGATACATAATTATTAATTTCAGCTTTTTGATTATCAGTTATTTTTTTAGCATTATTAGTACTATTTTCACTTTCAATATTATTTGAAGATTTAGAGTTATCATCATTTAAATCTTTTTTTTTATTAATTTTTATATAATATTTATATAATAAATAAATAATAACAACTAATAAAATAATAATAATAATAGTTAATATAATATATTTATAAGTGTATAAAAAAGACATAAATTTATTAGTAGATTTATTAGTATCTTCTAAATTTTCAGTATTACAAGTATCAGACTTAAGATCATTATTATCTTTACATGATTGTACTGAAGTATCTGAAAAATTATCATCATTTTTATATTTATGCGACATTAATTGAGATTTATCTGGCATATTTTTTATAGATTCAACAGTAAATTGCATATCAGGATCAATAATTCTAGGGAGTACTGAAAATGTATTAGTATTAGACATTATAAACAAAAATTAATTTAAGAATAAAAAAAATTATGTTTTAAATTTGTTATATATTAATTTAATTATACATAATATATAGATTATATATTTAAATAATAAAAAATGAAATTGGCATATAATGAATTAAATAATAATAGTAATAATAATGAATTAAATAATAATAGTAATAATAATGAATTTAATAATTATAATAATGAATTAAATAATTATAATAATGAATTTAATATTATTGAACAAATTAATAAAATACAAAAATATTATTATAATTTATATAATTTATCTATTAGTTATTTAGAAGAATTAAAAAATAATTTAGAAGATAAAAAAAATATTGATATAATTGAATTTTTATTAAAAAATAATAATTTTATTAAAATTCAAAAAAAATTAAGTTTAGACTCTAAATATATTTTAACAAATGATGATTTATATATAATTTATGATAATATTAAATTATTATTAGAAGAAATAAATAATTTTATGAATTTAATTAATAAATATAATATATTTGAAGAAAAAACATTATTAAGTGATACTTCAAAGAATAATATAAATCAAAATAAATTATCATTATTAGATATATATTCAAAAGTAAATAATAAATATAATATATTTAATCAAAAATATATTAATTATGTCATTATTAACTTTAAATATACCTATGATAATTATATTAAATTATTTAATTATTATAGTAAAAATAATAAAATAATAGATTTATATATTAATATAGTTAATAAATATTTATCATTAGATTCTATTCATTTTAAAGATTATATTAAATTTCAGAATAATCAAATTCAAAATAATATTATTAATAATGAATTAATTAATAATAAATATAAATTTAATATAAATAAATTAGAAGATATAAATTATTTATTCAAAAATAATATTTCAATAATAAAAAAAAATAATAATATTATTAATAAATTTAATCAATATATAATTTATAAATCATTTACAGATTTAAATAAATTATTTTTAGAAATATATAATACGGAATATAAATTTAAAAATAATAAATTAGATAATAATACATTAAAATATATTAATCAAATATTAATAGATTATTATAAAATAGAAAAAAAATATATTAATATTATAATTTTAGAATCTTCATTAGATAATATTAATTATAATTCTATTAATTTATTAGATCAAAATTTTAAATTAGAAAAAAATCAAGGCATTAATTTAAATTATATTTTAAAAACTAAAACTATTTATACAAAAAAAGAAATAGAATCTAATAATACAGATGAAGAAAAAAATATAAAAAATGATATTTATATTAATAATATTAATAATATTTATAATATTAATAATTATAATTATAAAAAAACAGATGATAAATTAAATTTATTATTACATACAGATTTTATTTTATTATTTAAATTAGATAATACTTATCATATAATGCAATATTATAATGATAATAATATTTATATGAAATATGAAAATATTCAATGTATTTTAAATAATAAACCTAAATATTATATTGAAAATTATAATTCATTAATAGAAAGATCTTTATTAAAAAATATTGAAAATAATAATATGTTAGAATTATATCAAAATAAAATAGAAAATGATTTTAAAAATTTAGCTAAAATTGATAATTTAGAATTAAAAAATATATTAATAAATAAAATTAGAAAAGATATTAAATTAATAAAAAATAATAAGAGTGAAAATATAGAAAAAATTTTAAATATAATTAATGAAGAGATTTATAAATATATATTAAAAATCAATAATATTGATTTTACTTTTGAATTATATATGACATATTTTTCAAATATGTCTAAATTAATTAATAAAATAAAAAAGGAATTAAATGATAATTATGATGATAATATTTTAAATAATATAGATAATATCTTAGATAATATATATAATAATATCTTAAGTATTAATAATAGTATATTAGATAAATATTATTTAATTAATATTTAATTTATATTTCATTAATATAATATTTTAAATGAATTTTATAGATGAAGATAAAATTTTTACACCTAGAACTATATGGGGAGTAGAAAATATAATTCAAATTGGATTATTATCTTTTAGAGATAAAGTTGTTATTATCGATCCATTAATATTTAAGCAAAATATAGAAAATAAATCTATAAATTATGGTGATTGGGATGGACCAAATATTCCATGTAGTGAAACTGAATATGAACCTGCTGATGGATATGAAATAGATATAGATGATTTATCTTCAATACATGGATCTTTAACTTTTTCAGATGCAGCATGGGCTGATAGTGATGGTAAGGTAAATGGCTGTACTCAATTTTATAAATTAGTTAATATGAATATTGATAGTTTAAATAATAGAAGATTTAAACAATTTGATGCATCATCAGGTAATATTATGAAAACTGCAAAAAGGTGGTTATATATTTATAGAGGGTCGTCAAAACGTACAGTTTATTATAGAATTTTTTATAGAACATTAGAAGATTATTTAAATTATAATAATTGTTATATTAATAATTTAGATTTAAAAAAATATAAATCAAATTTAGATTGTAGGAATTATATAGATCAAAATGAAAAATATCAATGGATTGCTAATACATGTTCTAGAGAAGATTTGTCTGAAAGTGATTTATTTAATTTATGTAATAATCAATTAGAATCTAATGTTGTGTCTGTACAATCTAAAACCGATATTATTAAAAAACAAATTGATTTTTGTAAAAAGAGTGATAATTTAATAAAAAATCCTAATTGTAAAAAATTTTGGAATGTTGATTTTAAACAATATTATACACAATCAACTAAACAAAAAGAATTAGATGATTTTGCAAGAAGTTTTTGTAAACCAGGACATTTAAATTATCCATTTTGTTATTGTCTAAATAATGAAAAAAATACTATTCAATATAAAGATGCAACTGGTACATTACAAAAAGTAGATAATATATGTTTAATGAATTATTGTAATGATCAAGCTTATCAACCTTCTAATTATAAAGATTTTGCAAGTTGTCCAAATCAATGTATTCAAAATGCAGAATTTGAAAATGTACAAATTAAAGGACAAGTGTCTCAGAAATGTGATATTAAATCAACTACTCCAGCTAAACCTGATACATCTCCAACAAATCCAACCATTCCAACAAACCCGACTATTCCAGCAAAACCAACTACTCCTACTAAACCAACTACCCCTGCAAAACCAACTACTCCAGCTAAACCAACTACTCCAGATAAATCTATTGCTTCTGCAGTTAGTATTCAAAATAATTCATTATTTAAATATCAAAATGTTAAAATTAAAGATTTTATGAATAATTTTAGTAATAATTATCCTAAAAAAATAGGAAATTATATGTTAACTGAAGAAGATATTTTTATATTAATACTTAGTTTTTTATTTATATTCTTTATTATTATAGTTAAAAGTTCTGCATCAACAAAAAAAAGAAAAAAATATAATAGGAAATATGAAAGAGATTATGATGAAGAAAATGAAGATGATGAATAGATTTAATAATAAATAATAGATTTAATAATAAATAATAGATTTAATAATAAATAATAGATTTAATAATAAATAATAGATTTATCAGTTGGTTTATATATAAAATTATCATTATGTTTACAAATTTGATACCAGATTTTATCATTATCAATTAATGTTTCATAACTTTGTAAATGTATACATGATAATAATTCTTTCTTTTTTTGTTTATCTTCTATTATTAAATCTAATATTTTCCATATCAAAAATGGATAATATAAAGAATTCGATTTTTCTTTTGGTTTAATCATAGCATATATTTTAGTAGCTTTATCAAAATAATTAAATAATAAATGTAATTCTTTATGATTTAATTGTGGTGGTATATATCCAGTAATTATTTTTTTAATTAATGGAATATGGTCATTTAATTTTGATAATTTTGTTTGTTTTAAATAAATACGAAATTGTTCTATTGATATATTTTTTAAATTTTCTATTTTATCTTTTTTAATACATTGTTTTATTTTATCAATTACTAAATTATCTATAATAGTATTTTCTTTTGCTTGTATTCTATCAATCCAAAATTTACAATGTCTATTTGGATCATATGTTCCATGTAAATATCTATTACCTTCTTGATTATAAAACTGAGAATCTTCAAATACACTACCAATTAATGTATGGATTGAACCACATTTAGTACATAATAATTCACTAGTATTTGCTTGTATAATCATTTTATTTCCACAATTACATAAGTCATATTCAATATCATCTATTGAACAAATAAGTTTTGTTTTTTTATATTGATTAATTAATTGAAATATTTTTTTTAAATGTTTATCTCCATTAATATTACTATTACTATTATTACTATAATTACTATTATTACTATAATTTTTTAATAATATTTCTTTAAAATTAAGTAAAAAATTATTTAAAAAATCTATATAATTATCTAATATACCATAAATATCTTCACTAGAAATAAAAATATTAAATTTATGATATAATTTTTTAGATTGATTATTATTATTTAATTTATAATTATTTAATAAATTAGTATCATCATATTGATATGTATTAAAATATTTATATTTATGATAATTATTATAATATATATTTTTTAATAATAATAAATCATTATTATTTAAAATATTAGAATCAGAAGATAATAAAAAAATATTATCATTATATATATTATTATTTATAGTATATTGTAATTTATTATTAGTCATACTATAATATTCAGTTAAAAATAAAATAGATTGAATCTCATAATTATATTTAGTTTCTAAATAAGTATTATATCTTTTATTTAAAATTTTTATATTTTGTATAAAAGATAATGGCATATTTTCTAAATTAAAGAATTTATATTCATTTAAATTATATAAAGAATAAGAATTTATAATATCTACATTTGAAATATAACTATTAACTAAATTACTAAAGGTATTAGATCCTTTATTATATAATGGTAAATATAAATTTTCTATACAAATAGTAGTAATTTTATCTATTAAATCTATTTTATTTAATATATTTTCATTTAAATTATCTAATGTACTCATTTTAGATTTTTTTTATAAAATTTATTTATAATTTTTATTTCTATTAAATTAGATAATTATATAATTATATAAATAATAAATAGAATTAATTTAAATTACATTTTAAATTAAATTAAATACTATATTATAAATTAATATTAATAAAGTATATATTAATAATATAATAATTTACTAGTTTAAATCTTATATTAAAAAATAATTAAAAGAATAATAATAATATATAAAAAATGTCAGAAACAACTATTTCTTTAGATGATTTTAAATCCCAAATTGAAGATATTGTAAAAGAATTAGAAGTTAATCCTGATAAAATTAATGAATTAACAGATGAACAGGCCATTGAAGTAGATAAATATTTAAATCCATATGGTGCAACTATTTATGGAAATGATAAGTACACTTGTGTTTCTTTTACTAATCTAAAAGAAAAATATATGCAAAGATTATTAACAACATCTTTAATTGGATTTGTTTATCAAATGTCTAGAGAATATGAAGTAGATGATGAAGAATTAGATGAAGAATATAAAAATCAATTAGATAAAGAAGAATATTATGAATATTCAGATCATCCTGATAAAAATAATTCTGAATTTTTAAAATTATTTGAAGAAAATACATATAAAGAAGTAAAATATGAATATATTAAATCAAAATTAGAAAAATTTAATACTGATGAAGAAACTAAAGAATCTGATCCCAATTCTGATTTAGAACTTTCTAAACTTAAGTTAGAAGATTTAAATTTAGATAATTTAGATCAAATTACATTATCAGAAGATGAAGAATTAGAATTAAGAAATCAAACTAATATGAAAATTGAAGATACATTAAAACCAACTAAGTTTTTTAATAATGAAAAATTTTTACAAAAAAAATATGAATTAATTCAACAACAATCAGAAAAAGAACAAAAAATTATTACAAAATTTTTAGATAAATTATTTCGATTTGATCCTAAAAATCATACAAGTGAAGTCTATAATAATGAACATAATGATCCAGAACGTATTAAACCTAAATCTAATAAATTTTTAGATCCGACACCACCAAATGATACATATGGAAGATTTCAATATTATTATGATGTTAATTATGAAGAATTACGAGAAGCTGTTCATTATTTATATAATGAAAAACCAGATATTGAAGTAGCATTAAATATTTATGATACCTTTGATACTATTGATGAATGTAATGAATATATTAATAAAAATAAAGATAAAGTAATTACTAATATTATGACATTAACTAATTATAAATGGAATTTATTAGGTTCTTTTAAACAAAATAGAGAACGTATTACATTTTATAATGAAAATACTCAAATTTTAGAAAATATTTTAAAACAACAAGAAGAAGATGCTAAGATGGGTAAAAAATTATTAGATGAAAGAGTTAGAAAGAAAAAAATTAAAAATGTTAAAGAATATGGTAAAACTGATCCAGCAGTTGCAAAATATCTAAAAGATAATCCAAATGATATTACTTCTAATGCACATAAAGTTGATATTTTAGATGATAAGGTAGTAGTAACTGAAGAACTTGAAATTTCAGAAAATGGTGCTAAAGTCGATGAAGAAGGAACACCTGAAGATGCAATTGAAATTGGAGTTACCTCTATTAATCTAAAAGATAATAAAGTAACTAGTACTAAAATTTATAGTAAAGCACATGCTCCTGAATTACCAAAAAAATAAATAGTATAATTTAATTAAAATATTATTTTAATTAACTTATTTTTTTAATTCTTCTAAAATATTAGCAAATTCATTTTTAAAATCTTCTAATTTATTATTTAATTCATTTATAAATTCTTGATTTGAATCTATATTAAATATATAACCTTTATCATTATACTCATGTTTAATTAATGATTCTAAAATAATCAAAATAATCATATATTGTAATTTATTTAAAATACCTTTTTTATTTTTGGACTCAGGATTTTTTATATACTCATTTTTAAAATAATTTTGTAAATCTTGTTTCATTATATATCTATAATTATTAATATCTTCATCATATCCAAATAAACCAAAATATTTATAAATATAAGTATTAAATATATTCCAATTAACATAAGAAATTGTATCAGTATTTATAATATTTTTTACTTTTTCTTTTATAAAATTAGAATATTGACTATATAATGCATTTTTTATATATTGTTCTATTAATTGACTTTCATATTCATGCTTATCAAATATTGACTGATTAATAGTTTCATTTAATTTTTTATCTTTATTTTTTAATTCTAAATCAAGATTATTAATATTAGATTTAAGATTTTTTTGTTTATATTCACTATTATAAACTTTAAATAATAGTAAAATATAAGATAATGGTATAAATATTAAACTTACTATTTTTTCAGTTGTAAAATTAGAGTTATTATCAATTATTAAAAATATAATACCTATTATTGCACATATTAAACTTAATAAAACTATTTTATTATTAATAATTAGATCTTTAAATTTATTACTCATATTTAATATTTTTATATATATTTTCTTATATATATATAAATATATTTTTTTATTTAGTATTTTATTTTTATTTTATGAAGAAACCTTTTCTAATCTTTTATGATAAAAAGCATGTCCTAAAGTTAATGCACTTTTAGATAGTATATAGGTTCCTAATAAACATATAGACATATATTTTTCGGGAATTGATTTACTATAATATGATAGTAAAATTATAATTAATAGTATAAATTCAATACCAGCTTCGTGAAATAATATTGAAGAATTCATACTTATTTATATTTAATTTATATTAAGTGCTTATTTTAAATTTTCTATATATAACTAAATAATTTAAAATTGAAATAATTATATTATTTTATATAAATAAAACTTGAAATCAATGGATTCTTATATTTTATATAATATTTTAGAATTTATTGATAATTATCAAGTTAATGATATTTTTAATATTAAAGCATATGAAACAAATATTAATGATATTATAGATATAGAATTAAATAATCAAATTATTAAAGAAGAAAAATTAAAAGAAGAGTGGAAAGATATATTTACTAATAATGTTATTAATAATATTGTTAATACTATAAAAATATTAAGTATTTATATTCAACCAGAATTATTAAATTATATTAAAATAAATACTATTCTTAATAATTTTATAAATATTAAAAAAAAATTTATAATAAATTTAGAAATTAAAAAATTATTTACTAAACAATATTCTCAAATTTTAAGATCTAGATTATCATTAAGAAATCATATTAAATATCATAATGATATTTTAATGCCTGGTACTATTTCATTAGATTTTTTAATTATGAAAAAATATTATAATTATAAATTTTTAGAATAAGGTTTTAATTAGATTTTTTATTTTTTTAATTAATTACATTTATTAATATTTTTTTTTAATTAATTACATTTATTAATATTTTTTTTTAATTAATTTAATATAAATAGCATGAATATATCATTAGATTTAAATTATTTTATTGATCAAATATCATTAAAAGAAGATAAAGAATTATTAACAAAATATTATGAACATATTACAAAACATATAGAAATAACTAATAATAATTTAAAAGAAAAGACACAATTTTTAGAAATATTAATTAACTATCAAAATAATAATAATAATACAATTAATAATACTACAATTAATAATAATCATAAAGAATTAATACATAATTTAATAAATGAAATTAAAAATAGTATTAAGTTAATTGAAAATGATGGAATTAATTATAAAAATTTATTTAGAGAAATATTATTTCAATTAATTAAAAAAAAATAAATCAAATTAATTTAATTACAATAATTAATTTAATTACAATAATTAATTTAATTACAATAATATAATATTTAATTACAATAATATAATATTAAATTATAAATATGTCTAATAATTCAAATACAATTCATTCTACTAATGATATAGATATCATTAATCATATTACATTACATATAAATCAATATAGACATTTACATAAAGTTAATGATTTATTATATGATACAGAAATATCAAATATTTCACAGTTATTATCAGTTAAATTATTAAAAAATAAAAAATTAAATGAATCTGATTATTTAAAAGATTATTTAAAAGATTATACTCTTATTAAATATTTATCACTTAGATGTAGAAATAATAAATTACAAAATATTAAAAAGGCTATTAATACTTGGTATAATGAAAATAAATTATATTTTATTGATAAACAATCTAATAATTTTACAGGTTTAGTATGGAAAAATTCAACTAAATTTGGATTAGGTTATTCTTATGTTAATGGAAAATGTGCAGTATGTTTATTAATATATGAAAAAGGAAATATTCCTAATCAAATTGAAAATAATGTTTTTGATAAATTAGAATAAAGATTTAATAAATTTTATTTAAAATTGAAATTAATATAATATAAATGATAATTACATTATTAATTATTATTTTAATTAGATTATTAAGTTTTCATTTTAATAATGACTATTACTCATGATTTATATATTTTTAATAAAACTCCAGTATTTATATCATATAATTCATTTAAACAAAATAATAAAATATCAAAAGAATTAAGATTTTATACTATTGAAATATTAGAAGCTATGAATTTAAAAAAAAATAATAATTTAGTATGTATTGGTGGTGAATCATATTTATATGGTTTAACTAATAATAATTATTTAAAAATATCACATTATACTAATTCTCAATCAATTTATAATGATGTAATTTTAAATAATAAAATATATAAAAAAATTATGATTAATAAATTAATTGATTATAATAATTATAAATATATTAAAAATGGTGATATTTTAATATTAAATAATGCTAAATTAAATATTAATTTATTAAAAATTATAAATAATAGATATTATAAATATCTAATTATAATTAATTGTCATCATTTAGAATTTTGGAAAAGAATAAAATATTTAAATAATTATATTTTATTAGAACGTAAACATTTTATTACTAATAATTATTTTGTAAGTGTAAATATATTAAAATATAAATATCAAATTCCAAAATTTATATCATTAGGAAATACATGTACTGTTGCAAATCAATTAAATAAATTAGGTTTACGTAATAATTCTTATCCATTTGATTGGTGTAAAATTAATTTAGATCAATTAAATAAAGTATTAGAAAATAATTTTAAAAATTATTCTAATATTAAAATTAAAAAATATAGTACTAATCATAAATATTTTAAATCTGACAATATTAATGGTTCATATATATTAACCAATGAATATAATATTGAATTTGCTCATGAATTATATACAAATAATATACAGGATTTAGAAAATTTAAAAAAGAAAATAGATTTAAGAATTAATAGATTTATTAAATTAAAAAATAAAAAAATTATTTTTATTATATTTGATTTAATAAATAAAAATCAATTGATTAAATTAATTAATAATTTAAAAAAATATTTTTCTATTTTTAAAATTTTATATATAAATATTAATTATAATTCTGATATTAAACCTAATAATAGTAAAAATAATTTTATTAATAATTATAATATAGAAGTATCAAATAAATATAATTTTATTAAAACTATAACAATTGATCATAATTATATTGATTGGACTGATTGGTCTCATTCAAAATTAGATTGGTTTAATATTATTTTTAATAATTAATATTAATATAAGTAAAAATAATATATATATAATTTAATTTTTTTAATGAGTAATAATAATATTAATAGTATTGATAATTTATCTGAAAATTCAAATTTACATAATTTTAATAATATTTATACACAAGAATATTTACAAAATTTATTAAAATCATATCAAAAATGTACTAAAAATAATAAAATTAATCATAATATTAAACAGTTTTATGATTTTATTATTATTAATAATTTAAATATATTAAAAGAATTAGAAAATATTAATTATAAATATAATGATTTAAATTATAAATATGATGGTTTACAATATAAAATATATTTATTAAATAATATAAATATTAAATTAAATAAACATATTAATGTATTAATAAATATTCTTATTTTATGTGGTATTATTAATATAATATTTTTATTTACTTTTTATTTATTTTATTAATATTAATATTAATGTTTAGATTATAGAAGAAAGCATACGTGTACTTATAGTATTTGTATTATTTTTAGTATTTGTATTATTTTCAGTATTTATATTATTTTCAGTATTTGTATTATTTTCAATATTTGTATTATTTTCAGTATTTATATTATTTTCAGTATTACTTCTATTATATAATGAGTTGTGTATTACATTACATCTAAATACTTCCCAATATTTAATAAAAGTATAAGACATAATACTATAAAAGAATAATCCTAAAAATATTTGTAAAATATATAAATTTGTTTCACTAATAGAAGTAAAATATTTTGGTATAATTAGTGGAATTATAATTACTAATATTAATGATATGAAAAAAACAAGTTGAAAACAAATTTTTTTTTTACATAATAATACCATTATTATAGTATTTTTTATTAAAAGTATATTAAAAGTATATTAAAGAAATAATAAAAACTATATTAAAAAATATTAATAATGAGTAAATTTGTAAATAAAAATCTAATTAATAAATCATTATATAATATTAATCTATTAATTAAAAATAATAAAAATGAACAAATAGTTGTGAATATTCAAAATTATTTAAAAACTTTTGAAGAAATTACATATTCTGAATATTATCATATTAATAAACAAATTGATAAAATTTATTTATCTCATTCAATTAAAGAAGGTTTAGATATTTTAACAAAACATAACATATGTATTAATAATTATAAACAAAAATATTTAGATAATTATAATAATAACATTAAATTATATTATTTATTTAAGGATATAGAAAATAATATAATTAAAGAAATTAATAATAATAATATCAATAGATTAGATTTTACATTATTACCATTTTATTATAATATATATTTAAAGAAAATGAAATAATTATAGTATAATAGTATTATAGTATAAAAATGGATTTTTGTAATTTATGTAAAAAAAATAATTTTACTTTATTAGATAAATATAATATTTATAATCAAGATATTAATATAAATTATTATTTTAATATTAATAATAAATATTATCAATGTATTTGTTATAAAAATTGTAGTCAATTTGAATTATATAAAGATAAACAAAAATGGTTAAATTATATTGGTATGTTATATGTATCTAATAGTATTATTAATATATTATATAATAATAATTTATATAGATGTATTTTAGTAGAATATATTCCAAAAGATAATTATTTTATATTAAATCATCAATATAATAATTTAGATGAAGAATGTATTATTATTACTAATGATAATATTATTAAATTATTTAATAAAAAATATAATAGTATTGGTGTTCAATCTAATTTATGTGATAAAATATTAATTAATAATTTTACTAATGATTTTAATTCTAATGACTATAATACAGATATTGAAATAATTAAAAATAATAATATAATAGAAAAATTACAAAAAAAATCTATTGAAAATTCTGAAAAAATTAAAAATTTAGAAAATACAATTAATGAATTAAAAAATAATTATAATAATGATTTTGAGTTTGACTTTTTAACAGTTTAAAATTTATTATATTAATATTTAAAATATCTATATATTGATTTTATATCCGTAATAATATCATTATAAATATCTGATAATTTATAATTATTATTAGTATTAGTAGTATTATTAGTATTATTAGTATGATTATTAGTATTTTTTTGTATTATAAATTTATTATTATTAGTAGTATTTAATACTTTTCCATTAATATCTGTTTTAGCATAACAATTTTTTATAAAATGATTATTTCTTCCACAACGATAACATTGATTATTAATAGTATTAAATTCTCTTTTAAGAAATTTTTTTTGATCCTCTAATAATGTTAATTGATTATAACTACCCCCCCTAACATTATCAATACCATATCTATTCATATAATATTTAACATATTTATCTTCACTAAATAAATCATTAGTTTTAATAGTTTTAATTATACCAATCATAGGATATTTTTTAGTCCATTCAGATCCAATTCCAATTTTATGTTCATATATACGTCTTTTTAAATTAAAAGTTTTTCCAATATAATATTTATTATCTGTTAATTTTAATATATATATAATCATTTTATAGATTTTAAATTTATCAATATATATTTTCATATCTTTAAAATTAATATTTTAATTCATATTTATAATATAATCATAATTTCAATTAATATTTTAAAATTATAATAAAATCATCTAATAAATACTAAAAAATAGTATAATTAGTTTATGATAATAAATAAAAAAATTGAATTTTTTTTAATATAATTGCTTCGGCAAAACAAACAAGATTCCACACACGCTTTTGCTACTTACACCCCTTTAGTACTGCAATACCCTGTCAAAATGGCTACTTCTCAATTAATTGCCCCATCCTTCTTTAAGAAATTAAATGAAGAACAGGTATTAACATGGAGAAAAGAAACTTATTCTAACTTACACGAATTAAAGACTTTTTCAGAACAAGATATCTTGTCTTTAAAATCTACAACTAGTGCAAGTTATGAGACTATTCAAAAAAAAATTAAAAAAAAATTGATATCTTTTACTGCTACTAACCGCCTATCATTTTCAAATTCAGTGTTTATTATGGTTGATTCTTGCGTACTTGGTCGATTTCCTCTCCCAACAATTATTTCAAATCTCAAAAAAGATTATGATTTAAAACAAACAAATTTAATTTTAGTTGTTAGTCAAATTGGACTTACTGAAAACTATTACAAATTTGTCAAAAAAGAGAATTATCCAGGCATTAATTTTAATCGTCTGAATTATAATCTTGATTTGTTGGAAGGTAAAACCGAATTCAAAATGAAAAATATTGCAATTCTTGAAACTGAACTTATTTTTGATAATAAAGTTTTATTTCAAGAAGAACAAAAATTTCTTCAATTGAACAAGTCTTGGAAATCTAAAGATCGAAATGAAATCAATGATAATGCACAATTAGAACTACTTATTCAATTGAATAAGATGTTTTCTAAAAAATGCTTTTTGATAAGTAGAGATGTTGGATTACTCCAAAAGACACGCAATGTTTCTCAGAATAATTCTGATATTCAAGCATATTCATATTTTTAATTTTTTTTTGTATTTTAAAATTGAATATTTTATTATTTAGTAATTAATTATAAAATGAAATGTTCTAATTGTAATGCAGAATATAAAGATATTAAAGAATTTAATTATCATCAAAATATTTGTATATTTTATCTATATAATTCTAAATATTCAAAGAAAATATCTAATATAATTATTCAAAATATAGTAGAATATATAAATATTTTTGAATTAAATGATATTGATATTAATTCATCATTTAATAAATATAATATTTTAGAAATAATACAAATAGAATATCAAATAAATAATAGTTTTCGAATATTAAGTGATACTAATATAAATATAACTAACAAAAATATAGAATATCTTTATAATTATTTTAATAATAATATACAAAATAATTATAGTTATTTAGATATTGTTAATATTATTGCTAATATATATCATCTTTCTAATAATGATATTTTAAATATTATTAATTGTTATAAAATAAGTGCAACAAATTGTGAATTTTAAGTAAATTTACATTTTTTTTCTTTTAAATTAATTTCATTTAATTTAATTTCATCAATTTTAATATTTTGTATTTCTTTTTGTATAGAACTTACTTTAATTGATTTATCTAAGTTAAAAATTGGATTTATTTTAGATATAAAAATATCATAAAATGGTAATGTTATATCAGAACTATTAGTATTATCAGATATTAAATTATATTTTATTTTTGCAATATTTAAAATATCAAATACTAAGTTAAATATTATATTAAATATTTCATATTTTTCACATTTTAATAAATTAATTTCATTATTTGATTCAGATATCCATTTGCAATAGTTAATATCATAATTTATACCATTTTTTGTTGGACTAGCAAATTTGTCAATAATTTTATTTAATTGATCTAAATTAGTTTTTAATTGAGAATATCCTTCCATATTTATTAATTTTGTTAATGTTTTTTGTACACGAATAATATATTTAGATTTAGTATTATGAACTAAAAAGAAACCAGCATTTTCTAAAATCGATGTTATATATTCTATATCTTCTAATTTTAAACCTTCTTCTTCTTTACCAGATAACATCTGCTGATTTACAACTGTATCTAAAAATGCACCACGTGTATAATAAGTTTCAGTTCCATAAAAATTTGTTAATGCAATTAATTCATGTTCAGAAATAATTTGTATATCATCCTTATTTATACAATAATCAGATAAATGGTTTTCATATAATATGTTTATTTTATCTGATAATAACATTAAATTACTATAATTAATTTTATCCTTTTCTTGATTTTCTAAAAATCGTAAAATTTCTATAGATTTATTAAATAATGGATATTTTAATTTAGTAATAAAATAAGAAGTTAACTGTTCATATATTTTTTCATTAAAACCTTCTGATAAATCTTTTAAAAATTTAATAATTCCCCATACTAATTGACTATTTAAATTAATTAATTTAAAATTTTCATCAATATATGATCTTAAATAATAAAAATTATAATTATTTTTATTATACTGAATTATACTATTATCATTAAATAATTTAGTTTTTACATTTTCTTCATTATTAAAATATATATATGCTTTACCATAAATATTAGTATCAAATACAATAGAACTATCTTCACTAAAGACTCTTTTAAAAAAGTTTTGAAATTGATCTATTACTATTACTTTATCTGCATCATTTCCATATAATGTAATATCATAATCTGATGTTATATTAGTAGATCCAACACTATAAATTAATAATGATGAATTAGATTTAAAATATTTTAATAATATTCTTTTTAAAATAGAATCTACTATTAATTTTCTTAATAACCAAAATATTTCTTGATCCTTATTATTAGATAATGATTTAATATTTTGCCATGTAAATTTTAATTTTAAATTATTAGGTGTTTGAATATAAAAACGTATACCAGACCTAATTAATAATTTTTGAGATATTAAAAAACTTATTGCATTTGATATAATTTTATCATATACTAAAATATTATTTATTGTATTATTTTTTAAATTTTTAGTAATTTGTGTACAGTTCTTATTTAATTCACAATTTTGATTCATACCAATACATTGATTACAACACTGACAAAAATTATTATAAATATAATTTTTTAAATCTTCATAATTTTTAAATATATTTTTATCAGCTTCTATATATAAAAATTTACTACCTTCAGATTTAGATTCTTCTTTATCTTTTATATAAAATAAATACATATTTATTATTGTTGCTCCAAAAGATAATACAAATATTATTATTTTATATAATTCTAAATTTCTATCAATAAATATTATTGCTGTTGCAATAATTAATAAAATAATAATATTAATAAATAAGATATTTTTAATTAGCATGTTTAATATAATAATTAATATTTACAATCTATAATATATAATATATAATTAAAAAAATTTTAAAATATGAGTTTTGTAATAAATAATAATCATCATTATTAGTCTTATAGAATATATTGGAGATTCTAATTTTAAATTTTATGCTAGAAATGATACATATCATAATTTAATAATTGGATCTATTGCTTATATAATTATAGTAGTATTATTAATATTTATTTTAAAATATACTAATGTTTTATATATAAATGGTATGTGGGATGTAGTATCTGCAATTATTGAAAGTATATTAGCTATCTTATTATTAAAAGAAAAATTATATAACCCAATTCAATATTTTGGTTTATTTTTGATTATTAGTGGTATTTTTGTACTAAATATAGGTCCAATTCCATATTAAATATGAATACTAGATTAATTAGTAAAAAATATAATTTACAAAATAAAAAATATTCTGTATATTTTTTAGAAAAAAATATTATTAATAATAATTTATTAATAAATAATGAACATAATGATATTTGGTATTATTTATTTAAATATCAATATTTATCTGAAAATTTTATTGAAAAATATAAACTTAAATATAAAAATATGCCAATTATTTATTATGAAATGTATATGTATCAATACTTATATAGACATAATATAACATATAATTATTTACTTAAACAAAATCATTTAGTTAATGAAAATATAAATAAATATACAAAAAGAATATATTTATTAATTACTAAATTAAAATTACCAGAAGATACTATTAAAATTATTTATAATTATATTTTTTAATAGAAATATTAAAAAATAAATAAAATTGAATTTTTTAAATAAATTATTAAGTTAAATATTATTAATTAGAAACTTATTATTAAGTTAAATATTATTAATTAGAAACTTATTAATCAAATGAATCATCCAATTAGCCAAATTAATAAATATAAATTATCAAAAACTTTAGAAAATTTATTTTATATTAAATATTTTTATAATATTAATAAATTAGGAGAAATACATAAAAATATTAATGATTTTTATAAATCAAATATGCATAATGATTTAGATATTTATGGTAAAAAATTATCAACAGAATATTATCCTCAAATATGGATTGATGCATATTTAGATAGAGAAGATGGATATTATAATACTCAAATTGCAACTATATTTGAATTAAGACAAAAAACAAAATTTCAAAAATTAAATTATTATAAAAATACTTATTGTGAAGATTGGTTTAATGAATGGGAAAATAGATTTAATTTTTATAAAGAAAATGATATAGATTATTATAATATTAATACTAGATATTATAAAAAAATAATATTTAGAGATACTATAGATTTAAATAAAAAAGAGTATTTTATAATTTATAATTTTAAAGGTTGTAATTTAAAAGAGATAATTTATGTATCTAATATTATTAATCAAAAAATAAACATAATTAAAAAATGGATTAATTATATAATAGTAAAAAAAAGAAAAGAGAAATTATTATATCAATTTAAATGTTTACCAATATATATTAAAAATGAAATAGAAAATCTATATGAAACTAATAATTGGTAAAATAATATATAAAAAAATAATTGAATTTTTTTTTATATTATTGCTTCGGCAAACAAAACAAGACTCACTAACACACGCCTACACTAACTTGCAAACTTTGCAAACACACGCTAACAAACACTGAGAAGAAAATGGAAATTGCTATTCAAAATTCGCTTCGTAGTTTTGAAGAAGAACAACATTTGGAAGAAATTCTTCGCATTAGTCGTGAAGAATTTGAAAGATCAAAACGTGAAATTCAAGTTGCTGGAGATGGAAATTGTCTATTCAGATGTATTTCTATCATCATGTATGATGATCCAAAATATCATCATATAGTAAGAGAAAAAATGCTTGCTTTCCTTCAAATGGATAAACAGCGTTTTGCTTCTTCTCCAAATTTGGAAGGTTCGATTGATGGATGGATTGGTAAAATGTCAAACTGCGGAAATCAAGAGTTTGGAATTGCCGGGGAATATGGAGATTCACTATCTCTTGAAATTCTGTCTTGGATGCTTGAAAAGCCAATTGTTGTTTCTATCAGAAACATCTTGACTGATCAAGAAATTCATACAGAATCTTTTGGGAACTGGTTTTCTTCAGAATCAATTCAATTGATTCTACGTGGACAGCACTTTACTCTTTTGATGTGATTTTTCTTTTTTTATTTTTTTTATAAATATAAATATAGTATAAATAAAATTAATTATATTTAACTAATATTAAAAATGACTTCTGAAAAATTTTGTAAATTACGTGCAAATATTTCTGGATTTTTATGGTTTTCAACCTTAATATTAGGAATAATTGGTTTAATATTTTTATTAATTGCCATAGCTTCAGATATTTCTAAATTAAGCTCACTATAGCTATACAATATATATTATGGTATATTGCAGCAGGAACATGGATATTATCTGTTTTACTAACAATTAATTTACCAAAAAATAGTCGTGGACATGTATATTGTTCACAAAAATAATATTCAATAAAAATTTAATTAGTTATTTTTTTTAATTTAAATTTTAATATTTTTAATTAATAATAAATATTATATACTATAATTATAATAAAAATGTCTTGTCCATTAAAAAAATATTCAGATATATTTGGTAAACCAAATACTGGATTTCATTCTTTTAGAGTATTTGATATTGCGATGAATGATTTATTAGGAACTATATTAATATCTGGATTAATATCATATAGTTTTAATTTTAATTTTTTCTTAGTCTTATTTATAGCTTTATTATTAGGTATTATCTTTCATAGATTATTCTGTGTTGATACAACTATAAATAAAATAATATTTGGTAAAGTAAATAAATAAATCTTTTAATTTTATTTTTTTCTAATTTAAAATTGAATTAAATAAAAGAGAGATATATAATAAAATATTGATCATATAATATCATAATAATGGCTGAATTTACTAATACTAAATATGAAAATTTAAGCTATAGAGATCATGTTCGTCTACGTACAGGAATGTATGTAGGTTCAAAAGAAATTACTGAAAATAATATTTGGATTTTAAATAAAGAAACTAATCAATTAGAAAAACAAATTTTAAAATATCCAATTGCTATGTATAATATTATTGATGAAATTATTGTTAATTCCATTGATCATATTCAACGTACTAAAGATATTAAAGGTAAAAATAAATGTGATACTATTAAATTAAATTTTGATAAAGATACTGGAATAATTTCAGTATTTAATAATGGTGAAGGAATTATTGTAGAAAAATTTAAAGGTCAAGATTATTATATTCCTGAAATGATTTTTTCAAAAGAAATGTCTGGTTCTAATTTTAGTTCTGATAATTCTGAGAAAATTTCAGCAGGTATGAATGGATCAGGTTCAAAAATTACTAATATTTTATCAAAGGTATTTGAAATTGAAACAACAGATTTAAAAAATAAATTAAACTATTATCAAAAATTTGAAGATGGAAATTTATCAAAATCAGAACCTATTATTACTAAATTAACTAAATTAACTAAAAAAGATATAGATAAAAAAAATCCATATACAAAAGTAAAATTTTTAATTGATTTTAAATTATTTGATAAAAAAGGTTATACTGAAGAATTATCAAATACTTTAGATAAATTATTATATACTCGTATGAATTATGTATCTGTATATTGTGGAGATAAATATAAAATTTATTATAATGAAGAAGAAATTAATAATAAAAAATTATATGATTTATCAAGTTTATTAATTGAATCAGAAGATATTATTAAATGTCAATTATATAATAAAAATGATAAAAAATCAAACCCAATAGAAATTAATATTGGAATTTATGATTGTCAAGATGGTCAAGAACATATTTCATTTATTAATGGATTATATGTATCATCTGGTGGTAGTCATATTAGATATATTAATAAATTAATTTTAGAAAATTTAAAAAGTAAACTAGAAAAGAAACTTAAAGATAAAGTTAAAATTACAAATAAACTTATTTCTAATTATCTATTTATCTTCTTTTCTGGTAATATTACAAATCCTGATTATAAAAATCAATCTAAAACAGAATTATCTATTTCTGAATCTAGATTTAAAGATTATGAATTTGATAAAAAAGTTTATAAACAAATTTGGGATAAATTAGAAACAGAATTTGATAGAATTTATTTAGATAAAATTTCAAAAGATAATGTAACTAAAAAAGCTAATAAACTAAAAGGTATTCCTAAATACAGATCTGCTGATAAAGCAGGTACATCAGAATCTGATAAGTGTACTTTAGTAATCCCTGAAGGTGATTCAGCTGAAAGTTGTGTAAGAAATGGTTTAACTTCTAATAAAGAATTAGGCTATAAATATTTTGGAATTTTTAATATTCAAGGTGTTCCATTAAATGTTAGAAAAGAAATTGATATTAAAGAAATCAAAAAAAATGGAAAGATTGAATATATTATTGATAAAAAGAAAAAATTAATGGAAAATGAACGAATTAATTCATTAATTAAAGTAATGAATTTAAATTATTCATATAATTACGATTTAACTCCAGAAGGAGATAAGGAATATAAAACATTAAGATATGGAAAAGTTTTAATTGCAACAGATGCAGATGTTGATGGTTTAGGTATGATTTGTAGTCTTATTCTAAACTTTTTCAATGTATTCTTTCCTAAATTATTAGAAAGAAAAGTTATTAATATATTTGCAACTCCTTTAATTAGAGCT
>Ga0164292_10000031_pt1 | contig 89550 bp, 85 predicted proteins | sample GEODES117metaG_FD_111486 | JGI IMG/M metagenome (GOLD analysis project Ga0164292, IMG submission 111486) | Eutrophic lake water microbial communities from Lake Mendota, Wisconsin, USA - GEODES117 metaG | ecosystem: Environmental > Aquatic > Freshwater > Lake | place: USA: Lake Mendota... | reverse complement strand
TGCTGTGTGACGCTTACAGCAAACTGTGTCTAATTGCTTACAGCAAACTGTGTCTAATTGCTTACAGCAAACTGTGTCTAATTGCTTACAGCAAACTGTGTCTAATTGCTTACAGCAAACCAAGAATGTAAGCGCTGAGTACTACTGCACCAATTGTGCCAACAATGATACTGGTGGCATAAAAAACGAATTCACGGAACCATTCACGCCATCCGACAATCGGCTGAGTCGACACTTTTACTGACGACAACTGACCAAGAAACCACCACAGCATCAAACTCACCACAACTGCTGCGAGGATGCGCCCGGAACCTCCCGTTGCGGGGATACCAAGGATGGGCATGATGGGGAAGGCGACCATCGTGAGCACAAACCACATCACATTGCTCACTGTTCCGCTGAGCAATGTTTTGATGAGCCAGCCAACACAAAACAATCCGACAGCAACCCCGATACCCATTAGGCCTCCGCGTCGGCGCACATGACGTCGTGTGAGCACTACTCCGCCCGGAATCAGTACCCCTTTTGCGCGTTGGCTCATGTCTCGATGGTACGAGCCACAACAGCGTCAATCGTGGCATCTCACACAGATTGCATCTCGACATCGCTTTGTCGTGTGGACTCTTGGTCTGTGGATTTTCACGATCATCGGAAAGCGTGTTCCTCATGCGGCAACGTCACATCGGTGGTGGATGATTGCCGTTGCGGCGGCGGTGACGATTGTGTGGCATCGCTGCGTCTGGCGAGTTTTTGTTATCGGATGTGTGGTCGGTTGTATGAACGGTGCCAGTGCATGGTGGTTGTTTGACCAACCCACAGTTGGACCATGTGGTGGTCTCGCGACGCTTGTCGATGATCCTGATGTGCGTCCACACAATATTGCGGTGGTGATGAAGATTGACGGACGTCGCTATCGGGCCTACGCATACGGACGAGCTTCTCGCAAATTGTCATCTCGGTTGATGGGAGAGCAGGTGTACGTGACGGGTATGTGTAGTGCACTATCGGGACGTTTTGCGGACTGGGATCGTCAACGCCACATCGTGGGACGTCTGTCAATAGAGACCGTTCGAGAAGAGTATTCAGAGGGGAGTCCGTTGTATCGATCCGCGAATCGTCTACGACGTCATATCGCAGTTGGCATGCAATCAATGCACGCACCAGACCGCGCGTTGTTCACTGGACTCGTGATGGGTGATGACCGAGAACAACCACAATCAATGATCAATAGTTTCAGGGCAAGTGGGCTGTCGCACTTGTGCGCCGTGAGTGGTCAAAACGTAGCGCATGTGTTAGCGGCCGCCGGACCTTTTTTACGGTCACGAAAACTGGCGATGCGACTCGTATTGACATGTGCCTTACTCGCATGGTTTGTTGTGCTCACTCGTGCTGAACCATCGGTGGTGCGTGCTGCTGTTATGGCCGGCATCGTTGCCACAGCATTTACCATTGGTCGTGGAATACACACCAAACAAGTGCTGTGCATCACAGCAATCGGATTGCTGTGCATCGACCCGATGATGTCGGGCAGTGTCGGGTTCTTGTTGTCGACAGGAGCAACGGCCGGTCTGGCATGGTTGCTGCCATTCACATCACAGATAGTGGGGAAGGGTCATGTTCGCGATGTTGTAGCTGCAACATTGGCTGCAACCGTGGGTACCGCGCCTTTGTCATTGTTCTTTTTTCATCATCTACCAATTGTGTCGATCATTGCGAATCCATTTGCTGTTCCCATCGCTGGTGCTGTGATGTTGATCGGGTTGCCTATGTCGCTGGCATTACCGCTGTTGCCAAGCCCACTACAAATAGGCCTTGTGTATTTACTGGAAATTCCGGTCCGCCTCTTGTGGTGGATCGCAGTGGTGTGTGATGCGATTTCACCCCCGGCAGTGCTGAACGCTGCATGCTGGTGCGCAGTAATTGTGTGGTGTGTCTGGCGATATCGACGCCGTTCGCATCCACACGGCGTGTCTGTCTGATTCGCGAATAGCGCCATAGGCAACACCCATGTGAAAAAGTAGTGGCATGTCGGTCTATGTCATCTCTGGAGATGAATCGTTGATCAGCCTCGAGCTGTCGAACATCTTGCAACAGTTGATTGGAGATGAAGACCGCTCCATGATGCTCGAAGACATCAATGCATCTGATTCACAAACAACTGCTACTGGTATCGCAGATGCGCTTCACACGCCACCGATGTTTACCGAGCGACGAGTGGTTCTTGTTCGTAATGCGCACGACATGCCCGCAGATGTGGTTGCTCATTTTGCCCAATCGATCGAGACAATGAATGACACCACCGATCTGGTTGTCACCATCACTGGTCGCCAGCCCAAGGCATTGTCAGATGCGTTCAAGAAGGCCTCCGCACGTACTATCGGCGCCACGGTGCCAACAGGAGCAAAAGACCGATTGTCATGGATCGAGTCGCATCTCGTTGAAGCCGGCATCTCCTACACCCCCGATGCCGCGCGTCTCATTGCGCTGTGGTTTGGCAATGATCAAGGACGCTTGTCTGGATTAATTCAAACCCTGCGCGCAACCTATGACGAGGGCACCAAGTTGTCACGTGCCGACATCGAAGTGTTTCTCGGTGAAGCAGGCAGCATTGCACCATGGGATCTCACTGATGCAATCGATGCAGGTGATGTCAATAAATCACTTGTCATGTTGCATCGCATCATGGTCGATTCTCATCCGCTTCAAGTGTTAGCGCTACTCGCTAATCGCTACGCGAACATGATGAAACTCGATGGTCCCGCTGTACGAACAGTTGCAGATGTTGTGGCCATTCTTGGTGGGAAGGAATTCACAGCGCGCAAGGTATTAGAGCAGTACCAACGACTGGGAAGCAGTGGCGTCTCTCAGGCCATATCGCTGATTGCGCAAGCAGACGTAGACCTACGCGGTGGAAAAGAATGGGATGACGTTCTTGTGATGGAAGTCTTGGTTGCGCGACTTGCGCGTCTTGGTCGTTCGACGACTGCTGCGACTACTTCGCGGCGGCGTTGATTTTCTTCATGAGGCGACTCTTACGACGAGCGGCCGTGTTGGGATGAATGATTCCCTTGGTGGCGGCCTTGTCGATGCGCTTCACTGCAAGACGAAGATCGTCGTCTGAGCCAGTCGTCACGGCGTTCTTTACGCGGGTACGCAGTTCACTCTTAACGGCCTTATTGCGTTCTTCACGCTTGGCGTTTGTGATGATGCGCTTCTTTTGGCTCTTGATGTTTGCCACGTTGGTCAAGGCTAGCGGTGTAATGCGTGGTCCCCAACTACGAGGGCGCCCCTAACTGTGGGGCAGTAGAGTGAAACCGCCCATGGACCTTGCAAAAATCCGCAATTTTTCGATCATCGCCCACATCGACCATGGGAAATCGACACTGTCTGACCGCATCTTGGAGATGACCGGCGCCGTTGACGCGCGCGAGATGCGCGAACAATACCTCGACTCAATGGATCTTGAGCGTGAGCGAGGCATCACGATCAAAGCCCAGAACGTACGCGTCGACTGGAAAGGCTTCACATTTCATCTCATTGACACTCCTGGCCACGTTGACTTTGGATACGAAGTCAGCCGATCACTTGCAGCATGTGAGGGCGTGGTATTGGTGGTGGATGCAGCTCAAGGCATCGAGGCCCAGACACTTGCGAACTGTTATCTCGCGCTGGAACATGATCTAGAAATTGTCGCAGCACTCAACAAGATCGACCTACCAGCTGCTGATCCCGATCGTTATGCGATGGAGATTGAAACCGTGTTGGGTCTCCCTGCAGAAGAGATCTTGCGTATTTCTGCAAAGACAGGTGCCGGTATCGCCGAATTGTTGGATGCAATTGTTGATCGCATTCCACCACCAAAAGGTGATCCTGACGAACCGTTACAGGCTCTTATTTTTGATTCTCAATACGATCAATACCGCGGAGTGGTGTCGAGCGTTCGTGTGATGAATGGTCGTATGTCAGCGGGCAGTCGTCTTCAGTTCATGAACGCACGTACGGTGCACGAAGCAATCGAAATTGGCGTGCGCCGACCAGAGAACACTCCCATCGCCGAACTTGGTCCTGGCGAAGTGGGCTATCTCATCGCAGGTATTAAAGACGTGGCGCAAGCACGAAGTGGTGAAACAGTCACCACGGTTGTCCAACCAGCATCAAACGCGCTACCCGGATATCGCGACCCCAAGCCCATGGTGTTTTGTGGTTTATATCCCATCGACGGTGATGAGTTTGAAAACCTGCGTGAGAGTTTGGAGAAGTTAAAGCTCAACGACGCCTCGGTCACCTATGAGCCTGAGTCGTCTGGTGCACTGGGTTTTGGTTTCCGTTGCGGCTTCCTTGGTCTACTGCACATGGAAATTGTGAAGGAACGTCTCGAGCGCGAGTTCAATTTGGCGCTCATCGCCACTGCGCCGTCTGTCGCATATCGCGTCACAAGAACAGATGGGGAAGTGATGGTGATCGACAACCCCGCCGATTTGCCATCTACACAAAACATTGCCGGCATTGAAGAGCCGTATTTCAAGGTCAATATCATCACGCCGAAGGAATACACCGGCACATTGATGGAATTGTGTCAGTCACGACGTGGCGAGATGGTCAAACTTGAATACTTATCGCCCGAGCGTGTGGAACTGCATTACGCCATTCCACTTGGAGAAGTAGTGGTTGACTTTTTTGATCAGATGAAGAGTCGCACACAGGGGTACGCAAGTCTCGACTACGAACTTGAGGGTTACCGCGAATCAAATTTGGTACGCGTTGATTTGTTGTTGAATGGCATTCCAGCTGATGCATTCAGCACCATTGTGCATCGCGATAAATCTTTCGACTATGGCCGTCGTATGTGCGAGAAATTGCGTGAACTGATCCCACGACAAATGTTTGATGTGCCTATCCAGGCAGCTATCGGTGGCAAGGTCATCGCAAGAGAGACCGTGAAAGCCAAGCGCAAGGACGTGTTGGCGAAGTGTTATGGCGGTGACATCACACGTAAGCGCAAGCTTCTTGAGAAACAAAAAGAAGGAAAGAAGAAGATGAAAGCGATTGGTCGTGTCGAAGTGCCAGGTGACGTTTTCATCAGCGCTTTGAAACTGGACGACTGACATGACATCCGCCGTGAGTACCACAAAAACTGACGGCATGTTTCGGTCATTGCGTCATCGCAATGCACGTGTTTTTTTCATCGGTCTATTGGTGTCGAATGTAGGCACCTGGCTGCAGTTCACTGCTACCTCGTATCTCATCTACGACCTCACTGGCGCCGCCACCGATCTTGGCCTGAATGCCATGTTTCAGTTTTTACCAATGCTCGTGCTTGGTGTGTGGGCGGGAGGTTTTGCTGATCAACGCAACCGTCGCGTGGTGACAATGTGGACCCAATCTGTCATGGGATTACTTGCGATCTCTTTGGGCATAGCAGTGTTGGCGGACGCGGTGTCATTGTGGCTCGTGTATCTCACCTCGTTGGCGCTTGGTGTTGCTAGCGCAATTGACAACCCGTCACGTCGAGGATTGGTGATCGAACTTGTCGCTCCCGATGAGATCAGCAATGCAATGGCACTCAACACCACGGTGATGACGGGGTCTCGCATTATCGGACCAGCTGTTGCCGCAGCGCTGATCGGCCCACTTGGTGCTGGGTGGTTGTTTGTGGTGAATGGTCTGTCATTTTTGGCGATCATCTTTGCTGTGTACGCCATTGACACATCGGCATTGTTTCCGGTGCGCTCTGCCCCTATGGGCGGCACGCCTGTGCGCGATGCAATGCGATTTGTGTATCGCGACAATGTTCTCCGTTACACATTTCTCGTATTTTTCATCGTCAGCACGTTTGCTTTCAACTATGGCGTCGTGCTTCCCAAAATGGCTGATGAACAATGGGGACATGCCAACGCCTTTGGTTTGTTACTTACTGTGATCAGTATCGGAAGTGTCGCCGGGTCACTCGCTACTGCACGCCTACGTGAAGTGACCACCGGTTGGTTCACCGGTGTCATTGTGGCAACAGGAACATCCGCAATTGCATTGGCATGGTCACCAAACATTTGGATCGCATATCTTGTGTGCCTACCACTTGGCGCCGCTAGTACTGCGATGGTGGCCGCGATGAACAGCATTAGCCAGCAACGCACGCCTGATGAGATGCGCAGTCGCATGTTGGCCCTTGTCGCCGTCGCGTTCCTTGGTTCCACACCCATCGGTGGCCCGATCACGGGGTGGGTGGGCGACAATGTGAGTTTGGGGTGGTCGCTTGCATATGGTGGTGTCATCACGTTGTTGTGTGTTCCGATGATGAGGTGGGCGAAATGACAAATGCAATTTGGTGGATTCGTCGTGATATGCGCCTTGCCGATAACAAGGCTCTGGTGGCTGCCGCAGCACATGGAGACGTCGTTGCGCTGTTTGTTGTGGATCCAACATTGATTGCCGCGTCTGGGGCGGCACGTGTGAAGTTCATGTTTGAAAATTTGGCCGCGTTGAATAACGACATGAAAGGTGCCTTGGTGGTGCGTCACGGTGATCCCGTCGTTGAAGTGCTGCATGTGGCGCAAGAAGTTGCAGCACAACACGTGCACATCACCGCCGATTTTGCGCCGTATGGTCGACGACGTGATGCTGCGGTACGAGAAGCACTCAACGCACATAACATTTCATTGCACGAAGATGATTCCCCGTATGCGGTGAACCCTGGCGTCGTGCGTAAAGACGACGGCAATCCGTTGCAAGTGTTTACACCGTTTTATAAACGATGGGTCAACGTTGAGTGGAGCAGTGCTACAAAAGCGAAACCAGTTTTTGCGGATGTCGCACATCTCAATGTGGGACTACCTGCATCGCCCGACACAGAATGTGTCGTGCCAGAACCAGGCGAAAATGGTGCATGGGCACGTTGGGAGTCATGGAGCACAGTCGGATTGCAGGCATATAAAGAAGAACGCAATCGACCCGACATCGATGGCACCTCGATGCTGTCTCCGTATTTGCGCTTTGGCGTGTTGCACCCCCGGCAGTTGCTGTCGCAGTTAGGGAGTGGAGCAGGATCTGATCATTTCCGTTCCGAAATTTGCTGGCGTGAGTTTTATGCAGACGTGTTGTTCCACAAACCGCACACTGCATGGCAAAACCTTCAACAGAAGATGAACGCATTACCTGTTGATACAGACGAAAAAACCCAAGAGAAATTCGTGGCGTTTACATCTGGGCAGACGGGATATCCGATTGTCGATGCTGGAATTCGTCAAATGCTTGCTACGGGCTGGATGCACAATCGTGTGCGCATGATCGTCGCCAGTTTTTTGATCAAGGACTTGCACTTGCCATGGCAGTGGGGCGCTCGATTTTTCATGGATCACCTCATCGATGGCGACATCGCGTCGAACAATCACGGATGGCAATGGACTGCCGGCACAGGTACTGACGCAGCACCGTATTACCGAGTGTTTAATCCATTCGGGCAGGGGGAAAAGTTTGATCCCGACGGCACGTACGTGCGTCAGTGGGTCCCCGAACTTGCCGACGTCGATACAAAAAGCGTGCAGACGCCGTGGACGCTCGGATTGCTCGCACCAGAGGCATACCCCGCGCCGATAGTCGACCATGCCGTCGAGCGTGAAGAGGCCCTTGCGAGGTACAAGAAGGTCACCGGCAAGTAGCCTGTATTCCACGATGTTGGATGACCGCAAGACCGCCATCCTGCGTGCAGTCGTGCAGGAGTATGTCGCAACCGGACAGCCGGTTGGCTCGCAGCACATTTCCACCTTGTCCTCGTTCAAAGTCTCGCCCGCCACCGTGAGAAACGAGATGGCGGTTCTCGAGCAAGAGGGATACCTCGCCCAGCCTCATACCTCCGCTGGTCGTATTCCCACCGATAAGGGCTACCGATTCTTCGTCGACACCATTGCCCCCGACGGTGAGTTGACTGATGTTGACGTGCGTCAAGTGGGTGATTTTTTCAAGATGGCAGGGGGACGCCTCGAGGATCTCTTACGCCATACATCGACTCTTCTCGCCAACATCACACACAATGCAGCCGTTGTTGTGGGGCCAAATGTAGAGGCCGCAACAGTGCGTGCCGTTCACATCAACCGCATCACTGCTCGAAGCGCCACGGTGGTGGTCGTGTTGTCGAATCATTCTGTTGAAAGCGAAACCGTTCAACTGGCTGAAGACATCACAGACGATCACATCGCAGAGGCCGTCACTCATCTTTCGAAATACATGGTCGGTTCCTCGCTTTCCGACATGTCGCCATTTCCTTCTACAAACAACGCACACATCGACAGCGTGTGTTACGCCGCGGTAAATGCACTTGGTGTGCACCGCAATGACAAACCGGTATTCGTTGGCGGAGCGGCTGCACTTGCGCAAGCGTTTGAAACAGTCGATGTTGTGCGCGATGTGTTGCAAGTGATTGAGCAGCAATACATCGTGGTGTCAATGGTGCAAGATCTTCTTGATCGTGGCTTATCGGTGGCAATTGGAGCCGAACATGGAGTGGAGCCGTTGGCTACATGTTCTGTTGTTGTCGCGCCGGTGGTTGCAGACGGTGAAGTGCTTGGTTCTGTTGGCGTATTAGGGCCCACACGGATGAATTATCCGCAAGCTCTGGCCACCGTTGAAGTTGTCAGTGATCATTTAGGCAAGCGACTTTCGGAGAACTGACCGTGTCAGGCGATTACTACGAATTGTTGGGTGTTGATCGTTCTGCGGATGCAGACACCATTAAACGTGCATATCGAAAACTCGCTCGTCAATTGCATCCCGATGCAAACCCCGACGATGCAGAAGCAGAAGAGAAATTCAAACACGTCAGTCGCGCGTATGAAGTGTTGTCTGACCCTGATGCTCGCGCCAGGTATGACCGTTTTGGCGAACAAGGAGTATCGGGCGGTGCTGGTGCTGATCCGTTCGGCGGTGGGCTAGGCGATCTATTTGATGCATTCTTTGGCGGGTCTCCTTTCGGTGGTGGATCACGGGGACCAAGTGGACCACCACGCGGACAAGATCTTGAAGTCGTCGCCGATATTTCTTTTGAACAATCAATCTTTGGTGCACAGGTTCCAGTTGACGTGCGTACAGCTCTTGCGTGCAGCGACTGCAATGGCACAGGAGCCGGAGCAGGCACACAACCAGTGACATGTAGCGACTGTCAAGGAAGCGGGCAAGTGCGACGCGTCAAGCAGAGTCTGCTCGGACAAATGATGACAACCGGACCCTGTCAGCGTTGCGGTGGCATGGGCCAGATGGTGACCACACCATGTGCAACATGCAAGGGCGATGGTCGCACCATTTCACAACAGACGTACACCGTTGATATTCCTGCCGGTATTAGTACGGGTCAAACATTGCGTTTGTCAGGGCGAGGTGCGGTAGGTCCGCGCGGTGGCACTGCTGGTGATTTGTATGTGCACATGCGTGTGGCAGAACACGATGCTTTTTGGCGCGAAGACGACGACATTGTGACACGCCTTCGTATCAGCATCACCCAGGCAACTCTTGGGGCTCACATGGTGCTACCAACTCTTGATGGTGATGAAGATTTACTGATCCCAGCGGGCACACAACATGGCCGAGAGTTTGTGTTGCGTGGTCGCGGTGTTCCACATCTAAATGGCCGAGGTCGCGGCAATTTGCGAGTCCGCATCGCAATCGACATCCCCACATCACTCACAGACACCGAAGAGGAATTGCTGCGTCGTTTTGCATCGGAACGTGGTGATGATGTGGCGCCGCCCGACAAGGGATTTTTCTCAAAGATTAAGTCGGCATTTTCGTGAATCAATCGCTGCGCACATCTGCCGCGCACGTATTTGTGGACGACATCACACGACCAGAGCTATATAAAGAAGATGCTGCTCATTTATCGAAGTCTCTTCGATTGCGTGATGGAGAGACGGTCTCTGTGGCAGATGGTCGTGGCGCATGGCGACTATGTGCATGGCGCACCGGCGAAGTACTAGAGATCATCGGTGATGTCAGTCACGAGACACATGCAGGCGTGCCTCTTGCCGTTGTGATTTCTCCAGTAAAAGGCGACCGAACAGATGTTGCTGTCGAGAAGATGACTGAAATCGGTATCGATGAAATCTTTGTGTTGTCCCCGGTGCGACGCAGCGTGGTGCGCTGGGATGAACGCAAGTTTGTGACAAATATTGAACGCCTTGGCAAAATTGCGCGCGGGGCTGCCATGCAATCACGTCGCGTGTATCTTCCGCGTGTCATCGGTCCTGTCACGCTTACTGCGATGTCGACACGGACACATTCTGCAATCGCTGACCCTGGCGGGACATCTGATCTTTCCGATGTTCACACAATTGTGATTGGTCCTGAAGGGGGCTTCGACATCGATGAATACCCAGCAGACATGCCAGTTGTGTCGTTGGGAGAGGGTGTTTTGCGTGCGGAAACTGCAGCAATAGTGGCCGCAACCTTGATGGTCGCACACAGAGCACGTCGTAGCGACCACACTGGGTAGTGATATGGCACACCCAACCGATGACGAACTGTTACGCGACTCCCCGTTTTCCCAGATGGTGGGAGAGCGATTACGGCGAATCCGTCAACAAAAACAATGGTCACTGAACGATGTTGAGACCCAAAGCGAAGGTGAATTCAAAGCGTCGGTGCTCGGAGCATACGAACGTGGAGAGCGTGCTATTTCGGTGCCGCGACTCGAGCGACTTGCACGCTTCTACGGAGTTGGAGTTGATCAACTCTTGCCACGTGATCCGGGCCGAGTTGATGCAGGTAGTGCGTCGTCGCCCACAACGAAACTGCGCATTGATGTTGCGAAATTGTCAACAATGTCGGGCGCGCAGTTCGAGATGCTCGAACGCCTGCTGCGCATGATTCAGGTTCAGCGTCAAGATTTCAATGGGAAAGTGATCACGGTGCGCGCTCACGACACGCGAGCCATTGCTGTGATGCTGGACGTACCGGTAGATCAAGTGGGAGAGCGGCTCGGTGAATTGGGGCTGCTGTTTGTTCCGCCATCACAGACATGACACGCACGTCGCTGTTCGGTGTGTATGTACACATCCCTTTCTGCCATCACAAGTGTGACTACTGCGCCTTTGCGACATGGGTCGACAAAAACCAACTCATCGATGAGTACATGGCAGCGCTGCGGGCAGACATTCAACGCACAGAGAACATGCCCCAGGTCGACACCGTGTTTGTTGGCGGCGGAACGCCCAGTATGGTGCCCGCACAATCCCTTGTCGATGTCATCTCATTGTTGCCACTAGCTCAGACTGCCGAAATCACAGTGGAATGCAATCCCGATGATGTCACTGCAGAGTTAATGAACACATACGTGAAAGGCGGTGTGAACCGGATCAGTATGGGTGTGCAGTCGATGGTTCCCCATGTGTTGAAAACTCTTGGTCGTACACATCAGCCAGCCAATGTTGTACGTGCCGTTCAAGCAGCACAGGATGCGGGAATTGCGTCAATCAATCTCGACATTATTTATGGCGCGGTATCGGAAAGTCTTGATGATTGGCGACACACACTCGAAAAAGCCATCGCATTGTCACCTGATCACGTGTCGGCATACGGGTTAACAGTGGAGCCAGGGACGGCGCTTGCAACACGGCCCGATGATTATCCAGATGATGATGACCAAGCCGACAAGTACTTGCTTGCGAATGAATTGCTTGAGTCCGCAGGTCTTATGAATTATGAGATCAGCAACTGGGCGCGATCCGGACATGAGTGTCGACATAACCAGATGTATTGGGGTCAAGGAAATTATTTCGGGTTTGGTTGTGCAGCGCACTCACACAAAGATGGTCGCAGATGGTGGAACGTGCGAACACCAGAGCGTTACATCGACTGTGTTGCACGAGGCGTGTCAACAGAAACCGCTGGTGAAACATTGGATGATGATACTCGTGGTCGCGAAGCTCTCGAGTTGGCATTGCGCACTCGTGAGGGCGTCCCAGTAGAGGCACTACCCGTTGCGGAACTAGATGACTTAGTGGAACAGCGCGGCGACCATGCGGTGTTGACTATTCGTGGGCGACTGCTTGCGAACGAGATAAGTCTGCGTCTTCGTAACAAATAACAGTATTAGTCAGTGAATTTCAACATCAAACAAAGTTCAATGAGTTCATGTTATTGTAAAAAGGTTATGTAGTTTTTGCATAATGAAAGGAAAATTCAGTGAAACCTGAAACCATTTTTAAGTCAGCATTTATTGCTGCGGCATTTGTAAGCTTTGTTGCGAGCGTGTCTATCTACTTTGCGGCCGACGACGGCGACGTCTTTGGTCGTCTTAATGGGATCTACGTTGGTGTCTGGGTACCATCGATTCTTGCACTGGGAGCGTTTCTTATGAGTGCTCGGAATAACAAGAGTTCATAATGAATCAAGTAGCGTTGCTCGTTTTTGGTGCCGCTGTTGTGGCCATTGTGTTTGTTGGCCTTTTCGCTTACGGCATGATGAGCTTTAGCCGTTGGTCTGATGCAGATTCGCAGAGCTGAAAAGTTCGAATAGAAGAAAAGCCGCCACCGCGTAATCGTAAATAGATTCGCGGTGGCGGCTTTTGTCTTTTTGCGTTACGCGCGCTCGTATGTGTCAGCTGACCGCGCTTTGGCGATGCTGAGAATCATTAAGCCATAGAGTGCTTTGGCGGTGATGTCTGCAAATGTGTAGCCAATCTGGCGTGCAGCCTCTGCACCTTCATGACCATCGGGGAAGATCACAGGGAAGAGATATGCGACGGGGTAGACCATCCATGTTCCAAGGAGGACGATTGTGGCATTGCGAATGGAGTTTGCAATTGCACCTGTCTCGCGGGCACGGGCCGCTTTTAGCTCGCCGACCAATACCCACAAAATGTAAACGAATGGCAGCATCGCAAGAATCCAGAAGATCCATTTGGTTCCATCATCTGATGACGTTTCACCCGGATAACCAAGTGCAATCATCAAGACGGTGGCGGGAACCAGCGTGGTCATTAGTGTCTTGCGACGTTCTGCTGTCACTCCAAGAACGATGAGTAATTCGATAACGAGCAACGGAACGGTAATGAGCCAGTCCGCATAGCGGTACCCTTCATTGACCGTGCCTTCGGACCAACCACTCCACATTCGGAAATAGTGGTAACCGGCGATGCCGACAACGATTGCAGATACCGCAACACCTGACTGATACGGCTTTGCCACACTCTTGATTTGAGTCAAGAAATAGACAAATGCTCCGAGCATTACCGCCGTGCCAAATGACAGTGCGTTGTACACGAGTTGATTTAGGGTTGGATCTTGAAGTATTTGGTTCATAATGAACACCCCTTCTATTGAGATTGTGGAAATGTTAACCATGTTTTAAGTGCTGCTTGAACGTTGGTCGAGCCAGGGTTATTGCGCGAAATTGCCGACCTTTGATGGTACGGATACGAATGCTTGTAAACGACAACAGTCTGCGTCGTTGGATTCACTGATAGCCTGCAGACTGCCTTAACGGGCGCGTAGCTCAGTTGGTTAGAGCGCTACCATGACACGGTAGAGGTCCCGGGTTCGAGTCCCGTCGTGCCCACTAGACGCGAAGCGGCGCGGTGGGTGCGCAGTTGATGAAGTGCCCACTAGTTGATGAAGTGCCCACTAGACGCGAAGTTGGTGGGTCTTGCCTCTAGCCTTGCCAGCCGTGGAAGTCGTATTCGGATTGAGTGCGGCAAGTATTTTCGGGGTTGCGGATTATCTGGGCGGACGTGCATCGCGAAGTGTCCACGCAATCATCGTCACATTCTTGGGCCAGGCAGCAGCTCTCATCGTCTTATTGACAATTGCTTTTGGGAGTCGAGTTCCAGTTCCCGGAATTGAGGACTGGCTGTGGGGCGGTCTTGCCGGAGTGTGTGGGGCCACCGGGCTTCTCGCCTTCTATCGCGCGATGGGCAGCGGTTTCATGACGGTGGCGGCTCCGATTTCTGCAGTCACAACGGGTGGCATTCCCATTGTGATTGGTTTGCTTCAAGGGGAACGCCCCGGAGCATTGGCTTTGCTTGGGATGCCGATTGCGCTTATCGCCGTTGCTTTGGTGAGCGATGTGTTTGGTCCAGATCATCGTCGTGCGCCACGTTCTGTTGTGTATCTGTCGCTCATGGCGGGTGCAGTGTTCGGTTCGCTATTTGTGATCCTTGATCACACTTCCACCACGTCTGGTGTGTGGCCGATAGTGGCGATGCGTGTGGCGTCTGTGCCCTTCATGGCCATTGTGGTGTTGGTGTCGCGCAAAAAGGTAACCAGTGCGCGTTTCTATCTGCCAATCATCATTGTGTCGGGCGTGTTTGACAGCATCGCGAATGCCTTGTTCTTGCTTGCAACGCGTGAGGGGTACATGTCGGTAGTTGCCGTGATTGTTGCGCTGTATCCAGCAAGCACGTTGCTGTTAGCCACACGTATTGACAAAGAAAAGATTCATCGACCACAAGCAATTGGTCTCGGAATGGCAGCACTTGCGTTGATAATGATCACGTTGGCGTGATGCATTGAGTGTTTTGATGTCAGCCTTTGGGGAGTCCGAGCACGCGTTCACCAAGGATGTTGCGCATCACGTTTGATGTGCCCCCCATGACGGTGTACGCCGGTGCATACAAAAAGCTTTGTGTGTACTCAGTCCACAATGTGGCTTCCATGCCAAGGATTCGATACGCAAAGTCGGCGACTCGCTGTTCATGTTCGGTGCAAAAACATTTCGTTGCAGCCGAGAATCCTTTGGGTGCTTGGTGCAGTACTTCGCGCATCACGAGCATGCGTCCGAGGCGGTAGTAAATCTCAAGCTGAGCAATTTCCTGGCGCACAAGCGGATCGGAAGTGTCGGCTTTGCTGCGGGCGTATTGATAGAGCGCATAGTTGGATACGAGTCGATCGACTCCGCCGCGTTCGTGTTCAAGTTGCACCATGGTCTGTTTGAACGCGTTGCCCTGTACTCCTACGAGATGTGATTTGGGGACGCGAGCATCAGTGAAGAAGACTTCGCAGAAGTGCTCATTGGTAGTCATGTCGGTAATACGGCGCACTTCAATACCAGGAGTGTTCATTGGAACGATGATCTCACTGATACCAGCATGCGGTGGTCCCTCGTTGCTGGTGCGACAAATGAGATAGCAATAGTCGGAGTCGGCACCAAAACTCGTCCAAATCTTTTGGCCGTTAATGACCCACTCGTCGCCATCGTCGGCGGCAAAAGTTTTGAGTGACGCTAAGTCGCTACCGGCATTCGGTTCACTCATGCCGATACACCACGTTGTTTCGCCTGCCAAGATCGCTGGCAAGTACTTGTCTTGTTGTTCCTTCGTGCCGTATTGGATAAGAGCTGGTCCCATCTGGCGATCACCAAACCAACTCGCAGCGATGGGGGCACCTGCAGCGATCATCTCTTCAGCGACGATGAGACGCTCGATGGGTGGGCGACCGCCGCCACCAAATTCAGTTGGCCACACCATGCCAATAAACCCCTCTGCGGCAAGTTGCTTTGAGAAGTCTTTGCTGTAGCCGTTCATCCATGAGTCGTTGTGACGACCGTATTTTGCGACGCCATCTAATGCGACGGCGCGAGCCCGCTCGCGGAGGGCAACTAGTTCGGGGGTCCACTCGAAGTTCATCACTGCACATGGTAGGGGCGGATACTAGGGCCTGCGCTATTGTGTACAAGTACGATACAAGTGACATTTATGATGTCATTTCAAGAATCGAACACAACACAGTCCGATCACAGTTGAATCGAAAGAGACCCTCACATGGCAAAGATCAAGGTTGACAATCCCGTCGTCGAGCTCGATGGCGATGAAATGACGCGCATTATTTGGCAGTTCATCAAAGACCGCCTCATCCTTCCGTATCTCGATGTCAATCTTGAGTACTACGACTTGGGCATCGAATATCGTGACGCCACAAACGACCAGGTCACAATCGATGCTGCAAATGCCATCTTGAAACACGGCGTTGGTGTGAAGTGCGCAACCATCACCCCAGACGAGGCACGGGTCGAAGAGTTTGGCCTCAAGAAGATGTGGAAATCTCCAAACGGAACCATCCGCAACATCTTGGGTGGTGTGGTGTTCCGTGAACCAATCATCTGCTCAAACATTCCGCGCCTTGTTCCCGGTTGGACCAAGCCCATTGTTATCGGTCGTCACGCACATGGCGATCAGTACAAAGCAACAGACTTTCTTGTCCCCGGTCCTGGAACTGTCACAATCTCATGGACTCCTGACAATGGCGGCGAGCCCATCGAATTAGAAGTTGCCAAGTTCACCGATTCAGGTGTGGCAATGGGTATGTACAACTTTGACGAGTCAATCCGTGACTTTGCACGCGCGTCACTTCGTTATGGTTTGCAGCGCGGTTGGCCGGTGTACATGAGTACGAAGAACACCATCTTGAAGGCCTATGACGGTCGCTTTAAGGACCTCTTCGAGGAGATCTTCGAAGCTGAATTCAAAGCAGATTTCGAAAAAGCCGGCATCACGTACGAACACCGTCTCATCGACGACATGGTCGCAAGCGCTATGAAATGGGAAGGTGGCTATGTCTGGGCATGTAAGAACTACGACGGTGACGTGCAATCAGACACGGTTGCACAAGGTTTTGGTTCACTTGGTCTGATGACATCGGTTCTTCTCACACCAGATGGAAAGACTGTCGAAGCAGAAGCAGCACACGGCACGGTGACACGTCACTACCGCGAGCATCAAAAGGGTAATAAGACATCAACGAACCCCATCGCATCTGTGTATGCGTGGACACGCGGCCTTATCCATCGTGGCAATCTCGACAACAATCCACAGTTGGTCGACTTTGCAAACAAGCTTGAACAAGTCTGTGTTGAGTCTGTTGAACAAGGTGAGATGACTAAAGACCTCGCGTTGCTCGTGTCGAAAGATCAAGCGTGGTTAACCACTGAGGATTACCTCTCCGCACTTGATCGTCGCCTCCAAGAAAAGATGAAGTAATCACATGAAGGCAGTGGTACTTCGTTCCCACGGAGGCACTGAGGTCCTTCAGTTTGAAGACATTCCGTCGCCCGTGCCCGGTGACTACGACATTGTGGTCACTGTGCACGCAACGGCACTCAATAGAGCAGACCTGTTGCAACGCATGGGTCTGTATCCCAATCCATTTCCCGAGGACTTTGACGTCCCTGGTCTTGAATACGCCGGCGTTGTGAAAAAAGTCGGACAGCGTGTCACGCTGTGGTCGCCCGGCGACAAAGTGATGGGCATTGTTGCCGGCGGCGCATACGCACAAGAGATTCGTGTGCATGAGCGACAAGCAATGGCAGTACCTGGAACTCTCTCGCCGTCAGATGCGGCCGCTATTCCCGAAGTGTTTCTCACTGCATGGGATGCTCTTGTTGTCCAAGGTGGACTCACGTCTGGTCGGTGGGCACTTGTGCATGCCGGTGCCTCGGGTGTGGGAAGTGCCGCGATACAGATCTGTCGCGTCATTGGTGCACAGATTGCGGTCACATGTTCAACCGGAAAAGTTGCAGCGTGTCGCGAAATGGGCGCTGATGCAGTCATTGATTACAGCACGCAAGATTTTGTTGACGAAGTAAAGAAAGTCACCGCGGGTCGGGGAGTAGATGTTGTTCTTGACGTCATTGGAGGCGACTACGTCGATCGAAACGTGGCAGCTCTTGCGTTACAAGGTCGCATCATCCAGGTAGGCACTATGGCAGGCAAAGCAGTTCCATTCAACGTCGGCATCTTGTTGCCAAAGCGTGCATCCATCACAGGAACGGTGTTGCGCCCACGTCCGCTTGAAGAAAAAGTCGCGCTGACGCAGCGCTTCATACGCGAAGTTTTACCGTTGTTTGACTCTGGTCAACTAGCGCCGCTTATCGATTCGCGTTTTCACTTCGACGATATCGCTGCAGCGCACGATCGTATGGCCGCCAACTTGAACATTGGCAAGATTGTGATCGATCTCGTATAAAGCCATGTCGCACTACCCAGAGTGCGACTACCATGGGATGAAGAAACGACTGTTGCTATTTACGGTTTGCGACCGGAATGTAATCGCGCTCGGGAGCACCGGTGTACCACTGACGTGGACGGCTGATCTTTTGATCCTTGTCTGCGAGCAACTCTTGCATGTGGGCAAGCCAACCAACCGTACGAGGTATTGCAAATAGCACCGTGAACATGTCGACAGGGAAACCAAGCGCTTGATAGATAAGCCCCGAGTAGAAGTCGACATTTGGATAGAGCTTGCGCGACACAAAGTAGTCATCGCTCAATGCAACTTCCTCTAATTTGAGTGCGATGTCGAGCAATGGATTCTTCCCTGTCACCTCAAAGACGTCGTATGCAGTCTTTTTGATGATCGTCGCACGCGGGTCATAGTTCTTGTACACACGGTGACCAAAGCCCATGAGGCGACCGTGGCCATCTTTTACCGACTGGATAAACGCTGGCACGTTCTCAATTGACTTGATTTCTTCAAGCATGCGTACCACTGCTTCGTTAGCGCCGCCGTGCAATGGTCCATACAGTGCAGATGCTGCGGCAGCAGTTGACGTGTATGGATCGGAATTTGCCGAACTCACAACGCGCATGGCTGTTGTTCCGCAGTTTTGCTCGTGATCAGCATGCAACACAAAGAGCACGTCCATTGCGCGAGCAAGTATTGGATCAACCGAGTAGTCATCTCCGACACGGAACATCATGTTCAAGAAGTTTTCGGCGTACTGCAATCCGTTGTCGGGATACACAAATGGAAGTCCGGAACTAAAGCGATAACACATCGCGGCGATCGTGGGAACCTTGGCGATAAGCCGTGTGATCTGGCGATCAAGCGACTCTTTGTCAAAAATGTCTTTTCCGTCTGTGTAGAACGTGCCAAGTGCGGCTGTAGCTGACACGAACATGCCCATTGGGTGGGCGTCGTAATGGAAACCATCAACAAAGCGCTTACGCATGTTCTCGTGAATCATGGTGCGGTGCGTGATGTCGTACGACCACTGTTCCAGTTGCGTTGCGGTAGGCAACTCGCCGTTCAGCAGGAGGTAGGCCACTTCCAAGTAGCTGGACTTTTCTGCTAACTGCTCGATCGGGTATCCGCGGTACCGCAAGATTCCTGCATCACCATCGAGATATGTGATGGACGACTTACATGCTGCAGTCGAGAAAAATGCTGGGTCATACACCCGCAAGTCGGGATCTAATTCCCGCAATGCAGTGGACGGTATAACTCCATCAGTGATCGGTACTGTGACCTTTTTGCCGGTTCTGTCGTCGATGATTGTGATGGTGTCAGCCACCGGGATCCCCTTTACTGACGAAAAAGTTGCTTGAAGGGCTTCCTCCCCCCCGCAGAGAAAGATTAGATGAAGCGCCCTCTCACCGCACACTCCAGAGGCCTGCTCGTGAAAAAGGTATTCACAAAGGAGTGTTGTCGTGTTTGCGAGTAGCCAATTTCTCGCGTTTATCTCTCAGCATGTGAAGTGCTGCGCAAATCTCTGCGCGGGTATCGGCCGGATCAATCACTGCATCGACATATCCCCGTTCCGCGGCGATGTAGGGGTTGAGCAGTCGTTCTGTGTAGTTGGCCTCAAACTCAGCTCGTTCTTCGGCAGTGGAGCGACGTTGCAAGATGGCTGCGGCTTGACCAGCCCCCATCACGGCTAATTCTGCCCACGGCCACGCAAGACAGAGGTCATTGCCCATCTTCTTTGAGTCCATCACGATGTAGGCACCCCCGTACGACTTGCGCAAGATGACACAGATGCGAGGCACGGTGGCTCGCGCGTAGGCGAACACAAGTTGAGCGCCGTGGCGAATCATTCCACGCCACTCCAGATCTTTTCCGGGATAGAAACCTGGTGTGTCGACGAGAGTCAAGATGGGCACGTTGAATGCATCACACATCGCGACAAAACGTGCTGCTTTTTGAGACGCGGGAATGTCGAGTGTTCCTGCAAGAGACATCGGTTGGTTAGCGACAATCCCGACTGGGTAGCCGGCCATAAATGAAAATCCGGTCACAACATTTGTTGCCCAACGCGCACGCACTTCAAAAAAGTAACCATCATCTGCTATTGCTTCAATCACTTTGCGCACGTCGTAGCTTCCAGTGGACGTGGTGGGCATGAGATCGCCCGCTTCAGGTGTTGGACGCTCGTCGGGATCGTCTGTATCAGACTGCGGCGGCAATGCATTGACGTTGTCGGGTAGAAATTGCAATAGTGAGTCAACCCATGTTCGTGCTTCGCGAAGAGATGACACCACTGTTGATGCAGCACCACTAGTGCGCGCATGCGTTCCGGCACCACCCAGTTCATCGACGCTTACGGGCACGCCGGTGAACTCAACCACCATCTGTGGACCAGACACGAACGCATACGCATCTTCGGTCATCACTACATGGTCTGTGAGGCCAATCAAAAGAGCAGGACCAGATACTGCGGGTCCGGTAACAATAGAAATTGTCGGGACGACACCTGAACAATCAGCGAGGGCTTTTGCTGCACTGCCCCAACCGTGGAGTGCTGCGATTCCTTCAACAATGTCTGCGCCTGAGGATTCGATTTCAAGAACAAGGGGTAGTCCCTTTGTGCGGGCGGTCTCTGCGGCAGTGACAATCACATGCGATGCATCTGCTGATAACGCACCTTTGCGTACAGTGCCATCGATTGCGAGCCATACAACTTCGCGACCCGATTCAAGTGATGTAACGCCAGCAGTTGCCGCGCCGGGCACCATGTGTTGCAGATCAACGAGACGTGACCGAGCAGCGTCAGTTGTTGGCGCGGGGGCATCCATTGACACGAGGTTAGACAGCCGATCAGACAGCGCCGACAGCGGGGCGGCCTTTTGCGCTTGTTCCCTTGCTGGCAGTTGCCTTCGTAAATGGTCGCGGAGCTAGTGCATGAATATCTTTTGTCACTCCCGGTTGACGGTCGCCGTACCGGTCAATGATGTCGACCAAGGTGTCGCGAACCGCGAGCGTTGCACGATTGGGGCGCGGACGATGACGCTGTGCCCAACCAACAACGCGTCGTGGAAGACCGGGGACACTGATACGGACGAAATCTCCACGTAGCCAACCTGGGATTGCAGAAGCTGGAACGATCGCCGCGCCGTACCCTTCGAAGGCAAGTGAGGTCATAAGACGCACGCCGTCAATCTCTGCGAGTGCATTCATTGCCACGCCTTCGTTTGCAGCAGCGCGGTCGATAATGCGGCGAAGTGGAGTACCACGTGGGGCAAGAAGCAACTGGTAATCAGATAGTTCGGCCAATGAGATGCTCTCGTATTGCGCCAACTCATGTTTGGTGTGGGCAATGACGACAAGTTCTTCCGCAAACAGTTCAGTGACGTCAAATTCAGTGGTGGAAAGTGGCAGGTGCACGATTGCCGCGTCAATTTCACCGGTGTTAATACGCAATACCAAGTTGTTCGTGGCTCCTTCGAACACTGTGGTGTGCACGTTTGGATGGCGTTCACCAACCTCTGGCAATAACAATGGCATTAGCCAGCGGCCGGTTGTGCCAATGGCTCCAATTCGCGCGTCACCAGATGGCGAGTCGCCAAGTGAGTGAATGTCGGCATCGATGTCTTCAATCTCGTGAATGACTCGTCTGGCGCGTTGGGCGACCATCTCGCCTTCATCGGTGAGAGATCCGTCATGGCGATCCACCAACGTCACGCCGAGCTCATTCTCTAGCCGTTGGATGTGAGCCGACACGTTTGACTGGACGGTCAGTAACGCTTTGGCCGCGGCAGAGAAGGAACCGTGGTCAGCAATTGCGAGGAGAGCTTGCAGCTGTTTGATGTCCATCGAGCCTTAAGGGGAAGAGGGGTGATAGCCCTTTGAGCTATCACAAATAAAGATAGCACCTATCACGTCATTCGCCTTGAGTGTTAGATCAATGGATGTCATAATGATGAACAACATAACGCGTCGAACGTGCCTCCATGTTCGACCGAAAAGAACCCCAAAAATGATGGTCCCCCGCCATCGGGTTTCGGTAGAGAAGCCCCGCATCCCTTGCGGGGCTTCTCCCGTTCTTGGATTTAGCGACGGACGCCCTTTTTCGCGGTCTTTCGTGTCGCCTTCTTCACAACGCGCTTTGTTGTTGAGCACTTAGCAGTTGCGCGCTTTGTTGTTGAGCGCTTAGCAGTTGCGCGCTTTGTTGTTGAGCGCTTAGCAGTTGCGCGCTTTGTAGTTGAGCGCTTTGTTGCCTTTTTTGCTGTGGACTTCTTTTTGACCGCAGACTTCTTCTTTACTGCGGCTTTCTTTGCCGTTTTCTTTGTCACTTTTTTGGCGGAAGTCTTTTTCTTTGTCGTTTTTTTGGCGGAAGTTTTCTTCGCTAGCGCCTTTTTAGAGGCCTTTTTGACCACTGACTTCTTTTTTGCTGCTGACTTCTTCTTGACCGCAGATTTTTTCTTTACTGCGGCTTTCTTTGTTGACTTTTTCGCTGCAGCTTTTGGCTTTGCCTTACCAGCAGACACTTTTGCACGCACGATGTTTAACGCCGATCCGGCTTTGAACCATTCAACTTGTTCATCGCTGAACGTGTGCTTGGCCTCAAACTCGATGACGCTTCCATCAGACTTGGTGATGCGACACTTCACTGGTTTGTCAGGAACTGGCGGCAGGTTCAAAACACTGATGCGATCGCTTTCTTCGATCAGGTCGTAGGTATTTGGATCAGCAAACGTGAGAGGAACTAGTCCTTGCTTTTTTAGGTTGGTTTCATGAATACGAGCAAACGAGCGAGCGAAAATCACGACACCACCACGGAAACGTGGTTCCATTGCTGCATGTTCACGCGATGATCCTTCGCCGTAGTTTTGATCACCAATTGCGCACCATTGAATTCCCGCTTGACCGTAACGCTTTGCAATCTCTGGATAGCTACGTGTTTGACCATCGGTAATGTCGCGACCTTCTCCAACGCCACCCGTAAATGCGTTGACAGCACCGAGGAACAAGTTGCCTGAGATGTTTTCCAGATGTCCGCGGTAGGTGAGCCACTTACCAGCTGCCGAAATGTGGTCGGTGGTGCACTTGCCTTGTGCTTTCATGAGAACTGGCAATTCGATGTAGTCGTTACCATTCCATGCTCGGAACGGTTCGAGAAGTTGCAAGCGATCACTAGATGGGCTGACGTCAACAACAATCTTGCTGCCATCTTTTGGTGGCGCTGTGAAGGTGTCGACACCTGGGTCATAGCCCCTGTCCGGAAGGATGTCGCCGACAGGTGGGTCAAGTTTTACTTGACTGCCATCTGGCGCTGTGAGCGTGTCGGTCATTGGGTTGAAATCGAGACGACCTGCAAGCGCAAGAGCAACGACAGTGTCGGGGCTGGTCACAAATGACAATGTGTTGGCAGAACCATCATTTCGCTTGGGGAAGTTACGGTTGAACGAGTTCACGATGGTGTTTGTGGTCGCATTGGCATTTGCGGCGCGTTCCCATTGACCAATACATGGACCACAAGCGTTTGCAAGAACAGTCGCACCGATTGCCTCAAGATCTGCAAGCAATCCGTCGCGTTCGATTGTGGCGCGAATCTGCTCGCTACCAGGCGTGATTAGCAATTCGGTCTGCGCACGTAGGCCTTTTACTGCCGCTTGACGAGCAATTGACGCAGCACGGGTGATGTCTTCATATGACGAGTTCGTGCACGAACCAATAAGCGCAGACGACACTTCAAGTGGCCAGTCGTTTGCGCGAGCTTCATTGCCAACGCCGGTACCAATTTTATGAGCACGGTCCGGGCTGTGCGGTCCGTTAATGAGCGGGGTCAACTGATCAAGATCGATAGTGATGACTTGGTCGTAAGTTGCGCCGTCGTCTGGGCGAAGATCTTTTGCAACTTTGTTTGCTTCTTTTGCAATATCTGCACGACCTGTCGCACGCAAGTATTCGGCCATGTTTTCGTCGTAGCCAAACACCGAACACGTTGCGCCAATCTCTGCTCCCATGTTGCAGATAGTTGCTTTGCCGGTTGCAGAGATACTGTCGGCGCCAGGACCGAAGTATTCAACGATCGCTCCGGTGCCACCTTCTACGGTCAACTGTCGTGCCACTTCCAAGATGACGTCTTTGGGGCTTGACCAACCAGACAATGAACCAGTGAGTTTGACGCCGATGACTTTTGGCCAGCGCACGTTGAATGGGAAACCTGTCATTACGTCAACTGCATCAGCGCCACCAACACCAATTGCGACCATGCCAAGACCACCAGCATTTGGTGTGTGGCTGTCGGTGCCGATCATCATTCCGCCGGGAAATGCGTAGTTCTCGAGAACAACTTGGTGGATGATTCCGCTACCAGGGCCCCAGAAACCGATGCCGTACTTTGCGCTCACGCTACGCAAGAAGTCGTACACCTCGCGGTTGGTGTCATTGGCAATAACAAGGTCGATCTTTGCACCAGTTTTCGCCAGGATCAGGTGGTCACAGTGGACTGTGGAGGGAACTGCAGTAGTGGGCAAACCAGCAGTCATGAATTGCAGCAACGCCATCTGGGCAGTTGCGTCTTGCATTGCCACGCGGTCTGGGTTGAAGTCTGCATAGCTGCGACCACGCTCTATTTCTTGATTCTTTGGATCTACGAGATGGTTAATGAGGATCTTTTCTGCCAACGTCAGTGGACGTCCAAGTCGCTTGCGACCGAGTGCAACATTGGCGGGAAGAGAGGAGTACACCTTCTTCACGAGAGAGATCGGGGTACCGGCAGAAACGGTCATGTTCATTCCACTTTCAACGTTGGGAAAAGGACAAAAGGTTGTGTGGCAATTCTGTCTGACGAGAGACTTGCATTACGAGTCGAAGTATACAACCATGATACAAGTGCGTACGATTCGCTATCACCACATTGCTGACGAGCTGCGTACGCGCGTGCAATCAGGCACGTATGGCCGCGGTGGTGTGTTGCCAAGTGAGTCTGAGATGTCGCAAGAGTTTGGCGTAAGCCGTGTAACGATTCGCAAAGCGCTCGAAATTTTGCGCGACGACGGACTCATTAACGCACGGCAGGGATTTGGATGGTTCGTCGCTGGCGACACGATGAAGCAACCGCTCGGGCGTTTGGCAACCATCGAAGATCAATTACGTGCAGGCGGAATGAAATCAGAGCGTCGCATTCTTGAGTTTGCTTTCGAAAAGGCACCCAAAGACGTTGCACGATCACTTGGCACCCCAAATGTGTTGCGAGTGCGCCGAGTCAACCTTGCAGACGGTGAACCATTTGCAATTGTCACCGTCTGGTGTTCCGCAGAACTAGGTCAGCACCTATCACGTGCTGACGTGGAGCGGTCGCCGTTTTATGAATTGCTCGATGTTGATCTTGAAGGCGCTACCCAGACAATCGGGGCAGATGCTGCAACGGTCGAAGAAGCAAAATTGTTGAACATCCCAGATAACTCACCTGTGTTGCGATGCGAACGCATCACTACCGGTAGTGGCGGGAAGGTCGTTCTCGTGTCGCGGCACGTGTTTCCCGCTCATCGCACAGAATTTGTAGTGGATCTTCCATTCGCAGAGCCGTCAATTGCTCCATCGGGTTTGCGACTCGTCGAGTAGATCACCATGTGTCCCAGTGGGACACAGTTTCTTTCGGAAGACGTTTGGCCGGTTTGAAGTCGGTGCCGACGGTGTAGGCAATGGGGAACAATCCGGCCTGGCTCACTTTGTCGAACGGAATATTGAGAAGCTCTGCCGCTTCTTTTTCTCCGTTGTTTAACAAGTGAATGGTTGTCCACGCAGAGCCAAGTCCACGCTCGCGCAGTGCCAACATAAAGCTCCACACGGCGGGCAAAAGTGAACCCCATGCACTTGCGGTTGCAAATGACGGAAGGTTGTCGAGGCGGCCTTCAATAGCGGGAATCATAAGAATGGGTGAGCGGTGGAAATTTTCCGCCAAGAACCACGCAGAGTCGCGAATCTTGTCCCGTTGTTGCGTGCGCGGATCGTCTTCGCCAAATTCTTTGCCCGGGGTATTGATGTACATCTCGAAGTTGTGCTTGTAAATGTCGGCAAGTGCCTTCTTCTTTTGTGGGTCTTCCACGAAAATCCAGTGCCAACCTTGTGAGTTTGAACCAGTGGGTGCCTGCAGTGCGAGGTCAAGGCATTCATTGACAACGCTGCGATCAACGGGCTTGTCGAAGTCAAGGCGCTTTCGCACGCTTCGAGTGGTGGCAAGTACTTCGTCGGCTGACAGATTGAGTTTCATCCCTCCATCTTGTCACTATTGGCGTGGATTCCCATCCAGATGCCACACTGTGTGCATGAGCAATCGAGTACAAGTCACAGTCTCTCATGGAATCGCCGATGTGCGACTCTCGCGCGCCGATAAGCGCAACGCTCTCGATGGGGAGATGTTTGCTGCAATTGCCGCTGCCGGTGAAGGCTTAAAAGGGCGCGACGACGTACGCGTCGTGGTGTTATCGGGCGAGGGTGCGTCTTTTTGTGCCGGACTTGACTTTGGCAGCTTCCAGCAGATGGCCGGAAGTAGCGGAGATGGGAAGCGTCAGCCACAAGCAAGCGACATTGATGAGGGTGCAATCACCCACCTTGGACAGCAGGCATGCTGGGTGTGGCAGGAACTTCCCGTTCCCGTCATCGCGGCGGTGCATGGTCATGCACTTGGCGGCGGCATTCAAGTTGCTCTCGGTGCCGACATTCGTATCGCACATCCCGACACTCAATTCAGTGTTCGCGAAACGTATTGGGGATTGATCCCTGACATGACTGGTTCGTTGATGTTGTCGCAGTTGGTGCGCGCAGATGTTGCAAAAGAACTGATTTTTTCGGCACGCATCTTTGATGGACGAGAAGCAAAAGAACTTGGCGTTGTCACGACATTGTCAGAGACACCATACGAAGATGCGATGGCGTTGGCCCACGAGTTGACCTTGCGCAGCCCAAGTGCATTGCGAAACGCCAAGACATTGGTGAATGGCCTCATTCACGAGCGCGCAGCAAGTCAGTTCGCTTCCGAACGTCGCTTGATAGGCGAGCTCATTGGTGCACCAGACCAAGTTGAGGCCGTTATGGCCCACTTTGAAAAGCGCGCCCCGAATTTCGCCTGATTCTCTGCAGGGCACCCGCGAAGAAAATTGATTGCACCGAATGGCTCAAAGTCGGTAGCGTAAACGGTGCTTGGGCCAGCGTTGTCCCGGGAAACCACATCGGCAGACATCATATATTGATGGGTGTCGGAGCGGTTTCTCACCTCTTGGTGAAACCCGAAGGACAACACATGAACCCCGATCTTCCACAACCCGTTGGTCTGTATGACCCACGCTTTGAACATGACGCATGCGGTGTGTCGTTTGTGGCTCACATCAAAGGCACTGCCAGTCGCGACATTGTTGACCTTGGTCTGACCGCGTTGTGCAACATGGAACATCGTGGCGCTACTGGCGCCGAGCCAGACACTGGAGATGGCGCGGGCATTCTCATTCAGATGCCTGATGAATTTTTCCGTGGCGTCGTCTCGTTTGACCTTCCTTCGAGTGGTTCATATGCCGCTGGTATGGCTTTTTTACCCGCAGAAGAATTGCGTACCCAGCGCGCTATGGCAGTCGTTGAGGCAATTGTTAGTGAAGAACATCTACAAGTTGCCGGGTGGCACGATGTTGCGATTAATCCTGATTGTTTGGGTGCCTCTGCTCGCGCAGTGATGCCCGCGTTTCGTTACTTATTCATTGTCGACCCGGCTGGGGCACAAGGTATTGATCTTGATCGCAAGTTATTTATCGTTCGTAAGCGCATCGAACATGAACTCGTCGACGACATGCGCACTTATTTCCCGTCGTTGTCATCACGGACGTTCGTGTACAAGGGAATGCTGACAACTCCCGAGCTCGGTGATTTTTATCCCGAATTATCAGATTCACGAATGAAATCTGCGTTGGTACTCGTGCACAGTCGCTTTAGCACGAACACATTCCCATCGTGGCCACTTGCACATCCGTATCGGTACATTGCCCACAACGGCGAAATCAATACAGTGCAAGGAAACCGAAACTGGATGCGCGCACGTGAAGCCTTGCTAGAGAGTGATCTCATTCCCGGCCTTGATCGAGCTTTCCCTATTTGCAGTGACGGGATGAGCGACAGTGCAAGTTTTGATGAAGTTCTTGAACTGTTGCATCTCAGTGGCTATTCACTTCCACACGCACTGCTGATGATGATTCCTGAGGCGTGGGAAAACAACGAGCGTATGGAGCCGCGCAAGCGAGCTTTCTATGAGTTCCACTCCACGATGATGGAACCTTGGGATGGTCCAGCTGATGTGGCATTCACCGATGGAACCTTGATCGGCGCGGTGCTCGACCGAAATGGTTTGCGCCCTGGTCGTTATTGGGTGACGAGAGACGACCTGATTGTGCTTGCAAGTGAGGCGGGTGTTTTAGATATTGAGCCCTCTCGAATCGTGAAAAAGGGTCGCATGCAGCCTGGACGCATGTTGCTTGTTGACACAGCGCGCGGAGAGATCGTTGATGACGCAGATGTCAAGGCACAGCTTGCGTTGGCACATCCTTATCAGGAATGGCTAGATGCCGGCATGACGGCACTTGATGATCTTCCTGAAGTTGAGCATGTGGTTCACAGCCATGACAGCGTGCTGCGTCGCCAACAGATGTTCGGATACACCCACGAAGAGCTAAAACTCATTCTTGCCCCTATGGCACGTTTGGGTGCTGAGCCCCTTGGTTCGATGGGGACAGATACTCCCATTGCGGTGTTGTCAGAGCGCTCACGATTGTTGTTTGATTATTTCCAACAATTGTTTGCACAGGTGACCAACCCACCACTCGATGCGATTCGAGAAGAAGTGGTGACATCGGTAGCGCGAACCATTGGCCCAGAGGCGAATTTGCTGGCACCATCACCTGAAAGTTGCCGTCAGCTCAGCATGTCGTTTCCGATCATCAGCAATGACGAGTTGGCAAAGATCATCCACATCAACGACAGTGGATCACATCCACATCTGCAATCAGTAGTGATTTCAGGCCTCTATCGCGTTGGTGATGGTGGTGCTGGACTGCGCACCGCACTTGATCGCGTTCGTCGTGAAGCGTCAGACGCAATCAGCAAAGGTGTACGCATCATCGTCTTGTCTGATCGCAATGGAGATTCGTTGAATGCTCCTATTCCATCATTACTTCTCACGAGTGCAGTACATCATCATTTGATTCGCGAAAAAACTCGTACGCAAGTTGGTCTAGTTGTCGAGTGTGGAGATGCGCGTGAAGTGCATCACATGGCACTGCTGATTGGTTATGGCGCAGCTGCCATCAATCCGTATCTTGCGTTTGAATCAATTGAAGGCATGATCAACGCCGAAGACGGTCTCGGCTTGCATTCACTCGGTGGCATGGAAGTGCACAAGGCAGTCAAGAACTACATCAAGGCCGCCGGCAAGGGTGTTTTGAAAGTGATGTCGAAAATGGGAGTGTCCACTGTCGCTTCCTATACCGGCGCACAAATTTTCGAAGCCATCGGATTGTCATCGGAATTAGTTGATGAATTCTTCACCGGCACCGTTTCTCGTTTAGGCGGTATCGGACTGGATGAGATAGCTGACGAAGTGGCAATGCGTCATCGTATTGCGCACCCAAAGCGTCCCGAATTGCGCGTACATCGTAAGTTGGAATTAGGCGGCGAATATCAGTGGCGTCGAGAAGGCGAACATCACTTATTTAATCCAGAGACCGTCTATCGCTTGCAACACAGCACACGCGCTGGTCGATATGACATTTTCAAGCAATACACGCAGCAAGTGGATGATCAGGCGAAATCTTTGTACACGCTGCGCGGCTTGTTTGAATTGAAAACTGATGATCGCCCCGCGATTTCTATTGACGAAGTCGAATCGGTGTCCGAAATCGTCAAGCGCTTTTCCACTGGTGCAATGAGTTATGGATCTATATCTGCCGAAGCACATGAGACTCTGGCCGTAGCAATGAACCGCATCGGCGGAAAGAGCAACACCGGTGAAGGCGGGGAAGATCCCGAGCGGTATCTGCCATTGCCCAACGGTGATTCCAAGCGCAGCGCAATCAAACAAGTTGCCTCAGGTCGCTTTGGTGTCACTAGTGAATACTTAGTCAATGCCGACGACATTCAGATCAAAATGGCTCAAGGAGCAAAGCCTGGCGAAGGCGGTCAGTTGCCCGGACACAAGGTGTATCCATGGGTGGCAAAGACACGTCACTCGACACCTGGTGTCGGGCTCATTAGTCCGCCGCCTCACCACGACATCTATTCGATTGAAGACTTGAAGCAACTTATTCATGACTTGAAGAACTCCAACCCGGCTGCACGCGTGCACGTGAAGTTGGTGTCTGAGGTCGGCGTTGGAACAGTGGCAGCAGGCGTCAGTAAGGCAAAAGCAGATGTTGTCTTGATTTCTGGTCACGACGGCGGCACGGGAGCGTCGCCATTGACCTCGCTGAAACATGCAGGCGCACCGTGGGAGATTGGTCTTGCAGAAACGCAACAAACATTGATGTTGAACGGACTTCGTGATCGCATCGTGGTACAGGTTGATGGCCAGATGAAAACTGGTCGGGATGTTGTGATTGCAGCGCTTCTTGGAGCTGAGGAATTCGGCTTTGCAACGGCACCACTTGTTGTGAGTGGGTGCATCATGATGCGTGTATGCCACCTCGACACGTGTCCTGTTGGTATCGCTACTCAAAACCCGGTTCTTCGTGAACGCTTCACAGGTAAACCCGAATTCGTTGTCAACTTTTTTGAATACATTGCGCAAGAGGTGCGTGAATATCTTGCAGTGCTCGGATTCCGGTCACTGAAAGAAGCAATCGGTCACGTGGAATTGATTGATGCCCGCGCAGCAGTGGATCACTGGAAAGCACGTGGGCTTGATATCTCTCCGATTTTGCACCAACCGCAGAATCCCTATCGACAGACTCCGTATCAGTCAGTATTACAAGATCATGGTCTTGACGAGGCGCTCGACAACGACCTCATCAGGTTGTCAGTGCCTGCGATACAAGATGGCTTGCCGGTGAATATCGAAATGCCTATTCGTAATGTTCATCGCACCGTTGGGACGATGCTTGGTAGTGAGGTCACAAAGAAGTGGGGAGGCGAAGGACTGCCTGATGGCACTATTCGTATCGCGTTCTCTGGTTCAGCCGGACAAAGTTTCGGAGCATTTGTACCAAAAGGCATCGAGATGCAACTTGAGGGAGATGCAAACGATTATCTCGGTAAGGGACTGTCAGGTGGGCGACTGATTGTTCGTCCGCATCGTGAGTCACCGTTTGTTGCTCACGAGAACGTGATTGCCGGAAACGTCATTGCATATGGTGCAACTTCTGGTGAGATATTTGTGAGCGGACTAGTGGGTGAGCGGTTTTGTGTGCGTAACTCTGGAGCAACAGCTGTTGTGGAGGGCGTTGGCGATCACGGATGTGAATACATGACAGGTGGTCGCGTCGTGGTACTTGGCCCCACTGGCCGCAACTTTGCTGCTGGCATGTCGGGTGGCATTGCATATGTGTACGACCCAGACAATCGATTTGCAGAGAACATCAATTACGAAATGGTCGATATTGAACCACTCGCAAGTGCTGATGAAATGTGGTTACAAGAGATAATCACCCGCCATCACGAGCTCACTGGTTCTGCAATCGCACAAAAGATTTTGAATTCGTGGACAACAGAAGAATCACGTTTCCGCAAAGTGATGCCACGCGATTACAAACGTGTGTTGCAGGTACTTGACGAGGCACGCGAAAAAGGTTTGTCAGAGGACGAAACATCTGAATTAGTAATGGAGGTTGCTCGTGGGTGAAGCAACAGGTTTCATGCGGTGGGGTCGTGCCACTCCAACACGACGCGCCGTTCCCGTTCGCCTGCGTGACTGGCGAGAGGTGTACGAGCCATTCGACAAAGGTGCACTGAAGGAACAAGCAGGCCGATGCATGGACTGTGGTATTCCGTTTTGCAACAATGGATGTCCACTTGGCAACCTCATTCCTGATTGGAATGATCTCGTATATCGCGAACACTGGCGTGACGCGATCGATCGCTTACATGCGACAAACAACTTTCCCGAATTCACGGGTCGACTTTGTCCGGCGCCTTGTGAAACCGCGTGTGTCCTTGGCATCAATCAAGATCCCGTCACCATTAAACAAGTGGAACAGACAATTATCGACACTGCATGGGATAACGGTTGGGTGACACCGCAAGTCGCTGATACAAAAACCGGAAAACGCATTGCAGTGATTGGTAGTGGTCCGGCAGGTCTTGCTGTGGCGCAACAACTCACTCGGTCAGGGCACGATGTGGTGGTGCTCGAGCGTGCAGATCGAATCGGTGGACTACTTCGATACGGAATTCCCGAATTCAAGATGGAAAAGAAGTACCTCGAACGTCGTCTTGACCAAATGCGACAAGAGGGAACCGAATTTCGCACGAATGCCGTCGTTGGCGAAAATGTTGACATCGATGTGTTGCGCGCTTCACACGATGCGATTGTGTTGGCGTGTGGCGCCACCGCGTGGCGAGATCTTCCGGTACCAGGTCGCGAACTGCGCGGCATTTATCAGGCAATGGAATATCTGCCACTTGCAAACAAAGTGCAGGAAGGTGATTTCACCGAGCCTGCCATTTCTGCAGCTGGAAAAGATGTGGTGATCATTGGTGGTGGAGACACCGGTGCTGATTGTCTAGGTACGGCGCTACGTCAGGGCGCCAAAAGTGTGACCCAATTAGAGATCATGCCAAGGCCTCCCGAAGAGCGCGGATCGCACAATCCGTGGCCACAGTGGAGCCTTGTATACCGCGTGTCATCTGCTCATGAAGAAGGTGGCGATCGCATGTTTAGTGTGAACACCGAACGCTTTGTTGATGACGGTGATGGCAATGTGAAAGCAATGCTCATTCACGAAGTACAGATGGTAAATGGCCGATTTGAAAAAGTAGAAGGCAGCGACATCGAGATCCCTGCAGACCTTGTGTTTTTGGCAATGGGCTTTGTTGGGCTTGAAAAGGATTCATGGCTCGATCAACTCGGTGTGGCACTAGATGAACATGGCAACGTGTCACGTGATGACTCGTACATGACCACAGTTCCTGGTGTTTTTGTTGCTGGTGACATGGGTCGCGGTCAGAGTCTCATTGTGTGGGCAATTGCTGAGGGACGAGCTTGTGCATCGGGTGTAGATGAATACTTGATGGGTTCAACGATGTTGCCGTTTCCCATTCCTCCAACGGCTCGCCCGTTGTTATAGGACATGTGGCGAAAGGGTCGCCCGATCTTTGGCCAATTGTTCGTACGACCCTTTGTAAAAAAGGTCAAAGCGCCACCTATCGGTGAACAGAACGATCTACTCTGTTTTTCCGTGCATCAGCGTTTGTCAAATACTTCGAAGTGGTGGCCCAAGTTGGGTTCCGTCGTGGCGAGCGCTGTCACCATCGCAGTGTTTGGCGCCACCGTGGGAGCCTGCGGGCAAGACACCTTGGGAGTCGCGACAACCGTGGTGGCTGTCACGCCAACCAATTTTGCGACGATCCCACCGGTGCAAAGCACATTGCCGGGAACCACCACATCACTGCCATCAAACGCGATTGGTTCTGAGCAGCTCTACACAGTCGCCTCTGGTGACTCGCCACTTGGTGTTGCCAATAAATACGGAATCGCTCTTGAAACTTTGCTCGCATACAACGGATGGGTAAGTCCTGCGCAGTTCCCATACCCAGGTACACAAATTCGCATCCCGCCATCAGCAATTGAGCCCGCAGTGAGCGGAGATACCAGTGGCGGAACAACTGGCGGAACAACTGGCGGAAGTACCGACACACCGTCGGCGCCAGGTTGTGGCACGCGCCCTGCAGGTACCTACACAGTGCAGTCAGGCGATTCGGTATTCACCATTCGCCGCAAATTCTGCGTGTCACTCGCAGGTTTGCTGTCGGCCAATAACTGGGCGAGTTCATCGGTTGTGATCATGCCCGGTGATGTCATCAACATCCCTGCATCAGGCTCATAACTAACGCGACGTAGTTCGTGGTCGCCGTGCATAGCGCTCGCGCGCAAGTGACACCAACTCCTCGATGAGTTGTGCGTACCCGACTCCACTTGCGTCCCACAGTTTTGGATACATCGAAATGGGAGTGAAGCCAGGGATGGTGTTTATTTCATTGCACAGAAAACCGCGTCCATTTTCTTCAAAAAAGAAGTCCACTCGTGCCATTCCTTCGCAACGTAGGGCGCGGTATGCATCTATCGCAAGTTGCTGCACGGTGTGTAGTTGATCGTGAGAAAGCGGAGCAGGAACAAGGAGTTGTGCGCCATCGGTGACGTACTTGTCGTCGTAGTCGTAGAACTCATTGCCGGGAATAATCTCACCGGCAATTGATGCTCGTGGTTCGAGATTTCCCAAGACAGACACTTCAATCTCGCGACCAGTGACTGATTCTTCAAACACAATCCATTCGTCATACAACGAAGCTATGTGCACAGCTGCGACGAGATCATCACGAGTTTTTGCCTTGGAGATGCCAACAGAAGATCCCATGTTGGCGGGCTTCACAAAAACAGGCAACGACAGTTCTACGATGACATTGTCCAAAAACGAGTCAGAGATTGCCGAGACGTGACTAGATGTCCATCGACACTGAGGAACATTGTGTGCTCCGAGAAGATGCTTTGACACCACTTTGTCCATCGCCACCGCACAAGACAACACACCGCTACCAACGTATGCAACATCAAGCATTTCGAGCATTCCTTGAATAGTGCCGTCTTCTCCAAGTGGACCGTGCAACAAGGGCACCACAACTGTTGGCTCGCGGGAGGCGATGTCAGAGATGACAGACGGAGACACAGGATTGCCCGCAGCAGTGAGCGCGGTTGGGATTTCTCGTGACCCGGTATCAAGGATGTTTTGCACGTCTGTTGGACTCACCCAATGTCCGTCACGTGTGATGCCAATCACAACAATTCGATACATCTGTGGATCGGTCGCACGGATGACATGTGCGGCCGTGACACAACTCACGTCGTGTTCTGCAGAACGTCCTCCAAATAACACAATGAGAGTGAGCGCTGGTGATCCGTTGTTCATCTCCCACGACGGTACTCGCCACTAGGGTCGTGACATGTTCATACTGGCCAGCGACGCCGCACGCATCACGGGAGGTTTGCTGTTTGGTGACGATGTTGACATTGACGGTCTCTCGTTTGACTCCCGTCTTGTGCAGGCAGGGCAGTGTTTTGTTGCGTTGGAAGCCGAGCGTGATGGCCACGCGTTCGTTGACGATGCGTACGCCGAAGGTGCGTCTGTATGCATCGTGCGCCGTGGCACCGTAAGCGATGATCGGGTGCCACCTGATAGCGCGCGAATTGAAGTGGACGACACCATGGCTGCACTCACTGCGCTTGGAAGATGGGCTCGCGAAGAGATCGGACGAACCGGCGAAGGCAGAGTGATTGGCGTGACCGGTTCGTCTGGCAAAACGTCGACGAAAGACTTCATCGCAGCAGTGCTCGCGGCAACATGTGACCAGTCGTTTGCAAGCGAATTGTCGTACAACAACGACATCGGTGTGCCCACCACTTTATTTAATGCCCCCGAACAATGTGACGCGATTGTGATTGAAATGGGAATGCGTGGCTTTGGTGAAATTGCGCGACTTTGCGAATTGGCGCGACCAAACATTGGAGTGATCACGTCAATCGGCGAGGCCCACAGTGAACGCGTGGGGGGCATTGACGGTGTGGCTCGTGCAAAAGGCGAGTTGCTGATGTCGCTTACTGCTGATGGCATTGCAATCGTGAGTGCTGACGATCCGCGTGCGGTGCACATCGCGTCGCAGTCACAGGCCCAGCTCCTCACTTTTGGAATCGCGGCCGACGCCGATGTGCATTACAACGTCATTTCTTTTGATCAACACGGACGTGCATCAATTGTCGTCACGCACGGCAACGATTCGCGGTCTGTTGTGGTTCCTGTGCCTGGAGCGCACATGGCATCAAACGCAGTCGCAGCGATCACCGTGGGAGTTGCCATCAACGCTGATTTTGGGGCGTGCGTTGATGCAATCGCGAACGCTCAACTGTCGTACATGCGCATGCAGTGGGAAACCACTGACGACGGTGTGCGAATCATGAACGATGCGTACAACGCCAATCCAGATTCAATGGTGGCCGCACTTACAACATTGTCAACGATTAGTGCTCCGCAGCGTGTCGCGGTGGTCGGTGTGATGGCAGAGATCGCAGACGCCCCAAGCCGTCATCTGTTCATCGCCGATAAAGCGAAAGAAATGGGAATTGAATTGTGGACGGTTGGCACCGACCTCTACGGACAAGAACCGATCACGATTGAAGAGGCAGCAGAGCGCATCTCACGGTTGCCCGCGGGGGCTGCAGTGCTCCTCAAAGGTTCACGTGTTGCTGCGCTCGAGCGTGTTGTCGATCTTCTCGGTGTTGCACCACCACGCGAGTAAGAGCGACCAGGCCGCACCGAGGAATAACACGGGTCGAGAGCCGATCGAGTCCATAACAGGACCAAACAGCATGTTGCCAAGTGGCACGGTGCCACCAAATGCCATAAACCACAAAGCCAGTACTCGGGCGCGAACTTCTAATTCAAGTCGACTCTGTAAGACGGTCATGAGTGCAGTAGTGGTCGCGAAATACGCCATACCTAAAAAGAATCCGGAGATAAAAGCAAGGAGTGGCGTGCGAGAGATTGCAAAAGCGGTGAGGAGAAGCGCGAAGACAAGAAAGCCTTGACGTGCAAGGCGTCGTTTGTCGTGTTGTGCGAGAACCGTGCCAACAGCGAGAGCGCCAAACATTGCACCGAGGCCCCACACTGCATACAGCCACTTGTACATCGCGGAACTGCCGTCAATGCCGAAGTTCTTGTCGGCAACAGCGGGGAATAATCCAACGTAGGGCAAGCTGATAAGCGAAAACGTAAACATCGATATCAAGATGCGAGACAGCACGGGTCTTTCGCGCACGGTTCGAATGCCAAGTGTGAATGATTGCCATCCTTTTTCTTTTGATGGCGTTGCTTTGGGAATATTCACTCGAAATAACGCGCCGATCACTGCAAGGTATGTGGCTGCGTTGATGAAGAACACTTGCGCAGGGGTGACGCCCCAGCTGGACAGAATCGCCGCAATGATTGGTCCCGCCACACGCGAACCATTGATGGCAGCAGAACTCAGGGAAATGGTGCCAGGTAAATCTTCAGGAGGCACAAGACTTGGCAACACTGCAGAGTACGCAGGCGCTGACAATGCGTTGCCGATGCCCACTCCAAGCTGCATGAAAAACAGCAGTGCAATAGATGCATCCATTGCTGCGGAAATACCGAGGAATACCGAGAACACCAATTGCACTGATTGCATCGCGACGAGCCATGTACGGCGGTCAACTTTGTCTGCGATGACTCCTCCAGGGAGTGATAAAAAGAGAAGTGGGCCGAGTTGGGCAAATATGAAAATGCCAACAATTGACGCGCGCCCCGTTCGCGCATAGACATACGCGGGCAACACCACGTTTTGCATCCACGCACCGATGCTTGAGCCGATGTTTGACATCCACATCACGCGGAAGTCGCGATACTGCAGGGCCGCTCTCGCAGTGCCTCGTCGGATTATCGAATCAGGGTTTGATGAGTTCGGAGCGCCATCATGAGGAGAGTCGCTACCGGTTGTCATGCGTGCGCCACGCTACTAGTGAAACTGATTCGCGGGCCTGACAGGTTGGCTTAAATAGCGTTGGCGATTGTCACGCAGGGCACTCCCACTTCCCATGCGACTGCTTCGTGAGTGACGTGTCCGTTGATCGTGTTGAAACCATAGGCAAGAGGAGACTCCGGCGCGACGTTTGCTAAGGGACGTGTGGCAATCTCGACAAGGTAGGCAAGAGTCGCATTGGTGAGTGCGTAGGTGCTTGTATGAGGTACAGCGCCAGGCATGTTGCCCACCGCGTAATGCACTACGTCGTGCACCACGTAGGTGGGATCATTATGAGTTGTCTCGTGCGTGGTGGCGATACAGCCGCCTTGATCTACGGCGACATCAACGATGACTGAGCCTGGTCTCATTGTGGCGACCATGTCTTCAGTCACCACGATTGGTGCTCTGCCGCCTGGCACAAGAACGGCGCCGATAAGCAGGTCTACGTCACATAGTGTGCGCTCTAGTGCTCCAGTATTCGATGCGAGCGTGACGATACGTCCTGAGGCAATCTGATCTAATTCTCGAAGGCGTTCCAAATTCTTGTCGAATAACACCACTTCAGCACCCATACCCGCGGCAATGCGTGCCGCGTTCCAGCCAACGTTCCCAGCACCAAGTACTGCAACCTTTGCTGGCCGAACTCCTGGCACGCCCGCAAGCAGTACTCCACGTCCGCCGTTATGACGTTCTAAACAGTGCGCTCCCATTTGTGGTGCGAGTCGTCCTGCAACTTCGCTCATTGGTGCAAGAAGCGGTAATGAACCCGTTTGTGTCTGCACGGTCTCATACGCAAATGATGTGGTCCCTGAAGACACAAGAGCCTTTGCGACGTCGGGGTATGCAGCAAGATGCAGATAGGTGCACAACACAAGATCATTACGTAAAAACTGAAATTCATGTGTCTGTGGTTCTTTTACTTTGACCACCATTTGTTGCGACCATGCGTCGCCAGCAGTGGGGACAATCGTGGCGCCTGCTGCAACGAAGGCATCATCAGAAATCGACGAAGCCGCACCTGCACCCGCTTCCACGCACACACCAAGACCTCGCCGCACCATTTCACGAACGCCGTCTGGGGTCACGGCCACGCGGCCTTCAGCGGTTTTCACCTCGCGTGGGACGCCAACGGTCGTAATCGCAGTCATATCCATACCGTAGTGACACATTCGGACCATAAAAAGTGAGTCCCGTCACTTCGGTGTGGCGGCTCGGTGGAGTCCTGGGTGGGTTTTGTGAAAACCTGTAGGCATGCGCACGTTTCGTAACTTCGTCAATGGTCAATATGTCGATTCTGTAGATGGATCAACGATGCCGGTTATCAACCCAGCAACCGGAGACCAGTACGCAACGGCGCCAAAAAGTTCCGCTGCAGACATTGATAGGGCAATGGATGCTGCTGCGGTGGCATTTGAAAGTTGGAAAAACACCACACCTTCGGAGCGTTCTCTTGCGTTGTATCGCATCGCCGATGCAATCGAAGCACGTGCGGAAGAATTCATTGCAACTGAAGTGGAAAATACTGGAAAGCCTGTTGCGTTGACACGTAGCGAAGAGATTCCACCGATGGTTGATCAGATTCGTTTCTTTGCAGGCGCAGCACGCATGTTGGATGGCAAGGCATCAGCCGAGTACATGCCAAACATGACATCAATTGTTCGTCGTGAACCCGTTGGTGTGTGTGCACAAGTGGCGCCATGGAATTACCCAATGATGATGGCGGTCTGGAAGTTTGGACCAGCAATTGCAGCGGGAAACACGGTTGTGTTGAAACCATCAGATACGACACCTGCGTCCACCACACTTCTTGCAGAAGTTGCAGCAGAGTTTTTGCCACCAGGCGTTTTGAATGTGATTTGCGGAGATCGCGATACGGGTCGCGCGATGGTGGTGCACGACACTCCCGCAATGGTGTCAGTGACCGGATCTGTGCGCGCAGGTATGGAAGTGGCAGAAGCGGCTGCACGATCATTGAAGCGCGTTCATCTTGAACTCGGAGGTAAAGCTCCAGTGGTCGTGTTTGACGATGCCGATGTTGAGGCTGCGGCAGCGGGTATTGCAACAGCGGGGTACTTCAATGCAGGACAAGACTGCACGGCAGCGACACGAGTGTTGGTTGGTCCAAAGATTTACGGCGAGTTTCTTGCAGCGTTGGCAGAACAAGCAGCCGATGTAAAAACTGGGATGCCTGACGAAGATGTGCTCTATGGAGCTATTAACAACGAAGCTCAATTGAATCGTGTTGCAGGTTTTGTTGATCGTGTGCCCAAACATGCTCGTGTTGTGGCGGGTGGTGAAAAGGTTGGTTCGCACGGATATTTCTTTGCGCCTACTGTTGTCGCAGATCTTCAACAAAATGATGAGATGATCCAAAGTGAAATCTTTGGACCTGTGATCACAGTGCAGCGATTTACCGACGAAGAAGAAGCGCTCACATGGGCAAACGGTGTCGAGTACGGCCTTGCCTCATCCGTGTGGACACGAGATTTTGGTCGAGCAATGCGTATGGCAAAGCACCTGGACTTCGGCTGTGTGTGGATCAACACTCACATTCCGCTGGTAGCCGAGATGCCACATGGTGGATACAAGAAGTCGGGATATGGCAAAGACTTGTCGGCGTATGCCCTTGATGACTACACCCGCATCAAACACGTGATGGCCAACATCGATTCGTGAGGTGTGTGTAAACACTGCGTGAACAAGGCACGGAATTGAACCTGTCGGTGTTACTGTGAACAACGTGAGCGACAATGATGTCATTGTTCTTGACAATGTCACCAAGGAGTACGGCAACGTCGTCGCCGTGCACGGCGCGAACTTGGCCATTAAACGCGGAGAGTTTTTTAGTCTTCTCGGCCCATCAGGTTGCGGCAAGACAACCATTCTCCGGATGATCGCTGGTTTCGAGCAACCGACTTCAGGCAAAGTGATGCTCGAGGGCGTTGATGTCTCCCATGTCGCGCCACACAAACGCAATGTCAACACGGTGTTCCAGCAGTACGCACTGTTTCCTCACATGTCCGTGTTTGACAATGTGGCGTTTGGTCCACGAAACAAAAAAATAAAAGAGAGTGACGTTAAAAAGCGCGTCAATGAGATGCTCGAGATAGTGCGGCTTTCTGATTTTGCTAGCCGTCGACCACATCAGATGTCAGGCGGGCAACAGCAACGAGTTGCGCTAGCTCGCGCTCTTGTTAATTATCCATCTGCACTTTTGTTAGACGAACCGCTTGCCGCGCTCGATTTAAAACTTCGCGAGGCAATGCAGATCGAGTTGAAGCGCATTCAAAAGGAAGTTGGCATTACATTTATTTTTGTCACTCACGACCAGGGTGAGGCGTTGGCGATGAGTGATCGCATCGCGGTGATGAGTGAAGGCCACGTTGAGCAAATAGGTAGCCCCGAAGAGATCTACCAATATCCCGAGACACTGTTCGTTGCCGGTTTTATTGGTTCGGCCAATCTCTTCCCTGGAACAGTTGCAGAAACGGGACTCACATTTGAGGGACGTTCGATGTTGTCAGTGCGACTTACCGACGGAACCGTTGTGAAGGCAGCATCAAGAGCGCAACTGCAACCAGGCGACGAAGCCACCGTGATGGTCCGACCCGAGCGCATTCATCCAGTGTCGCTGACTACTGCGGTCGACGGACGCAGTGTGGTTGCTGACGTCACCGAACTTGTGTTCCAAGGATCAACAATTCGCTGCCTTGCGCGAACACGTAGTGGTGTGGAAGTTGCGGGCGTCATTGATGCCACAGGTGACTTGTCTGCATTTCAGGCTGGTGCGCAGGTTCACATGGCCTGGTCCGAGACAAGCGCATATGCACTGCCTGGCCGATCTACTGGGCCAGGGTCGGCAAGCACTAATGTTGAAGCACTGGAAGCAACCCATTCCGGAGCGTGAGAGTAACCATTAAGAAGTATCCCTTCACCAAAGACAACTTGTAGAGAAAGAGACAGCTAATGAATAATTACCGTCAATCAAGTAGCAACACACCTCGTGCTTCACGTTGGAGTCGTCGCGATTTCCTCATTCGTTCCTCTTTGGCGGGAGCGGGCATGTTGTCGTTGCCAGCATTGCTTGCTGCATGTGGTGACGACGATGGTGGTTCATCTAGTGACACCTCCGGCGGCGGTGGTGGATCCAGTCTCGTTTTTGATAACTGGCCGGCATACATCGACGAAGAAACAGTGGCGAACTTCATCGCAGCCACGGGGATCGACCTGAAATATCTCGAGACGTACAACGACAACAACGAATATTTCGCCAAGGTTCAACCGTCGTTGTCGAAAGGCAACAAGATCGACGCCGACATTCTCGCGCCAACATATTGGATGGCTGCACGGTATGTGAGTCTCGGTTGGGCGCAGAAGTTGCCTATTGCTTCTATTCCTAATAAGGCCAATCTGCGAAGTGACCTCGTTGGTCCGAACTGGGATCCAAACGGTGAGTACAGCTTGCCGTGGCAAACAGGAACAGCGGGTATTGCCTACAACATCTCTGCGACAGGTCGCGAGGTAAAAAGCGTTGCAGATTTGTTTGCTCCGGAATTCAAAGGACGTGTCGGCATGCTCACTGAGATGCGCGACACCATTGGATTGATTTTGATGGGTGAAGGAATTGATCCATCGAAATTGTCAAGTTTCGATGACGCTGCTCCAGCATTTGAGAAGCTGGCGAAGGCAAATGCTGATGGCCAAATTCGTCAATTCACTGGAAACGATTACATGGACGATCTCGACTCGGGCAACTTTGCCGTGTGCGTTGGGTGGTCGGGCGATGTTCTTCAGCTAGCAAAAGACAACCCAGACGTGCGCTTTGTAATTCCAGAAGAAGGTGGCACAAGTTGGTACGACTCAATGATTTGGGTAACAGGTTCAGAAAATAGCGATGCGGTTGCCCAGTGGATGAACTACGTCTACGACCCAGAAAACGCGGCCAAGATCGCACTCGGTTCCGGATACATGACGCCAGTCACTGGCGTGCGCGAAGTACTCGAAGCAATGGGCGGCGAAGAAGCAGAGATGGCAAACAATCAATTGCTATTCCCAGACGATGAAACATTGTCGCGACTTCGCGTCTTTGCATCTCTGAGCGAAGAAGAAGAAGCAAAGTTCGACGAAGAATTCTCGAAGATCACTGGGGCGTAGTACGCCTGTGACGCGAACGCAGCGTCTCACCACATCACTAGGGACATCCGAGTTCATGGGGCTCGGTGTGCTCTTGCTGTTGGGCACTGGCGTCATCTTGTTAGCAACCGAAATCACTTCGGGAATCCTTGCCTACATTGTCGGCGTTTTGATGGCGGTTGCCCTTGTGGGTTATGTGGCCTCAATCGTGCGGGGCACTCCTGAGACACGACGTTCCGTGGCCCCATATGCGTTGCTAAAGCCTGGAATGTTGTGGCTCAGCATTTTCTTCCTCGCGCCACTGTGGGCGTTGTTTGTGATGTCGTTGTCATCGAAGGAATCTCGTTTCGATTTCTTTCCCTCCTTCACGTGGGAGTGGGAGAACTATCAAGAAGCGTTCACTCGTTTTCGACCACAATTTGTGCGTAGTTTTACCTACGCGGGGATTGCAACGGTGTTGACTATTCTCATCGGCTTTCCCATCGCCTATGTCATTGCATTTCGTGGTGGTAAGTATCGAATGGTGTTGCTTGGACTTGTCGTTATTCCGTTCTTCACGTCGTATCTCATACGTACTCTGGCCTGGACCACTTTGATGAACGACAACGGCCCGGTCATGAACACTTTGGAAACCTTGCGACTTGTCACGGTGTTTGAGTGGCTACAGATAGTGGACAACGGCCGATTACTCAGCACTCCGGCGGCGGTCATAGGCGGCCTCACATACAACTTCTTGCCATTTATGATCTTGCCGATTTATGTGAGTCTTGAAAAAATCGATACGCGTCTCGTTGACGCTGCGATGGATTTATACTCATCCGCCTCTGGGGCATTTCGCAAAGTTGTTTTGCCACTCGCAATACCCGGCATTTTTGCGGGAAGCCTCCTGGTATTTATCCCAGCATCGGGAGACTTCGTCAATGCACAATTTCTTGGTGGTCCTAATACGACGATGATTGGTAATTCCATTCAAGATCAGTATTTGAAGCAGTTGAATTATCCGGTTGCATCAGCAATGAGTTTTGTACTGATGATCATTATCACGGTGGGCGTACTGGTGTACTCGAAGTTCATGGGTACTGAGGAACTGGCATGAGTGCGCCAATGAGCAGGTTTTCTCGCGTCGGGCGGTGGGGAATCAACTCGGTGGCTGTTTTGGGATTTGTGTATCTATTTGCCCCAATTCTTGTGATCATTTTGTTTTCATTTAATGATCCAGCGGGCAAATTCAACATCCGTTGGACTGGATTCACGCTTGACAACTGGGCCGATCCTTTCGCCGAGAAACAATTAACCGATGCCTTGTGGGTGAGTCTGCGGATTGCGTTTATTTCCACCATTATTTCCACCGTTCTCGGGTCGTTGATGGCGGTCGCATTAAGTCGTTATAAATTCAAAGGACAAGGTGGTGTCAACTTATTTCTTGTGTTGCCACTCACATCACCAGAAGTAGTGATCGGTGCATCCTTGGCAACGCTATTTCTCAATCGTGGTGTCGACTTTGGCTATGCCACTGTCATCATCGCCCATGTAATGTTCCAGATTTCTTTTGTCGCACTCACAGTTCGGGCTCGCATTCGTGGTTTTGACTGGGGGTTGGAACAAGCAGCAATGGATTTGGGAGCAAGTCCAATACGTGCTTTCTGGAAAATTACATTTCCACTGATCTTGCCCGGTGTTTTAGCCGCGTCACTGTTGTCATTTGCCCTCTCCATTGACGACTTCATCATCACCTTCTTTAACGCTGGTTCTTTGGTGACATTCCCGCTTCAGATCTTCGGTGCATCTCGGGTGACAATTCCACCTCAAATCAATGTGTTGGCGACAATGATCTTGTTTATAAGTGTGGGCATCATGGTTCTCGGAGCAGTCTTTGGAAACCTTCGGCGTAAACGTCAAGGAGAAACACTGTGATGAAAGAGTGCGGTCGTGGCTAACGACCGTGTTAGTGGTCACCGCATTGCAGTAGCGCCCGAGACATCACCAGCATGGGTGGCAGACGCCGTACGTGATGGTGGTGGGGAAGTAGTTGATCTTGTAGATGCGCAAGCGCTGGTGTGGACCAATCCCAAAGATGCACACGGTCTTAAATTGGCGCTTGATCAACATTCCCATCTGGTCTGGGTGCAAGTGCCATTTGCAGGAGTTGAGAACTTTGTCCATCTCATTGATTCCTCGCGTGTATGGACATGTGGCAAAGGTGTGTACGCAGAACCAGTAGCTGAGCACGCACTTGCACTCATGCTTGCTGGTATGAGACACATTGGGGGATATGCGCGCGAGACGTCATGGGGTGGCCCACATGGCGTCAATCTTCTTGGTGCTCGCGTAACAATTTTGGGTGGAGGAGGAATCACTCTTTCTTTATTGCGGCTTCTGCAGCCTTTTCATTGTCACATCACCGTTGTGCGCAACAACATCGAACATCTAGATGGCGCATCAGATGTGGTGGGGCCTGAACATCTCATTGACGCGTTAGCCGGAGCCGATGTCGTGGTGCTGGCCTTATCTCTCACTCCTGAAACAACTGGAATCATTAGCCGGGCAGAACTAGAAATGATGGAGCCTCACGCATGGATCGTCAATGTTGCGCGCGGTGGACACATCGTGACCGACGATTTGGTATGGGCGCTCGAGAACAATCGCATTGGCGGGGCTGCTCTTGATGTGACCGACCCCGAACCACTGCCAATGGACCATCGGTTGTGGTCATTGTCGAACTGCATCATCACGCCCCACGTCGGCAACACGCCCGAGATGGCAGTGCCACTTCTCGCCGAACGCATTCGTACAAATGTCTCATGCTTTGTGCATGGTGAACCGCTGATTGGCACGGTAGACCCAGTACGTGGCTATTAAAACCCACTACGACGTACTCGGGGTATCGCGCAGTGCCTCTGCTCGCGACATCAAGACCGCGTATCGCACGAAAGCGCGTCGCGTTCATCCTGATCGCGTAGCCAAAGAAGACGAGCGTTGGGCATTGCAGGAAATGGCAGAGCTCAATGTTGCATGGTCGGTGTTATCGGATCCGCTGCGTCGAAAAGAGTACGACAATTCTTTGAAAAGCGATACAACATCAACGAATGCGAATGCTCGAACAACACAGAGCGCCGCTGAGTCGGACTATGAACGTGATCGGTTGTCACAATTGTTTGCACAGCGCCCCTTGAATACGTCGCCGGCACGCTTCCCGTGGCGCACGATGTCTGTCATCGCAATCATTGGCGTTGTATTGGTTCTCGTTGTTTCCATTTTCTCCGACCCCGGAAAAGAAATGCCGCCAGATCAGCTATTGCAGTCGGGAAGTTGTGTGCTGATTGAACCTGACCAATCGGTGCGTGAAGTGTCATGCAGCGCCGATCACGACGGCGTCGTTCGTCAACTCATCGGCTTTGACATGACATGTCCCGGTCAGTCTCAGCCTTATAGGGATCGACAAGGGATGGGTACCGCGTGTGTTGATGCTGTCGTTGGGGGATCTGGCAGCGACGGATAATCTGACATCGCTTTGCAGGGTGCAAAGGGCGATTAGCTCAGTTGGTTAGAGCGCTACCTTCACACGGTAGAGGTCCCGGGTTCGAGTCCCGTATCGCCCACTGGAAAACTCTTTTTGACTAGTTTCAATGCCGTGCGGAGACTATGTGAGCGCCCTGGTTGTGGTGGAGTGGCAGCGGTCTCTTACGGCATTGATAACGAGAGATTGTTGGTGTGGATTGATTCGGCTCCCGCGCTTGACCCGGCTCGTGCAGGCAGCCTGTGTCGGCGCCATGCTGACGCATTGTCGGTACCAAAGGGCTGGAGCATCGATGATCGTCGTCAACCAGTGCCGATGCTGTTTTCTGCGCGCGACATCACCCCTGCCGAAGGTCTCACATCAGGTTCTGAAAAGAACGTGGGACATAGCGGCAAGACGTCGCGAAGACTGCGGACCAAAATAAGTGAACCCTCTGATGACGCATCGCTGTTTGACGATGATGTTTCCACTCGGGTATCTGCGGTCACAGCATCTGTTAATAACGTTGATCGTGTTGACGGCATTCCGCACGAACAAAAACACGAACAAGAACACGAACAAGAACACGAACACAATGTGGATGAACCGGAGTTAGAGGAAACGCGTGCCATTCCATGGACGCCGCGCTTAGTTGCAACCGATGGCAACGATGACACCGCAAGCATTCCAAAAGGTCGATTACTTGGCCGCGCTTTCGGGGAGCGTCCACCGCGTCGTGATGCCCAGTAAAGAATCGCCGAACCATGCGCGTTGAATCCACCGTGTCGCTCGATGCCTCAACCGTTGAGGTATTTCCATTTGTTGCTGACCTTCACAGATACCGCGAGTGGATGCCTCTTGTTCACAATGCACGTGCAGATGGTGACGGCGCATGGCTTGTGGAACTACGTGCCAAAGTTGGACCATTGGCGCGGTCGAAGCGTTTGCGCATGGCGCGCACCGAGATGATTACTCCGGGTACTTCCGGAGAAAACGGGAAAGTTGTTTTTGAACGTCAAGAAGTTGATGGGAAAAAACACAGCCCCTGGATTTTGACCGTACATGTGACTGCACAGGGTGAATCCTCGACGGTAGATGTTGATCTTGAATATCAGGGATCGCTGTGGACCGGTGGTCTTCTCGAGCAGGTCCTACACAACAATATTGACGCCGGACGAGAAGGCTTACGCAAAGTGACGTCCCGAAAATAACAGTTGTTGTTATAACGCGTATGCGCTGTAGCGGCCTGTAGATCGTTGTTCCACATGGAGTGGAATGCCGAAAGTGTCACTCAAGTTTTTGCTTGTAAGAGTTGATGCGAGCGGGCCATGTGCCACGGCGGAACCATTGCGTATTAATAAAAGGTGCGTGCTGCAACGAGGAATTTCGTCAACGTGGTGCGTCACAAGCACAGTTGGTAGCTCGGGTTGTAGTGACGCGAACTCTTCGAGAATCTGCACCAGTTGTTCGCGTCCACCAAGATCTAGGCGTGCACTTGGTTCATCAAGAAGTAGCACCACTGGATCATTCATCAATGCACGAGCGAGCAAGACGCGTTGTTGTTCACCTGAAGACAGCGACCCAAATGTGCGATGCGCAAAATGAGATACGTTCACTCGTTCCAGACATTGCAGGGCGCGTTGTCGATCAGATGAGGAATATTCGTGCCACCACGGCTCGAGTGCACCGTATTTTGCGGTCATCACAATGTCGGAAACGGTGAGGGCTGGTCGAAGATCTGAAGCAAGCGATGCAGACGAATACGCAATGTGTGAACGCATTGAACGCACGTCCATCGCGCCGAGACGTTGGTCTTTAATAGACACGTTGCCCGACGAAGGATGTAGGTACAGAGCCATTACTCGTAGAAGTGTCGTTTTGCCACAACCGTTTGGACCAAGTATCACCCATCGCTCTCCAGGCGAGATGGACACCGAGATGTTGTTGACGATTGCACGACCATCGCGAGACACTGTGACGCCGTCAATCACAATTGTTGGCGCTGAGGTGCTGTCTGACATTGGTGACACGGTATCTGACATGACAAAGTGGAGACATGTCTGTGCGCGAGGTTGAGATTTTGACAGAGCAGTTATCGCAGCTATTGGGTGGTTCATTAGTGACTGACTTGCAACGTTTATCTGGCGGAGCATCGCGGGAAACCTGGCGATTCCGCTCAGGTGCCGACGATCTCATCTTGCAGCGAGTACGGCCAGGGACTGTAGACGGATTGAAACAGGAACCCGCGGTACTACAGGCTGCAGCGCGTGGCGGAGTGCCGGTTGCAGAAATGGTGTTTGACGGCGCAAAGTCTGATGCACTCGAGCGCCCTTTCATGATTGTGCGTGCCGTTGAAGGAGAAACGATTGCGCGCAAGATTCTCCGCGATGATGAATACTCAAATGCACGACAAAAATTGTCGAGACAGCTTGGCGAGGCGTTGGGGCATCTTCACGCCATTCCCGTATCGGAAGTGCCTGGACTTACTGTCGACGATCAATTGCAACGTTTCGGCGCGATGCTTCACGATTTCGCAGAACCACATCCTGTTTTTGAGATTGCCATCCGTTGGCTTGATTCTCATCGCCCGAAGGAATTCCCACATCGCATCGTGCATGGTGATTTTCGTATGGGAAACATCATTGTGGGAACCGATGGTTTACGTGCGGTGCTCGACTGGGAAGGCGCTCACATTGGTGATCCGATGGAGGATCTTGGTTGGGTGTGTACCAAAGCGTGGAGATTCGGCGGCGCACATCCGGTCGCAGGTGTCGGAAGTTATGACGATCTCCTCGATGGGTACGAACACATATCGGGCGTACGCCCGGATATGGATGTATTGAAGTGGTGGGTCATTTTGGGTTCGCTTCGGTGGGGAATTATCTGCATGTGGCAGGCGAGTTTTCATCTCGACAACATTTCTCGTAGTCACGAACTTGCAGCTATTGGACGACGAGTGTGTGAAAACGAATGGGATCTCATTGAGATGTTGGAAGAGGAGATGTGATGACTGCTCCACATGATGCACCGTCAAGTCTGCAAATGGTTGAAGCTGTCCGCGAGTGGCTGGAAAACGATGTCATGCCAGCTGTAGAGGGGCGTCTGAACTTTCATGCGCGAGTCGCGATCAACATGCTGGCAATGGTGGAACGTGAGGCAGTGTTGGGAGACCAACAACGTGTTGACCACGAATCACGTCTACAAAACATTGGTGCTGTCGATGATCTTGAGTTAGCCACTCGTATTCGCAGTGGCGAATTTGATGACTCACTGAAAGACATCATGTTGGTGTTGAAAGACAGCGTTCGCGACAAATTGCTGGTTGCAAATCCCAAATACTTGAGTAGTTGATCAATAGATCTCTACGCGGGTGTTGACCGTAAGACGACGGGCTGTCCCGCCGCAAGTTGGCCACATGCGGCGGCGATATCAGTGCCACGGTTGTTGCGCACGGTGGCGTTCACGCCCAGTTCGCGAAGTAGGTCGCGAAACTCTCGGACTCGTCGCGGAGAACTTCCAGTAGTTGGCCAACCCGGTGTGGGGTTCAACGGTATGAGATTCACGTGTGCCGATGGCTGCAGGCGATGACATAGGTCGGCAAGTTCGCGTGCGTCGCGATCGGTGTCGTTGACATTGGCGATTAAAGCCCATTCAAAGGTGACGCGACGATTTTTCGTCGTCAAATAATCACGACATGCGTTGATGAGATCGTCGATGGGGTAACGCTTGTTGATGGGCACCAACTCATCGCGAAGATCATTACGCGCCGCATGCAAAGACACCGCAAGATTGACGGGCAATGGCCATTCCGTGAGTGTGCGAATACCTGGGATGATTCCTACGGTGCTCACGGTGATGTGTCGAGCAGAAATACCGATGTCGCCATGGATGCGCTCCACCGCTGCCCATACTGGCGCGACGTTGGCAAGTGGTTCTCCCATTCCCATGAACACGATGTTGTCGATTCGGCGATCATGCTGTTTTGCCTCGCGTGCGCAACGCACTACTTGTTCGATGATTTCGCCAGCGGTGAGATGTCGAGTAAAGCCGGCTTGACCTGTGGCGCAAAAACCGCATGCCATTGCACACCCGGCTTGGGTACTGACACACACTGTGGCGCGGTCTTCGTAGTACATCAGAACGGTTTCGATTGGATGATTGCCGTTCACGAGATGCCACAGAAACTTCAATGTGTCACCATCGTCAGCAACTGCACGTTGCACTTCGATGAGTGCTGGCGGTGCTTGTGATGTAATGAGCGAGCGGAGATCAGCAGGTAACGGAGAGATGTCTTTTGGTTCCAGCATCTGTGTGTACAAGCCATCCCATAATTGGGTGAGGCGATAACCCGGAACATTCGGCATCATGGCTGCGAAGTCGTCTTGGGTGCAGTCATACAGCGTGAGCGCTGCGGTCATCATATGTCTCCGACAAATGCGCGGTCTTGTTGGTGGGTAACAAAACCGAGGTTCTCATACATTTTACGTGCTGGTGTGTTGTCGGCGTCGACGTACAGCATTCCGACATTGCAACCGATGTTTGCGCAATGAGTGAGTCCGGCAATAGCGAGACGCGCACCAAGTTCGCGACCTTGGAAGGACGGACTCACCGCAATGACGTAGATCTCACCGATGCGTTCTTTGGGTTTGTCGTGCACTTTCATCCAACAAAATCCGGCGAGTTGATCGTCAACGTGATGTAGCAAGAATCCATCGGGGTCAAACCACGGCGCCGTGAGCCTCGCTGCCAAGGTCTCGTGGGTCCAGTTACCTTGTTCTGGGTGTGATGCAAATGCAGCGTTATTTACTGCAAGCCATTCGTCGTCGTCGAGGCCGGGACGAAAGCGGCAGGTCGCAAAGTCTGCGATGCGTTCGATGAGGTGTGGTTCAAGCGGTAGGGGACGACGAAGTTGCAAGAGAGAGCGACCGGCAGCAAGGCCGACTTCTGTGGCGATGTTGTGATGAAGCTGCGATGGTTCAAATACCCACCAATGAACATGCCCACCACCTTCTTCACGGACGATGTCGAGTGCTGCGTACATCAGTTCCGGACCAATTGCGGCCATGTCGTAGCGATGATGGGGATGTACGACTATTTCAATCGCCCAGGAATCGTTTCCGCGCGACAGTTGGCAATAGGCAACGAGATGGTCGTGCCCAGGTTCGCGGGCCACGAGTCCGGCAAAACCAGGGCGTCCACCTTCGCGCAAGTCGAGCCACATGTGGTCGCTCAGTGGTGCAGCACCGTCTGCACGTTCGGCATCGGTGAGTAAGTGCGATACCTCATTGATGTCTTGATTGCTCATTTGTCGTTTGATGTCGAGCGAATGCACAAACAAAGGGTACCCTCACGCCGTGGCAAAGCCCCGAACACCAAAAGCACAGGCGAAAATACAAGCGCAGTCAGAAGAGGTTGCGCGAAGATTGGCGCTTTTGTATCCCGGTGCCGAATGTGAATTGACCCATTCCAATCCGTATGAATTGCTCGCAGCCACGATTCTGTCGGCGCAATGTACAGATGCTCGTGTCAACATGGTGACACCGAATTTGTTTGCAAAGTATCCAACTCCACAAGATCTCGCGATTGCGCATCCACAAGACGTGGAAGAGATCGTGAGGTCAACTGGCTTTTATCAAAACAAAGCAAAAAATCTCATCGGAATGGCACAACACGTTGTCGAACGATTTAACGGTGAAGTTCCATCTGATCTAGATGACCTCGTGACGTTGCCAGGAGTTGGCCGCAAGACTGGGAATGTATTACGAAGCGTCGTATTTGACCTGCCCGGTCTTGCTGTTGATACCCACGTTGGGCGCTTGTCGCGTCGTCTTGGTCTCACAGTGGAAGAAGATCCCGTGAAAGTGGAACGGGATTTGAATGGTCAATTGCCGCCACCGGAATGGGGCAAGTTCAGTTTGCGGTTGATTCTGCACGGGCGTCGTGTGTGTGATGCACGGAAACCAAAATGTGAAATCTGTGAGCTTGAAGACATTTGTCCATCGTCACTTCTCCCGACACGTCAAGGTGCAGCCAAGAAAGCACCAGCAAAGAAAACACCCGCAAAGAAAGCACCCGCAAAGAAAGCAGCTGTAAAGAAGTCGACAGCAAAGAAGTCGGCAGCAAAGAAGAAGAAGTAGCGTCGAGGCCATGTCCGTGACCGTGCAAGCCGAACTCGCAGCAGCAGCAGAAGCAATCGAACGCCATCGTCAACGTCTGACCGGATTGCTCGAATCGACTCCGGGCCTTAGCGCCGACCTGTCATCTGCCATGTATGAGGTAGAGCGAAGCCTTCTCGGAGTGCATCGACTAGTCATTCGGGCAGAAAAGATCTCTCGTAACGAGAACCGTTCCCTCTAAGTTTGACGACATGGCTCGCATCGACCCTCGTTCTGACATACAGGTGATGTCGAAATATCACTCGCCACAGGTTGATGTACCAATTCGGCTCAACACCAACGAATCACCTTTCGATCCTCCCGCTGCATGGGTGAAAGATGTAACGGCCGCGCTACAAGACATTCAATGGAGCCGTTATCCCGATCGCAGCGCCACCAAGTTGCGCGCAGCAATCGCAGAACGTCATGGGGTGTCAGTCGGCAATGTTTTTGTAGCGAACGGTTCAAACGAAGTGCTACAGACACTGCTACTGACGTATGCCGGTGCGGGACGCACTGTTGCCACGTTTGAACCCACGTATCAATTGCACACACATCTCGCTCGCATTTCCGGTGCCACCGTGGTGAGCGGTGAGCGACGTGACAATTTCACACTGGATCTCAACGAAGTTCGTCGTGTAGTTGCAACTCATTCACCGCACGTGACATTTCTCTGTTCACCGAATAACCCAACTGGCCGTATTGAAGACCGAGACATTGTCAACGAAGTAGTGCAAACTGCTCCAGGAGTGGTTCTGATCGATGAGGCGTACGCAGAGTTTGCAGACTGGTCAGCGTTAGAGCTTGTGGCAGAAGATCGAGCCGTCGCTGTGAGTAGAACATTTTCAAAGACGTGGTCACTTGCTGCACTTCGACTTGGATATCTCATAGCCCCCACGTGGATGGTTGAAGAGATGGAGGCAGTGGTGCTGCCGTATCATCTCGACTCGTTCAAACAAATTGCCGGAGAGTGTGCGCTTGCATATGTTGACGACATGGATGCACGGGTGGCGGGGATCGTGTCAGAGCGTGAACGCATCGTGGCTCATTTGGCAACACTTCCTGTCGACACATGGCCAAGCGGTGCGAACTTTGTTCTGTTTCGCCCTCAACACGTGGATGCCGTCATGGTGTGGCAGCGCCTTCTTGATAAGGGTGTCTTGGTCCGCGACTGCAGTTCATGGCAGCGCCTGCAGGGTTGCCTACGCGTCACCGTCGGAGCCCCAGACGAAAACAGCGCTTTCGTGGATGCTTTGTCGAGCGCCCTCGGGTGATGGCGCATAGCAACCACATGCAAACGTGCCCGCCTCGCACTTTTTCGCTCCGACGGGGTAAATAAGCGTCGAAAACGGACAGATTGCGGCGAGAATGGTGACTATGTCGAGGACCGCCACGCGATCACGTACCACTAAAGAAACAAGCATTGAAGTGAGCATCAATATTGATGGCTCGGGGACTTCTGATGTTTCAACGGGGATTCCGTTTTATGACCACATGCTCGATCAATTGGCTCGACATGGCGGTTTTGATCTACAGGTACACGCAAAAGGTGACCTACACATCGACACCCACCACACCGTGGAAGACGTAGCGATTGCACTCGGTGAAGCGTTTCGCGAAGCACTTGGCGACAAAGCAGGCGTTCGACGATTTGCTAGTGGCGCGTATCCACTCGACGAAGCCTTAGTCGACATCGCCCTTGATCTCAGCGGTCGACCTTTTGTGGAATGGAACGTTGAGTTGCCAGAGTGCTTGCCACTTGGAAACCCTGCTTTTGATCCATCACTTGCCGAACACGCAGTGGCCTCTTTTGCCACGTCTGCACTCATCACACTGCACGTCAACTTACGCACGGGTCGCAACGCGCATCACATCATTGAAGCAATTTTCAAAGGGTTGGCACGTTCGTTACGCGATGCTGTTCGCATCGAATCGTCGAGTGTGCCGTCCACCAAGGGCGTTCTTTCATGACGTCTGAGCCGCTTATTGCGGTTCTGGATTACGGAATTGGAAACTTACGCTCAGCACAAAAAGCGTTACAACGCGTGGGCGCCGATGCACGTCTCACAACCTCCGGCGCTGAAGCACACGCAGCCGATGCTGTAGTGCTACCTGGTGTTGGCGCATTCGGAGCGTGCATGGATGCGTTGCGCGATGCCAAATTGGAAGAAGTAGTACACACAGCTGTCGAAAGCGGACGTCCTTTTCTTGGCATCTGTGTGGGCATGCAGATGTTGTTTTCTTCAAGTGAAGAAAGCCCGCAGGTGAGTGGGCTTGATGTGATTGAAGGAGAAGTGAAATGGATTCCTTCTTCATTGCCACGTCCGCAAATGCAGTGGAACCAGTTGACAATTACATGTGACGATCCATTGTTTCGTGGGCTTGGTGATTCTCCATGGATGTATTTTGTGCACTCGTTGCACGGCGTCCCACACAATGCATCACATGTGGTTGCAACGACTCATTACGGCATAGATCTCAACGTGGCATTTCGGAAAGACAACGTGTTTGCAACGCAGTTTCACCCCGAGAAGTCAGCCGTCGCTGGCTTGCACTTATTGGAAAACTTCGTGACACAGGTACGTGCGTCATGATTGATTTGTATCCCGCAATCGACCTCCGTGGTGGTCACGTGGTGCGTCTGCGTCAGGGTGACTACAACGATGAGACCATCTATGGGGATGATCCCGTTGCAGTCGCTCAATCGTTTGTTGACCAAGGTGCTCGCTGGGTACACATGGTGGATCTTGATGCGGCAAAAACAGGTGAACCCACGAATCGACCCGTCATTGCCCGCGTTGCCTCAGCGCTTTCTGACACAGCGCGGTTACAAGTAGGTGGCGGTGTGCGCAGCACAGCCGACGCGCAGCAATTGCTCGACCTTGGTGTGTCCCGTGTGGTGATGGGATCTGCTGCAGTTGCACAGCCAGACCTTGTAAATGACGTAGCAGATGTCGTAGACGTTGCTGTTGGTCTTGATCACCGAAATGGCGACGTCGCCGTTCACGGATGGACCGAGCAGTCGGGGAAGTCACTTGATGAAATGTTGTTGCTCTTCCCACGTGCTGCAGTATTTGTGGTCACCGACATCTCGCGTGATGGCATGTTGGAAGGACCCGACGTCGAAGGTCTGCGCCGAGCAGTAGCGAGCACGTCTATTCCGGTAATTGCAAGTGGTGGTGTTGGCTCGCTTGATGATGTGCGTGCGTTGGCATCCATTACGGGGCTTGGCGGAGTCATCGCCGGTAAAGCAATTTACGAACATCGCTTCACTGTACGCGAGGCTGTCGAGGTGTTGTCATGAGTAACAATTCCATGGGTATGACTACGGGCGACGTTGTGGCACGAGTCATTCCGTGTCTTGATGTCACCAATGGCCGTGTCGTAAAAGGTGTCAACTTCGTAGATCTTCGTGATGCTGGTGATCCTGTTGAACTCGCAGCACGTTACGACGAACAAGGCGCCGACGAATTGGTGTTTCTCGACATCACCGCGTCGTCTGATGGTCGTGACACCATGCTTGATGTTGTTGCTCGGACTGCCGAGGAAGTGTTCATTCCGTTCACCGTTGGCGGCGGTATTCGTGAGTTATCACATGCACGAGCATTGCTGCGAGCAGGAGCTGACAAAGTAAGCGTGAATACTTCCGCAGTGGAACGTCCAGAACTCATTTCTGATATCGCCGCCGAATTCGGGGCACAGTGTGTGATCTGTGCAATAGATGCCAAGCGCGATGAAGCATCATCGTCGTGGAAGGTGTATCTGCATGGTGGTCGTACACGAACAGAAATCGATGCCATTGAATGGGCGGTCGCGGCGGTTGAAAAAGGTGCTGGTGAAATCTTGTTGACGTCGATGGATCGTGACGGCACACGTGATGGTTTTGACATCGCGTTAACTCGGGCCGTGTCATCTCACGTTGGTGTTCCTGTTATTGCAAGTGGTGGCGTCGGTACTCTCGATCATCTTGCTGATGGAGTCCTCGAAGGTGGTGCAAGTGGGGTGCTCGCGGCAAGTATTTTCCATTTTGGTGACTTCACCATCGCGCAGGCAAAAGAAGTGCTCACAGCACGTGGAATTCGCGTGCGACCCGCCCACCTGTCATAAATCAGTTTCAGACCGTAGGGGAATGGCGGTACCGTGCCATGCGTGAATGCCGCTGGCGACAAGCTCCCTATTCAAATGTTGAACGACCGATTGCTGGTACGCATCCCCCAGGGTGACGGCGAGCGTCGTACCACGGGAGGCATTCTCATTCCTGCGACAGCGCAAATCAGCAAGCGTCTCGTGTGGGCAGAGGTGGTAGCCCGTGGGGCAAATGTGCGTGCGGCCGAACCCGGAGATCAAGTGCTATTCAGCCCAGAGGATCGCTATGAGGTTGAAGTGGGCGGGGAAGATTTCATCATGTTGCGTGAGCGCGACATTCACGCAGTGGCTGCCTCGCATCTCGAAGCAAGTACGGGGTTGTATCTCTAATGGAGTCAGGAAAAATTATCAACGCGTCACCAGATGAACTAGCCGCTGTGAAATACAACAACGATGGCCTTGTGCCTGCTATCGCACAATGTGTGAAGACCGGCCAGGTGTTGATGATGGCATGGATGAATGCCGAGTCGCTCGCGATGACTTTTGAACAGGGTCGCATGGTGTATTGGAGTCGCAGTCGTCAGGAGTTGTGGCGCAAGGGTGATACCAGTGGCGATCGACAATTTGTTCGTGAGGCGTATTACGACTGCGACGGCGACACACTGCTTTTTATTGTTGAGCAAGAGGGTGCCGGCGCGTGCCACACCGGAGAATTCACCTGTTTCTTCCGAGCATTTGGTGATCAGTCTTGACCGCACAAACATCGCTTCACACCACGATCAAACCTTCGTTTGAAGAGTTTGAGCGTTTAGCGCGTGAATACACCGTGGTTCCCGTATGGACAGAAATGCTCGCTGATTTAGAAACTCCCGTTGCGGCTTTTGCGAAGTTAGTGGGCGAGGGCGATGGGTTTTTGCTGGAGTCGGTTGAACACGGCGAGAGGTGGAGTCGGTTTTCATTTGTTGGTCGTCGTCCACGTGGAACTCTCACTATTCGCAATGGCGTCATCACGACAGCTGGTGATGTTCCAGAATCAGTGCCACGTGATCGTGGAATTTTGGCGGCAATGGATGCACTTCTTGAGATGTATCGGGCACCGGTGCTTGAAGAATTGCCACCGTTGCAAGGTGGACTTATGGGCTATCTCGGCTATGACGTCATCCGAGAGGTGGAACACTTGGTGCACACCCCATTTGATGACAGACAACTACCCGATGCATCCATAAGCATTATCGGTTCTCTCGCAGCCTTTGATCACTGGCGTCAGCGCGTGTACATGTTGGAGAGCGTTCTTGTCGCCGGAATGAGCAACGACGAATTACGCGCCGCCTACGATGCGGCAATTTCCAGAGTACACGAAGGTGTTGCAGACTTATCGCGCCCTCTTGCATATGTGGCGGTGGAACCACCATCAGCCGACGATCAGTTGCCCGAGATGAAATCGTCCATGCCCGATGGCATGTATCAGCGTGCTGTCGAAGTGGCGAAGGAATACGTGAAAGCTGGCGACATCTTTCAAGTGGTGTTATCTCAACGTTTCGACATTGATCTGCAAGCAGATCCATTTGATGTGTATCGGGTACTGCGTCAGGTCAATCCCAGCCCGTACATGTATTTTGTGCGACAGCCAGAGCTCACCATTGTGGGGGGTTCACCCGAGCCGATGGTGAAAGTGATGAATGGCACTGTGATCTCACGTCCCATTGCGGGCACGCGCAAACGTGGACGAACAGATGAACATGATCGAAAACTCGCTGCCGAATTACGGGAACACCCTAAAGAGGTTGCTGAGCACATCATGTTGGTCGATCTTGCGCGCAACGATGTCGGGCGTGTTGCCAAATTTGGAACGGTGCATGTTGATGAATTAATGACCCTCGAGCGCTATAGCCACGTCATGCATCTCACGTCGCAAGTGACGGGCGATCTTGTTGATGGATTAAGTCCCATCGATGTCTTGCGTGCGACATTGCCTGCGGGAACAGTGAGTGGAGCTCCCAAGGTGAGAGCAATGGAAATCATCGACGAACTTGAACCTATAAAGCGCGGACCGTATGCGGGTGTTGTGGGATACGTCGACTTTGCCGGCAATCTCGATACCGCTATCGCCATTCGCACCATGTTTGTGACACCATCTCGCGTGAGTTTGCAAGCAGGTGCCGGAATCGTGGCCGACAGCGTTCCAGAAGATGAAGATCTCGAGTGTCACAACAAAGCACGAGCCTTGTTGGCAACCGTTCCTGCTGCTCGGCGCATGACCGCTCGTCGCGCACAGGCCGGAACCACAGCATGAGCACTGACGCTGCATCGCCTGCTTCAACTCTTTTATGGGCAGACCTTGAACGTGATGTTATTGATGTCTCCGGTGCCGATGCGCTCACTTTTTTGCATTCGCAGTTGGCAAACGACATCAACACAATCTCGATAGGCGAGACCGTTCATAGTTTGTTGCTCGAACCGGCCGGCCATGTCGTGGCATTGGTGAGAGTGGTGCGTCACGACGAGGATCTCGTCACGCTCGATGTCGAACATGGCTACGGAGAAATCGTCATTGCCAGATTGTCGAAATTTGTATTGCGCGCGAAAGTATCGATGGTTCTGAGCAGCAAGAAGGTGCGTGCTGTTCGTGGGCACGATGCATGGGCAATGACTACGTCTTCGGTGGTTGGCTCTCTTGTTATATCTCGTCCATGGTGGAATGATCCAGATGCCGCCGATGTCATTGCACTTGATGATGAGTTGCCACAGGTCGGTGAACATGTAGATGCAGTCACGATTGATACATGTCGCGTTGACGCCGGATGGCCACGGATGGGGGTCGACATTCAGTCGGGCGACATTCCAGCAGCAACGGGAGTGCTTGCCGTCGCGGTGAGTTTTTCAAAAGGGTGTTATCCCGGGCAAGAACTTGTGGAACGGATGGATTCTCGGGGCACGGTGGCACCGGTGGTGCTACGCGCATTTCATGTCGGTGATGAAATGAACAACATTGATGTCACATCTCGTGGGCAACAGTGTGTTCTTGCACGAGTAAAGCGAAACGATGTACGTGGAGCAGAACTGCAGAGCCTCTGGCATTCGCCAAGCAGTAATTAATCAGTCGTTACTGATTCGCCTGAAGCGCAATTGCCGCAATGACCGACTGGAGGTCGGGGTGTTCACGAATCTTGACGATTTCAGGTGATGCGTTCACGCCATGGAATAGGGATATTGGATCGATGGTGGTGGCAAGACCCGCACGCAACCACGTTACGGTCGCTGAAATGTCACCTTGTGAGGCTGTTGCTCGTGCGGCTTGCAGCGCAATGCTGTCATTCGGACATTTCTTGAAAGCGTCGCGGGCATACCGCAACGCATCGTCGTGGCGTTCGATGTCGACTAGTTGTTCGATCACTTGCGCGTCAATCATTGGCTCACCCGTTGGTTGAGCCTTTCCTTGTCGTACTAATTTTTCAGCATTAAAAGTTTGGTACTGAATGAACAGCAAGAACAAAGTGAACGGTAGAAATCCGCGTAGCGAGTCAGTGACAAATGCAAAAAACACCAGCGACGCCGTTATTGCAACGCTTGCACGTAACATCATCCACCGACCCCGGGCAGGGAAGAGGTGTTCAAGAATGGTGCTTACCACTGCACCACCATCAAGTGGCATGAGCGGGACCAAGTTGATCAGCCCGAGAATGATTGCTGACCACCAAATAGCCGCGCTTGCTTCTGAGTTGGTCACTGCGTCGTAGTCAAAAGGATTCACGCCCATTGCGACGAGAACAATCGTGCCAATAAGTACTTGAGCACTTGAACCCGCGAGTGCAATACCGACTCGTTGTCGCCAAGAAAGTGGTCGTGTCGGTTCGTAGGCGGCATAGGCCATCATGAAATTTAAAGAGATTGATGCAACACAACCGCTTGCCCTCGCCGCTATCGCATGGCCAAGTTCGTGAATAAGTGTGAAAACGGCAAGCGATGCACCAACCCACAATCCGAGAGTGCCGCCATAGAGCAACACCACAAGTGCAATGAACACAATGAAACCCGGACGAATCTGTGTGGGAAATCCGAGTATTCGAAGGCGGGGGCGTGTTGTGGTTGATGGCATCGTGATCGCTCTCAGCCTACGCAGATGCAAATGGGCTTGCTCTGGCACCCAGCCCTAGACTTCGCCACGTGCCCTACATTTACGCTTTTGACCACAAACATCGTCGTTCGCCGATGGAATTGAAAGATCTTCTTGGTGGCAAGGGTGCAAACCTCGCAGAGATGATGAGTGTGTTGAAGTTGCCGGTGCCGCATGGCTTCACCATCACCACCGATGCATGTCGCGCTTATATGCGCGGTGGTTGGCCTCGTGGTCTTGATGATGAAATACAGCGACACGTTGCGGCACTGGAACGCAAAATGGGTCGCAAATTGGGCGATGCGAAAAATCCACTGTTGGTATCAGTGCGCTCGGGCGCCAAATTCTCTATGCCAGGAATGATGGACACTGTGTTGAACCTTGGCCTGAATGACAAGAGTGTTCGCGGCTTAGCCGATTCCACCAACGATGAACGATTTGCCTACGACTCATACCGCCGTTTTATTTCGATGTATGCGCGGATTGTCCTTGGGTTGCAGGGTGAGCCGTTTGAGTATGCATTGGATGAAATAAAAAAGACGACTGCGGCACGCACGGATGCCGACATTCCTGCATCTGCATTGCAAAAACTGTGTGAGGCATACAAAGAAGAAGTGGCGCGTCACACTGGGAAGCCATTTCCGCAAGATCCTGCAAAACAATTACGTGGAGCAATTGAGGCTGTGTTCCGCTCCTGGAATGGCCCACGTGCCATTGCATACCGCGTGCGTGAAAAGATCAGCCATGAATTGGGAACAGCGGTGAACATTCAAGCGATGGTGTTTGGAAATCGCGATGACAATTCGGGTACTGGCGTTGGGTTTACCCGCAATGCGGCCACTGGCCAAAACAAACCCTACGGTGACTTTCTCGTGAATGCCCAAGGCGAAGACGTCGTGGCAGGCATTCGCAATACTGAAGATCTTGACGCTCTAAAGGCGAAGTTTCCAAAGATTCATGCCGAGTTGTTTGCGATCTTCACGCGTCTCGAAAAGCACTACAAAGACATGTGCGACACCGAGTTCACCATTGAACAGGGCAAGCTATGGATGTTGCAGACACGCGTTGGTAAACGCACAGGAGCAGCGGCATTAAAGATGGCAGTTGATATGACAAAGCCATCTTCTACGGCACGTGGTGCATGGAAGATCAGTCAGAAAGAAGCTTTGCTGCGTGTCACTGCTGAACATCTCGACCAAGTATTGCATCCACAATTCAGGAAAAAAGGAGAGGTCATTGCGAAAGGCCTCGCCGCATCACCTGGGGCTGCCGTGGGCAAAGTGTATTTCGATGCAGATGATGTCGTACGCGCAGCACTCCAGGGCGAAGATGTCATTTTGGTTCGTGCAGAGACGAGCCCCGAAGACGTTCACGGCATGATGGTGGCCAGGGGAATCCTTACCGCACGAGGTGGTTTGGTAAGCCATGCTGCAGTCGTTGCGCGTGGATGGGGAACTCCTGCAATTGTCGGGGCTGAAGCAGTCAACATCAGCGGCAAACAATTTTCTGTCAATGGAGTCGTGGTTCGTGAAGGTGACGTGATTTCACTTGATGGCTCCACCGGGGAAGTGATGCTCGGTGCACTCGAGTTGATGCCCGCAATACCCACAAAAGAATTCGAAACCATTTTGCGGTGGTCCGACCAAATTCGAAAGGGCAAGCTCGCGGTGCGCGCAAATGCAGATACCGCAGAAGATGCAAAGCGCGCACGTGAACTTGGGGCAGAAGGCATTGGACTATGTCGCACCGAGCACATGTTCTTGGCGCCAGATCGTTTACCAGTGGTGCGCCGCATGATTCTTGCTCATTCACCAGATGACGAAACGGCTGCACTTGAAGAACTCCGCAAAGTGCAAAAAGAAGACTTCGTTGCGTTATTGAAAGAGATGTCCGGCTTACCCGTAACAATTCGATTGCTTGATCCACCTCTTCATGAGTTTCTTCCCAGTGTCGATGAGTTAGAGATCAAAGAAGTGACCGAGGGGCTCACTCCAGAAGAAGAAGACCTGTTACGCGCAGCCCACAGCTGGTCGGAGGTCAATCCAATGATCGGAACACGTGGCGTGCGCCTTGGTGTGATTAAACCTGGCTTGTATGCAATGCAGGTACGTGCCCTGATTGAGGCGGCCGACGAAATTGCAGCAAAGGGATTCAGACCAATCGTTGAAGTGATGATTCCGCTCACCGTGACACGCGAGGAAATGGCATTGGCACGAAGTTGGGTAGAGGAAGTCATTGCTGAAATGAACTCGCGTCCAGCAACAAAAAGCAAAAGTGGGAAGCGCGTGACTCGTCCCAAAATCACCATCGGCACAATGGTCGAGACCCCACGGGCCGCACTTCGAGCAGATGAGCTTGCTGAAGTGTCTGACTTCTTTAGTTTCGGTACCAACGACCTCACTCAGATGACATTTGGCTTCAGTCGCGACGACATTGAAAGCCGTTTGATGCCGGCCTATCTGGAAGCTGGACTTTTGAAAAGAAATCCATTTGAGACGATTGATCAAAACGGAGTTGGTGAATTAGTGAAGTTGGCCGCACAACGTGGACGTTCGGTGAACAAAACTATGAAGATGGGCATTTGTGGAGAGCATGGTGGCGATTCGGAGTCAATCGCTTTCTTCTATAAGGCTGGGTTGAACTACGTGAGCTGTTCGCCATATCGCGTACCAATCGCACGTTTATCGGCTGCGCAGGCGATTATTGGTGGCAACAGAACAGAGACGAAGTAGGAATAGATCTGTCCTCAATAGCAGGGCGTTTCGGTCGGACTCTGTGAGAGCCGGCACTAATGTGTCGTTATGGGCATAGTTGCAGACGATATCGAAAGAGTTCGTTCTTCTGTTTCCATAGTCGACGTGGTCGGTCAGTACGTGACCTTGCGGCGAGTTGGTCGCAATATGTCAGGCTTGTGCCCTTTTCATTCCGAGAAATCACCGTCATTTAGTGTTCGTGAAGACACGGGTCGTTACAAGTGTTTCGGATGCAATGCAGGTGGTGATGTATTTACATTTGTCCAAGAGATAGAGCATCTCGATTTTGTTGGTGCGGTGGAGAAGTTGGCGAGCAGGGCGGGGATTGAGCTCCATTACACCTCTGGCCCCGATGACAAGACACGCCAACGACGTAAAGAGATGTATGCAGCGATGGATCGCGCGGTGCAGTGGTATCACGATCGTTTGTTGACCGATCCTACGGCTCGCGCTGCACGCGAATATTTAAAATCACGTGGCATCAGTGGAGATGTAGCGCGCTCATTTAAGTTGGGTTGGTCGCCTGATGATTGGGATCAGTTGTCAAGCTCGCTCGGGGTGTCTGGAGAAATGCTGAGCGAAGTAGGTCTTGGTTTTGTCAATAAACGAGATCGGTTACAAGATTCATTCCGTGCACGCATTATGTTTCCGATCTTTGATGAATCGGGTAATGCTGTTGCGTTTGGTGGGCGTATCTTGCCAGGCTCTACTGACCCCGCCAAATATAAGAACTCCACTGAGACTCCCATCTATACAAAATCGCGCACGTTATACGGATTGAATTGGGCAAAGACCGATATCGTGAAAGCAGACACGGTCATCATCTGTGAGGGCTATACCGATGTCATCGGCTTTCATCAAATTGGACTCACTACTGCGGTGGCTACATGTGGCACAGCACTGACCGAAGAACACGTGAAGACATTAAAACGCTTTGCATCGAAAGTGGTATTGGCATTTGATGCTGACGCGGCAGGGCAGGGAGCAGCCGCGCGTTTTTACGAATGGGAAAAGCGTTACGCGGTTTCTGTGTCTGTGGCGAAATTTCCAGAAGGTCGAGATCCTGGCGATTTGGCACAACATGACCCGGATGCACTTCGCCAAGCAATTGCGTTTGCAACACCATTCTTGGGCTTTCGACTGCAGCGTGTTCTTGATGCCGGAGATGTACGTTCACCAGAAGGGCGTGCTCGTACGGCCGAACAAGCGATGCGTGTTATCAACGAACACCCAGACGTGAACGTACGCAGCCTGTATGCAGCCCAGGTAGCAACTCACACAGGTATCGCAGCATCAGAACTAGTGAAGATCGCAAAGACCGGGTCGTCAGACAATGTGGTCGTCGCAGCAACGCGCCACATGCCAGACGGCGCCGGTTTTGTTGCATTGTCAATGTTGATTCACCGCTGGGACGACATTGCTCCGTGGCTCACTGAACAACTTTTTGTGGATGAACCCAGCAGACAAGCATTTGTTGCCCTTGTAGATGCCCAAGGTGACGTTACGACTGCGTTGTCGAGTGTTGACGGTGAAGCCGCAGACATAATCGAACGGGCAGCGGTTCTTGAATACGAAGTTGAACCATTTACAGAAGCAAAGACTCTGATTGGTGCGGCAGTACGACGAGCACTGTCACATCGTGTACACGGAGCGGATGTGGACCAGATTCGTGACGACCGACATGCACGAATACGCCTCGATGATTTGCATAATTCTGACGAGGCAGAACTCGTCGCGGCAGAGTTGTTGGGGTGGCTGTCAGCACGAGCAGTGGTGGATAGCTGATCATGATGCAGATTCCCAGCCCGCCCCACCCAAGTATTGATCCAGGTGAGTGGCAATTACTGCTGGAATCAAAATCAGAAGACAACGCTGTCGAGCCAAACAACGTGGCTCATGTTTTGCGCAAAGTGGAACTCAGTGAAGAGGTTCTTCATGTGGTGGAAAAGGCACTGACAGCCGCTGGCGTCTCGGTGTCTCATGTCGAGCCCGAGATCGAACCACTTCCTGAAAAGCGAATGGCTTCACGACGAAGTGGTGAGTCGAATGACCCGATGAAGATGTATCTGCAGGAGATTGGTCAAGTAGACCTACTCACCGCAGAACAAGAGAGAACCCTTGGTCGTCAAATACAAGAGATGCTGGTTGCAAAGAAACAATTGGAAAATAGAGATCTCTCGGTTGCAGAAAAGCGACGTTTGCGCGGAGTGGTACATACCGGTGATGCCGCACGCGAGCACCTCATCACCGCCAATTTGCGACTCGTGGTGTCTATCGCGCGTCGTTATGACGGAAAAGGCTTGCAGTTGCCAGATCTCATTCAGGAGGGAAACATCGGTTTGATGCGCGCTGCGGAGAAATACGACTGGGAGAAAGGTTTCAAGTTCTCCACCTATGCAACGTGGTGGATCCGTCAAGCGATGATGAGAGCTATGGCTGATCAGGGTCGCACAATCAGGGTGCCAAGCCATGTTGTCGAGTTGCTGCATCGCATTGCAAAGGCAGAGCGTGAGTTGACAGTGGAGATGGAACGAGAACCAACGCTCGACGAGCTTGCACATCGCACGATGCTTGAGCCAGAACGCATCCTGGAATTGCGGCAAATTTCATCAGTCACTATCAGTCTTGATGCGCCAGTGGGAAGTGATGATGATTCACAGACATGGTCTGATCGTGTGTCATCTGACGATGAAGACGATTCTCCCGTTGAGCAGGTTCAGCGCAAAATGCTAATGGCGGCGATTGTGTATGAACTTCAAGCTCTCCCAGAACGTGATCGTCGAATACTGGAGAAGCGTTTTGGTATACAAAACGGAAAGCCTCAAACCCTTGATGATGTTGCTAAAGAAGAAGGTGTTACACGCGAACGCGTGCGACAAATCGAGCAGAAAACACTTGCACGAATGCGCCATCCTAATAACAGCCGAAAACTTCGTTCGTTTCTAGACGACATCGGCTAGATACATTGGCTGTATGTCAGATACTGCGGGCACATCGCAAAACAATGTTGAACTGCCCAAATCGCTAAATCTTGTTCACGTCACCGCAAGTGGCGTGGGCATTATTGTGGGCGCAGGCATCTATGTGTTGCTTGGCCCGGCCACGGAGCACGCGGGCGGTTTGGTGTGGCTTGCGTTTCTTCTTTCCGCGATGTTGTGTGCATTGACCGCCATGAGTTACATGGAATTGTCATCGATGTATTCCAAGACTGGTGGCGAATACGAATACGCACGACAAGTGTTTTCGCCACTAATGTCTTTTGGAATTGGCTGGGCGATGCTTGCTGGGCTCACCGTTGCTGCATCCACTGTTGCTCTCGGTTTTGGCCGTTATTCGGAATACTTCATCGACATCAATCCGCGTGTGCCCGCTCTCATCTTGCTGGTCGCGATAGCACTGTTTTCATTGAAAGGACTGCAGGCCGCCGCATGGTTCATCGTGGCCTTGAGTTGCATTGAAGTAGGTGGCTTGTTGTTCGTATCGGCAATTGGCATGTCCCACGTCGGCGAAGTCGACTTGTTGCAGGGAGTACAGGGGAGTGGATTTGATCAATTCAATGGTTTGATGTCTGCCGTTGCACTTGTGTTCTTTGCATTCATCGGATTTGACGAAGTGGTGACTCTGTCGGAAGAGACCCACGATGCGCGACGCATTACCCCAATTGGGTTGGCGCTGGCACTAGGCATTTCTGCAGTTTTGTATGTGCTGGTATCAGTTGTGTCCGTCAGTGTGCTCGGACCTGAAGCGTTGTCGTTGTCTCCGTATCCGCTTGCTGAAGTTGCCGAAGCCGCTCTCGGCAGTGCATCGGCAGATGTGATGAGCGCGTTTGCGTTGACTACCACCACAAGCACTGTTCTTCTCGCGGTCACCGCGGCCGCCCGCATGCTCTTTGCCATGGCCCGCCGATGTGACCTGCCGCAGAGTCTGGCATTGTTGAATCGCAAGGGCAGTCCGGTGCGGGCAACATTGGCCGTGGTCGCAGCGAGCGCCCTGTTTGTTCTCTGGGGCGAATTCACCGTGATTGCTGGCGCCACAGATGCACTGGTGTATGTCATGTTTTTGGCAGTGAACACCATTGTTGTGATCCTTCGGCGAACAAAACCCGACATCGAGCGACCATTTCGCATTCCGTGGTCGGTGAAGAACGTTCCAGTGTTTCCTCTCGCAGCCTTCGGTGTGACTGTGTGGATGATGGTGCTGCTCGAGGTTGAGTCACTCATCGTGGGGGCGGGCATACTCGCAAGTGGCGTGTTGCTGTACGTGGCGGTACACAAAGTTTGGGCACGTTCGTCATGAGCACAGCGCACGTGCGCTGGTAGCCTGACCATTCCTTCCGGGGTAGCTCAGTTGGCAGAGCGACGGACTGTTAATCCGTTGGTCGTGGGTTCGAGCCCCACCCCCGGAGCCACTACGGTGTGATCATGAACACAACAAACCGCACTGGCTACCTGTACCACGAGATCTACGCCTGGCATGACACGGGATCAGGACCGATGATGCCTTCCAATGCATTTGGTGGCGTCCAACCATTTGTTCACATGGAAAACGCTGAGACCAAGCGACGCATGCACGAATTGATCGTGGTGTCAGGTCTTATTGATCATCTGTTTCGCATTGACCCAGTGCGCGCAACAGAAGACGACATTTTGCGTTGTCACACTCGCGAACATCTTGCATACATTCAGGCAGGATCTGAGTTGCCTAAAGGTGGCGATGCAGGCGATGGTGTCTCTCCATACGGACAGGGCGGATATGACATTGCGATGATGGCTGCTGGCGGCATCATGAAACTCGCTGATGAAGTGATCTCTGGAACCATTCGTAACGGGTATGCGTTGGTGCGACCACCCGGACACCATGCAACATCAACCATGGGTATGGGTTTTTGCATGTTCAACAACATCGCAATTGCAGCACGACATCTGCAAGCCACGCGAGGTGTTGGTCGTGTAGCAATTGTCGACTGGGATGTTCACCACGGAAATGGAACACAAGAGATCTTTTACAACGATCCATCGGTGTTGACAATCTCACTACATCAAGACAATTGTTTCCCACCCAATTCTGGACTAGTCACAGAAAATGGTGAAGGCAAAGGCGCTGGCTATGCATTGAATGTTCCGTTGCCACCTGGTTCGGGTAACCCTGCATATGAACTTGCGATGACAGAAGTTGTTGTTCCAGCGATTCGTGCATTTGATCCGGACATTATTTTGGTGTCGAGCGGCTTTGATGCGAGTTTGATGGACCCACTCGCGCGACAGATGATCACAACATCGGGCTATCGCAGAATGACAGAAATCTTGATGGATCTTGCCGACGACGTGTGCAGTGGTCGTCTTGCGATGTCACATGAAGGCGGATATAACCCTGTGTACGTACCATTCTGTGGACTTGCCGTCATGGAACAATTAAGTGGCGTCAAAGTGTTAGACGATCCCTTTGGAGCATTTGATTACATGGCCGACTTCCCATTGCTTGATCATCAAAAAGCGGTAGTGACAGCGTCGGCAGCACTTGCTGGCAAAGTCGGAGCTTAAGCACTTCAACCGCTAGCGTGACTGGCTCGGGCCAGTAGCTCAGTTGGTTAGAGCAGGGGACTCATAATCCCTTGGTCGCGGGTTCGATCCCTGCCTGGCCCACAATTTCAAGGCACATGTTGTTGTGCTCATGTGTCGTCATGCCACAGTGTTGGTTGTGTGAAACAACTTCCAGGAAGTATTGGCAAATACGTGATGTTTTTTAAGAAAAAGTTCGTTAACTGTCGTTGTGGATTTTTCTGCAATAGCGTGTACGCATTAGTATTGATGAACCTTCTATGAATGTTGCGCAAGAAGAACGCGATCAAAACAAGGTGTTGCATCGCACTCTTGGAGCAATAGCTACGACCGCACTAATAATTGCAATCATTGCACTGCTACTTCGAGGATGTGATGTTGGTTCGGAAACGTCTGATCGACGTGTGCGTGATTGTTTGGCACTAATTGGTCAGATCGAAGACGGTGCGACAGGTGAAACGGGTGCAACTGGTGAACAAGGCTCAGATGGTGCTACTGGTCCACAAGGTGAGGCTGGTGAAGAAGGCGAGACTGGCTCAACCGGCAAACCGGGTACTCCCGGCGCAGATGGCACAGACGGCGAAGATGGTGCAACTGGTCAAACCGGCGCAACTGGTCCACAAGGTGAGGCTGGTGCAACTGGTCAAACCGGCGCAACTGGTCCACAAGGTGAGGCTGGTGCAACTGGTCAAACCGGCGCAACTGGTCCACAAGGTGAGCCAGGTATTCAGGGTGTCGCTGGTGAATGTGGACTAAGCGCATATGAAGTGTGGCTAGCACTCGGCAACGAAGGAACCGAACAAGATTTCATCGATTCGTTGACCGGCCCGGCAGGTCCACAAGGCGAGCAAGGCCCACAGGGAGTGCCCGGCGAAACGGGCACTAGTGGACTCGGTGATTCCGGTTCCTTCTGGGACGTCACTATTCAGGGTGGACCAGGTGTGTATGAGGCAGATACTCCATATCCGATGTTGTTGGGCGAAGCAGATACCGCAAATAACCAAGGGGTGTCGATCACTAACGGTTCACAATTCACATTCACTAACCCGGGTGTGTACAACCTTGCATTCTCTGCACAGTTATGGCGTTTGCAAGGCGGCGACGTGAGCTACACAAGTATTTGGTTGCGTAAGAACGGTGTTGATGTTCCAGACACGGCAACTGACGTCACACTGTTATCAAACGGAACTCGTTTTGTTGCCGCTTGGAACTTCTTCGTGCCGGTGACTTGTGATGAGTCGGGATGCGATAAGTATCAGTTGATGTGGTCATCTACTACGGAACAGACAGAGATGCTATATCTGCCCGCTAATGGTGTTCGCCCAGCAATTCCATCTCTGATCGCCACCGTTAATCAGGTGAAGTAAGTAACTAGTCAGTCCACTGTGGCGCACGCGCCAACAGGTCAAGGCTCACATCGCGACAACGATCAAGCACATCGCAGAATGTGTCATCGCGTGGTCGATACACGTCAACAAGTGAGACCAACTTGCGCGCCACAATCGACAAACTGCGTTCCGGCGCGTCGGTGACGGCGTGAAAAGAATCGATGGCCGACACTTCAACAGGTAGGTCGACTCCTCCAATTCCCGCAATCTCAGTTGCGAGAATTAACAGATCAGGAGGAGAAGTGAGTGGTGGCATCGTCCATGTAAAGAGCAAAGGGAATGAGAAGTCTCCGTCGGGCACGTCTTCGGGGTCTTCTAGTTTCACCACTTCATCTTCAAACTGAAGTAAGACACGAGGGTCAATCTCGAGGCTCAGGTGAAGATCAATGGGGCCACTGCACGCCTCTTCTGGGTGAAGATCCACTTCCCACAGCTGGCGCAGTGAATATGTCTCAACAAAATGTCGTTCATCGTGAACATGAAAGCCATGATCCACGGCGTGGCTTTTCATGTCGGCAACAAAACCGGCGATATCGATGACTGCCACGCACATTGACACTACCGTTCTAGACGTGACCCGCTTTCATTACGAATCAGACGACCGTGAGATCCTCGCGTTTTTGCACGATGTTGCTGACGCAGCCGCAGACGAATTAGATGAACTTACAGATTGGTCGTTTTCTGGTGTTCGCGAGGGTCAATACTCAGCCGACATTGCAATTGATGATCTTGTTCTCGACATGCTCGACGAAGCAGGCTTTGGAGTGTTGTCAGAAGAAAGTGGACTGACTAATTTTTCGTGGCCCGTGACGGGTGACGAGCTCATGGTGGTGGTTGATCCCGTCGATGGTTCCACGAATGCAGGCAAGGGAGTCCCATGGTTTGCAACGTCTCTGTGCGTCATCGACAAAGACGGATTGCGTGTTGCACTTGTTGCCGAACAATCCGGCACGGAAACTCGATATAGCGCGATTCGGGGCGCAGGAGCGTTATGTGATGGCGTGCCGATGCGCGCTCACGGAACTATCGGACTTCACGAAGCAGTTATCGGCGTGTCGGGTGTGCCCCCTCACAATCCGGGATGGTGGCAGTTTCGTGCACTAGGTGCGATCGCACTTGACATGTGCTTGGTCGCCAAAGGCGCACTCGATGGATATGTTGATTTTCATGATCACGGCGTGTGGGATTACCTCGGAGCGCTGCTCATTTGTCGCGAAGCAGGTGTGGCAATCGGTGAAGCGTTTGGACGCGATCTCATTATTGGCGATCACGACGAACGCCGCACTCCCGTGGTTGCGCGATCACAAGAATTGTTATCTGAGCTTCTCGAGATTCGACAACGTGAGATGACATGAAACTTCGCATGTCCGCATCGATCGCTGTTGCGGCATTGATTGTTGGCATATTCACTGTCGCAGCGCGTACCGAGGTGCAAGCGGTGAGAATTTGCACGAATAGTGGTCCGTGCAGTGTGGGCGATATCGGACCTGGTGGTGGCGTGGTGTTTTATGACGCAGGGTCGGTGCAGTGGTGGGGTCGTTACCTCGAAGCGCGCGTCATCACAAAAGGTCGCGGTGTGCCATGGTCGTTGGGTGAGCCTCGAGCGCTGTATACACATGATGACTCGAAGACGTTGCGTCGTATCCGAATGGATGCAAAAAAGATCGGCATGGGTTGGGAGAACACAAAGGCGATCGTTCAGGCAAACGGCGCGGGGCCGTATGCCGCAAAGTTTCTTTATGACCTTGCGATCGGTGGTCGCAGAGATTGGTTCTTGCCATCGAAAGATGAATTGAACGAGTTGTATCGGTTCAGAGCGATGCGCGGACGACCACGTATGGACACTGGTCCTTATTGGACTTCGACAGAAGCATCAAATGATTTTGCGTGGTATCAGATGTTTCAGGACGGCACTATGTTCACCGATGAAAATGGCGTGGGCCGCATCGATTCGAACAAAGACACTCGTCGCCAACCCACACATACGGGATCTTCCTTTCCATCACAGCGTTACCGACTTGTCGCAGTGCGTGCTTTCCCGCAAGCTTCAAAAGTCGTTCCGCCAACATCTGATCCATCGTTGACGGGAAACACATGTTCTGCGACTGGTCCATGTGCCGTGGGGGACATCGGCCCAGGTGGTGGAGTTGTCTTTTATGACGCCGGCAAAATTCAGACATGGGGTCGATATTTAGAAGCAGCACCAGCGTCGGTGGAAGTACATGGTCTGCCATGGAAGAAATTGAGCGTTGATGATCGACTACGGCCTGTCTATCGCGACACTGCAACTCGTACTGCACGTATTGCTCGCGTCATCAGTAAAGAGATCGGGATGGGTCAAGCAAATACGAAGACAATTGTGTCGACCTATCGCAGAGGTTCGTATGCCGCACGGTATGCCCATGATCTCGTGGTGAATGGTCACGATGATTGGTTCTTGCCATCTGCTGACGAGCTCGACGTGATGTTTAATGTGCTGCAAACATCGCGTGAACCAATGGACACGTTTGCGCCACGATTTTATTGGTCATCATCGGAGTACGACTACAACAATGCATGGACCCAATCAATGAAGTCCGGTCAACAATTTGACCGTGAGAAATGGTTGTCATCGCCGCAAGATGCATTGTGGGTGCGCCCCATTCGTGCCTTTGGTGGCTCGTGATGCCAGCCCGATAGGTTGGCACCCATGTCAAATAAGCCTGAAGTATCTATTCCTGCGGGTGAGCCACCAGCAGAACTTGTCATCGATGACCTCACCGTTGGTGATGGTGCAGAAGCGAAATCTGGAGCAATTGTTGAAGTGCACTACGTGGGTGTCGCATGGAGCACGCAGGCGCAGTTTGATGCGTCGTGGGATCGAAGTGAGACATTCGAATTTCGTCTTGGTGCAGGGCAAGTGATCGACGGATGGGACAAAGGTGTTGCTGGTATGAAGGTGGGTGGCCGCCGTCGCCTCACCATTCCACCCGACATGGGCTATGGCCCGTATGGCGCCGGTGGTGTCATTAAAGGTGGCGAGACGCTCGTGTTTGTTGTTGACCTCATCAACGTGAACTAAGGAAATACTCATGACTTTTTCACGCACCACACTTCGCTCTGCGTTGGGCATTTTTGTCGCACTCACCTTGGCTGTCACCGTCAGCGCATGCGGTGATGACGACACATCTTCTGATATGGCACCTGATGATTCTGTTACAGAAATGGAACTCACTCCTGTTGACGATTATGACGTCGTCGGAGAAAAACCAGAAGTTGTGATACCAGAGGGTGAACCACCAACGGAGCTAGTCATCGAGGATTTGCGCGATGGCGACGGAGAACAGGCAACGACCGGAAGTTTTGTCACCGTTCACTACGTCGGTGTGTCGTGGAGTACTGGTGAAGAATTTGACGCATCGTGGGATCGTGGCGAGCCGTTTCAGTTCTCTTTGGGTTCTGGCATGGTGATTCAAGGGTGGGACCTTGGTGTGGAGGGGATGAAAGTGGGCGGTCAACGTCGTCTTACCATTCCACCTGGTCTCGGATATGGCCCCGATGGGATCGATGGTGTGATCGCCCCGAACGAGACGCTCGTGTTTGTTGTTGATCTCCTCGCGGTCGAATAAGTAACAGTGCGCATTGTTGTCATCGGCGCAGGTCTCTCTGGTCTTGTCGCTGCTCGTGAACTGCAAGAGGCGGGTCACGATGTCGCTGTCATAGATAAAGGACGTAGTCCAGGAGGACGTATGGCGACACGTCGTGAGGGAGAGGCCCGTTTCGATCACGGTGCTCAGTTCTTCACTGTGCGCGATGCTCTTTTTCAACAACAAGTAGACGGCTGGTTGCAGCGTGGACTTGTCCACGAATGGTGTCGAGGATTTGATTCACACGACGGGCATCCTCGCTACGTGGCAACCGGCGGAATGAATACGCTTGCCAAAGACCTTGCACAGACGCTTGCAGTTCAGTGCTCTGTCACTGCAACGAGTGTGGCACCACAGGGTGCGGGTTGGGTAATACGTACCGTAGATACAGGTGACCTTACGTGCGACAAAGTTCTCGTCACGTCACCGATTCCGCAAACCGTGGCATTGTTATCGTCTTCTGGGGTTGAGATACCTACACAGATTGCGACCTGTTCATACAACGCAACAGTTGCTTTGCTCGCGGTGGTTAGTGAATCTCCAAACACTTTGGGTGAATACGGTGGTTTGCAAGATCCCGACGACGTCTTTTCATTTATTGGTGACAATGCGCGCAAGGGAATCTCCCCACTACCTGCAATAACATTTCATGTGAATCCGCAATGGAGTGCTCAGCATTTCGAACAATCAGACGAATGGCTCCACAAACAGTTACTCGCTAGTACACAGCGATGGTTGTCAGATGTCACTGTGATGTCATCGCAAGTAAAAAAATGGCGCTATGCAACTCCTCAAACGGTGTGGCCAGAGCGATTGTGGATGAATGAAGCACAAACTTTGTGTCTTGCAGGTGATGTATTCGGCGGCCCAAAGGTAGAAGGTGCATACCTGAGCGGACATTTCGCTGGTGTAGCACTAGCGTAAATTTGGTGCGTCGAATACTGCTTTTATGCGTGGCAATTTGTGTCGCAGGAATTGGGTTCAGTGGTTCGTCATCGCTGAACGCTGAAGCTACGCCGTCGGCGTGGTCGCCTCAGAAGATGCGCCAGGCATGGGGTGGTTCAACACTGTTTGCGGCTGGCCCTGGTGCCACAGCTACTTTCACTGTGAAGGGTCGCTCGTTTTCGATGTGGTACGTCGCTAGTCGAAATGGTGGGCGAGTAGCGGTGTACGTGAACGGGAAACGTGCACGCATTGTTGATCAATATGCGCCAAAGCGTCAACGTCGTTCAGTGCGATTGACAGGAACACAAGACAAAAACGAAGTGCGTCTCATTGCGTTATCGAGTCGCAACGCATTATCAAAAGGGACTCGCGTCAATGTAGATGCGTTTTCTCCATCACCCGCGAACTGTACAAAAGGATGTCGTCGTAGTCCGCGAGTCATTGCACAAGACATGCCGCCGAGTCCGTCTGATTTAGAAGCGATTTGGTATCCCACGTCTGTTCCTGATCGAAACTCTGACCAATGGGCTGTCGCGATCGGAAGTTATGTCCGCGGTCAAGATGTGAACCCCATCGATGTGGCAGCGCCAATCATTCGTGAGGCGGCGTGCGAACAAGCACAAAAAGTGCGCCAAGGAATTGTGGTGTTGTCATTTGGCAGACAGTTAGCAACAGGCACAACCGGATTCGGTAATCCCATTTCACCCGACACCATCGTTGCAACTGTTGCTGCATGGTCTGAGGGTCTTGCAGCATGTGGACGTGGCCCGTGGGAAGTATCGATCGGAACAAGTAACTCTGGTGGTCGAACTCCGCACAATGGTTTTAATGGTGGAAAAATGTGGGGCGAGATTGTTGTACGCGCGCAGCAAGAAGCAAATCCTCGAGTGGCGATTTCAGGTTCTGTTGACATCGAACCAGGATGGGGTCCAGCACCACAGGCGCGCAAGTGGGTTGATGGATATGTATCAGCAACAAACATTCGCCTATGGAACTTTGGTTCTGCCGACGGATGTCCACAATCTGTCGGGCGTTTGACGTGCGGAAATGGCTGGACTGTCGATGACGTGTTGTGGGTGTCGTCACATGCCGGGCCGAATGTGATTGCAATGCCACAAATACATACACAAAGCGGATCACAAGCACGTCAGTGGGCAGTGCTATCTGCTCGCGCATTAGAGATGGGAAAGCCACTACGTATTGGATCATTCACGGTGCAAACAGCAGCATGTGCACAAGTACGTGGCGGATGTCCTACAACTGGGGTATCTGCGTGGGATGGCTGGGTTCAGTTACGTAATGCGCTTGATGCGATACCAATAACTGCAGGAACGTTGTTTGGTGCCCCAATGGATATTCGATGGGGTTGGGGTGGACGATTCATCATTCCGCCACCAACTACAACGTCAACATCGACAACTACGACAACAACTACGACATCAACACCTACGACGAGTACCACACCGCCCACGACGAGCAGTACTACGACGACCACCACGACAATTGCTGAGTAGCGAGAGGACGAGACCCCCTACAATCCGATAGAGTGGTGATTCCGTTCGCGGGCGTTTAGCTCAGTTGGCTAGAGCATCTCCCTTACAAGGAGAGGGTCGGGGGTTCGAGTCCCTCAACGCCCACCACTTCATCCCCGCCGGAGCTGAGCAAGCGTCCAGTCGCCGACCATAGTGCCACGCTTCAATAGGTCGTAGGGCAGATCGAAATGATCGCGACCATCCACCACAGCTGTTGTGACCTCGGTTCCTTGTGAACGCAGGTGGTCACCATACGCGCTGTTTTGCCGAATGAATTCATCTGATTCGTGTCGTCCCACGGCCAGCAATGCATTTGCTGGGGCGGATGCATGGGGCAACAGTATTGGGCTGAGAGTGGTTGCGCGGGCTTCGTCAAGATTGAGTGGTCCATTGATGGGGGTAACAACAAGTGGACGTATGTCATAGATGCCACTCAGCAAGACAACGCCCGAAAGCTTCGATGCAATGTGCGGATCACGAGCACAGATCGCTGATAGGTGCGCACCTGCACTACATCCCGATAAGACAACTTGCGACGGTTGTAGATCGTCGATTACTTGTAATACGTTGGTGATGCATTCATCGATCATTTGCTCGATTGTTCCTTCAGGTGCGATGGTGTATTCCACCGCGTGAAGAGAAACTTGTTCAGCAATTGCGTCTGCTGCGTTAAACAATGAATCGGCAGCAGACAGTCGTTGCCAGTATCCACCATGAATGTAGATAAGCAGAGGAGCTTTGGGTGTTACCAAAGAAGCAGGATCATGCTGTGCGCTGATCTCGTGATACTCCACTAGGTACTCAGGCAATGGACGTTTGGAGTGTTGGGCAGGTGTGTACTGATGAGCAACTTCTTCGGAAGTTGCTGATCGCCAATCGAATTGGTTTTCACTCATAGTGCAGTATCACTTCAGATAGTCGCGCAATAGCGCGGGTTTGAGTCCTTGGGCTTTCATCTGTTGCAGCAGCAACTCCAAGGTAGGGGCAGCAGACGGGATGTAGTGCATCAAGATGATGTCGCCACGCTGAAGTTTCCCATCAGGGATTCGAAGGCGGCCCTTCTCGGCAATACCACTCCACATCACGAGGTATTTCACATCGCATTTAGCAAGCGCTTTTAGCGTTCGTGGTGTCCAGTTGCCCCCGGGTGGTCGAAACAATTGAGGACGATCTCCCATCATTTTTTTGATTTGATTATTTGCGCCGCAAATCTCATATCTCTGCCGTTTGATTCCAAAGAAAGTGAAGCTGCTGTGGTTGATCGTGTGATTCTCGAAAGTCATACGAGTCTGTTTCTTGAACCACGAGAGATTTCGTTTGATTAAACGAGGCATTGCAAAAGTGGTAATCGGCACTTTATGAGTACGAATGACTCTTGCCAGCTCTGGCGTCGGGGTAAAGCCGTCATCGATAGTGATAAAAACCACTTTGTCCCTTGTCTTTACTCGTGTGATTACTTGAACATCTTCGGGTTGTAAGGGCTGTGTTGTGGTAGGCGTGATGTCGGGTGCTGCCTCTTCCGCGTGAACGGATGGAATACCACTATTTGTCGTAGTCACGATGCATAACACAGCGATCATTGCGGTCAATAGGCGATATGGCTTCTGTCGAATCATGACGACTCAGCCCGCGGCACGTTTGCGTGGGTCAGAAGGGAAGCTTGGATAGTTGATAATGCGAAAAGAGATCTCATTCGCTGCAGTAATGATGTCTTCAAGCAGTGTTCCAAGACTGGTCATGATTTCATCTTGTGTTCTGTCTGTGGCGTCTTCAATCTGGGAACGCAATGAGTGTCCAAACGATGTCAAGTGGGATCCATCCACAACGCCGCGTTCTTGTAGAGATGTCATCGCGTCCGTCAGGGCGTCTTTTGAAAATCCCCGAGTAGCGCTGTATTCGCCAAGTTCATAACCCAACCACAACTCCGTCACGATGTTCATTTCGATAGCCGACAAACCGTGCGCAATACATGCAGCAAGATGGCCGTCCCCTCTGTGTTCACGGAACATCTCAGCAAGTCGCCACAGTTGACCTTGTGGGGTTGTCGGCATCTCGAGCTCTCGTAGACCGCTAAACAATGGTCGCGCACATCCATCTACGGATTCCATTGCCCGGCGCAGCGCTGTGGTGATTGCTGTCGCCTCGTCGACCGAGCAAACAAGGGTCATTGCATGTGATGCGCCGTCGGCACGTGCAGTCAAAATGTCGTCTCGTGAAACCTGGTCGCGTGTCGCCATATAAATGTTGCTGATAAACGTCGGCTCAAAGACGCCAAAGGCGGACACCACGCAAGAGGCAGATGGCATACCAAGAGACGCTGCTCGACCCCATACGTACGCGCCGAAAAAGTCGAGATGAAGAGCGCCCATGTTGTCGGCCACAGGCCGCGACCACCAGCCTTGGGTCGCGATTGGCTCCAACGCATCGCGTAATCGTCGTGAGGGGGAGTCGGGTAGCGCCGGAGCCGGCATCAAGGCCCCAGCGTCAGAGAAATAATGCGCGGCGATTTCGTCGTAGGTCACGATGACAAGTATTGCCCAGCACGTCACTTACCACGAGATGGGGACCATTAGGGCTACAAGTGTGCCCCGTGACACAATATGGCAATGGATAACAACATCGGGGGCTTGTTGTCCCGTCGCGCCTACATGAACCCAGACGTCGAGGCTTTGGTCGATGTCCACGCAAAGAAGCGATTCACCTACAAGCAATTAAACGACTACGGCAACCAAGTCGCACACGGACTCGCCGCTCTCGGGGTGAAAAAAGGTGACCGTGTTGGCATCTTGCTAATGAACAGTCATGAGTTCGTGTCCACGTTTTTTGGAATCGCAAAACTCGGCGCTGTTGTAGTGCCGCTCAACTGGCGACTTGTGCCCGATGAACTTGAGTTCATCTTGAAAGATTCGGGTTGTTCACTCGTTGTCGCGGGCGAAGAGTTTTTGTCGACCGTCACTGAGCTGCAATCACGTGGAGATAAGACTGACGTGAAGCAATGGGTGTTTGTAGGCGATGATGCGCAGCGCCCGGCGTTTGCTGAGGCGTTTCACTCCATACATGATGGAAAAAGTACAGATGATCCAGTCCTTGGCGGCAGTAACGATGATCTCTTGTACATCATGTACACCTCGGGAACGACGGGATTACCAAAAGGTGTGATGCACACACATAACACGCAAATGTGGGCGCTTATCACTATTAACTCCACCGCGGATTTCCGTGATGGTGATCGCTATCTCAACCCACTACCGATGTTTCACGTTGGAGCGCTCACTCCGGCATTGTGTGCAATGCATCGTGGATTGACGCATGTGATGTTGCGCGCCTTCGACCCCAATCAGATATGGGACGTTGTCAAGACTGAAAAGATCAATAATGCATTGTTGGTCCCAGCAATGTTGAACGCGTGTCGTCTTGTCTTTGACAAAAAAACCCACGACCACTCGTCGTTGCGCTGGTTCTTAAGCGGTGCTGCGCCAGTTCCTAAAGCGTTGATTGAAGAGTACGCGGACATGGGAGTGGAGATTCATCAGATTTATGGAATGACTGAAACATGTGGACCAGCATGTGTGACACTGCCAATCGACGCCATTCGAAAAGCTGGTTCAACCGGGAAAGGTTTCATGCATACGGAAGTGAAATTACTGCGTCCCGACGGCAGTGAATGTGGTGTAGGTGAAGCGGGGGAAGTAGTGGTACGCGGAGACCACAACATGACCGGGTATTGGAATCGTCCTGATGCAACAGCAGAGACCATTAAAAACGGATGGTTGCACACTGGTGATGTTGCTATCTATGACGAGGACAAGTTCATCTGGATTCAGGATCGCTTGAAAGACATGATTATCTCCGGTGGTGAAAATGTGTATCCGGCCGAAGTGGAAAATGTCATTCTCGGTCATGTTGGAGTCGCCGATGTTGCTGTTATCGGTATTCCGTCAGAGAAGTGGGGCGAGTCTCCTTTGGCAGTGGTAGTGAAGAAAGATCCAGCTCTCACAGAAGCTGATGTCATTGCGCAGTGCGAGGGCAAGTTGGCTCGCTACAAGATGCCCGTTGGTGTGCGCTTTATCGACGCGATTCCACGTAATCCTTCTGGTAAAGCGTTGAAGCGTGAACTACGCTTACAGTTTCCGTCGGCGTAATTACATACGAAATAGAGGTTCATGATGCGATGTCGAATGACTCTTGTCGCTGCAGTCGCATTGCTTCTGACTTCCTGCGGTAATTCATCCACCGAATCAGCACAATCGACAGACTCCGTTGTCGCTCCAAGTGGAAACGGCAATGAAGCGTCTGGGGGACTAACCGGCATCCAATCAGTGACTCTTGAGGGCACAACGTTCTCTCTTGATGAAGCATTGGAGGAAAAACCGGTTGTGCTGTGGTTTTGGGCCCCCGGTTGAAGCAGTTGTAATCGAGAAGCCCCTTCGGTCGAAGAGGCAAGTGTGACCTACGCAGATGCCGTAACAATTGTTGGTGTGGCGTGGGCGGGCAGTTCTGCAGATTACAACGCATTTACCGAGCGACATGGACTGACATTTGACAATCTCGATGATTCAGGTGGCGATGTTTTCTCGTACTTCGGGGTGCCGAGTCAGCCGGCGTTTGCTTTCATATCGAAAGATGGCACAGTCGATGTGCAGATTGGCACATTGACAGAAGAGGATTTCGAAGCGCGCATCCGTGGACTCACTACCGGATAAGCAACAACACCGTTCGTAGATGTGTGCGGGATTAGCTTGTCGGTGTGATGCGTAGGGGTTCAAAGATCATCTGTCTGATTCTGATGGCAGCCGTCACGAGCACAAGCACTGTCGGTATCGACAGCGCTCGCGCGGAATTACCTCGTCAAGGTGTGCCTCCTAAAGCGGCGCGACTGAAATTGGTGCAATCACTTGGTTCTTCGCAGTTGTCGCCCAAATCAATTGTTGCGTCGTCAATGGGCAGGGTCATCGCACAAAACATGATTTACACCCATGGTGTGAGCGTTTTTAATGCTGATGGCAACGAAGTGACTCGCGTTAGTGACACCGTTGCACGCAAGCTGCTGGGGCTAAAAGGTCGAGGAACAGTTGAAGGTGCACCCGTTGAGGCCGCATTTAGTCCCGACGGACGTTACGCGTATGTGTCGAATTACTACATGACTGGTGCAGGATTTAATAAAAAGGGTTTTGACAAGTGCTCGGGATCGGTGGAGTACGACAAGAGTTATCTCTACAAGATCGACATGACAACGAACGCGGTTGTGGCCGCCGTACAAGTGGGGTCGGTTCCCAAGTACGTTGCGGTCACCGCGAATAACAAATACGCACTTGTGTCTAACTGGTGCTCGTATTCCATCAGCGTGATCGACCTGCAAACTTTCACACCAGTAAAGGAAATTGAAGTAGGTCGTTATCCTCGCGGGCTGGTGTCGACCAAAGATTCCTCACGTGTGTATTTCACCGTGATGGGGGCGGGCAAAATTGGCTACATCGACATGGCTACGTTTGCGGTCACTACATGGAAGTCGGCAGCAAGTACACCTCGTCACGTGGTGTTAAGCCCCGACGACAAGATCTTGTATGTCTCACACAATTTGTCTTCAATTGTTACTTCCCATAATGCGACCAATGGGAAGGTTCTACGACGAGTAGCAACCGGGACAGAGCCTCGCACCATGGAGATTGCTCCTGATGGCAGTGCGTTGTGGGTGGTGAACTATGCATCCAACACTCTCACTGTGGTAAATACAACCACAATGTTGGTGCAACAAAGCATTGCAACGCCACCTAAACCCATTGGGGTGACATACGAGCCAACTCTCAGGCGTGTGTGGGTTGCCTGTTATGGAGGGCAGATACGCGTGTATCAAGTACGCACGCCAAAGCCAGCGTGATTGCTCTTTAGTTACGAGGACTAATTACGAGGCACGTCGCTCCATGGCAGGTCTTTGTCTACGCGTGGTTCACCTGGTAATCCGAGTACTTGTTCACCCAAGATATTGCGCATCACTTCGCTGGTGCCGCCTTCAATGGAGTTGGCACGTGAACGTAAGAAACTATGGCGAATACCGCCCTCTGACCCATCAACTGAGAGAGAGTCGGGTCGACGGAATGTGAAGTCATATCCGACAAGTCCGTGAGCACCCAACAGATCAACCGCGAACTCACTGACTTTTTTGTTGAACTCTGCCATCATCAATTTGCCGATGGACCCCTCTGGTCCTGGATTGCCAGTACGTGCGGCTTGCGCAGCGCGATTATTAGTGAGACGCAGCACCTCTGATTTGCACCACAACTGCATAAGGCGATCACGATGAGCAGGATCACGATCCTCGGGACGCTTTTCGTTCCAAATATCGATCACCGAATCAATGGGACCTTTGCGACGTCCACTGCCGCCCGTACTTGACGCAATAGAGACGCGTTCGTTCATCAACGTGGTGAGAGCGGCGCGCCATCCTTCGCCCACCTCGCCGATCCGCCATGCGTCGGGCACACGCGCATCAGTCATGTACACCTCGTTGAACTCGGCTTCACCTGTGATCTGACGGAGAGGACGCACTTCAACTCCTGGTGCGTGCATGTCGATCGCAAAATAGGTCATGCCTTTGTGTTTGGGTTGATGCGGATCGGTGCGAGCGACCAACATGCCAAAGTCGGCTAAGTGTGCAAGTGTGTTCCACACTTTTTGACCATTGATGATCCACTCGTCACCATCTCGTATGGCACGCGTGCCAAGGCCTGCAAAGTCACTTCCTGCACCAGGCTCACTAAATAACTGACACCAGCGTTCTTCACCAGTAAACATTGGTCGTAAAAATCGTTTCTTCACTTCATCGCTGCCGTGGGTGACAATTGTGGGACCCGCAAGCGCAATAAAAAATGTGGAGGGATCCTGCGGCTGTGCACCTGCTCCTCGCACACGCTCTTCCACTAGTCGGTTGAGATCGGGTCGCACACCCAACCCTCCGAAACCTTCGGGGAAGTGCACCCACGCAAGACCCATGTCATATCGCGCACCGCGGAAGGTGCGGTCGTCAACTGTTTTTGGGTCATATTGAGACAGGAGGGCCTCAATGGCAGATTCGACGCGTTCACGCTGAGAATCAGAGGTTTTCGGTGCAAGGGTGGTGCTCGACATGGCTCTATTGTTGCACCATGAGCGACATGGAATTCCCTCGGGCGCAGTTCGTAGACGTGCTGTCAGCGAACGAGAAATACGCCGAAAAGTTTGAATTCCCCACGCTCACGGGCACCGCACGCCAGGGTTTGGCAATTGTCACATGTATGGATTCACGAATTAGTCCGTTGGCTGCCCTCGGGATGCGGCCAGGCGACGCCAAGATTTTACGTAATGCTGGAGCTCGTGTCACAGATGACGTACTTCGTACGTTGATGCTTGCTACCTATCTACTCGGCGTCGAGCGTATTTTGGTGATGCCACACACTGATTGTCGGATGGCATCCAGCGATGAAGCAGGGATTCACCAGAAGATCATGGATGATTTTGGTGTGGACACTCGCAGTGTTGAATTTCGCACCGTCTCAAACCAAGAAGAAGCTCTTGCGCTTGACGTCACTCGTATACGTTCATACCCCTTGCTACGAGAGGGAGTGGTGGTTGGTGGTGCGATCTATGACGTGCGTTCAGGTGCTTTGCGACCTGTCGACTGCTGATAACGATTGCTGTTACTGAACGCGACGACGACGAGTTGTGGCCACGAGGAAGGCTCCAGCGAGCAGCAGTGTCATAGCCCAGTAGATGTTGCGACCAGACTCTGTTCCAGCAGCGGGAATCTGTGCATAACGCGCATCGACTGGAACATTTGTGCGCACCGTTTTCGTAATGGAGAAGTCATTGAGTTGTGCTTGCGACAGAGTGCAGTTGATCGTTCGGTCTACACCGAGTACTTGATACGTGCCGGTTGGTAAGTTCTCGACTGAGTAGTTGCCGTTTTTGTCTGTACGGGTCACGATGGTGACATCGTCATCAGTTCTCATTTTTTGGTCGACGCCGTACCAATAGATTTCGAGGTCTTGTCGGCGCAGAACGAGATCTTTGCCTTCGTTGAATTCACCATTTTTGCGTACATCGATGAATGCAAAACCTTTGAGAGTGCATCGCCCTGTTACACCAAACGCCACTTTGGTCATGGTGTCGCCTTGTGGGGTAGAAGTGCCCACTAATGCCGTCGTATCTTCTGATTCAGTTGTACGACGCATGCCATGTTTGATTGGTTCGAAGTTGGCTTCGATCCTGTAGTTGCCAGCAGGCACTTTGCCGAATGTGCATGATCCTGTGTTTGCAGTGGCACATGAATACTCTGCAAGGGCCTGAGTTGATTTCATTGTCTCTGACAACGCAAGTGTGCGCACGAGACCAGTGGCACCGTCGTAGATGCCACGGATAGATGAGGCTGACACTTTGGCTGGGGTTCCTGGTCGTACACGTGCTTTGGCACGTGCATACAACTTGGTGGACATCGTGATGCCGGTGATGCCGGGTTCACCTTCATCGCGCGCACTGTTGGAGTTGATGTCGAGGAAGATTTCTGGAAGCGGTCGTAGCAAGTTGTCGACAATCGTGACGGTTACTTTGCCATCCTGAGTATTGCTGCCATCGGTCATCGTGTAGTTGAACTCCACGGTGCCGGTAAATGTCAACTCGGGGGTGAACTCCACCATGTTGTCCACCACGCGATTGCTACCAGCGGAGGGATCCTCGACAGAGACGAGTGACAGGTTGTCTCCAATGTCGTTCGCAAGAACTTCTATCTCTACGACTGAACCCATGGGTGCTTCAACGTCGTCGTTTGCAGCCTCTAATGGGTTTGTATTGTTTGTGAGATTTGGGTTGATCGCGACAGTGGCAGTTGCGGTGGTGATCGGGTTCGTCACTGAAGCCGGTGCGGTGCCAGTAACTGTTGCAACGTTGGTGACTGTTTGTCCGAGAACGTCGATAGTGGTGATGGAGTAGACAACTTCACATTCGACAGCATTGTTCGAGCCAGGGAGCAGTTGAGCGATGACATTGTCGGTACCTGTCCCTGTTGGGCACTCAATGTCTGCATCGTTGCTGATCTTGTCGTCCACCACGGTGACGTTTGTGAGTGTCACGTTTCCAGTGTTGGTCACCGTGTAGGTGTATGTGATGGTGTCACCCACTTCGGTGGTTCCACTTGGTGCGATCACGGTGTTATCAAGAACACCTGATTTGGTGAGCGCAAGACCAGCGACACGTGTGAAGGTGACAACTTCGGTGTCAGACCCTGTGACAGCGCCCGATGATGCGGTGGCGGTGTTTGAAACGGTTCCTGCGTCAACGTCGTCTTGAGTGACGGAGTATGTACCGACACAGTTTGCTGTAGCACCAATTGCTATCGAAGAAATTGTGTCTTGGTTGCCCGCGACACCAGAGTTACAGTCCAAGTCCCCTGTAAGGAGTGGGTCACTCACTTCGATGTCGGACAAGGCAACTTGTCCTGTGTTTTCGACTGCGATGGTATAGGTGATGGTGTCGCCTGCGTCCATGCGGTTACTTGGTGAAACCACCGTCATGTCCATTTGCGAAGTTTTGGTGACCTCGAAGGATGCGGCCACAAGGTAGGTGACCGCATCATCGGTCTTGAGTGACTCACATTGAGTGTTTACTTTCCTCGTAATGCAGCAACGACTGGTGAAAACGACTCGATGTCTTGTGCTCCCACAATCACATAACTAAAACCCCAACGCTCCCGTCGCGCGAGTAAATCTTCGATAATGCTCTGTGGTGAACCGATTAATGCAAACGGTGTGTTCTCAATCATCTCTTCGGGAACGCGAATAAGTGACGCCATGTCCGATACCGCCTGTGCACGATCGTCTGTGACATTGACAAAAAACGCACGCACGTTCATCTCGATGTCATTCAATCGATGGGCGCCCGCTTCAGCAACAATTACTACTTTTTCATCGACGGCTTCCGCTGTCATCGATGCAATAGCTTCAGGGCCGACAACACCTGCGGTCAATGTGCCGTTAATGCCAACAATGTCCACTTCGCGTGCTGCGTATGTCAACACGCGTTTGCCGCCACCACCCACCAAAATCGGAGGACATGGTTGTTGCACTGGCTTTGGAAGCCCATTCAGATTGGCGATGGTGTAGTGCTTGCCGCTGTATGAAAAAACATCAGCACCCATGTGCCCGCGGATGACGTCGACGCCTTCGATGAACCGATCGATGCGCACGCCGGGAGAGTCGTATTGCATACCCGCAGTGTCGTAATCGCTTCGCATCCAGCCTGCGCCAATACCTATTTCCAAACGACCGTCAGATAACACGTCCATGGTGGCGAGTTCTTTTGCCAGTACTAATGGGTGCTTGTAGTCGTTGTCCCACACGAGAGCACCAATGCGAAGCGATGTGGTCGCATCGGCCGCCGTCATCAACGCCGGCACTGGAGCGAGTTGATCATCGAAATGGTCGGGCATGGTGATTACGTCATACCCACGTGTTTCTGCTTTTTTGGCCATTTCGACCCACTCATGACGACTCGCAGCTTTGGACGCTTGAACGCCAAATCGAAACGGTTTTTGCGGAAATGGTGAAGCCATGTAGCAACGGTAGCAACGGTAGCAACGAAGGGTGACGGTCAAGCCAGAGACGAGAGAACTACCGTGGAAGCGCTGTGAATAAGTACGCCAAATGGCTCTTTCGATGTGCGGTGGTGGTCACTGCGGGGGCAATGTTGATCACTGGCGTGGTCGTTGGTGCGGCGCCTCACCTGTGGCGAGCAGTGAACGCGCATGAACAAACACCGATAGAACTGCCGTTATTTTCAGGACTTGCTCAACGGTCGCAGATTTATGATGTAGCAAACCGTCAACTTGGTGTTTTTGAGCTTGAAAATAGCCAACCCGTTCTGTACAACGATGTGCCGCGACCGGTCATCGATGCGTTTCTTGCCGTAGAGGACGCCGGCTTTTTTCAACATAAGGGCGTGAACCTGCGAGCACTGGGGCGCGCATCTCTTGCCAACTTCTCTGCAGATTCTGGTCGTCAAGGTGCATCCACTATCACCCAACAGGTGGTGAAAAACGAGTATCTCTCTGGGTTGCCGCGCGATGGTCGTTACAAGATTTTGCAAACGCGTTATGCAACCATGCTGGAAAAGCAGGCACCGAAAGAAAAGATTCTCGAGCGTTATCTCAACACTGTGTACTTCGGCAACAACGCATACGGATTGCAGGCAGCAGCAGAGGTGTATTTCGGCACTCCAGTCGCAGAATTGTCGATGGTCCAAGGAGCATTTTTGGCAGGACTTGTGCGCGCACCATCGACATATGACCCCATTCGTCGTCCAGAACAATCGCGACGTCGTTTCAAACAAGTGATCGATCGTTTGGTCGACACCCAATTAATGACAGTCGAGGAAGCGGTGGCAACGTACGACACATGGCAGTTGCCCGAGCGTCTCACAAGTGTTCCGCAACAATCCACCACGCGTACGTACTTCACCGAGATGGTGCGTGACTACTTGTTGAATCGAAGTGCGATTCTTGGTGCGACGTATCAGGAGCGATATAACGCTCTGTTCCGTGGGGGATTGAAGGTATACACAACACTTGATTCACGCGCGCAACAGTTGGCTGAACAAGCCGTGAAAGAACAGCTTCCCGCAAACCGCACGGGCATTGCTGCTTCGCTGGCCGCTCTTGATACAGGAACTGGGGCTGTCCGCGCTGTGGTGGGTGGTCCCGGATTCGTGCCAGGTCGTGACGAAGTGAACTTGGCATTACGTCGTCGTCAAACGGGGTCTGCGGGCAAAATCTTCATTCTCACCGCTGCGCTTGAAGCCGGTGTTGAAGCAAAGGACCTTATTGATGGAACGTTGCCGTGTACGTTGCCCAATCCTGGTCAACCTGAAGAGCCATTTGAAATTAAACAAGGCGTGAGCAAGCCATTAACAACTATTGAAGAACACACATGGTTATCAATCAACTGTGCGTATGCGCGTCTGTCACAAATTGTGGGCCTGCAACGTGTGGTGAATACCGTGTACCGCCTTGGTTCATCGCCATATCTCACGCGTGACTATCCGGTGTATCCGTACCCAAGCTTTGCAACAGGTGCAAACGAACTCAGTGCATTCGATATGGCATCTGCCGCGCAGACAATTGCAAACGGCGGTGTGCACCACGAGCCGTATTTCATCGAACGCATTGAGGGGCCAAACGGCACCATTTATACACACGTTCAGCAAGACGGCGAGCAAGTGATTTCAGCTGATGTTGCCAATAAACAAGTCGACATTTTGAAAGGCGTTCTCACTCGTGGCACGGCACGTCGAAGTGCATTGAATGACGAACGTCCTGCAGCAGGCAAGACGGGTACACAGGACGAGAACACCAATGCGTGGTTTGTGGGCTTCACAAAACAGTTATCAGCCGCAGTGTGGGTGGGTGACCCGAAGGGATACACCCCAATGAACGGCATCCCCGAGTTTGTTGATGCTGGGGTACCGCGTGTGCAAGGTTCTACGTTCCCTGCGCGTATTTGGAAAGCGTTTATGGATCCTGCTCACAATCGTTTACCGGTTCTCGATTGGGAACCACCGTTGCCGTCTGGTCGTAATCCAGTGCGTTTGTATCTCGCTGGTGTTGAATGCATCGCTGAATTGGTGTCAGGACGATTGCCCAAAAACCAAACTGGCACGGTGTCGACGGTGATTCCCACTATCCCCACTATTCCCACAACAACTGTCGCGCCGCTTGTAACCATAGATCCAAACGTCACGACGCCAGCACAGCCACCTGGGAATAGCCCTGTCGTTTCTGTTGTAGATCCGGGCACCACAATTCCTGCTGATGTCACGGACCCCACGGTGTTGGTGCAGGGAGTCGATCCTCAGCGTTATCTGGTCTATGACTGCGCAAAAGGTGTACCGCGCACCATCACAACGGTGACAGCACCTGCGCAGCCCTAGGCTGACGATGTTCTTGCGCAGCCCTAGGCTGACGATGTTCTTGCGCAGCCCTAGGCTGACGATGTGTTTTTCTGGTTCATCGCCACTGCATGTTTGTCTGTGTGGTTTGT
>Ga0164292_10000030_pt1 | contig 89636 bp, 81 predicted proteins | sample GEODES117metaG_FD_111486 | JGI IMG/M metagenome (GOLD analysis project Ga0164292, IMG submission 111486) | Eutrophic lake water microbial communities from Lake Mendota, Wisconsin, USA - GEODES117 metaG | ecosystem: Environmental > Aquatic > Freshwater > Lake | place: USA: Lake Mendota... | reverse complement strand
CCGGCACGAATCGGGCGTTACGACAGGACGGGGAAAACGTCTCCCGTGTGGGGGACCTGCGCTCGGATTCCAGGCAGACCGCCCGAGGCGGTCCTTGCGGGCCGCTTGACTCTTCCCTTGTCGAGGTTTGCCGATGCGCGCAGCCGATCGGGCGCACACTTCCGCTACCGTGCCGGCCCCACAGCCAGGTGCGCTGTTGTCCCGTCTGTTGGTCGCGGTCATCGCCACCATTGCTCTACTGCTCGTTTGGCGCCCGTCGCTGCTGCATGCCCAGGGCGTCGCCGTGGCGGCGCAGGAGCCGGCGTCCAAGACCCATGTCGTCAAGGCGGGCGAGACCCTCTGGGGGCTCGCCGCGCGGTATTTCGGCGACGGCCATCAGTGGCAGGCGCTGGCGCGGCGGAACGGGATACCCATTTCGAACCATCCGCCGCTCGAAGTCGGCATGCGGTTGAACGTCCCGACGCGACCGGCCGAGCGGTCCGCAAAGGCCGCCGAGTTGGCGGAGGCTCCCGCCGACAGCACGGTACCGAAGGCTGCGCTGGTCAAGGCCGGAGAGGCAACCCTCCCGGCCCCGGAGGCCGCACCGTCCCGGGCGTCGGCGGGGTCGCTCGCCGCACAGACAGCTGGCCGGGGCAACGCCGGGTCGGCCGCCACCGGTCGTCGTACCAAGTCGGCCAAGCCGTCGTCGCTCCCCGCGACGGCCGCTGAGGCGGTCACCGCGGAAAGCCAAGCCGACACCGGGAAGGCCAATCTCAAGCCGACCACGGGCACCGTCATGGGTGAGAGCACCGTGCGCCGGATCGGGCTTGCCGATCAGGAAGCCGCCATGAATTCGCGGAAGCCCTCGGAAGTGCTCACGGTTTTTCATCGCGATCTGCCGGATGCCGCTGAGGCGGAGCGTCGTACCCGTGCGGTCCTCAGGCCCAATACGCCCGCACCGCGCATCGCCGAGTACATGTCAGCGCCATTCGTCACCACGGCGCGGACGCTAGAGACGCTGGGGCGCATCGGCGCGCGCGTCGGCTCGCCGAGCGCTGGGGACGCCTATCCGCACCGGGCGATCAAGACGGACGAGGTAGAAGTCGAGGCACCGGTGAAGCAGGGCTACAAAGTCGGCGATCGCCTGCTCGCTTTTGGTCCGGCGGAGGCGATCGATAAGGAACAGGTGGTCGTGTTCCCCACGGGCATGCTCGAGGTCACCCGGGCCGAGGCGGGGAAGCCGGCACTTGCGGTGGTCCTTCGTCAGTCGGGACGCATCGAGGCAGGACAGCAGGTCTTGGTAGCGCCCAATGTCAGCGCACCGTGGGTGAAGGCCGTGCCGCTGGATCGGCCCGATGTGCCCGCGACGATCCGCTGGCTCGACCCGCAGGAGGCCCAGCCGACGTTGCAGAGCTACCTCGTGATCGGCGCCGGCAGCGCCAAGGGATTGGTACCGGGTGACGAAGTCGCGATCTATCGTCGCCTCGCCAAGGGGACCACCGAAGCCATGGCGGCCACGGCACGTATCGTTCGGGTCGAACGGGACTATGCCACGGCGATCATCACGAAGCAGTACCAGACCGACATTACCGTGGGGCTGCCGGTCCGTCGCTTCGCCAAGGCGCCGTAACCCGACGTCCTCTCCTCGAAACGGGTCTGACGTGTGATCGGCATGACGAGTGGTACGCGTGCCGACGTAAGATGACGATCATGCCGTACGCGCGCGCCGGGTGCCCCGTGGGCCCCGGCGCGCGTTTACATTCACGGGTATTCACCACTCATCACTCCGACGGCGAGGTAGCGGGCGGCAATGGCGAAATCAGTGCTAGTGACTGGCGGGGCCGGATTCATCGGCTCACATGTGGCGGATCGTTTTCTGGCTGAGGGCTGGAGCGTCACCATCCTTGACGATTTGTCGAGCGGGCGCGAAGAAAACATCCCCGCCGCCGCGCGATTCGTGCGCGGGTGCATCACGTCGCCGGAAGCTGCTGCGCTCGTGCGTGATGGTCACTTCGATGTGATGTGTCACCTCGCCGCCCAGATTGATGTGCGCCGCAGCGTGAACGATCCGGCGTTCGATGCGACGCGGAACATCCTTGGCACGCTGAATCTCATGGAGGCGGTACGGACGAGCGGATACGCCACCCGCGTCGTGTTCTCGTCCACCGGGGGCGCGCTCTACGGAGACTTCGATCCCCCGCCGAGCACGGAACAGTTCTCGAAGGACCCGGAGGCACCGTACGGTATCGCCAAGTTGGCTGTGGAGTACTACCTCGCCTACTACGGCCGCGTGCATGGACTCGACACCGTCGCGCTGCGCTACGGCAATGTTTATGGTCCGCGCCAGGATCCGCACGGCGAGGCCGGCGTCGTGGCCATCTTCTGCAACCGGTTGCTCGACGGGCGGGCGCTCACTGTGTTCGGCAATGGCGAGCAGACGCGGGATTACGTCTATGCCGGTGATGTCGCGCGCGCCAACTTCCTCGCAGGCACCTGCGAATTGCCCGCCCGCGGACGTCTCGATGCGCGCGCGTTCAACATCGGGACGAGCATCGAAACGTCGGTCAACGCGCTGGCCGAAACGCTGCGCAGCGTGTCCGGCGCTACGGCGCCTATCGAATACGCGCCGGCGCGCGCCGGTGAACTCGCACGCTCGGCGCTTGAAACCAGCAAGGCGCGTGCGATCCTCGGCTGGGAGCCGCAGGTGGCGATCACCGACGGATTGGCCAACACCTACCACTTCTTTGCCGACCGTCGGGCACGGCTCGCAGCCGGAGGGCACGCGTGATGAGTGTGGCCGGCGTCTCCACCGGTTCGTTGATGCTGTTGCAGCTGTCCACCCAGGGGGGAGCGGCCACGCCGCGCTCAATCGTGGGACTCATCATCGGCAGCGATCCGGTCACCAAAGCGGTGCTGGCTGGACTGGCGGTGCTGTCGCTCATTTCCTGGGCGATCATGTTCGCCAAGTGGCGTACCTTCAGCTCGGCGGAAAGAGCTGGCGCCAGCTTCGTGCGCGACTTCGAGCGCGCGCGTGGAATCGATGACGCGATGCTGCTGGCCCAGCGTTCCAAGCCCAGTCCCTTCACCGCCGTGTTCTCGCGGGCGGTACAGTTCCTGAACGACACCAAGCCGGCGTTGGGAGCGACGAACGATCGCACCGCGCGGCTCTCCGGGTCGCAGGTCGAAGCGCTCCGGCTCGTGCTCGACTCCCAGACCGGACGTGAGCGCGAGGCACTTGGGAAGTTCATTCCGTGGCTCGCCACGGTAGGCAGCGTCAGTCCGCTCATCGGGCTCTTCGGCACGGTGCTCGGGGTGATCGAGGCCTTCGAGGGAATCGCCACGAAGGGTTCGGGGAACATCGGGGCGGTGGCGCCGGGTATTGCCACTGCGCTTATCGCCACCGCGGCCGCACTGGCCGTGGCCATTCCCGCCGCATTCGCCTACAACGTGTTCGCGTCGCGACTCAATCGGTTCGACAACGAATTGGAAGGCTTCGGCTCCGAACTCATCGCACTCATGGTGCGTGAAGGGCGGATCTGACGCATGCGTCGCGGGCGCCGCGGTGAACGGCTTGGCGTAAATGCCGAGATCAATGTGGTGTCGCTGATCGACGTCATGATGCTGCTCATGATCATCTTCATGATCACGGCGCCCATGATGCAGGGCGGGGTGGACATCTCGTTGCCCAGCGCCGAGGTGAAGCCGCTTGAACCGAAGAACGGGTTGGTCGTCAGCATCGACCGGCGTGGTCAGATCTTCGTGGACGATACGAAGCTCACCTTCGAGGAGTTTGCCGGGAGCATCAAGGCGCTCTCCGACCGGAAGGGGGCCGGCGGTGTTTTCGTGCGCGCTGATCAGGGGGTGGACTACGGCACGGTCATCAAGCTGGTGGCGGCCATGAAGGCGCGCGGGATCACCGAAGTCGGCCTCGTGGCCGAGCCGGAAGAGAACCGCTGAGGATGGGTGTCTCGACCGGTCGCCTCGCCACCTCCGGGCGCAACGCGCTCGGCAGCGGCGTGGTCGTGTCGGTCGGAATACATGCGGCCTTGCTCGCGCTCGTCCTGTGGGTCGGGAACCGGCCGGAGGAGGCCCGTCCGCCCGTGTATCGGGTGGAGCTGATCGGTCAGGCCGGTCCGCGTCAGGCCGGGGTGGAGAAGCCCGTTACCGAGGCAACGGCCTCGAACGACCCGGTCGCCGGGGCCGAGCGCGTGGAGGAGGAGAAGACCGTGCCAACGCCGAGTACGGCGAAAAAGGTGTTGCCATCGCCCAAGGCCACGCCGTCCACCGATCGCAGCAAGAAGGGCGGAGCAAAGAATGCCCCGGCGCCCACGGCCTCCAAAAGCAACGCGGCGCCCAAGTCGGGCGCCGGCGCCACCGGTACGAAGGGGGCCGATGTGGCGAATGTCCGCACCGATGGGATCGCGTTCCCGTATCCTGGGTACCTGAACAACATTGTGCGGCAGATCGCGCTGAACTGGTCCCCGCGGCGGGTGTCGGCTGCGCTGGTCACCGAACTCAAGTTCATGATCCGACGTGATGGCACGGTCGTGGGTATCGAGGTGGTGAAGCGCTCGGGCGATCGCCTGTACGATCTCGATGCCATGGGCGCCATCGAGGTGGTGGGGACAGGTAAAGGGTTCGGGCCATTGCCATCGGGCTGGCCCGATGATGTGCTGGTGGTCTATTTCACATTCGATTACGCGTTGCGGCCGCAGTGATGCAGGTGGCCCCACCCGGTTTCCTCAACTCCGTACGCTTGATGGCTCGCACGAAGGCTCCTATCCGGCTCGCGACGACGGCGCTCGTCCTCGGCGTGCTCGCCGGTCCCATGGCGGTGATGCCGCGTGCGGCGGCCGCTCAGCCCACCAAGGGGGTAACCCTTGGTCTCCAGTACCGGCCGGGTGAGAAGACCGCGCTCATCGTGCTCCCGGTAAAGGGGGCCAATGGCGACTCGATCACGGCAATGCTGAGCCGCGATCTCGATTACAGTGATCGGTTCACCGTGGTCAGCCCGTCCGCCGCGCCGCCAGTGACCGGTGCGATCAATTGGGCACTCTTTTCGAAGCTCGGAGTGGATGGCATCGTGCAGGCGACGGTGCTGCCGAGCGGATGGGTGCGCGTGGTGCTGCACGATGTGGGCCTCAAGAACGCCCGAAACCAGAAGGACTTTCCGCTGCCGGCGGGCGCACCGTCGCCCGCCTGGCGCCTCGCCGTACACGGCGTGGCCGATGGGGTGGAGGAGTGGATCACGGGGCAGCGCGGCATCGCCCAGACGCGCATCGCCTTCGCGCGCGGTGGCCGGGTGTGGACCGTGGACAGTGATGGGGCCAACGCCACTCCGGTGACGCCGAGCGGCATGTCGCCGCAATGGCTCCCCAGCGGCCGGGGGATCGTGTACAGTGTGCTCGACGGGGCGCGGAACCCCATCATGTTCACCGACCTCGCCACGGGGGCGCAGCGGGTGATCGCCAGCGCGCCGGGCATCGAACACACGACACCGGCCATTTCTCCCGATGGCCGAACGGTGGTGTACGCGCGGGGCTCGGAGAGCGGGACAGACTTGTACGCCCAGTCGTTCGACGGTGGCGCCCCGCGCCGCGTGACGGTGGGCCGTGGACGCGCCAGCGCGCAGCCCACTTTCAGCCCCGACGGCCAGCGATTGGCGTTCATGTCCGACCGTTCCGGGCACCCGGAGGTTTATATTAGCGATCTGGATGGGACGAACGTGGAACTGCTGACGGCAGCGGCGTTTGGCGATCGGGATTACCGGGCGGGGCCCGATTGGTCGCCCGACGGTCGTCTGGTGGCCTTTCAGTCACGAAACGGCGGTACCTTCCAGATCATGACTATCAACCTGCGCGATCAGTCGGTGCGACAGGTGACGAACGACGGCCGCAACGACGACCCCTCATGGGCACCGGACTCGCGGCACGTGGTCCTCACCTCCAATCGCAGCGGCGTTCGTCAGCTGTGGGTGGTCGACATCGAGACCGGGCGTGCGCGTCAGCTCACGCGTGGTCCCGAAACGCGACTGGCTGCATGGTCCCCACGCCTGCAGGCGCAGTAAGCGTCTCGGGTAACAACTCCCCCCTTCTCCCCGGAGTGTTCGACATGATGCGTTCCTCTCGTCTGATGCTGGTCCTGGTGTCCACGTCGCTGGTGCTCGGCGCCTGCAAGAAGAAGCCGGCTCCCGCGCCCACGCCGACCCCGACGCCGGCGCCGGCCGAGCGTGCGCCTGAGCGCACCACGCCGCGCGCGGCGCCCGTTGACACCATGGCCGCGTACAACGAGAAGGTCGCAGCGGCGCGTTTGCGTCTGCTCGAGACCATCTACTTCGAGTATGACGCGGACGAGCTCCGCGACGACGCGCGCGCGTCGCTCGATGCGAAGATCGCCATCCTCAACGCGAACCCTGCGCTACGCGTCCGCGTCGCCGGCCACTGCGACGAGCGCGGTAGTGACGAGTACAACATCGCCCTCGGCCGTCGCCGCGCCGAAGCGGCCAAGCGCTACCTGACCGACCGTGGTATCGATGCCTCGCGTATCGAGACGTCGTCGTTCGGCCGTGAGCGTCCCGCGGTGCAGGGGACCACGGAAGAGGCGTGGTCGAAGAACCGTCGTGACGAGTTCGAAATCACCGCCGGCGGCGAGAACCTCAAGCCCGCCAGCTGACCGCTGTCGCCACACCCGGAGCTTTCGGCATGACCCAGTCGTCTTTCCGCCGCGTGTGGCGGCTCATTCCCCTCGTGGCCCTCGCGGCCACGGGGGGCTGTTTTGCGACGCGTGGTGACGTGCGCATCCTGCAGGGTGACATCGCGGTGATGCGCGCTGAGTTGCTGAAGGGACAACAGGAACAGAAGGACGCGCTCGCGCAAACCCAGCGGTTGCTCGCCGTCGCCAGTGATTCGGTCGCGAAGATCAGCGCGCGCACGGTGGGCATTCAGGGCGACGTGCGCGGCGAGATGCGAGTCGTGCGCGAACAGTTGCTGCAGGTGCAGACGTTGCTCGGACAAAGCCAGGCGACCATCGCGCGGTTACGTGCGGAGATGGAGGCGCGCAATGCCATGATGTCCATGGCGCCCGTTGCTCCGGCCGCCGAGCCCGCGCCGACCGCCGGTCGCGGTGGGAATCCGCGTCCGGCCACGCCGACGCCGGCACCCACCACCGCGGATACGTCCACGGGCGTGCTGGCCGGTCCCAACCAGTTGTACACGACGGGTCGCGACCAGCTGTTGCGCGGTGCCACGGCAACGGCGCGCATGACCTTTCAGGAACTCATCACCAACTATCCGCAGTCCGACTACGCGGCTGACGCGCAGTTCTGGATTGCCGAGTCGCTGGCGAAGGAGAACAACGCGCCCGCCGCCGATGCGGCGTATGCCGCCGTGGTGAGCGCCTATCCCACGTCGGCCAAGGCCCCCACCGCCCTCTACAAGCGGGCGCAGCTGGTGCTGAAGATGGGGAACACGGCGCAGGCTCGGCAGCTGTTCGAGCAGGTCGTGTCGCGATTCCCGCGGAGCGACGAAGCCGAGTTGGCGACCGAAACGCTCAAGACGCTGCGGTGAGCGCGCGTTTGACCTGGCAACACACGAAACGAGTCTCACATGTCGGGCAGTAACTCCACGGAAATGCCGTTCCTCGAGCACCTCGAGGAATTGCGCTGGCGCCTCTTCCGGGTGGCGGTGGCGCTGGCCATCGGCATTGGTGGAAGCTTCGCGCTGATCTTCAGCAAGCAGATCGACGTGGTGGCCATTCTGTCTCAGCCGATTCAGCCGTTCCTCAAGGGGCCGCTGATCGTTACGCATCCCGGCGATCTTTTCGACATTGCCATGGACGCCGCGATCACGCTTGGGATCATTTTCGCGTCGCCCGTGATTGCCTGGCAGATCTGGGGATTCCTCTCGCCGGCGCTGTATAACCACGAAAAGAAAGTGGTGATCCCGGCGCTCGTCGGTGCGGCGGTGCTGTTCCTGATGGGGATGGCCCTGGCATTCGAGTACGTGGTGCCAGTGACGCTCGGGTTCTTCATGAGCTTCCAGAGTGAGGCGGTGCAGGTGATGCCGACGGTCGACAAATACGTCGGGTTCATCCTGTCCATGTGTCTGGCCTTCGGGGCCGTATTCGAGCTCCCGGTGGTGATTGCGCTCCTCACCGCGCTTGGCATCGTACAGCCCGCCTTCCTCGCCAAGTTTCGTCGACACGCCGTCGTCGGCTGTCTCATCGCCGCGGCGTTCATCACGCCCGGTAGTGACCCGACGTCGCTCGTCGTCCTCACTATTGCGTTGTATGGCCTCTACGAGATCTCGATCACGCTCTCGAAGCTGATCGCGCGCCGCCGCGAGCGACGGCTCGCCGCCGAGGACGCGTGATCGCAGGAGCGACCGGTCGCGGCTGGTGGCGCGCCGGGCTGGCACTGCTGGCTGGGCTGCATCTGCTGGGAAGTGACGCTGCCGCGCAGCAGCGTCAGACACGGCCCACGCAGGCGCCCGCCGGTTTGGGGCCTGCCAAGCAGGGGCAGGACAGCACGCGGGCCCTGTCCAAGGATCAACGCACGTATCAGTGGACCGCCCCCGACTCCACGATGCGCGCCCTGATGGACAAGGAAGGCTATCGCAGCGTCCAGTACCAGGGCGATACGGTGAAGTTCGATGCCGGGACGCGCATCCTTGTCCTCAAGGGCAAGCCCTCGGCGGTTCAGCGCGATGAGACCATGCTCATCGGCGACTCGATCCAGTACAACGACTCCACCAAGAAGGTGGTGGCGATCGGGGACACGGTGCTGCTGCGCGACCCGGCGGCGCAGGACGCCGACGACTTCGTGGCCAACGGGAAGATCGAATACGATCTCGAAACCCGTCAGGGGCTCACTGGTGCCTTCAGCACGAGTGTCGTCAGTGGGCAACGGCTGTTCCTCACGGCCGCGCGCAGCACCATTCTCTCCGATACGCTCGTGAGCGGTCGGCACATCGTGTTCGCCAAGAACGGCTCGTTCACCTACTGCGATCACGCCGAGCCGCATTTTCATTTCACCACGCGCGACATGAAGTTCGTGTCGCAAAACGTGATGGTGGCGCGCCCCGGCGTGCTGTATATCGGCGAAGTGCCGGTGTTCTGGATTCCGTTCTTTTTTCAGGATGTACGCAGCGGCCGTCGGAGCGGCATGCTCACGCCCAACTTCGGCGTGGCGGAACTGTTCCGAAACAGCCCGGCATACCGGCGCAGCGTTCAGAACATCGGCTATTTCTTCGCCATCAATGATTTCATGAACGCCGAGGTCTCCATGGATTGGCGTTCAGGAGCGCGTAGCTCCGATCTCGATCCCGGGTTCGTGCGCGGCAATGCCGAGGTCCGCTACAAGTGGGTGGATCGTTTCGTGTCCGGTGAGCTGGCCGTCTCGCAGATGGCGTTGCGCAACGGCACGACCAACCAGAGCTGGACCTGGAATCACAATCAGGACTTCTCCAAGACCACGAAGCTCACAGCACGGCTGAATTGGGTGCAGAACACGCAGATTCAGCGGAACACTACCGTGAATCCGGTCGCGGCGAATGCCACCATTCGTTCGCAGCTCAACTACCAGACGAAGATCGGCCCCGCGTCCATCAACGTGGGTGGCTCGCGCGTGCAGTATCCGGGACGTCCGCAGGTGGACATGGACTTCCCGCAGCTCAACGTGACGACCGGTACGCTCGAGGCCGGGCCCGTGTCCTGGACGCCGTCGCTGCGTCTGGCCGTTTCCGGGTCGAGCAAGATCGATCAGGGCTTGCAGTTCCCGTATGTGTACAACGCCCGTCCGGGCGGTGGGCTCGACAGTACGCGCTTCGACGCGAGTCGTCGCAACATGCAGTTCTCGTTCGATACGCCCATCAAGCTCTGGGACTTCCAGTGGCAGAACTCGTTCACGGTCAATGAACAGTTCCGCGATTATCCCGAGCAGCGCGAGATCATCGGTGTGCGGGACACCTCGCAGCGGGTCACGCGCGTGTTTGCCCGCACCTTCGAGACAAGCGTCGACTGGACCACGTCGTTCAACCTGCCGCGATTCTTCCAGGGAACCTGGAATCTCTCGCCGTCGATCAACGTGCAGAACGTGGATCAGGGTGGGCTGTTCGTGCGCACCGAACGAAGTGGTGGCAAGTTCGTGTCGCAGGCGAAGCGGCTCAACTACGCCTTGTCCGCATCGCCAACCTTGTACGCCATGCTGCCGGGATTGGGCCCGATTGCCAAGCTTCGACACTCGATCACCCCTGGTGTCAGCTACAGCTACTCGCCGGCCGCATCGGTCAGTGACGAATTCCTGCAGGCGATCGGCCGGTCGCGCGTGGGCTACCTCGGCGCACTGGCGCAGAACCGGGTGTCGCTCAACCTCGCCACGAATCTCGAAGCCAAGCTGCGGTCGCCCACCGACTCCGAGCCGGACCAGGGGCGCAAGATCAAGCTGCTGTCGCTCAACTTTTCTCCGCTCACGTGGGACTTCGTGCGCGCCGACAGCACCGGCAACGGCTTCACCGACAAGATTTTCTCGATCAGCGGGCGTACCGACCTGCTCCCCGGTCTCGATTTCCGTACCAGCTACGATCTGTTTCAAGGCGATCCGGCGTCCGATACGGCCACGTTCAGTCCGTACCGCACCGACATGGGCGTCACGTTCTCCATGAACGGCAAGTCGGCCATCTTCGCATTTCTGGCCCGTGTTCTCGGGAAGTCGCCGGAGATCGACAGCGCCAGCACATCCGCCCAGCCCAATGCGTCGCAACAGAACGTCGTGCGGCAAAGCCGACAGATGAACGCGGCCGGCGGCGGCGCCATGCGCGGCATGCAGATGGCGCTGCCCGAGTCCGGGCAGGGGTGGAATCTCAATCTGCAGTACAATGCCGCGCGGCAGCGCGCGCCACGCGGGGATGGCCTGATCATCGAGGCTGACCCGGCCAAGCTCTGCGAAGCGTTTCGCAATCAGGGCATTGCGGCCTACGAACGCTGCTTCATCAATGCGCAAACGAGTCCGCCCACCGGACTCGGCACCGGGCAGAGTGCCATCGGGGCGCCCTTCGTTCGCCAACCCCCCGTCTCGAGCGTAAACGCGAGCATGTCGTTCGGCATCACCCAGAATTGGTCAGCCCAGTGGACGACGCAGTATGACGTGGAGCGGTCGCGCTTCGCCGGGCAACAGCTTGGATTGCAGCGCCAACTACACGACTGGAATGCCGTGTTTTCGTTCTCGCAGACGCCGAGCGGCAACTTCGCCTTCAACTTCTTCATTGCCCTGAAGGCGCAGCCCGATCTCAAGTTCAACTACGATCGTCAGACGTACCGGTCGAGCAATTTCTGATGCTGTCGAGTCGCTACAAGCCGTACCACGTGCCGATCTTCCTGGCCAAGTACGCATGGCTTCGCGCTCGGCGTCGCCCGGTGTTGCTGAATTTCGAAGTCACGATGCGCTGCAATGCGCGATGTGGCTTCTGCGACTATTGGCAGACGCCGGCCAGCGAAAAGCAACGGGAACTGGCGAACTTTGCCGAAATCGCCGGGCATTTCAGCCCCATGCTCGTCACGTTCACGGGGGGCGAGCCCACGCTGCGCCGCGATCTCGAGGATGTCGTGCGCGCCGTCCGCGGAGCCGTACGCTACACGTACGTCCAGCTGATCACCCACGCCGGGATGTTGTCGCTGGAGCGGGCGCAGTCGCTCTGGGATGCCGGGGTGGATCAGTTCAACATCTCCCTCGACTACCTCGATGAGCGTCACGATGAGGCGCGCGGGATCCCCGGGCTGACCGCCAAGATCCTCGACCTCGTACCGCGCATGCGGCGAGCCGGAATCGGTGGCGTACGATTCAACACCGTCATCAAGAACGACAATCTCGACCAGATCCTGCCCATCGTGGAGAAGGCGGCGGCTCTGGGGGGCGGGGTGAATTTCTCGGTCTACACGGCGCTCAAGAACGGGAACACGGACCATCTTCTGCAGGATGTCGATCCCGCCGCCGTGCAACGAGTCGTGAATCAGCTCCTCGCGTACAAGAGGCGCCGGGCCGGGGTGATCACCAACTCCGACTACTATCTCGAACAGATCCCCCGCTATATCCGCGGGGAGATGAACGAGCCCTGCCGCAGCGGGTCCACGACCATCCATATCGATCCGCAGGGGCAGGTGCGGCGTTGTCCGGACTTCAAGCCGGATGGCCCGTGGGAGTCCTACAAGGGGTACGAGCCCATCGACTGCAACGCCTGCTACTACGCCTGCCGTGGTGAGGCGCAGGCCCCGTTGCGCCTCGCCTCCCGGGTTCGGGACGTCATGGCCACGGTGGCGCCGGCCGAGGGGTGATCCTGCCCCGATCAGGGGGCTACGGGGGGGGCATGGGGCGCCGCGGCCCATGGACCGCCCCCGTTGCCTCACGGCTTCGGCACGCGTCTTTGACTGGGGCCGTGCACGCGTGACCGTGCTTGTCACGTGAGGCCCGCCGCCGTAGATAGCTGTATAGCCGCAGCCCACGCGTCATCACCGGTGTCACTTCCCGCTTTCTGGAGCTCGACTCGACGTCATGTCCAACGCCGCGAAGCACCGAAAGAAAGCGGCTGAGTTCGAGCAGCTGAAGCAGATCGATCGCGCGATTGCCTCCTACGTGAAGGCCATCGAAGAGAGCGAGGCGGCGGGTGAAGACGTGGACGTGGCCTTGTACAACAAGGTCGGTGACCTCGCCCTGCGTCAGGGACGCGTCCCGGACGCCATTACGTATTACGAGCGCGCCGTCGAGCACTACGCCACGTCCGGGCTGTTCAACAACGCCATTGCCCTGTGCAACAAGATTTTGCGCAGTGCACCGGGACGGGCGAATGTGTACTTCACGCTGGGCCGCATCTCGGCGCGGAAAGGGCTCCGCAATGACGCCACGCGCAATTTTCTCGAATACGCCACGCGCATGCAGCAGGACGGGCGTATCGAGGAGGGGATTCGGGCGCTGGCGGAAGTGCTCGACATCATGCCCGAGCTCAACGACGTACGCACGGCGGTAGAGAGCCTCGCGGCGCGCGCGGGCATTGCGCTGCCTCGTCGGCGCACCCCATTGCGTACGGATCGGGTGCCGACGCCGGCCTCCACTCCGGCCGTGCGCGAACAGAAGTCGCAGGACCTGATCTTTCTCGACATCGATTACGGGACCCCGACGGATCGCCCGACCAAGGAAACGCCCCGGGTGCCGACACCGAGCGCGTCGCTGCCCGTCCGTGGTCCAGAAATCATCGACCTCGAGCCGGAGACGCCCGCTCCCGGACTCCCGCTGCTTGATATCGGAGAGCGCCCCAGCGAAGGGATGGCGGAGATAGGCACACCGGGCGCCGCCCCGCTTGAGGGGCTCGAAGCCAACGGCGAGTTCGCCGAGGTTGAGGCGACGCCTGTGCTCGAGGGATTCACCCCTGAAGAGCCCCTCACGCCGGCTGAGGTCGTCGATCCGTCAGTACACCCCGCGGACGTCACCTGGCTCACGCCACCAGTGGTGCATACTGACGCGTTGCCCCTCGAGCGACTCAACGCGGAAAGTGTGCCGGAGCTCGACGCGGTCGAGGAGATCCTGCCGCCCACCCGCCCGCCGTTCCGGCTCGATCCGCACGACTTCATTCTGCCGGGCGAACTGCCACCTCTGCTGCTGGACGACGAAGTCGTCAATGCCGGCCTTGAACCCTCGGAACCGTCGGCCACCGTGCGGACGGAGGGCGATGCGCTCCCGAACGTAGAACCGATGGGCGCCGAGTCCGCGGCCGCCGAGTCGGATGTGGGGGGCGACGTGATGTCTCAGGGCGCCGCGGTGGATGCGTCGCCTTCGCTTGAGGCAATGGATTTGGGCGACGCGCTTGCCGACGAGGAGTACGTCGTCGACACCGACGAAACGGTGGTGCCGCCCGTGCGCCCGGTGAGCGTGACGCCGTCGCTGCCGATTGCTGCAGTGGCCGAGGTCGCGGCGACGGTGGCGTCGTCGCGCCGCGACTCACTGCGCGCGGCCGTCGCCCGATTGCCCAAGAACTGGCTGCTGCGTCGACGGCTCGCCGAGGCGCTCTTCGAGGCAGGCGAGCGCGATGCCGCCCTGCATGAGTTGGAGACCGCACAACAGGGGCTGCTCAATGACGGCGAGTTCGACGCCGCCGCCGACATTGCCGACGAATTGGTGCACGTCAGTCCGGACCGTATTGCCTACCACCAGAAACGGGTAGAACTCGCGGTGCGGAGCAGTGACCCGCAGCGGCTGCGCTTCGCGTATCTCGACCTGGCGGATGCGCTGGTGCGCTTGGGGGAAGAGGGACGAGCCCGCGCGGTGTATGCCCGTGTCCTCGAAATCGACCCCTTCGACGACCGGGCGCGCGCGGCGCTCGGCGCGGCGGCCCCGCCGCCACCGCCGCCGCCCGCTTCCAGGGCGGACGGCGAGACGTTTGTCGATCTGGCCCACTGGTTGCAAGACGACGGGCCGGCGAACACGCGCATGCGCATGCGGGAGCCGGCAATCAGCGGCGATGAACAGGCCGATTTCGACGCGCTCCTTCGCCACTTCAAGGAGGGCGTGTCCCGCGCGTTGGGCGAGGACGACTTCGAGAGCCACTACGACCTTGGCGTGGCGTACAAGGAGATGGGGCTGCTCGACGACGCGATCACGGAGTTCCAGAAGGCCCTGCGCAGCCGGGCGCACCGCCTGCCGGCCTACGAGGCGCTCGGCCAGTGCTTCGTGGAACAGGGCCGCTTCCAGGTCGCGGCCACCGTGCTCTCGCGCGCGCTGCACGAGCCCGGGCTGGACGACGAAAAACGGGTCGGGGTGCTGTATCTGCTCGGATATTCTTGCGAGGCCCTGCAGCGCAAGGACGAGGCACGTGGTTATTTTCAGCGTGTGTACGCAACCGACATCAACTTCCGTGACGTAGCCGCCCGGCTGGCGGCGATCGAGCAGGCTTCCCGATGACGCTTATCACGCGGACCCCGTCCGCGCTGGCCGCGGCATTGCGTGATATACAGGCGCCTGTCCGCACCGACCTCGAGGCGGTGGGGCAGGAACTGTGGCGCATCGTCTCGGCCGACGTGCCGCTCGTGCAGAACGTGCAGGAGCATCTCATGGGCATGAAGGGGAAACTCTTCCGTCCCACATTGCTGCTGCTGTCGTCGAGCGTCGAGGGGGAATCGCCGCGCAAGGCGATCACCTTTGCGGCCATCATCGAACTCATTCATCTCGCCACGCTCGTTCATGACGACGCGGTGGATCACTCCGTGCTGCGCCGCGGTATGCCGACGCTGAATGCGCTGTTCAGTCATCAGGTATCCGTGATCATGGGTGACTACCTCTACCTCCGTGCACTGCGGGAGTTGGTCACCATTGGCGATCTCGAAGCCATGCGGGCCATCACGTTCGCCTCGAACGAGATGACCATCGGTGAGATCCGGCAGTTGGCCCAGTACGATGCGTTGTCCTTCACCGAGAAGGATTACGAGACGCTGATTCGCGCAAAGACGGCAGCGTTGTTCATGGCCGCGTGCGATGTCGGTGCGTGGTGCGGCGCGCCCAGCCATCGCGCAGCGCTCACGCGTTTCGGCGAACGGCTTGGTATGGCGTTCCAGGTGGCCGACGATCTGCTCGACTATACCGAGCAGACCGAAATGATCGGCAAGCCGAGCGGCCTCGACCTGAAGGAGCACAAGGTCACGCTGCCGCTGATCGCGGCGCTGCGCGAGATGCCGTCGAGCGCCCGAGTACGCGTCGAGGCGTTGTTCGCGTCTCCCGAACCCGATGAAGACGCGATTGCCGAGGTGGTGGCGATCGTTCGCGATCACGGCGGTCTCGAGTACGCGCGCCGCCGCGCCGATCAGTACTCCCGAGAGGCCGAGGAGGCCCTCGCCGAGTTGCCGGATGGGCCATCCAAGACGTCGCTGATGGATTCCATTGGCTACGTCGTCGAGCGGCGCTGGTAATGGCCAAGGGACCATCCAAGCACCGTCCGGTGTTTCACCTCCTGGTGCTGGCCTCCGGATTCGTGAGCGGCGGCCTGCTCACGCAGGTCGCCCGTCGGTTTCTGCCGGCTGGTGCGGTGAAGGAGTTCCTGACGACGGGGGTGACCCCTGCGGTTGGGCCACTTCCGGTAGATCTGATTATATTGAAGTTTGCGGTTGGACCAGTCGCCCTGGATGTCTCGCTGTTGAGCCTTCTGGGAGTATTGATCGCCTACCTCATCGCGCGGTCCCTCTTCTAGGAGTTTCCCATGAACTTCGGCAACCTCGGCTTCGGCGAGATTCTCGTCATTCTGGTGATCGTTCTGCTGCTGTTCGGCGCCAAGCGCATCCCCGAGATCGCTGGCTCGCTGGGCAAGGGCATCAACGAATTCAAGCGTAACCTCAGCGATGCGCAGCGTCAGATTACGGAAGCGCCCCGGGCTGAACAGCAGGTCGCGGCGCCCAGTGCGCCGGTCAACGCCATCCGTGAGGAAGAGCGTCCGGAGCCCAAGCGCCTGATGCAGTAAGGCAGGCATTGAGCACGACGGAAAAGGGCACCGCCTCGGCGGTGCCCTTTCTGTTTCCCTTCCTGCTGAGTTCCGTCGCCCTGCTTCCCGCCAAAAAAGAACAACGCCCCCGCGAGCATCGCTCGCGGGGGCGTTGGCGTTCGGATGACCGCTCAGCCGTCCGACTGGCGGCGCAGGGCCGAGAGGACTTCGGAACGGCGATCCTCCACCTTCACGCTCTCGCGCAGGTTGGTAAGGAACTCGTCGACCTTCTGCTGGCGCATGGACTGCAGAAACTGCTGGCGCTGCACGCTCTTCTCGGCCTCGAATGTCTGACGGTTCGCGTCGGTGCGCCCGTCTACCCGCATCACCACCATCGCATCGACGGCGCTGAACGGGCCGGCCACTTGTCCGATGGCGGCGGCGAAGGCTGCGCCGATGGCCGGCGAGAACTGACCGAGCCCAGGGACAGCGTCGACCCGCGTGAACGGCGCCGACTTCTCCACGGTAAGCTTGCGTTCGGTCGCGACCGCCTCGAGCGACGACGCGCGGGCCGCCTGAGCCAACTGCTCACCGATCGGGCGAAGCTTCTCCACTCGCTTGTCGCGCGCCAGGCGGCGACGGATGTCGTCCTTCACTTCGGCGAGCGGGGCCTGGCCACCCTTGGTGAGTGAGTCGAGTCGCGCGAGGTAGTACGCGTCGGGTGAGTCGAACAGGTCGCTCGTTTCTCCGGCGCGCACCCCCGAGAAGGCCCACGCGCTCACGCTCGGCACATAGCGGCCGGCGAAAGTGAGCGGCTCCTTCTCCAGCACGACGGCGCTGGCGGCCGTGAGACCGAGCTGCTTGGCGGCGGCGTCGAACGCCTTGGGGTCTTCCTGGCTGCCGGCCTTCGACGCGAGCGAGTCGGCCCGGCGATCGGTGCGCGTGGCGCTCGAGTCACTCTGGGCGATGTTCACGAGGATGTGGCGAAGATCGAGCGTATCGCCCTGACGCGACTCCACACGGATGATGTGCCAACCAAACGGAGTCAGCACCGGCTGCGAAATCTCGCCCACCTTGAGCGCATAGGCAGCCTCTTCGAACTTCGGCGTGAAGCGGCCCTTGCCGCCCTTGCCGAGCGAACCGCCGTCGGCGCCGGAGATCGTATCGGTCGACGAGCGCTTGGCCACGTCTTCGAACTTCGCGCCACCGACGATCTCGGTACGGATGGCGTCGATGCGACGCTTGGCATCAGCCGAGTCGGCGGCGGTCACCGAGCGGGGGACGGTGAGCAGCGACACCACGGCGCGGCCTGGACGCTCGAAGCGCTTCTTATTCCGGTCGTAGAACGACGAAATCTCCGCGTCCGTGACAGAGACGGCCGTATCGGTGAGAGTCGCCGGGCTCAGCACGACGTAACTCACCGTGGCGCTGTCGTGACGGTCGCGATACACCTGCCAGAGTCGTTCGTCGGAGATGTACGCACCGCTCGCGATCTGGTCGAAGAGCTTCTGCTTCGGGATCTCATTGCGGTAGTACGCCTCGAGCCCGGTCAGCGCGCCTGACTGCCGGGCGAGCGGGCTGCTGAGGAAACGCTGGTACTTCTGGATGTCGAACTTCCCATCCGTCTGCAGGTCGGGCGACTGCATGGCCTGCGGCGGGGGAGCGAGTCGTGCCGCCTGAAGGATTTCGTCGTCTGTAACCGTGATGCCCCGACGCTTGTATTCCTGCTGGAGCAGCAGCTCCGTGACCAGTTCGTTGAACGCACGCTCCTCGAGCTGCTGGCGTTCGTCGAGCGTGATCGCGTTACCGGTCTGCTGCGAGCGCTCCTGCTCGAGGGCCGTGACGGCGTTCTGCCACGTGGTGAGGAGGATCTCCTCGCCGTTGACCGTGGCGATGGACGTGGTCGTGGTCACCGGCGCACGACCGGCCAGCCCCGAGGTCTCGTACAGCAGGAAGCTGCCAACGAACGCCACGATGAGGATGATCCAGATGTACTTCGCGGCGCTCCGCATCGATTGCAGCACGGGGCGTGACTCCTTCGGTCGGAAAAACGGGCAAACGGAAAGGCACACGCACCTCCCTAGAAGAAGGGCGTGTGCCGCAGAGTCCGGAAACCTAGCCAGCGCGTTCTGCTAAAGGCAAGACAGGCCAGCACTTCGCATCACTGATTCGCGATTGACTTCCCACGGCTCGTGGGCGAACAATTCCCCAGACGCCAGCCCACCGTTTCGCCACCGGCTCCTTGCCGGTGTCATGACGACCGGGACGCCGCGGGATACCACCTTGAGGGCACCGCACGGATGAGCACCGCCGCCCGGATCGAAGAGCTCCGGAAGAAGTTCGACGAAAACCCGCGCCGCTATTTCGCGCCGCTGGCGAACGAACTCCGGAAAGCCGGGGAGCTGACGCAGGCCATCGCGCTGTGCCGCGACCACCTGCCGAAGCAGCCCGGGCATATGAGTGGGTACATCGTGTTCGGCCAGGCCCTTTTCGAGGTCGGCGAGCTCGATGAGGCGCGGTCGGTTTTCGAGCAGGCCCTGACGCTCGATCCCGAAAATCTCATCGCGCTGCATCACCTCGGACATATCGCCCGTCAGCAGGGAGATACTTCGGCCGCCCGTCGCTGGTATGAGCGGGCGCTCGAGACCGATCCGCGCAACGACAACATTGCCCACCAGCTGGCGGCATTGGCCACACCGGTGCGCCCGCAGCCGGCGGTCCCTTCGCCGGCGCCTGCAGAGCAGGAGCCGGATCGGGAACTCGCGTTCCTCGATACGGGCTTCAGCGCGCCACAGCAGGAACTCGCAGCCGTTCCGACTCCGCCCGAGGCGCACACGGTGGTCAGCGACCCACCGCTACCGCCTGACGACGAAACGATCGCGATGCCCGTCGAGGAATCCGCCGACGTCGTAGTCGCTGACATCGAGGATACGGAGGTGGTGGTGGCATCGGCGGAGCCGGGTCCCGCCGACGACCCGTTCATGTTCGCCGATGACGAAACGGGCATGACGGAGATGGTCGATGCCGGCGCGCCCGCACCGATCGATCTCGATGCGGCGTTCGAGGAGGGCCTGGTCACGGCGGGTTGGCCGGATGCCGCGGAGCTGGCCGCCGTGGCCACTCCGCGGGTCGTCACCCCACTCGCGGTCGACGTGCCACCCGACGCCGCCGAGGCCTTCGGCCGCGAAGCGGACGATCGGGTGGCGCTCGCGCTGCCAGAACCTGAAGTGGACGTCCTGGGCGATGACGCCGACCTCGTTCCGCCCACGCCCACCCCGTCGGTGGAAGAGAGCGCGGTGTCTGACGAAGTAAGCTTCAGCGATCTGTTGCCGCTGCCCGACATCGAGGCGGAGGGCACGGAACCGATGAGCGACTCGCCGTTTAGTATGGAGAGTGTCGAGCCGATCGCCGACGTCAGCGAAGCGCGCATGGACACGCCGGTTGAGGAGGCGGCTTTCCCAGAGGGCGATTCGTCGGAGGCGGAGCCCGCCGGCGAGGCGCCCGCCCAGTCGCCGGCGTTCGTGACGGAAACGATGGGGGAGTTGCTCGTCGCGCAGGGGTTCATCGACCGAGCGGTGGCGGTATATGAGGAACTGGTGCGCCGCCGGCCGTACGATCCGGTGCTGTCAGCGCGCCTCGCCGAATTGCGCGAGCAGCTGGAAACCGCCGCACCGGTACCCGTGTATACGGCGCGCGAACGGTATGCGGCGTTGGCCGCCAGACGGGTGGTGCGGCGAACGCCGATTCGGCCCTATACACCCGTCGTGTCGGCGGCGGTCACCCCGCGTTCGGTCACGCCGGTATCGGCCCCGGCTATCGCGTCGGGCGACTCGCTGGCCTCGCTGTTCGGGACAGAGTCGCCGCGCCACGATGATGATGCGGCACGCTCGCTGGCAGAGGCGTTTGCGCCACAACCGATGGAGAGTGGTCCCGTCGATGGGTTCACCACTGCGTTTCTGGGGGCCTCCGATGGCCCACGGACACCGACCCCGGCGTACGGGGCGGTGCGGCACCCCACACCGAGCGCCGTACCGCCGGTGCCTCCCGGTAGGGCAGAGGCGGGGGGCGAGTTCTCGTTTGACCGCTTCTTCCCCGATCCTGCGGTGCAAGCCGCCTCTCAGTCGGCCGGCCGGCCGCAACCGGACGCCGCCCCGTCATCGCCCGTCGGCGACACCGCACCCGTCGAGTCGTCGCCGGGTGATGACCTCGCGGAGTTCTCGGCGTGGCTCAAGGGGCTCGGCCAGTCGTGATCATCGGGATGCTCAACGGACCCAATCTCAATCTGCTCGGAACCCGCGAACCCGCGGTCTACGGCACCACCACTCTCGGTGAGATCGTGGCTCACTGTCAGGCCGTGGGACACGAGCTGGGAGTGGAGATTCGCGCCTTTCAGGCGAACGGCGAGGGACCGCTCATCGACCAGTTGCATGCCTGGCGCGGTGAGGTCGCAGGCGTGGTCGTGAATGCGGGGGCGTACACCCACACCAGTCTGGCGCTGCGGGACGCCTTCAGCGCCACGAATCTGCCGTTCGTGGAGGTGCATCTGTCCAACATCTACGCCCGCGAGCCCGAACGGCGCCATTCGATGCTCGCCAGCGCATCCATCGGCATGGTCTGCGGGCTCGGTGCCGTCGGCTACGAGTATGCGCTGCGGGGCTTGGTGCAGGCGTTGCGCACACGGAATTGAGCTTATAGCATCGCGCGATGCGCGACGATGCCGCTTTTCTGTCCGGGCCACCGGCTTCGAGGTTGGCCGCCCTTCGTGATGCGATCGGGCGTGCCGACCTCGACGCCTTATTGGTCACGGGGCTCCCGAGTATCCGATACCTGACGGGCTTCTCGGGAAGCAACGCGCTGTTGCTGGTCTCGGCCATCGAATGCGTGCTGCTCACCGATTTTCGGTACGAAGCGCAGGTCGCGGATGAGGTGGCGCCACATACGACCGTGAAGATCGAGCCGACGAGCCTGTGGGCGGGGTTGTGGCCGAGCATTGCGGCCATCCCGGGCGTCGAGCGCATCGGTTTTGAGTCGGCGCACCTGCTGCATCGCGATTTTGCCCGGCTGCTCGAACAGGGCGGACGATGGCAGTGGCGTCCCACGGCCGATCTCGTGGAAGCACTGCGCGCCGTGAAGGATCCCGGAGAAGTCGCCCACATCCGGCGCGCCGTCGCGATGGCCGAACAGGCGCTCGACCGTACGCTGTCGGTGCTACGCCCTGGCTTGACGGAGACCATGGTGGCCGGCGTGCTGGAGCAGCACCTGCGCGAAGCGGGCAGCGAGGCCTTTCCGTTTCCCTCGATCGTCGCGTCGGGCCCGCGCTCCGCGTTGCCGCATGCGCGTGCGGGAGACCGGCGGCTCGAGCTCGGCGACTTCGTACTGCTCGATTTCGGCGCGGTCGCGCATGGCTACTGCTCGGACATCACCCGAACGGTGGTGCTGGGCACGGCGACGTCCGAGCAGCGGACGGTATACGAGATCGTCCGCGAAGCCAATGTTCGGGCTTCGGGCGCGATTCGGGTCGGAATGCGCGGGCTGGCTGCAGATGCCGTGGCAAGAGACTACATTGACGCCTGTGGCTTCGGCGACGCGTTCGGGCATTCTCTTGGCCATGGTATTGGACTCGAGGTTCACGAGGCGCCCCGTTTGGCCAAGACTGTCGAGGCTCCCCTCGCTACCGGGATGGTGGTCACCATCGAACCGGGGATCTATCGCCCGGGATGGGGCGGGGTGAGAATCGAAGACGACGTGCTGCTGACCGATGCCGGTGCGGAGGTGCTCACCACCTTCGCTCGACATCTGATCGAAATCGCCTGACATTGCGCACCCCGCCCCAATGGGGCACTGCGCGTTCTCCAGCCTTTCCCGCCATGATCGACCTGCGCTACGTGAAGAAGCTGATCGAGATGCTCGACGGCTCCACGGTGGATTCCATCGAGATCTCCTCCGACAAGGGGATGAAGCTCCGTATCTCGAAGAGTCCGCAGCAGCGCGCGGCCGTGGCCATGGCCCCGGCCATCGCCGCGCCGATGGCGGCCCCGGCCGTGTTGCCTCCGGCGGCGCCGGCGCGTCCTGCCGAAGATGGGGGGATGGCGGCGCCGAAAGCCGAGGCGCCGAAGTCCGCGGCCCTCGAGATCAAGTCGCCCATGGTGGGGACGTTCTACTCGGCGCCTGAACCGGGTGCGAAGCCGTACGTGTCCGTCGGCGATCGCATTCGCAAGGGCCAGATCGTCTGTATCATTGAAGCGATGAAGATCATGAACGAGCTCGAGTCCGAGTTCGACGGCGTGGTGCGCGAGATCAATGTCTCCGACGCCAGCGCGGTCGAGTATGGCCAGGTGCTCTTCCGCATCGATCCGACCGGCTGAGACATGACGACATGACGATGGTCTCCGGCGCGCCCGGCGCTGCTTCTGGCGCCGTCCCGGCCACTGGGCTGGATCTCAAGGCCGCGCTGCAGCGAATGGTCCGCGAGGGCGCGTCCGACCTGCACCTCAAGGTCGGCCGTCCGCCCACGCTGCGATTACACGGAGACCTCGTCCCGCTCGACATGCCGCCCATGCGGCCCGAGGAGTTGCGCGCGCTGGCAGAGCACCTGCTCCCGCCGGCCCAGCTCCGGGAGTTCGTCGAGATGCGTGAAAGCGACTTCGCGATCAACGTGCCGGGCATCGGACGCTTTCGCGTCAACGTATACCAGCAGAAGGGGACCGTGGCGTTCGCCATGCGCTCCATCGCTCACGCGGCGGTGAGTATCCGCGATCTGAATCTGCCGTCGGTTCTCGAACAGATCGCCATGAAGCCCCGCGGACTCGTGCTCGTGACCGGTGTGACCGGTGCCGGCAAGAGTACCGCCATGGCGGCCATGATTCAGTACATCAATGAGCGTCGCAGCGCCAACGTGATCACGATCGAGGATCCGATCGAGTTCGTGCACCGTGACGTGCGCTGTCACATCAACCAGCGCGAAGTCGGCACCGACACGGCCTCGTTCTCCCAGGCGCTGCGCCGGGTGCTGCGTCAGGACCCCGACGTGATCATGATCGGTGAGATCCGTGACCTCGAGACCCTCGAGGTGGCGCTCAAGGCGGCCGGCACCGGACATCTCGTGTTCTCCACGCTGCATACCACCGATGCCACGCTGACCATCAATCGTGTGCTGTCGTTCTACCCGCCGCACCAGCAGAACGAGGTGCGCTTCGCCCTGGCGAATGCACTCTCGGCGGTGGTCTCGATGCGCCTCGTGCCGCGTGCCGATCAGCCCGGACGCGTTCCCGCCTGCGAAATCCTGGTCAACACCGAAGCCGTGCGCGACCAGATCCGGGACATGTCGGCTGCGCTCAATATCCCCGACCTGATCAAGGAAGGGAGCGTGGCCTATGGCATGCAAAGCTTCGACCAGTCGCTCATGAACTGGTATGCGCGTGGCATCATTTCCTACGAGAGCGCGCTGTTCAACGCGACTAATCCCGCCGAGTTCGCGCTGCGCGTGCAGGGGGTCGACGGCGCAAGCGACACGGCCTTCGCGGGCTTCAGAACCGGCAGCGCCGACCTCTGAGCGCCGGTCGTCGCCTGACCTGCACGGGTGAGGCGGTGACCATGGCCCCCGGCGTCGCGTAATACGCCCGGCCGGCCGGTGTAAAGGGCTGGCGGCAAGGCGTCGTTCTCGCCAGCATAGGGGATGTTCAAAAAGGTCCTGATCGCCAACCGCGGGGAAATCGCTCTCCGGGTCATTCGCGCCTGCCGCGAACTCGACATTCAGACGGTCGCCGTGTACTCCGAGGCCGACCGCGAGTCGCTGCATGTGCGTTTCGCCGATGACGACGTGTGCATTGGCCCGCCGTCCAGTCGTGACTCGTACCTGAAGATTCCCCGGCTGATCGCGGCCGCCGAAATCACCGGGGCCGACGCCATTCACCCCGGGTACGGCTTCCTGGCCGAGAACGCCGAATTCGCGGAAACGTGCCGGGCGTCGGGCATCACCTTCATCGGTCCCACGCCCGAGCAGATTCGCGTGATGGGCGACAAGGCGTCAGCGCGACGCGCCATGCAGGAGTGCGGCGTCCCCATCGTGCCTGGGACCCCCGGTCCGGTAGAAGATCCGGAAGAGGCGCTCGAGTTTGCGCGCGGGATCGGTTTCCCCGTGATCATCAAGGCTGCGGCCGGTGGCGGGGGCAAGGGCATGCGGGTCGCCCGCGATCCCGATGACTTCCTGCGCTCGTTCCAGCTCGCCCGTTCTGAGGCCCTCTCGGCGTTCGGCAACGGCGACGTGTACGTGGAGAAGTTCCTGGAGCGTCCGCGCCATGTGGAGTTCCAGGTCCTCGGTGACATGCACGGGAATGTCATTCACCTCGGAGAACGTGACTGCTCGGTGCAGCGACGGCACCAGAAGCTCATCGAGGAAGCGCCGTGCCCGGTGATGACGCCGGAGCTCCGCGAGCGCATGGGGGAAGCCGCCACGCGCGGGGCGAAGGCCATCAACTACGTCGGGGCCGGCACCATCGAAATGCTCCTCGACGAAGACGGCTCGTTCTACTTCATGGAGATGAACACGCGTATTCAGGTGGAGCATCCGGTCACGGAGCAGCTCACCGGCGTTGATCTCGTGAAAGAGCAGATCCGCGTGGCCGCCGGCCTGCCACTCTCTGTGAAGGAACTCCCGCCGTTCCGTGGGCACGTGATCGAGTGCCGGGTGAACGCCGAGGACCCGGCCCGAAACTTCCAGCCCTCGCCGGGCCGCCTCGACGTGTTCCACCAGCCCGGCGGCCCCGGGGTGCGCATCGATACCCACGCCTATGCGGGCTACACCGTCCCGCCGTTCTACGATTCGATGATCGCCAAGCTCATCGTGCAGGGAGCCACACGCGAGGAGGCGCTCAAGCGCATGCAGATCGCGCTGGAGAGCTTTGTCGTCGAGGGCGTGAAGACGACCATGCCGTTCCTCGCCCGTGTGATGCAGCACCCCGGCTTCCAGGCTGGCAAGGTGCACACGAAGTGGCTCGAGTTCGAGGGCGCCGATCTCCTCAAGGAACCCACGTAAGTGCGAACCGACGTGCTGCTCCGCTGACCGTCGCTCTTTCGCGTTCATCACGCGGTCCGGGGGACCCATGGATCGACAACATCTGCGACGCGAGTTCGGGGCGATAGCCCTGAGCCTGCTGTCCGTGTTCCTGATCGGTGCGCTGGTGTTCCAACACACCGACAGCGCTCGCTGCTGGGATGCCACGGGGCCCTTCGGTCCGATCGGGACCATCGTGCGGTGCACGTTGGTCTCGGCCGTGGGCATCCCCGGCATGGTTATCGTGGCCCTCGGCTGCCTCGTCGTCGCGCTCGCGCTCTTCGGACGAATCAAGCGCGCCGACGACGCGAGTGATTGGACGCTACTGTTTGCCGGGACGGTCACGCTTGTCCCCGTGGCCATTGGGCTGGCTTTGGGGGGAGAGCCCGCGGCATCCGACGGCGCAGGACTCTGGGGAAGCTTCGCCGCACACTATCTGCGGAAAGGATTGGGGACGGCTGGTGCGTGGATCGGGTTTCTCCTCGCCACGAGCGCCTTGACCGTGGCGACGCTCCGCTGGAACCCGATCCGCCTGCTCGTGGGCCCCGGTATGGCGAGCGAGGCCGAAACGGCGACCCGCTATACCCCCACGCTGGCGGAGCGACTGGCTCCCGAGCCGGAAGAGATGCCGGCGATCGATCCGGCGCTGGTGCGCGACGTCCTCGCGGCGACGCCCGCCTCGCGCGGGCGGAAAAAGGAGCTCCCCGAGCCGGAGCCCGAACCGGAACCGCTGCCTGTCGACCCCCCGGCGCGGCGCAGCAAGAAGGGGAAGGAACCGCGCGAAGAGGCCGTGGAGGCGGCGCTCGAGCAGTCGGAGCTCGCCCTCTTCAGCGACGACTTGCCGAGTACGGAGCTGTTGTCTCCGCCTCCGCCGCGTAACGCCGATCAGGGGCGTCGGGAGTTGGATCTCGCGGGCGAGAAGCTCATGGCCACCTTGCGCACGTTCAAGGTGGACGGCGAACTGGTAGGGCGCACCACCGGCCCCAGCGTCACGCAGTTCGAAATCGAACCTGCGGCGGGGGTGAAGGTACGCCAGATCGCCGCGCTGGCTGACGATCTGGCCCTCGCCATGCGCGCTCCGAGTATTCGCATCGTGGCGCCTATTCCCGGCCGCGGCGCCGTAGGCGTTGAGGTCCCCAATCCGTCGCCGGAGATGGTGGTGCTGCGCGAAGTGCTCGAAGCGCCGGAGTTCCGGTCGGCGCGCGCCGCCCTGCCGATTGCCCTCGGCAAGGATCTCGAGGGGCGGCCGGTGCTCGCAGATCTCGCGAAGATGCCTCACCTGCTGATTGCCGGCGCCACGGGGTCCGGGAAGTCGGTGTGCGTGAACACGATCATCACGAGCCTCGTCTACCGGCACACGCCGCGCACGCTGCGCTTCCTGATGGTCGATCCGAAAATGGTCGAACTCAGCGTGTACAACGCGCTTCCGCATCTTCGGCACAAGGTCATCACCGACAATCGCGATGCCGCGGCGGTGCTCAAGTGGGCCGTGATGGAGATGCAGGATCGCTATCGACTGCTCGAGGCGAACGCGTGCCGCAACCTGCAGGAGTTCAACAAGCGGGTGACGCAGCACGGGGCCGGGGAGGGGCCGGCGGTGCTCAAACCGCGCAGTCCGGACGTCGCCTTCGAGGATCGCACGTACACCGGCGGCATCCTGCCGTACATCGTCGTCGTGATCGACGAAATGGCCGACCTCATGATGACGGTGCAGGCGGAGGTGGAAACGCCCATCGCCATGCTGGCGCAGAAGGCGCGCGCCATCGGCATCCATCTGATTCTGGCGACGCAGCGGCCGAGCGTGAACGTGATCACGGGCCTCATCAAGGCCAACTTCCCCTGTCGCATCGCTTTTCGTGTGGCGTCACAGGTGGACAGTCGCACGATCATCGACGGTGCCGGCGCCGAATCGCTGCTCGGCAACGGTGACATGCTGTTCATTCCGCCCGGCAAGTCCGAGGCGTCTCGCTTGCAGGGGGCATACCTCTCCAGCGATGACACGGAGAAGCTGCTCACCTGGTATACCGACGCCAAGGCCCGCATGGAGGCGGACGCGCTCGGCGGGGTGTTCGCGGAGCCCGACATTCTCGAGACGGTCCGGGCGCAGGAAGCCAAGGCCGCGGGGGGCGACGAGGACGAGGACAGCCACGGCGGGGACGAGCGAGATGCGCGCTTCCGGGAGGCGGCCGAAGTGGTGATTCAGCACCGGCAGGGCTCCACCTCGCTGCTGCAGCGGCGTCTCAAGATCGGGTATGGGCGGGCGGCGCGTATCATCGACCAGCTAGAGGCGGCCGGTGTGCTGGCGCCGTCGGAAGGCGCTGCACGCCCGCGGGATGTGCTGGTCGGCGTGCAGGATCTCGACCGGATCTGCGGCGACGGCTGACGGTGGAGCATTCGTACCCCCCGCGGTGGCGAGGGGGCGGGGCGATTTATCGGCCCGAGTTGGCGGCTGCGTATTGACGAGCTTCGCGTAGTCGGTCAACATAGGACATTCCGCGCGTCCATCCGGCACGTCCAGACCACGGAATCCCACCTTGACCCGCGAACCGTCGCGGGTATGCCGGACCTCGCTGTTCTTTCCTACCTCACGAGGTGTGAGATGTACCTGCTGCTCCGACGCGTTATTGCCGCTGCCGCCGTTGCGGTCGCCGCGGCGTCCGTCGCGACTTCCCCGCTGGCCGCCCAGGGGGGCGCCATCACCGGTAAAGTCACCGACGCCGGCACTGGCCGTCCTGTTGAAAATGTCGGCGTGAGCGCCGAGGTCCCCGGTGGCCAGCGATATGGCGCCATCACCGGCGCCGATGGTAGCTACCGCATCGTCAACCTGCCGAACGGCAGTTACACCGTCACCGCGCGCCTGTTGGGCTACGAGCGCAAGTCCGTCGCCAACGTGCGTCCGGGCCAGACGGTGGATATCGCGCTCACCCAGGCCACCACCACGCTGTCGCAGACGGTCGTGACCGCGAGCCGCGCGCGCCCCGAGAAGGCCCTCGACGCCCCCGCGTCGATCTCCGTCATTTCGAGCGAGCGCATCGAGGCCACCCCGGCCGTGACGGTCACGGATCATCTCCGTGCTACCCCCGGTGTGGACATCAACCGCGGTGGTATCGCGCAGGCCAACGTGGTGGCGCGTGGTTTCAATAACGCCTTCAGCGGCTCCATGCTGATGCTGCAGGACTACCGGTTCGCCGGTGTGCCGTCGCTGCGCGTGAACGTGCCGTTCCTGTTCACGGGTACGAACGAGGACATCGACCGCATGGAAGTGCTCCTCGGTCCGGCGTCGGCGCTCTACGGCCCGAACAGCTCCAACGGTGTGCTGCACGTGATCACCAAGTCGCCCTTCGCGTCACAGGGCACGACCATCAGCCTCGACGGTGGCGAGCGCTCGGTGTTCCGCACGGGGCTGCGCACGGCGCAGAAGCTGAACGACAAGGTGGCGTTCAAGCTCTCCGGCGAATACATGCAGGGGCGCGACTGGGAGTACAACGATCGCAGTGAACCCACCACGTTCCCGAATACGGCCAATGTGCCGGCGGCGCGTCGTGGTCAGGCCAACAACCGCGATTTCGACCTGCAGCGCTTCACCGGTGAGGCCCGTGTCGATGTGCGCCCCACCACCAACACCGAGGCGATCACGACGCTCGGGTACACGAACGTTGGTAACGCCATCGAACTCACGGGTGCGAACGGCTCGGCCCAGATCAAGAACTGGACCTACCTGAGCCTCCAGCAGCGCTTCCGCTGGAACAAGCTCTTCGCACAGGCCTTCCTGAACAGCAGCGATGCCGGTAACGCCAATGCGCAGGACGGCAGTGGCACCTACCTGCTGCGCTCAGGCCAGCCGATCGTCGACCAGTCGCGCGTGGCGGCCGCGCAGCTCCAGCATGGCTTCGACCTCGGCAAGAAGCAGTCGTTCACCTACGGCGTGGACTATATCTGGACCAATCCCCGCACCGGTAACACGATCAACGGGGTCAACGAGGACGTGGACAACGTCACCGAGTATGGTGGCTACATCCAGTCCACGACGCGTCCGAACAAGTATCTCGAGCTGCTGCTGGCTGCCCGTGGTGACGGCAACAACGTCATCAACGGCCAGTTCTTCTCGCCGCGCGCGGCGTTCATCGTGAAGCCCTCGGAGAACCAGAACATCCGGTTCACCTACAATCGGGCCTTCTCGACGCCGGCCAACTTCTCGTTCTTCCTCGACCTGATCCAGTCGCCCAATGTGGGTGGCTCGGGCTTCGACATCCGCGCGCGTGGCAATCCGCCGAAGGATGGCCTCCAGTTCGCCCGTAATTGCAACGGAAGCGCGCTGGGCTCCATGTGCATGCGGTCGGTGTACGCGAACGGTGGCAACTTCACCGGGGTGTCCGCCGCCTCGGCGTTCCCGGGCGCCATCTCGGCGCTGTCGTCGCGCCTCGTGCCGTCCATCGCCGGTGCGCTGCAGCAGCAGGGCTTCCCCGCCGCCACCGCGCAGGCCGTGGCCACCGGCATGGTGCAGTTCCTCGGCTCGCGTGCGCCGACGAGCAACGACCTCGCCACCCGCGTGTCGTATCTCACCGCGCCCACCACGCCCGTGACGGCCGCGCAGCTCACCGACATCGATCCCCTGGCGGCGTCGTTCAACAACACGTACGAAGTCGGCTGGAAGGGAATCGTCGGCAACAAGCTGCGCTTCGACGTTTCCGCCTGGACGCAGGAACGTGGTGACATCGGCACCTCGGCCGCGCTCGCCACGCCGAACGTGTTCTTCGGCAACCCGCAGCAGCTGGGTGGCTATCTCGGGCAGCAGATTGGCGCCTTCCTCGCGTCGCAGCCCCTCGGACTGCAGCCGGCGCAGATTCAGGCGCTCGCTGGCGGGCTTGCCGGTGCGCTCACCCCGAGCGTCGCGGCACTGCCCGTGGGTGTGGTGACTTTTGCCAATCAGCCCACGGCGGCCAACGCGATCTACGCGACGTACTTCACCTCCACCGGCAAGATCTGGGTGAAGGGGCTCGACATGGCGGTGGACTTCAATGCCACCGACCGCGTCACCCTCGACGTGGCCTACAGCTATCAGGACCGCAACGTGTTCGACGGCATCGCCGGCGGCAACAACCTGCCGCTCATGTCGAACTCGCCGCGGTCGCGTGGGTCGCTCGGCCTGCGCTACAACAACCCCGAAAACGGGATCGGCTTCGACCTGCGTGGTCGCTTCAACCAGGCGTTCCCGGTGAACTCCGGCGTGTATGCCACCAACCTGGCGTTCCCGCTCGCCGCCGGTCAGACTGGCGCGACGACGAATGCGCAGGGCGGGGTGGGGCGCTGCAGCCCGGCGCCGGCCGGTACCTTCTGCTACGAAAATGTGCCCCAGGCCACGCTCTTCGATGCGCAGGTCTCGAAGCGCTTCAAGCTGGGCGCGCAGAAGCTGATGTGGTCGCTCAATGCGACGAACCTGCTCGACAATCGGGTGCGCACGTTCCCGGGCGTGCCTGAGATCGGGCGGATGGTCATGACGCGCATCCAGTACTCGTTCTGATTCATCGAACGAGGGCGGGATACACGTCCCCTCACATCGCGTCGGTGTGAGTTGCAGCAGGGCGGCACCTCTGGGTGTCGCCCTGTTGTCGTTTCCGGAGCCGGTAACGGCCGACGCCCGCCTCCGGCCTGCCGCTGTTTCCGTGACCAAACGCTGGCATTCGGCGTAGCCATCGCAGCGCGGGGGGCCGTTAGGTTGCAGGATGATCCTGCTCGACCCTAACGCCCGTCCGGTCATCGGTCACCGCGGCAATCGGGCGCACGCACCGGAGAACACGCTCCCCAGTCTGCTTGAGGCCGTGGCGCTGGGAGCAGATGCGGTGGAGTTCGACGTGCGGATCACGCGGGACGGGGTGCTCGTCCTCATGCACGACGTGACGCTCGACCGTACGACCGATGCGTCCGGTGCCGTGGCGGCGTATACCTTCGCCGACCTTGTGGGCGTCGACGCGGGGGCGCGCTTCACGTCGAACGGGCGCGACTTCCCCTGGCGCGGGCGCGGCGCCGGGGTGCCGCGGTTCGATCACGTGATCGAGGCCTTACCCCGTGACCTGCCGCTGATCGTCGAGGTCAAGACGCCCGACGCGACACCCGCGCTCGTGCAGGCGATCGCTCGACATAACCTGACAGCGCGCGTGATCGTGGCCGGTTTCGATCCGGCGAGCACCTTCCCCCTGCGTCATGGCGCTGTTGCACTCGGGGCGAGTACGCCCGATGTGGCCCGCCTGGTTGCCCCCGCGATTTTGCGGCAGCGTGTTCCACAGCCATGGTACCGGGCGCTCTGTATTCCCCCCACCCGTCGCGGCATTCCCGTTCCCATCGGCTCGATCGTGCGGGCGGTGCGCGAGCACGGTGTGGTCACGCATGTGTGGACCGTGAACGAGCCATCCCGGGCGCAGCGATTGTGGAGACAGGGCGTGCAGGGCATCATCAGCGATGACCCGGCCCTGATGCTGGCCGCACGTCGGGGCGTCTGAGCGCGAGGGCTTCGCGCGTGCGCCAAATGCGGCGCACTGCGTAGGAACGGCACGGTGCCTGAGAAAACGATGCGACTTTTGTCAGGCGGGTGCTGTAGACTCGCCCCATGACGAAAGCGCGCCAGGATCTTGGCTTGCTTGGGGAGCGAATCGCGGCCCGTTGGCTGATGCGCGATGGCTGGCAGGTGGTGGCCCACCGGTTCCGCGTTGGCCACCGCGATATCGATCTCATCATGCGGCGCGAGCACGTGGTGGCATTCGTCGAGGTCAAGGCACGGCGCAGCGAGCGGTTCGGCAGCCCGGTGGAGGCGGTGCATTACCGCAAACGGCGGGAGTTGGTGCGGTCGGCTCGTGTTTGGGTGGATCGTCACGGCGCGGACACCCTGTGGTATCGGTTCGATGTGGTCGGGGTGCTGCTGGTCGGTCATACTGTCCGAGTTCGGCATGTCCCCAATGCCTTCGGTTTGTCCTGAAATCGGGCGATTTGGGGAGTTGTCCACATCGGCAAAGTTTCGTATTTTATTCGGGTCTTGGTCCTGTCCGCGTTCTCCGTAGATTCTCGCGGGCCAGGGCATGGTAGCTTCACCCCTTACGACGGCGGTCTTCATGGCGGGTTCGGTGATTACAGACGACAAGCGCAAGGCCCTGGCGCTCGCAGTCGCGCAGATCGAGAAGAGCTGCGGCAAGGGCTCCATCATGCGGCTGGGCACCGACGCGAAAGTGCGCGTCGAATCCATCCCCACGGGTGCGATCAATCTCGATGCCGCGATCGGCGTGGGCGGTATCCCACGTGGCCGCATTACCGAGATCTACGGCCCTGAGTCCAGCGGTAAGACGACGCTCTGTCTGCATGTTGTCGCCAACGCGCAGCGCAACGGTGGCGTCGCCGCCTACATCGACGCCGAGCACGCGCTCGATACCGAGTATGCCAAGAAGCTCGGCGTCGACGTCGAGAACATGCTCATCTCGCAGCCCGATACGGGCGAGCAGGCGCTTGAGATCTGCGAAATCCTCGTGCGCTCCGGCGCCGTCGATGTAATCGTGATCGACTCCGTCGCGGCGCTCGTGCCCAAGGCCGAAATCGAGGGCGACATGGGCGATTCGCACGTCGGTCTGCAGGCGCGCCTCATGAGTCAGGCACTCCGCAAGCTCACCGGTGCGATTGCGCGCTCGAAGGTCTCCGTGGTCTTCATCAATCAGCTGCGCGAAAAGATCGGCGTCATGTTTGGCAACCCCGAGACCACCACTGGTGGTAAGGCACTCAAGTTCTACGCCTCGCTGCGCCTCGACATCCGCCGCATTGGTCCCGTCAAGGAAAAAGAAGACGTCATCGGGTCGCACGTGCGCGTGAAGGTCGTGAAGAACAAGGTGGCGCCGCCGTTCAAGCAGGCCGAGTTCGACATCATGTACGCCGAAGGCATCAGCCACACCTCGCTCCTCGTCGACATCGGCGTCGAAGCCGGCATCATCGACAAGGCAGGGGCGTGGTACAGCTACGGCTCGCAGCGTATCGGTCAGGGCCGCGAAAACGCCAAGCTGTTCCTCAAGGACAACCCGGCGCTCATGGCGGAGATCGAAGAGAAGGTCAAGGTCGTCCTCGGCGTAAATGCCGCGGCACCGGTGGCCGGAGCCGAAGAGGCGGAGGACTGAGCGTAGCACGATCAACTCGTGACTGCGTGTGAGGGCCGAGGGGTCGCTCGCGATGGGAAGTGGTGCCCGGATCACCACGGCTCATCGTGAGTAGCCCCTCGGCTCTTTTTTGCCCATGACCGAACCGCTTTCCCCAACAGTTAAAGAGCTGCGCGAGTCGCCACGCCGTCCCGGGCGCTATCTGGTGTCGCTGAGCGACGGCCAGCAGCTCCTCGTTGGTGTGGCCGTGCTTGCAGACACCGGGGCTACGCGCCCGGGCGTCGTGCTTACGGAGCCGGCGCTCGAACGGCTCCGTCACGAGCATACCATTACCGAGCTCACCGACCGTGCGCTCGATGCACTCGCGCGTGGCCGGCGTACCCGTCGTGAGCTGGAACTCCGGTTGCGACGGCGTGAGGCGACCGCTGCTCAGATCCGGGAGGCGTTGGACCGTCTGGAGGCCAACGGGCTTCTCTCCGACGAGGCGGTGGCCAGCGCGGAGGCCGCTTCGCGTCTGCGTCGAGGCGAGGCGCCCGCGCGGGTCAAGCAGCAGCTCCGGCGGAAAGGGGTCGCTGGTTCGGTCGTAAGTGAGGCCGTCGCTGACGCGATGCGTGAGGACGGATTCGACGAGGAAGCCGCCTGTCGGGCGGTCGCGGAGAAAAGGGCCCGCACGCTTGCCTCGGAGGATCCGGTGGCGGCCCAGCGCAAGCTGCTGGCCTTCCTGATGCGACGCGGCTACGCCGGAAGCGTGGCTCGCCGTGTGGCCCGCGACGTGCTCGGGTCAGCAGACGACGAATAGGGCAGACGCTGCAGTCGCATTCCAAGTCGGCTATATTGAGCGACTTATGCTCGCTGCCGAAATCCGCGCCCGATTCCTGGCCTACTTCGAGAAGAACGGCCACGCCATCCGTCCGAGCTCCGCGCTCGTGCCCTCCGACGACCCCACCCTGCTGTTTACCAACGCCGGGATGGTCCAGTTCAAAAAGGTGTTCCTCGGCATGGAGGAGGCGCCCGATGGCAACCGTCGCGCCACCACCTCACAGAAGTGTGTCCGGGCCGGTGGCAAGCACAACGACCTCGAGCAGGTCGGCCATACGGCGCGGCATCACACCTTCTTCGAGATGCTCGGCAACTTCTCGTTCGGTGATTACTTCAAGCGCGACGCCATCAAGTTCGCGTGGGAGTTCATCACCGAAGACCTGAAGATTCCGCGCGAGCATCTGCGCGTCACCGTCTTCCATGAAGACGACGAGGCGCGGCAGCTGTGGAAGGAGGTCGCGAATGTCCCTGAGAACCGCATCTACGGTCTTGGGGCCAAGGACAACTTCTGGCAGATGGCCGACACTGGCCCGTGCGGGCCGTGCACCGAGATTTACGTGGACCTCGCCAAGATGGCCGCGGACTGGGCGTTCCCGGCCGACGCCACCGGCGAGTGGACCAACACGGATCTCGAGGAGTACTCGCAGGACGCCTTCGTTGAAGGGGCAGAAGCGGGACGCTTCCTCGAGATCTGGAATCTCGTGTTCATGCAGTTCGATCGTCAGCCCGATGGCACGTTGGTCCCGCTCCCCAAGCCGTCGGTCGATACCGGCGCCGGGCTCGAGCGCATCGCGGCCGTGATGCAGGGAGTGACGAACAACTTCCACACCGACGGATTCCGCCCGCTCATCGAGAAGGTCGAGGAAATCGTTGGTATTCAGTATCCGTATCGGCCCGGCGTGGGGCTGGGCACCGCCTTCGACAAGTCCGGGAAGGAAATCGATCCCGCGTCGTTCCGGGTGCTGGCCGACCATGCCCGCGCTGTGGGCTTCCTGCTCGCCGACGGCGTGTTCCCGAGCAACGAGGGGCGCGGCTACGTGCTGCGGCGCATTCTGCGCCGCGCCGTGCGTCATGCGTGGTTGCTTGGCCGGCGCGAGCCGACCTTGGTGCACGTGGTGGAAACGCTCATCGATACGATGCGCGACATCTATCCCGAGTTGCACGTGCGTCGCAAGCACATCATCGAGACCACGCGGGCCGAAGAGGAGCGCTTCCTCGCCACCATCGATGCCGGCATGAGCCGCTTCGAGGAACTCGCGCCGGAAGGATCCACCCAGGGATCGTCCAGGTTGCGTGGTACCGTCTCGGGTGAGGATGCCTTCCGACTGTACGACACGTTCGGATTCCCCATCGACCTGACCGAACTGATGGCCCGCGAACGCGGGTATCTCGTCGATATCTCGGGGTTTGAACAGGCGCTCTCGGCGCAGCGCAAGCAGTCGCAGGACGAGCGCAAGTCGAAACAGATCACGGTCAGCAGCGACGATTTCGCCGATCCCACGCAGTGGACCCACGACCAGCAGCATGCCGAGGGCATGGGTCGCTTTGTCGGATACGACGTGATCGAGGTGAACACGATCGTCACGGCCGTGCGCCATCTCGCCGATGGCCGCGTGGCGGTCATGCTGCGCGAGTCGCCGTTTTATGCGGAGTCGGGTGGGCAGGTGTCCGATCAGGGTACCATTACCGGCGAGGGCTGGAGCGTTGTCGTGAATGAGGTGCGCAAGCTCGATGGTCGCATCGCGGCCATCGGGACACCGACCGGTGAAATCACCTTCGGTCGCGCGCACGCGGCGGTCCCGCGGGATCGCCGCAAGGACACGGAGCGCCACCATACCGCAACGCACCTGCTGCACGCGGCGCTGCGCAAGGTGCTCGGAGAGCATGTCCATCAGGCAGGCTCGCTCGTGGCTCCTGATCGCTTGCGCTTCGACTTCACGCACCATGGGCCGGTGACCGCCGAGCAGATGGCGGCGATCGAATCCGACGTGAACGCGGGCGTGTGGGCTTCGGCCGCCGTAACCATTCAGGAAGAGTCGTACAACGCTGCCGTGGCGCGTGGGGCGATGGCGCTGTTCGGTGAGAAGTACGGCGACGTGGTGCGCGTGGTCGAGATCCCGGGGTTGTCCGTGGAACTGTGCGGTGGTACACACGTACGCAACACGTCGGAGATCGGCCTCGTACGCATCGTGAGTGAAAGCGGAGTTGCCGCCGGCGTGCGCCGTATCGAAGCCGTGTCCGGCCCGCGCGCGTTTCAGTTCATGGCCGATCGCGAACGCGCCCTGCTGCAGGTCGCGTCCCGCCTCAAGGTGCCCATGAGTGGCATGACGAGCGGCGCCGAGCAGATCGAGAAGAAGCTCGAGTCGATTTTGGACGAGCGGAAGCAACTCGAGAAGCGGCTCGACGAAGCCCTGCGTGGCGGCGCCCAGGGAGGCGGAGTCGCGCAGCAGCTGGCGGGGATGGCGGCCGATGTGGGCGGCACACGCTTCGTGGCCTCGCGCGTCGATGTGGCCGATGTGAAGGCGCTGCAGGCGCTCGGTGATGCTGTCCGCGAAGCACTCGGGAGCGGGGTGGCCGTGCTGGGCGCGGCCCTGGCTGACGGCAAGGGCGCACTCCTCGCGGTGGCCACCGACGATGTGCGTGAACGGGGCCTGCGGGCCGACATCATTGTGCGTGACGTGGCCGCGACGGTTGGCGGTCGCGGGGGGGGCAAGCCGCACATGGCCCAGGCCGGCGTGGATGCTGCCCAGATCGACGCCGCGCTTGCGGCCGCAGGCGATGTCATGGCGAAGCTCACGGTGGCGGGATGACCGCGCCTGGGCAGGCACCGTCGGCCGGCGAGCTGTCGGCGCCCGCAGCCACGGTAGGCGAATGGATCGCGCGCCTCGAACCTGCGCCGCCTGCCGCCTTGCATCATCGCTTGCGCGACCTGGTGGCACCTTCGGCGCACCGGCCGGTGGCCGAGGTGCCGGAGGCGTGCCTCGAGGCCGGCGAAACGCTGTTGGATGCGCTGCTCGCGTCGGGGTCGACGAGCCGCGCCACCGCGCTCGATCTACTGGCGGTGGATGCGCTCGTGACGTACGCGTTCCAGGCCGCGGCCGACGAGCCGGCGCGTCTCGAGGAGCGGGCGGCCCGGGCGATGTCGCGCATCGCGTCGCTGCCGGCCGCATTGCAGGGGTGACCGTCTTTTCGGGAGTTTGGTCGTGATCGACATTCACACCCATCTCCTGCCCGGGGTCGATGACGGCTCGCCATCGTTCGACGTGTCAGTGCCCGTCCTCGAGCGCTTCGCCGAGGAGGGAGTGACCACGCTCGTTTGCACGCCTCACCTCAATGCCAGCCAGGTCACTGCGGCCCCGGTCGCGCATCACCACGCCCTGCTGGAGGAACTGCAGCGTCGCGGTCCCGCCGCCCTTGCACTGAAGCTCGGTTGGGAGATCATGCTGGATGCGCCCAACGTAGACCTCAGCGCGCCGGAGTTGACGTTGGGCGGTTCGCGGGCGCTGCTCGTGGAGTTCACGCGGGGCGGCTTACCGCGCGGTGCCACCGCGGAGTTGCGCCGCATTGCGCGCTCTGGGCGAACGCCGATCCTGGCGCACCCCGAGCGTTATTTCGGTTGCACGCTCGAGGCGATTCGTGAGTGGCGTGCCATCGGGGTGGTCATTCAGACGGATGCGTCGGTGTTGATGGGGCGCGGGGTGCCGGCGGAACTCGCCCGGGCCATGCTGGCCGAGGGCTTGATCGACATTCTCGCCTCCGACAACCACGGTGATTCCCGTTCATTGGCCGCAGTGCACGAGTGGCTGCTCGAGCGTGGTGGGGACGAGCAGCTCACGCTGCTCACGCACACGAACGCCGAGTGCGTCCTGAATGATGAAGATCCATTGCCGGTCCCGCCGCTGCGTCCCGGGTTGTTGGCCCGGGTGAAGCGCCTGTTCGGTCGGTAGTGCTCGCGTACGACAGCTCTCTCGAACTCGATTTCGGATACTTATGACCTCATCTGCACAGACGACACCGGGGCCTGTAACTCCGCTGCTCGACGCCCTGCGTGAACTCGCCGCCACGGCTGAGCGAAGTGCGGTCCAACTCGAGGACGGCATCGCGCGCGCGCTCGATCTTGTGAAGGACACGGTGGCACGCGAAGGCACGTTGCTGTTCTGCGGGAACGGTGGATCGGCAGCCGACGCACAGCATATGGCCACGGAGTATGTCGTGCGCTACATGCGGAACCGGCGCCCGTATCCCGCGATTGCCCTGACCACCGACAGTTCGTTGCTCACCGCCACGGGCAATGACTTCGGGTTCGACCACGTGTTCGAACGTCAGGTGCAGGCGATCGGCAAGCCCGGTGACTTGCTCATCATTCACTCCACGAGTGGCAACTCACCGAATGTGCTGCTCGCGGCGGACGCGGCGCGGGCCAAGGGGATTCCCGTGTTGGCGCTAACGGCCAAGGATGGCGGTGCCCTCAAGCACAAAGCCGATGTCTGTATCGTCGTGCCCACGTCGCGCACCGATCGGGCGCAGGAGATTCATCTGTGCATTCAGCACGCCATCTGTGATGCCATCGAGGCCACACTGTGATCAGTCTTTCCGGCAAGAAGGCACTTGTCACCGGCGGCGCGCGTGGGATCGGCGCCGCATGTGCCCGTCTCCTCGCGCAGGCAGGTGCCGATGTGGGTATCGCGTATCGTTCGCGCGCCGACGAAGCCCGGGGGCTTGTCGACGAACTCACGACGCTCGGCGTGCGCGCCTTTGCCTTCCAGGGTGACCTGTCGACACGCGCAGCGAACGACGCGTTCGTGGCCGAGGCGGTAAGGCAGTTCGGCCAGGTCGATATCTTCGTGGGTAACGCCGGTGTCTGGCCCGATGTCTCCGTGCCGGTGGCCGACCTCGACGATGAACGGTGGCATCACACGGTGGCCACCAATCTCGACGGCATGTTCTTCGGCGCGCGCGCTGCGGTGCGGCACATGCCCAACGGGGGACGGCTGGTGTTCATCTCGAGTACGGCCGGCCAGCGCGGCGAAGCGGGGCACGCCGATTACGCCGCATCGAAGGGGGCCATGATCTCGTTCGTGAAGTCCCTGGCCGTGGAGCTCGGCGCGCGCGACATCACGGTGAATAGTGTCGCGCCCGGTTGGGTGGATACCGAGGCGGTGGCGCGTCCGTTTGCGGCCGAGGGACGTGGGCGGATCGAGGCGAACATTCCGTTGCAGCGGGTGGCGAGTCCCGCCGATATCGCGGGTCCGGTGCTCTTCCTCTCGAGTTCGCTCGCGCGTCATGTCACCGGTGAGATTCTGAACGTGAACGGCGGGAGCGTACTCTGCGGGTAACCCCCGCTCCTTCGCCGGCGCTTCGCCCACCGGGGCAGGTCATCGAAATCGCTCGCACATTGCAGGACGCGGGGTTCGAGGCCTGGTGCGTCGGCGGAGCCGTGCGCGATGCGTTGCTGGGTTTGGCGCACCTCGATTGGGATCTCGCCACATCGGCCACGCCGCAGGAAGTGCGCAGGCTGTTTCGTCGCACGATCCCGGTGGGCATCGAGTTCGGCACGGTGGGTGTGCTCGATCGAGACGGGCGCATGCACGAAGTCACCACCTTCCGTCACGATGTGAAAACCGACGGGCGTCACGCGGTGGTGCAGTTCGGGGCCTCGCTCGACGAGGACCTGGCCCGTCGGGACTTCACGATCAACGCGATCGCGTACGATCCCATCACGCGCCGCCTGCACGATCCCTTCGCGGGGCAAGTGGATCTCGCGCGCGGGATCGTGCGGGCGGTCGGTGACGCCGAGGCGCGCATGCGTGAAGATCGACTGCGTGCCTTGCGCGCCATCCGGTTCGCCGCGCGCCTTGAGTTCACCATCGAGGCCGCGACGTGGGTGGCCATCGTCGGCAGTGCGCCGCATCTCACGCGACTGTCGCCTGAGCGGGTGAAGCAGGAGCTGGACAAGACGATGGAGCAGGTGCGGTATCCGTCCACGGCGCTCGAACGCTGGCGCACATCTGGTGCCTTCGCGTCGCTGGTGCCTGCACTCGCCTCGGTTCCGGACGAGGTGTTGAAGGCGGTCGATGCCCTCCCGATGCCCGGACCGCCCACGCGACCACTTCGACGGGTGCTGCGTTTTGCGGCGTTGCTGAGTGGGTGCGGGGCGAAGGCGGCGGAGCGTACACTCCGAGACCTCCGCGCCTCGAACCAGGAGATCGCTGTCGTCACCTCCCTAGTGGACCGCTGGGCGCAGCACGGCCAATCGTGTGGGGATATGTTGGCCTCCGGCGTGCTGCCGCCGGCACCGGAGCTGCGGCGGCTCGCAGCGTCGGTGGGACGTCTTCGAGTTACCGCATTCGTGCGCCTGGCCGCCGCGCGATGGCACAGCGGGAGTCGCGTCATTGCGCCGGCACTCGTCAGACGTTTGCATCGGACGCTCATCGCCACCGCCTTTCGCGATCCCATCGAGATCGCCGATCTCGCCGTGGACGGGGATGATCTCCGGCGGGCGGGCATCGCGGCTGGGCCGGCACTCGGGCGCATGTTGGCGCACTTGCTGGAGTGGGTCATCGCCGATCCGACGCGAAATCAGCGTGACGCCCTGTTGGCATTTGCCACGGCCGAGTGGCACGAAACGTGTGATGCCCGCATCGATGACGTGCGTCGTGAACGAGGAATGAACGGGTGACCTTCGCACCCTCGGACACCCAGCGGTTCCGCGCCAGCGCTGATTGGTTCCTGGTGCAGCGGGCGACCGGTCTCGTCACGGCGCGGGTCAGTGCCACGGCGGAGCGCGTGGTTGATCTCTGTCACGCGCTCTCGGCGCACCTCGCACCGGCCGTCGACGTACACATGGCTGATGTCCGCACCGGTCGTCAGTGGGGCGGAGCCTTCTGTGCGCTGCCGGATGTTCGTGAGGCGATCGCACGGTTGCGTCTGGTGCTCGCCGCCCAAGGCGGTGTTGAGCTGTCGGTGTATACCGAGAGTGACCAACTCACGGTAACGCCGGAAATGCAACTCGTGATCTACGCGAGAACGGATCGGTGGGCCGTCCTGCTCGATGGCATGGGAATCGGAGAGCGCACCACGACGCCCGAGCCGACATGGATTCCCTCTCGCTCTACGCTCCGCCCCGATGCGCCGCTCGAGCAGGCGTTGCAGTCCGCCGCGGAGCGAATGGGCATTGCGGAGATCACCACGTGAGCCGCACGAGCCATTCGGGAAACGCCCCGGGCACGTCGTTGTTTGCGGCGGCGAACAAGGCCGAGCCGCTCGCGGCGCGCATGCGCCCGGAGCGTCTCGAAGACGTGGTGGGGCAGCAGCACCTGCTGGGCGCGGGGAAGCCACTGGGCGATGCGATACGCAACGGCACGGTGGGCAGTGTGCTTCTCACCGGTCCAAGCGGCACCGGCAAGACCACCATTGCGAGCCTCATCGGGCGCTACACCTCGCAGACCGTGGTCGTGCTCAACGCCGTGACCGACGGCATTCCCCGCCTGCGCGAAATCGTGATGGAGGCGGAGCGACGGCTCGACCACGAGGGCCGGCGGACGCTGGTCGTGGTCGATGAGATTCACCGCTGGGCGAAGTCGCAGCAGGACGCGCTGCTCCCGCATGTGGAGAGCGGCATGATTTCGCTGTGTGGCGCCACGACCGAGGTCCCCGCGTTCGCGGTGGTCGGCGCGCTTCTTTCGCGCTGTCGTGTGTATGCCCTGCGGCCGCTCGCCGTTGACGATGTCGCGCAGGTGATCACGCGGGCGCTGCACGACCACAGCAAGGGGTTGGGTGGGCGTGGGCTTATGGCCTCGCTCGAGACCACACACTGGTTGGCCGAACAGTGCGACGGTGATGCACGTCGTGCCCTCGGGGCGTTGGAAGCCGTGGCGACCACACTTGGCGATGGGGCGGCGATATCGGTCGATGCGCTGTCGGCCGCACTCGGGGTGCGCGTGGTCGCGTACGACCGCGTCGATGTCGATCGGAACGCCGTACTGTCGGCCTTCCACAAGTCGTGTCGCGGATCAGATCCGCACGCGGCGCTCTATTGGCTCGCGCGCGCGCTGCTCGCCGGAGAGGACCCACAGATTTTTCTCCGGCGTCTGGCGGCGATTGCCACCGAGGATATCGGCCTGGCCGATCCGGATGCCCTACACGTCGTCATGACGGCGTGGGAGGCCTTTCGCCGGCTGGGGCCCGCGGAAGGTGAGCGTGCGGTCGCGCAGGCCGCGGTATACTGCGCGACGGCGCCGAAATCGAATCGGCTGTATCTGGCGTGGAAGGACGCGCGTGATGCCGCACAGCACACGCCGTCGCTCCCCGTACCGGCGCATCTCCTCAACTCGGAAATGCATCTCCGCGCCGACGAGGCACGACGGGTGCCATATCAGTATCCGCACGATTTTCCTGGCGCATTCGTCGCCCAGGCCTATCAGCCGGATGAACTGCAGGGGCGTACATACTACAGGCCCGGGCCATTCGGTGAAGAGAAGCGCATTGCGCAGCGACTGGCGTGGTGGGCGGAGCGAGGGGGGCCACCGCTTGAAGGCGACCCGCCATCGACGGTGTGAGCATCGGGAACTCGACCGCGATCCGCCGGTAGGACGTGGCAGGCCGCGGTCGCCGGGCACCTTTCGAGGCGTCCGATCATGTTGACCTTCCGAGGGAGTTGGTAATGCAGAGCATGTCGAACACGGAGCCTGGTACTGCACGATGGCGCCGGTCGCTGCGGTGGATGGCCTTGGGCGCGCTGGTCATGAGCGGCGCCAGTTGTGCGGCGCTCGGGCGTACCACGTTCAAAGAACCCGATGTGGAGTTGCGGGAGTTCGCCATCACGGGGCTGGGGTTGACCGGCGGCAGCGTCGATGTGGTGCTCTCGGTGTACAATCCGAACGGCTACAAGCTCGACGCGCTCAAGATGACCTATCGGGTCGATGTCGACTCCATCAAGCTCGGTGAAGGGGCGCTCGACGGCCGGTTCATCGTTCCCCAGAAGGATTCTTCGATAGTCCGGCTGCCAATTCGGTTCACCTACGCGGGCCTCGGCGCCGCCGGTCGTGCCCTCGTCATGTCCGGGACGGTGAACTATCGGGTGCGCGGCGATTTCACCGTCGGCACCCCGCTGGGGAATTTCACGCGTCCGTTCGATCGCCGGGGTCGCTACTCGTCTGTGGCGGGCAACGGCAAGTAGATTTCCCCTGTCATTCAACGCCGGTACGGTTTTATCAGTCGCGAGCCGATCAATCTCACGCCGCCCGTCGAACGGGCCATCCTCGTCAGTGCGCCATTCAAGCGCAGCTCGGCGAAACACTACGTCGACGAACACCTCGAGGAACTGGCGCGTCTGGCCGACACGGCCGGCGCGCAGGTGGTGGGAACGCTCACGCAGCAGCTCGATCGTCCGCACCCGGGTACTTATCTCGGCAGTGGCAAGGTCGAGGAGCTCAAGCTTCGCATTCAGGAGCTCGGTGCGACGCTCGTCATCTTCGACGATGAGCTCACACCGGCGCAGGGCAAGAACATCGAGCAGGTCGTGCGCACGCGCGTGATGGACCGCGCGGAGCTCATTCTCGACATCTTTGCCACCCGGGCGCGTTCGAGTGAAGCCCGCATGCAGGTGGAGCTCGCACAGCTCGAGTATCTGCTACCGCGCCTCACGCGCATGTGGACGCACCTCGAGAAGATGCGTGGTGGTATTGGTATGCGTGGTCCCGGCGAAACGCAGTTGGAAACGGACCGTCGCCTCATTCAGCATCGCATCCGCATTCTCAAGGAGCGACTGGCCGATGTCGAGCGGGCCCGGGAGATCCAGCGCCAGGGGCGGCACACCCATTTCCGTGTGGCCCTCGTCGGCTACACCAACGCGGGCAAGTCCTCCGTGCTGCGCAATCTCGCGAACGATCGCGACGTGTTCGTCGAAGATCGCCTGTTCGCCACGCTTGATCCGCTCACGCGTGAGGTCGAAGTCGGCGATGGGTACACGGTGCTGCTGACCGATACGGTCGGGTTCATCCGCAAGCTGCCTCACCACCTCGTGGCTTCGTTCCGCGCCACGCTTGCCGAGGCGCGCGAAGCCGATCTGCTGCTGCATGTCATCGACTCGAGTCATCCCGCCTGGGAGGAACAGCGCGATGTCGTGGACGGCGTACTGAACGATTTGGGGTTGTCGGAACGTCCGCTCACCTATGTGATGAACAAGATGGACGCCGTTCCTGAGGACGAAGCGGCGGCCGTGCGCGAACGGGTGGCCAACCTGATGCCCAATTCGCTGTTCGTCTCGGCGCTCGCTCAGGGTGGGCTCGATGCGCTCAAGGCGTCGTTGCTCAGCAGCCTGCGAACGCAGCGTCCGGTGCTGGAGGTGCAGATCCCAGCGGCAAACGGCAGGCTCATCGCTGAAGTCCATCGCGACGGTGAGGTGCTCGATCAACGCGTGGACGACGATGTGCTCGTGCTCAAGGCGCGACTCGATGAACGAACGATCGGCCGACTGCGGCAGGCGGGCGCGCGGGTAAAGGTGGTGCAGGGGGGCACGCGTCCCCATGCCTCATCGCGGAACGGTGCTGTGGTGCCGCTCCCCTGATACGCAGTACCGCAAAAACAAAAGGCCGGACGTCCGTGAGGACATCCGGCCTTTTGCAGTGGGCGCGCAGGGACTCGAACCCCGGACCTCTGCTGTGTGAAAGCAGCGCTCTAACCAGCTGAGCTACGCGCCCGCATCCGCCACAAATACTGCATGTGAGGAGCGGATCGAAAACGTAACGGGATGGCTCAGGTGTGGGAAGCCCCTCCACCTCGTTTCCCTCAAAAAGGACCGCCCCGGCGGTGGGCGCCGGGGCGGAATGGTCCGGGTGGGACTTGAACCCACGATCGATCGATTATGAGTCGACTGCTTTAACCGACTAAGCTACCGGACCCCAACAGCTGCAAGCGTGTGTGTATTCTCTGATGGCGGCGCCGCGTGCGCCAGTCCTGTCCCGTCAGTGTTCGCCGCGTAGCTCACTCAGGTGCGCGTCGAAGGCCTCGAGTACCTCCGCGGGCGACACGGTGGCGGCGCCCAGCTTGCCCACTTCCACACCGGCCGCGTAGTTGGCGATCACGGCGGCCTCCAGGGGCGTCGCGCCCGCAGCGAGCATGGTCGCGAGATACGCCGTCACCGTGTCGCCCGCACCGACCACGTCATAGACCTCGCGCGCCGTGGTCGGCACCCGGTGGACCACCCCGTCGGACGAGACGAGTGCCATGCCCCGTTCGCCCAGCGTGAGGAGCAGATTATCCACGCCTAGCCGGGCAAACGTCTCGGGGAGCGCGGCCGGATGGTCGAGATCGACCGCCGCCCCGAGGGCACTTTCGAGCTCCCGACGATTGGGCTTGAACACCGTGGCCCCACGATACGCGAAGAAATTGCGGAACTTGGGATCGACCACGATCGGCAGCTTCCGTCCGCCCGCCAGCGCGATGGCGCCCTCGATCACTGCGGGGACGAGCACGCCCTTGTTGTAATCCTCGAAGACGAGGGCGGTGGCGTGCGGGAGCGCCTGCGTGATGGTATGAAGCACCCGCTCGATGTCCGACGCCGAGAGGTCCGCATCGTCCTCCTCGTCGAAACGCACCAGCTGCTGCGATCTCGCCATCACGCGCGTCTTGGTGGTCGTGGGCCGGTCCACCGTGACGAGCGACCGGGATTGCATGCCCCCGGTATCCAGCCGATCACGCAGCGTGGCACCGGCCACGTCATCGCCCACCACCGCCACGAGGTCACAGCCGGCGCCCATCGCCGCCACGTTCTGCGCCACGTTCGCCGCCCCACCCAAGGCCAGCTTCCGGTCACGCACTCGCACCACGGGCACCGGGGCCTCTGGTGAAATGCGATCGACATCGCCGCGCAGGTAGACGTCGAGCATGGCATCACCCACGATCACCACGTGCTGCTCGCGCGCTGCGGCCAGGAGCGCCTCGAGCCGGGCGCGTTGAATGAATGGCGTCATGCGTGAAAGTTAAACGGTGTATAGCTTGGCCGTGATGATCTTCAGCCCCGTTTCCCCGCCATTACCGGCTCGATGAGCAACAACGTTACGGCGCGCCCACGGACCTCTCCCCTGCTGGTGCTCGCGCTTTCGCTCGTTGGCATCTCTCTCGCGGCGCCGCTCATCCGGCTGTCGGCGGCTGACCCGCTCGTCATCGCCACCTGGCGACTTGGGTTTTCCATGATCATCGTCGCGGCGGCGCTGGTCATCGGCGGGGGATGGCGTGAATGGCGTACCCTGGCGGCGAAAGACTATCTCTTCGCCCTCGGCGCCGGCGTGCTGCTCGCCATCCACTTCTGGTCGTGGAACGCGTCGTTGCGCTATACCAGCGTGGCGGCTTCGGTGGCGCTCGTGAATGTGCAGCCCGTCATCATTGCCATGGTCAGCGTGCTGTGGCTTCGCGAATCCCCGTCCCGTGTGCAGTGGATTGGCATCGCGCTCGCCGTGGTGGGCGCGCTGATCGTCGGGGTGGCCGATGTGCCGGGTGGCTTGTCCGCCATTGGGCCGGCGTTGCTCGGGGAGGGCCAGTCCGGTTCGCGCGCCCTGTTCGGCGATCTTCTGGCCATGCTGGGGGCCGTGACGGCGGCCGGGTACTACCTGATTGGACGCCGCCTGCGACAGCATCTCGGGCTGTGGCCCTACGTGGCGCTCGTGTACGGCGCGGCGTTTGGCGTCTGCTTGCTGCTCACTCAATTCGCCGGCAAGCCGCTTGCCCCGCAACCGCCGCGGGAACTCGCCATCTTCGCCGGTCTTGCCCTTGGGCCGATGCTGCTGGGGCATACGGGCATGAATTGGGCGCTCGGCCACCTTCCCGCGTTCATCGTCAATCTCACGACCTTGGGCGAACCGATCGGGGCGACCATCCTGGCGGCGCTCCTGCCTGGCATCGCCGAGGTGCCCGGGGTGGGGACCATCGCTGGCGGCGCGCTGGTACTCGTTGGGGTCGTGCTGGCGGCACGGCGGAGTTGATCCGGCGGTTCCGCACGCCGCCCACGGCCCTGGCGGGTGTATCTTGCAAGGGTGTGGATTCCAGATTCTTTCGCAGAGGGTGCCGGTGGCGCCGCATCGGCTTCCCGGCTGGGTAACGGGTTCGGGCCCCCCTCCCGGACGCGATCACTCGACGTGGTGGTCACGCGCGGCGGGCTCGTAGAGTCCCGGCATCGGGTGCATGCGGCGGTGGTGTCGGCCGAAGGGGAATTGCTGGAATCGGCGCGCGACCCGGAATTGGCGGTCTGGTGGCGTTCCTGCGCCAAGCCGTTCCAAGTGATGCCCTTGCTGCGTAGCGGTGGCTTCGATGCCTTCGGATGGAACATCGAGGAGTTGGCGCTCGCCTGTGCGTCGCACGGCGGGGAGCCCGAGCATGTCGCCATCGCGTTGCGCATGTTGCAACGACTCGGGCTCGAGGAGGGGGATCTGGCGTGCGGACCGCACGAGCCTCTCGCGGCGCGCGGCGCTCGTCTGGTGCGCGATTCCGGCGTGCGGGCGACGCGGCTGCACAACAACTGCTCCGGGAAACACGCCGCGATGCTCGCGCGTGCGGTGCAGGTGGGGGCGCCGACCGCCGGCTACGAGCGTGCCGGACACCCTGTGCAGCGGGACTGCCTGCAGGCGGTGGCCCAATGGTGCGCGATGCACCCCGAGGCCATTGGGGTCGGCGTTGACGGCTGCGGTGTCTCGGTTTTCGCCATCCCGCTTGCCAACATGGCGCTGTCGTACGCCCGTCTGGTGCGTGCGGCTGCCGAGGGAGATTCGGCCAGCCGACGCGTGGTGAGCGCCATGACGTCGCAGCCGTTCCTGGTGGGCGGCACCGACCGCTTCGATACCCTGCTCATGGACGCGTGTGGTGGAAACGTGGTGTGCAAGATCGGCGCCGAAGGGGTGCACACCGTCGCGATCGTCGATCGCGGCATCGGTTTCGCCATCAAGGTTGAGGATGGGACCGCGCGTTCCCAGTATCCGGCGGTGCTGGCGCTGCTCGCCGCCTACGACGCCTTGCCTGATCCATTGCCCGACGCGCTGCGCGATCACGTGCAGCGGGGGGTGCGGAACACGCGCGGGGAGATGGTCGGTGCGGTGCTCGTGGCCAACGGGGACGTGGGCGACCGTCTCGAGATCGATGCATGAGCGGATCGTCCGGGGGCGGGTATGGTGCAGCGCGTACGAATGAACCAACGCGCGAAGATTCGGTGACGACGACACCGGGTAGCAGTGCTATGTTGACCGCGCTTGATGATGAGACGGCGGCGCTGGTCCACCTCGCCGCCATGCTCGCCGGTGGCAGTGAGGCGCAGGTGCGCGCGGCTCTTACGGCGGCACTGGGGACGGTGCGTTCGGTGTGGGTGGAGGAGGTCATTCTGCAGACCTACCTCTTCGCCGGGTTTCCGCGTGCGCTGAATTCCGCTCGCGAATGGCGTCGCATCACTGGGGAGAAGGGGCCGGATGTGGACGTGTTCGGTATCGACGACCCGATCGAGCGGCAGCAGAAGGGGGAAGCCACCTGCGCCGCCGTGTATGGTCGCTTCTACGAGCGACTGCGGGTGAACATCCACGAACTCCATCCGGCGCTCGATCGGTGGATGGTCGAAGAGGGGTATGGAAAGGTGTTGTCGCGCGCGCCGCTCGATCTTGCGCGACGGGAGTTGTGTGTGGTGGCCGCCTGTGCCATCGCCAAGCAGGATCGCCAGCTGCACTCGCATCTGCATGGTGCGCTGCATGCCGGAGCCAGCGAAGCCACCGTGACGGCCGCGCTCGCGGTCATCGCGCCGCTCCTCGAGCCCGACGATGTGCGTCGGTATCAGGGGCTGTGGGCACGCGTGCTCGGTAAGTGAACTCATATCCGACAGTCCAGGACGGCTCATGTTCGTCGATCGCGTACTCGTAAAGGTTGAAGCAGGCACCGGTGGCTCCGGGCAGACGTCCTTCCGTCGCGAGAAGTTCGTGCCCATGGGTGGGCCCGATGGCGGTGATGGCGGGCGCGGTGGAGACGTGCAGGTACGCGCCGACCGCAACCTCACCACACTGCTCGACTACACCTACCGGGATTCGTGGAAGGCGGAGCGAGGTCAGCACGGCGAGGGGTCCAATCGTACCGGCCGTTCCGGTGAGGATGTCGTGCTCCCCGTACCGCCCGGCACCATCGTGCGCGACTCCCGGACCCACGAGTTGATCGGCGAAGTCATGGAGCACGGCGATACCATCCTCGTCGCCAAGGGCGGGCGGGGAGGCAAGGGCAACGCGTTCTTCGTCACCGCGACGCACCAGTCGCCTCGCGAGTGGCAGCCCGGCGAAGAGGGCGAGATGCGAACGCTCGAGCTCGAGCTCAAGCTCATCGCTGATGTGGGGTTTGTGGGACAACCGAACGCCGGCAAGAGCACGCTGCTCTCGGTCATTTCGGCGGCGCGCCCCAAGATCGCCGACTATCCCTTCACCACCTTGTCGCCCAACCTTGGCGTGGTCCCGCTGAGTGACCACCGCTCGTTCGTGGTGGCGGACATTCCCGGCATCATCGAAGGCGCACACGAGGGCAAGGGCCTCGGTCTGCAGTTCCTGCGGCACATCGAGCGCACACGGTTGCTCGCGTTTCTCATCCCCATCGACGCGATGGACTGGCAAGCGGAGCTCGACCAGTTGCGGCATGAGATCGCGTCGTATTCCGAGGAGCTCGCCAAGAAGCCGTTCTGCGTGGTGTTCTCCAAGCTCGATCTACTCGGTGAGCATTACATCCCCGAGATCGATACGCGTGGCGCCTTCGGGGCTTACGCCATCAGCGCGGCAGGCCGCATGGGGCTCGACGTGATGCTCGATGGTTGGTGGCGCCGGTTGCTGGCCATGCGCGCTGAGGCGCTCAAGCCGGAACAGGATGCACAGCTTCTTCCGTGATGGTGCGCGCTGCCTGACGCCGGAGGAGACGGACTATCCGGCTCGGCTGCGTGACTTGAAGGCGGCGCCGCGCCATTTATGGGTGCGTGGCACTCTGGCGATCGGTGAACCACCGGTGGTCGCCATCGTCGGTACCCGCAAGGCGACGCCATACGGCGAGCGGGTGGCGCGAGCCATCGCCACCACGTGCGCTCGGCATGGCGTGTGTGTGGTGAGTGGGCTCGCGCGTGGTGTCGATGCGGTCGCGCATGAGGCAACGCTCGATGCTGGCGGGCGTACGGTGGCCGTGCTGGGTACGGGCATCGATCAATACTATCCGCGGCAGCATCGCGCCTTGCAGGAGCGCATCGCTCGCGACGGGCTCGTGATGAGTGAGTTCGGACCGGGCGATGCAGGGCACGCGGGCGCGTTTCCGCAGCGCAATCGTCTCATCGCCGCCTTGGCCGACGTGACCGTCGTCGTGGAAGCGCCCGAAAGCAGTGGGGCGCTCAACACGGCGCGGTACGCACGTGAGCTCGGGCGCACGCTGGCCGTGGTGCCCCACAACATCGACGCGCCCACCGGGCGCGGGTGTAACCTGCTGCTGCGCCACGAGCACGCGGAGCCGATTCTTGCACCAGACGACGTCCTGGCGCTGTTGCGGATGGCGGCCACGCCGACCGTAGGGCTGGCGCTAGACGGCGAGGCCGCGATCTGCTGGCACACACTGACGAATGGCGCCGACAGCGCGGCGGCCGTGGCGCGCGAGACTGGGCTGCCACTACGCCAAGTGTCTTCCGTCCTCGCCCTGCTCGAGATCGATGGGCTGGTCACGTTCGATGCAGCGGGCCGGGTGCATCCAGCCATCGGAGCCGGATGAACACGCGGCACGACAGGCGCGCACGATATCAGCATGTGTATCTGCACGTACCATTTTGCGCGCGCCGATGCAGTTACTGCGATTTCGCCATCGCGGTGCGTCGGGAGGTCCCCTGGCAGCAGTTCGCGCAGACGGTGTCGAGGGAGTGCGACATCCGTCAAGTTCGTGGTCACGTCGGGCCGCTGCGCACAGTGTATCTGGGTGGTGGCACTCCGTCGCGGCTCGGCATCAGCGGCGTCGCCGCGGTACTCGACGCGTTGCGCCGGCATGTCGAATGGGATGAGGCGTCCGAGGTGACACTGGAGGCCAATCCGGAGGATATCACCGTGGATGCCGTGCGGGCATGGCGTGAAGCGGGCGTGAATCGCCTCAGTATTGGCATCCAGAGTTTCGATGACTTGGTGTTGTCGTGGATGCATCGGGTGCACGATGCGGCAGGCGCGAGACGCGCGGTGGAGGCGGCGCGCGAGGCCGGCATGGACGCCTTCTCGCTTGATCTGATCTTCGCCACGCCGGATCGTCTGGCTCGCAATTGGGAGCAGGACCTCGCGCAGGTCGTGGCGCTGGCTCCCGATCATGTGTCGTTGTACGGTCTCACGGTGGAGCCGCACACGCCGCTCGGGCGGTGGCATGCACGTGGGCAGGAGCGCGAGGCCGGCGAAGAGCGGTACGAACGGGAGTTTCTTCAGGCCCACGAGATGCTGCGGGCCGCGGGGTTCGAACACTATGAAGTGTCGAACTTCGCCCGCCCGGGAAAGCGGGCCCGGCACAACAGTGCTTATTGGAGCGGCGCGCCCTATCTCGGTCTTGGACCGTCCGCCCACGGCTTCGATGGCGACGCCCGTCGCTGGAACATCGAGGCCTTTGCGGCGTGGGAGCGTACGGTGGGCACCCTGACCGATCCTGTAGGCGGGGAGGAGTTCCTCACGCGTGAGAACCGGATCGCGGAGGGCGTGTATCTCGGGTTGCGTACGACGGACGGACTGCCCGTCGAAGAGGTGGAGCTCTCACGCCTGATGTTGTGGCAGGAGGCCGGCTGGATTCGTCTGGATCATCGGTCGGATGGCGTGCGCGCGGTGTGCACGGCACACGGCTGGCTGCGGCTGGATGCACTGGCCGCTGACTTGACAGCATTTCGAAGCGCCCGGTAGGCTTCGGCACATGGGACGTGAGATGTCGCACAGCGAGCTCTCCGAGCGGGAGCGGCAGGTACTCGAGGCGGTGATTCACAGCTACGTGGCTACGGCGGAACCCGCCGGATCACGCACGTTGTCGCGCCGTTTTGGTTTGGGGATCTCGCCGGCGACCATTCGCAACACGATGAGTGATCTGGAGGAGAAGGGATTTCTCTTCCATCCTCATACCTCGGCCGGTCGCATTCCCACCGACAAGGCCTATCGCACCTACGTGGATTCGCTCATGCGGGTCGATCCGCTCTCCGGTGCGGAGCGGCGGCGTCTCGAGGAAGATATCCAAGGTGGCGGTTCGGCCATCGAGAACATCCTGCGACGGGCGGCGCAGTCGCTGGGCGTGCTCACCCAGGAACTCGGCGTCGCGCTCGGCCCGCGGCTCGATCGTGCCACGTTGCGTCAGGTCGAACTGGTGCGCGTCTCGTCTGACCGCCTGCTTATGGTGCTCAGTCTCAGTGGTGGGGCCGTGCGCACCATCTTTGTCGAAGTGCCCGGCATCATTGCCGACGAGGCGCTCATCGGCGTGACCATCGTGCTGAACGAGCGGCTGGCCGGGCTCACGCTCGATCAGGTCCGCACCTCGCTTGCGTCTCGCCTGCGTGACGTCACCACCAGCCCGGAAGCGGCCGAACTGCTGAACATCTTCGTGCAGGAGGGTGATCAGGTGTTTGGCCGTGCAGCCGCCGATCCGCTTGATACGGTGGTGCTTGGGCAACCCTCGCTCTTGGCGGACAAGCCGGAGTTCGCCAGCGGCGAACGGCTCCGGCAGCTCATCGAACTGACCGAGACACGCCAGCAGCTCGGGCGGTTGCTCGAGTCGCGTTCGGGGAATCCCGGCATCTCGATCACCATCGGCAATGAGCACAGCGATCCGCGGCTCGAGCCGTTCACCGTGGTCACGGCCGAGTACCACGCGGGATCGCTGAGTGGCGTCATCGGGGTGATCGGGCCAACGCGCATGCCCTATGAGAAGGTGATCGCGCTTGTCGACCACACGTCCCGACTGGTCTCCGACCTCCTCTGCTGACCCCATCGCGGCCGGGTCCTCACGCAGGGACCCTTCGGCGCTCCGGTTGGGTTAGCTTTATCGGGTTGCCGTGGGGAGGCGCGCGCGTCGCGCCGGGTCCCGGTATCATCGTTTCACCATCCGACACCTCGTCCCGATCGGCCGGCCTATTGCCAGCTCATCAGGGTTTTCGCGGCTTTTTCGTGGCATTGGCTCGACGACACCATGGCTGACTTCTACGCGGTTCTTGGCGTACCGCGCGACGCTTCCGACGACGACATCAAGAAGGCCTATCGCCGGTTGGCGATGCAGTGGCAACCCGACCGCAACGGTGGTTCGAAGGAGGCCGAGGAGAAGTTCAAGACGATCACCGAGGCGTACGACGTGCTGCGTGATCCGCAGAAGCGCGCGGCGTTCGATCGATACGGGGAGGCCGGACTGCGCGGCGGCGGAGGACAGTCCGCCTATGAACACGTGGACCTGTCCGACGCGCTCAACATCTTCATGCGCGACTTCGGCGGATTCGGTGACCTGTTCGGCGCCTCGGCTGGTGGCCGGCGTTCCGGGCCGCGCAGCGGTGCCGACATCAAGTTGCCGCTACCACTCACGCTGACCGAAGTGGCCACCGGTGTCGAGAAGACCGTCTCGCTCAAGGTGCTCGAGGCCTGCGACAAGTGTGAGGGCTCCGGCGCCGAGCCGGGGACCAAGCCGTCTTCGTGCGGCACGTGTGGGGGCGCTGGCGAAGTGCGCCGTGCGCAGCGCTCGTTCTTCGGCCAGTTCGTGTCGGTCGCGCCATGCCCCACGTGCGCCGGCGAAGGGGTGGTCGTGGCCAACCCGTGCAAGAAATGCCGTGGCGAGGGACGGGTACGCGCCGATCGCACGCTCAAGATCACGGTACCGCCCGGTGTGGCCACCGGCCAGTACATGACGCTCCGCGGAGTCGGCAACATCGGGCCGCGCGGTGGGACGCGTGGTGACGTCCTCGTCGTGTTCGAGGTCGATGACGATGAACGGTTCGAGCGTGATGGAGAAGATCTCTTCTGCGAAGCGTTGGTCACGTACCCGCAGCTGGTCTTCGGCGCCGATATCACGGTGCCGGGTGTGACGGGGGACCTTTCGTTGCGCGTGCCGGCGGGAACCCAGAGTGGCGCCGTGTTTCATCTGCGCGGTCGCGGTTTGCCGAGGGTCAATGCCTCCGGAACGGGCGATCTGCATGTGAAAGTGCAGCTCTGGACACCTCAATCCGTCGAGGGCGAAGAGAAGCAGCTCATCGAGCGCCTCGGGGCACTGCAGGGCAAGACGCCTGAGCGTCGCGAAAAGGGGTTCTGGTCGAAGATGAAGGAAGCGCTCGGTGCCTGATCCCATGTCATCGAATGTCGAGCGCTGGATCAGCGTGCGGGTGCAGCCCGACCGCGCAGAAGGCGCGCGCGACGCCTGTCTCGCCGCCCTGTTTGCGGTGGGTGCGCAAGGGGTCCACGAAGACGGCTTCGCACTCGTGACGCATTTCCCGCCTGGCACCGACCTCGAGGCGGTGCATCGTGCGGTCACCGAGGCCGACGAACTGGTGGTGATCGAAACCGCGCCGGTGCCGGACGTGGACTGGACGGAAGCGTGGAAGACGCGCATTACGTCGCACCAGCTGGGGGCCCTTACCGTGTCCCCACCATGGCTCGCCGACGGGCTCGACCCGGCGACGACGATCGTCATCGAGCCGGGAATGGCGTTCGGCACCGGTGAGCACCCGACGACGCGTGGCGTCGTGCGGCTGTTGCCTCGGCAGCTGCGCGCCGGGGCAGTGGTCGCGGATCTCGGTGCCGGGAGCGCCGTGCTGGCCATCGCGGCCGCCAAGCTCGGCGCCGCGCGGGTGTATGCGATCGAACTCGATGCCGATGCGATCCCCGATGCGGAGAAGAACGTGTCGCGTAATGGCGTGGCCGAGCGTGTGCACGTGTTCGAAGCGGATGCCGGCGCGCTCTTGCCGCTCGTCGCGCCGGTCGACGTGGTATTGGCCAACATCATTTCGTCCGTGCTCATCGAGCTGATGCCGGTCATTGGCGCGGCGCTACAGCCGGGCGGGGCGGCGATCCTGAGCGGGATTCTGCGTGAGGAGCGCGAGACGATGCTGGCGGTGCTCGCGGCGCACGGCTGGACGGTCATCGAGGAAGACGCGGAGGACATCTGGTGGTCGGTGTCGATCGCGAAGGCGTAGCCGCCGGGCGGCCACAGTTCGTCACTGGCGACCCGTTCACACTGGGCGCGACAGTGACGCTCGACGAGTCGGCCGCGCGGCACATGCGAGTCCTGCGGCTCGGCGCTGGCGCGGTGGTGGGGCTCCGTGACGGGCAGGGGAGTATCGCCGAGGGGCAGCTGGTGGTGCTGTCCAAGACCCAGGCGCAGGTGGAAGTCACGCAGTTGGTCCACGTGGCGCCGCTCCCGCCGGTGCATCTGCTGGTCCCCGTCGCCGATCGCGATCGTATGCTCTGGCTGGCCGAAAAGGCCGCGGAGTTGGGGGCAACCAGCTGGCGGCCGGTGCTATGGCGGCGCTCACGCAGCGTATCGCCGCGGGGTGAGGGGGTAAGCTTTCAGGCGAAGGTGCGCGCGCGGATGGAAGGCGCGCTGGCACAGTCGGAAGGGGCGTGGCTCCCGCAGCCGTTTCCCGAGGCGAACCTGGAGCGCGCCATCCTGGCGGCGCCGCCTGGGGATCGGGTGGTCCTCGATCCGGCCGGTGAGCCGCTCGTGGGGGCAGCGTCTCCTGCGGTGCGCCCCCCCCTCATCATCGCGGTCGGCCCCGAAGGGGGCATCGAACGGGATGAGCTCGAACAGCTCCGGGGGGCCGGCTTCCGGTCGGTGTGCCTCGGTCCCACGATTCTACGGTTTGAAACTGCGGCTATCGCTGCGCTGGCGATGGCCCGAACCTGGTTGGGACGCGAGTCCCATCCCGAGCCCCTGGAGGACGCGTGAACGAAGCTGGAGCGGCCCCCTGCATCTTCTGTCGGATCGTGGACGGTTCCATTCCCTCCACTGCGGTGGCGTCCAACGACCACGCGCTGGCCTTTCGCGATCTGCATCCGCAGGCACCGGTGCATGTGCTCGTGGTACCCCGGCGCCACGTTGTCTCGTTGGCCGAGGCCGATGATGCGGCTGAGCTCGGCCACCTGCTGGCGCTGGCCGCTGAGGTGGCGCGCCGCGAGGGGATCGCCGAGTCGGGATACCGGGTGGTCACCAATATCGGTGCCGACGGGGGGCAGAGCGTTGGCCACCTCCACCTGCACGTGCTCGGCGGACGCCCACTGGGATGGCCGCCGGGGTGAGTTGGCGCGGACGCGTCCTTGACCGGCGTGGCCGCTCTGTCTAGCATTAGAGGCTGGCCCGAAGAGGGTCATTTTCTGGTTTTATCGCCCGCTGGTCTGGCCGGCAATTCGCTGGTCTCCCCTTGCACACGTCGCGATCCTGTCGCGACCACATCCGAGGTTCAGTTTGTCGGAAGTCATTATCCACGAGGACGAAAACTTCGAGCGCGCGCTCAAGCGCTTCAAGAAGAAGTGCGAAAAGGCCGGCATCCTGTCGGACCTGCGCAAGCATCGTCACTACGAGAAGCCGTCGGAGCGCCGCAAGCGCAAGATGAACGCGGCTGTCCGTAAGAACCGCCGCACCCGGAACGGGTGAGCAGTCCCGTGGACGCCAGCGGCAATACGCTGCTGGCGCGGTTGCAGGGAGATCAGGCGGCCGCCAGACGGGAACAGCAGAAGGATCGCGTGATGCTCCTCGGCATGGTCATCGCCGAGGTAAAGAATCGTGAGATCGAGCTGCGTCGGGAGGTTACCGACGACGACGTGATCGACGTGGTGCGCAAGGGTATCAAGAAGCGCCGCGAGTCCGTCGAATTGTACGGCAAGGCCGGCCGTGCCGACCTGCAGGAAAAGGAGCAGCACGAGGTCACGCTGCTCGAGGCGTATCTCCCGGCTCAGGTCGATCCGGCCGAGGTGCGTGCGGCTGTCGAGGCCGCCATCGCTGCGGGGGCCGCCAACATCGGTGCCGTCATGGCCCGCGTCATGCCCGCCTACAAGGGGCGCGTAGACGGCAGTGTCATCAACGCCATGGCGCGCGAAGCACTGGCGCGCGCGTAACGCCGGCCCGTCAGGCCGGCTCGTCAGCCGGACCCCATGAACGCGCACGCGCTCGGTATTCTCGAGTTTCCCCGCTTGCTGGCCCATGTGGCCGGCCGGGCTTCTTCCGCGCCTGGGGCCGCCGCCGTACGCGCGCTCACACCACGCTACGACCGCGCGTGGATCGAGTTGGAGCATGCGCGTGTCGGCGCCGTGCGAGCGCTCGTCACCTCAGATCTCGGCTGGCCGGCGGAACCAATCCCCGATCTCGGGGACGCGCTCAAGCGCCTGCGCATTGCCGGCCTCACCTGGAGCGCCCTCGAACTCCTGCAGGGGGCCACGCTCCTGCGGTCGTCCCGTCGCATGCGGGATACGCTGCGCGACCCGCGGCGGCCGGCCATCACGCTCGCCTATCTCACCTCGTATGCGCAGGCGCTCGTCGACCTCCGGGCGCAGGAAGAGGCGATCGGCCGAGCCATCAGTGACGATGGCACCGTGCGTGATGAGGCCTCGCCCACGCTGCGGCACGTGCGACGTGAGCTGCGCAAGGCCGAGGGGGAACTCGTGCGACTCCTCGAGCGGGAAATGGGCAAGCTCGAGCCGCATCATCAGGTGAGTGATCTCTCCGTCACCATGCGCAACGGGCGATGGGTCATTCCGATGCGTCGCGAAGCCAAGGGCTACGTGGGCGGTATCGTGCACGACAGCTCGGGCACCGGGGCGACGATCTTCGTGGAACCACCGGCCGCGGTGGAGTTCGGTAACCGGGTGCGCGAGCTCGAAATCGAGGAACAGCGGGAAGTCGAGCGGGTCCTGCGTGAACTCACCGAGTCGCTGCATCCGTATCATGATGCCATCGTCGGGGCGTTCGACGCGCTGGTGGCGCTCGACAGCCTCTACGCACGGGCGCGGTACAGCCTCGAGGCCAACTGTGCCGCCGTGTCGTTTTGCACACCGGCCGAGGGCCTGAGCATCGTCGATGGTCGCCACCCGCTGCTGCTCGCGAAGGGTACCGCCGTCGTGCCGTTTGACCTCACGTTGCACGACAATGAGCGTACGCTGCTGGTCTCGGGGCCGAATACGGGTGGCAAGACGGTACTGCTCAAAGCCATCGGCCTCTTGTGCATGATGGCACAGGCGGGTGTGCCGGCGCCGGTCGGCGCCATGAGTCGCCTGCCGGTGTTCGATGATCTCTTCGCCGACGTCGGTGACGAGCAGAGTATCGAAGCCAGTCTCTCCACATTCAGCGCACACCTCAAGAATCTCGGCGAGATTCTGCGATCGGCGACACCCGAATCACTCGTCCTCATCGACGAACTCGGGTCGGGGACCGATCCGGCAGAGGGCGCAGCGCTTGGCGGTTCCATCCTCGAGACGCTCACCGTTCGGGGCACGCTCACGCTCGCCACGACCCACCTCGGGCAGCTCAAGTTGCTGGCCACCGACGTGGTGGGCGTGGTGAATGCCTCGCTCCAGTTCGACGCGGTGCAGCTCGCCCCCACGTATCGCCTCCTCAAGGGTGTCCCAGGGCGGAGCTACGGCTTGAGCATCGCGCGACGCCTCCAGTTGCCCGAGGCGGTCATTACGCGCGCCGAGGAGCGACTGCCCCAAGGGGAGCGCGATCTCGCCGTACTGCTGGCTGACGTCGAGGCGCGCGAGGCGGTGCTTACCGAGCGCGAGCAGCTGATGACGCGGGAGAACGATAAGCTGCGTTCGCGCACGGCGACCGTGAGCGATCGGGAACTCAAGGTGCGCGAGCGGGAGCGGGATGCCGAGCGTACTGCGCGTCAGGAAGCCAGAAAGTATCTCCTCGAGGCGCGCGGGCAGGTGGAGCGCGCCATCGCTGAGATCCGCGCGAAGGCGGCGGAGGCGAGCGCAGAGTTCGATGAGACGGCGCGTGCGGCCCGACGGAGCATCGAAGATGCGGCGGCATCGCAGGGCGCTGCGGCCGAAGCGGTTGAGCAACGTGGTGCCCGCGATCGGGCACGCGCAGAACAGAAGCACAAGGGACCGCATGCTGCGGCGACGTCGTCGGCCGTGTCATCCGGCGCCCACAGCAAGCGTGAACAGCCGCTGGCCGAGGGCGATCATGTGCTCGTCGGGACATTGGGTGATAAGGTTGGTCGCATAATCTCCTTGCGTGGCACGGAGGCGCGCGTCGCGGTGGGATCGCTCACCGTGAACGTGCCGCTCAAAACGTTGAGCCGTACTCAGGCTTCGCCGGCGCCGACCCTCAAGCTCACGATCGGCGAGTACGCCGAGGTTGAACCAGTGCGCGAGGTGGACGTGCGCGGGATGCGGGTGGACGAAGTGGACGACTCCGTGCTGCAGGCGCTCGATGCTGCGGTACGCAATGACTTGCGGGAGTTGCGGATCATTCACGGCAAGGGCACGGGCGCGTTGCGTGCGCGGGTGGGTGAGATGCTCAAAAAGGACACCCGGGTCACCGGATTCCGGCTCGGTGCCTGGAACGAAGGAGGGGCGGGTGTTACGGTCGCCGAACTCGCGTAGCGTGTGCACGTACCGTTGATTCAGGACATGCGCTGCCGCTTGCGGGGAATCTGATCCCATGATTGCCGACGAGATCGTCGAACGCGTCCGTCAGGCCGCCGATATCGTGGAGATCGTGAGTGAGTTCGTTCCGCTCAAACGGTCTGGCGGCACGTGGCGTGGGCCGTGCCCGTTCCATCAGGGGAAGAACCCCAACTTCTCGGTCTCGCCGTCGCACGGGAGCTACCACTGCTTCGTGTGCCACGAGAGCGGCGATGTGTTCACCTTTTTGCGCAAACGTCTGGGGCTCGACTGGCCTTCAGCGGTGAAGTTCGTCGGCGAAAAGGTAGGGATCGAAGTCGTCGACACCCCTCGCCGCGCGCAGGCCCCCGATCCGAACGCCCCCAATCACGAAGCGCTCGCCGCCGCGGCGGAGTGGTTTCAGGCGCAGTTGCGCGACGAGCAGGAGGGGCGTGCGGCGCGCGAATATCTCGCCTCGCGAGAGCTCGACCCGCATGCGTGGCATCGCTTCGGGCTGGGGTTCGCCCCGCGTGATGGGCAAGCGTTGCGCCGGTATCTGCGCTCGTTGGGGTACGACGACGAGCGTCAGCTCGAGGCCGGGTTGCTGGTCGTGCGCGAGGGCGACCCTGAACCACGCGGGCGTTTTCGCGGGCGTGTGATGTTTCCCATTCTCGACGAACTCGGGCGACACGTCGGGTTCGGCGGCCGAGCCATGGGCGATGATCAGCCCAAGTATCTCAACAGCCCCGAGTCGCCGGTCTTCCAGAAGCGACGCACGTTGTATGGCCTCAACACGGCCAAGCAAGCGATGCGCCGAGTGGAGCGTGCCATCGTGGTGGAGGGCTACCTCGATGCCATTCGGCTGGCCTTGGCCGGTCTCGAGGAAGTGGTGGCGCCACTCGGGACGGCGCTGACGGAGGAACAGGCGCAGCTGCTCACCCGGTATGCGACCAGCGTGTTTCTGCTCTACGACAGCGACGAAGCCGGGCAGAAGGCCACGTTTCGCTCCGGGTTGGAATTGCTGCGCGCCAAGGCGTCTGTCCACGTGGTGTCGCTGCCTGAGGGCGAGGATCCGGACACGTTTGTGCGCACGCATGGACGGGCCGCGATGGAGTCGCAGCTGGGCAACGCCATCGACCTCTTCGATCGGCAAGTCCAGATGCTCGAACGGCGCGGCTGGTTCAGCGATCTTCGCCATCGTCGCACGGCGATCGACAAGTTGCTCCCCACCATTCGGGCCGCGAAGGAACCGCTCACGCGCGACATGTATCTCGCCCGGCTCGCCGATGTCACACGAGTGGACAAGGCGACGCTCTCGAGCGAGGCCGATGCACTTCCCGAACCGGGGATGCGCCGGATCGGTTATCGGTCGTTGGCGTCCGGGTCACCGAGTGCACCCGCCGGTGATGAACCACCGCCGTTCGAGGGACCGCCGCCGGAGTACGACGGCGGGGAGCACGGCGAGCCGGAGCCGACGCCACTGCCTGCGCCGGCCTCGGAGCAGCGCCCGGCGTGGACGCCCCGCAGAAAGGGCTACAAGCAGGGCCCCGAGTGGCAGGCCACGAATGTCCCCCCACGCCCGCGTCGTGACGAGCCGGTGGAGCGGGCGCTGGTGCGCGCCATGTTGGTCGATCGCGGGGTCGCGGAACGGGTGGCCGAGCGCCATCCGCCCGCGAGCTTCCGGGATGGGCGTTATCGGGAGCTGTTCGACGTCCTGTTGCACGCGCCGCTCGAGGATGATCTCGAGCAGATTGCCGAGCGGTTGGCGCCGGAAGCGCTGCGGATATTGCGCGAGTTCACGGAAGCCGGTGCGTACGACGTGGTTGCGGCCGACATCGGACTCAACCTCAGCAAGCTTGATGTTCGGGTGCTCGAGGCGCGCGTCGACGAGATTCGGGTGGCCATGCGCACGGCAACTCGCGAGGCGCAGGATGCGTTGATGCGAGAGCGCCTCGACCTCGAGGCGGAGATTCGACGATTGATGCCGATGCGCTCGCCGCGCGGCAGGCCGAAAGCATAGGAAAGAGACTGTGGTGAATCGGGAACTCGACGCGTTGCTGGCCGTCCAGGCCGACGATGTGGCCATACGGGCGATCGAAAGCCGGCGGGACGCCCTCGCTCCCCGACTGTTGCTGCTCGACGCGACGCAGAAGCGGGCGATGGAGGAGGTGACGCGCACCGAATCCGCGTTGGAGCGCGAACTCACCCGCCAGCGAGTGCTCGACACGCGGATCGCGGAAACGCGGAGCTTCCACGAGCGGGCCACCGCGGCGCTCGACTCGGCCGAGAAGCTGAGCGAGGCGACCACCGCCGCTGCGCAGGTGGAAAGCACGCGCCGCGCCCTCGCCGACGGCGAAAGCGAAGCGCTGGGCCTCACGAGGCGCGTGGCCGACCTTCGGACGGCGCTGGCCGCCCATCGCGAGGTGCTGGCGCAGGTGAGCACGGATCAAGGGGGCGCGCGCACCGAACTCGAGGCACAGCGGGCCGCGATCGATGCGGAGCTGGCCACGGCGCGGGCGCGGCGGCAGCTGTCGGCGTCGGCCGTGAGTGCAGGGCTCCTGAGCAAATACGAGCGCATCGCGGCGCGGCGAAAGGCGGAGGCGCTGATCGAGTTGCGCGACTTCTGTTGCCGCGCGTGCGACACAGCCATCCCCCTTCAGCGACGTCCGGTGATGGCCGCGGGGAACGTGATCGAGCCATGCGAAGGGTGCGGCGTGCTCCTGTATCATCGCGTCTCGCTGTAAAGTGCTCCCGAGTGTCACCCCCCTACCGTACATTGGCGGGGTGAGCGCTCCTCTCTTTTCGCCAAAGACACCACCGCCCGTATTTGCTCCCTCGGGGGCAGTGCGCCCTGGTGACGCGCCTGTGCCGATGCGGCCGCCGGCACGTTGGATCGCCGTGGCGCCGCCCCCTGCCGACGCCGTGGAGCTGCTGCAACGTGAACTCATGCTCCCGGCCGACGTGTGCCGGTTGCTGGCGGCGCGCGGGTATCGTACGGCCGAGGCGGCCAAGCGGTTCTTGCGGCCGAGGTTGGAGCATGTGGAGCCGGCTGGCGTACTCCACGACGCTGAGCGCGCTGTCACGCGCATCGCCGACGCGGTCCGTCGCCAGGAAACGATTTTCGTGCACGGCGACTACGACGTGGACGGGATGTCGTCCACCGCGTTGCTCACACGCGTCCTCCGTCATCTCGGCGCCCGCCACGTGGTGCCGTTCGTGCCCAATCGCCTCACCGATGGCTACGATCTCGGGGCGGCCGGCGTCGCTGCGGCACGCGCGGCCCGTGCCACCCTGGTGGTCACCTGTGATTGCGGCACGAGTGCCCATCAGGCCGTGCGGGAGCTGATGGACGACGGGATCGATGTGATCGTGACCGACCATCATCTCCCGGGGAACGGTCTGCCCCCCGCGTTCGCCGTATGCAATCCGCGGCACCCGGCCTGCGCCTCGAGCGACAAGGATCTCGCCGCCGTCGGGGTGGCGTACAAGCTCGCGCTGGCGTTGTGCGAGGCGTTGGGGTCACCGCCAGGCATTGCGCATCACCAGCTGGACCTCGTGGCGCTGGCAACGATCGCCGACGTGGCTCCGCTGCGTGGGGAGAATCGCGTGCTCGTGCGGTACGGGCTCAAACTGCTCGCCGAGACCACGCACCCAGGATTGCGCGCGCTTATCCGATCGTCGGGGCTCGAGGGCAAGCCGCTCACCGCGGGGCGTGTCGGCTTCGTGCTCGCCCCGCGCCTCAACGCGGCGGGGCGTATCGCCGACGCGAAGTTGGGGCTCCGGTTGCTGCTTGCCGATCGGGAAGACGAGGCGAACGTGATCGCGCGCGAGCTCGAGGAACTCAATCGGGCACGACAGGAGCTCGATCGCGCGGTGCTCGACGAGGCCATGCGACAAGTGGAGCGGCCCGACATGCGCGATCGATACGCGCACGTGCTCCATCAGCAGGGGTGGCACGCCGGGGTGATCGGCATTGTCGCCTCGCGGATCGTGGAGCACACGGCCCGGCCGGCGGTGCTGGTGGCCGTCGAGCACGGCATCGGCAAGGGCTCGGGACGTTCCATCAGTGCCTTCGATCTCCACGGGGCGCTCGGAGCATGTCGCGCGCTCTTTCAGCGCTACGGGGGCCACCGCGCAGCGGCTGGCCTCACCATGGATGCGGCCAACTTGCCCGCATTCGTCGAGCAGTTCGATGCGGTGGCGCGCACGCATCTCACCGCGGACGATCTGGTCCCTGAGTTGCGGGTCGACCTCGATGTGCCGATCGACGAGGTGGGTGAGGGGTTGGAGAAGCTCGTCCGCCATTTCGAACCGTTCGGCATCGGCAATCCCGCGCCGACGTTTCGCTCCACCGGTGCGCGGCTCGCGTATCCGCCACGGAAGATCGGGAGTGATGGGCTCAAGTTCGCCATCGATGCGGCGCGCGGCGAACTGGAGGCCATCGGGTGGGGCATGGCGCCCCGGGCCTCTGCCTTCGATGTATCTCGGGCCTTCGATCTAGCCTTCCGCCTCGAGCGCGATGAGTATCGCGGCGTGTCGCGACTGCAGTTGCGGGTCGCCGACGTTCGTCATCCCACGGAGTAGTCACCATGCGCATCATTGCAGGGCGTTGGAAGGGGCGCCGCATCGAGGCGCCGGCCGGCGATCTCGTGCGTCCCACAGGAGACCGGGTCCGCGAGGCGTGGATGAGTATCGTGCATCCGCTCCTCCCCGATGCGCGGGTCCTCGATCTGTGCGCAGGGAGCGGAGCGCTTGGCTTGGAGAGTCTGAGCCGTGGCGCTGCGCTGTGCGATTTCGTGGAACAGTCGCCCAAGGTGCTCAAGGTGCTCGAGGCGAACATCGCGGCCCTTGGGGGACATGCAGGGGTCGCGGTCCATCGGGATGAGGCGCTGCGATTTGCGCAGCGGCTGTCCGCGGGGGCCTACGACGTGGCGTTCGCCGATCCCCCGTACGCCAGCGATGTGGCCCAGCGTCTGGCAGAACTGTGGCTCGCGGTCCCTTTCGCGGCCGTGTTCGCCGTTGAACATTCGTCTGCGGTGTCACTCCCCTCGATCGGCGAGACGCGCCGGTACGGCACCACCGCCCTGACCTTCTTCCGCTACCAGTCGTGACCCCCGATCCGGCCAGTTTGGCCGTCAATGCCATTGCGCGCCCCAGCGGCCCGCTCGTTGCCCTCTACGCCGGCTCCTTCGATCCCATCACCCATGGGCACGAGGATCTCATCAAGCGGACACTCACGTTCGCCGATCATGTGATCGTGGCCGTGGCGAACAACATGAACAAGCAGCCGCTCTTCTCGGTCGAAGAGCGGATGGATTTCATCCGCCTCTGCACCGATGGCGATCCTCGCATCCAGGTCTGCGCATTCAAGGGACTGCTGGTCGAGTTTGCCCGCTCGGTAGGGGCACGGGTCAACGTGCGTGGGCTGCGCGCGGTAAGCGATTTCGAATACGAGTTCCAGATCGCGCTGATGAATCGCCATCTGTATCCCGACCTTGAAACGGTCTTCATGACGCCGTCACTCGATACCACCTACATCAGTTCGAGCATGGTGCGGGAGGTGGCGAAGTTCGGCGGTGACGTCTCGGGGTTGGTCCACCCGGTGGTGGGGGCGGCCCTCATGGCGCGCTATCGGGAACAGGGGTTCGGGCAGCCGGCGTCCTACCCGACCGAGTCGTCGCGACAGGGAGCGTCGTGAGTACGTCCTCGACCGCCGATGCGCATCCCGACGCTGGCGCGTTTCTCGAATCACTGCATGCGCGTGCGGCCAGGCAGAAGCGCACGATTCTTTTCCCCGAGGCCACCGATCCGCGCACGGCGTCAGCGGTGAACCGCCTCAACAAGATGGGCTCGGTGCATCCGGTGCTGGTGCGGCGCGGTGACGCGCCCACCGGTGTCGTGCCATCGAACGTCACGATCGTCGATCCGCTCAACGACCCCCGGGTGCCGCGGGTCGTCGAGCATCTGCTGGCTCGGCGCGGCAGTCGCGGGCTCACCAGAGAAGACGCCGAGCGACTGGCGCGCGATCCGCTCTACTTCGCCGACAGCCTCGTGGCGCTGGGCGAAGCGGACGGATGCGTGGCCGGAGCGGTGCACACGACGGCCGACGTGCTGCGTGCGGCCTTGTGGACCATCGGGGCGGCTCCTGGCGTGAAGACGGTGTCGTCGTCGTTCTACCTCATCGTGCCGCCGTTCCGGGGCGACGTCGGTGAGGTGCTGACCTATACCGATTGCGCCGTGGTGCCCGATCCGTCGGCCCGACAGCTCGCGGACATCGCCCTCGCCGCGGCCGCCGATCGGCGGCGCATCGTGGGCGACGAGCCGCGCGTGGCATTCCTGTCGTTCAGCTCCATGGGCAGCGCGGACGGCCCGTCGGTCAGTAAGGTGCGCGAAGCCGTGGCCATGGTTCGCGCGGAGGCCCCGCAGCTGATCGTGTCTGGTGAACTGCAGGTCGATGCCGCGCTGATCCCCGAGATCGCCCGCCGCAAGGCGTTGGGGGAGCCAGCTGCGGGGGTCGCGAATGTCCTCGTGTTTCCCTCGCTCGACGCCGGGAATATCGCGTACAAGCTCACCCAGCGGCTTGGCCATGGCATGGCCATCGGCCCCATCCTCCAGGGATTGGCCAAACCGTGCAGTGACTTGTCCCGCGGGGCCACGGCCGACGACATTGTGCATGTCGCGGCGATCACCGCCCTGCAGGCGGGTCGCGCCGAGTGACTCGTTTCTTTCCCCGGTTCTGAGCAAGGCATGAGCTTCTCCCTCGAACGCACGGACGACGTGCTCATCGTCACGGTCGACGGTCAGCTGGTGGTGACCAACCGTCAGGAGTTCAAGCAGGCGATTCTCGATGCCGTGGAGCAGGGGGTCAAACTCGTGGTCGCCGACTTCAGCACGTCTGGCTACATCGATAGCTCAGGGCTCGGCGCATTGGTGTCATTGAGCCGGCGGCTGCGCGAGTCGGGTGGGGATCTGCGGCTGGTCGGTCTCAACGACGATCTTCGCACGTTGTTCGAACTGACGCGGCTCGACGCGCTCTTTCCCCTCTACGCGACACGCGCGGACGCGCTCGGTACCCGCTGACCTTCGTGGCCACCCGAACCCGGCTCCGGGTGTCCCCGGTGCAGTCGACCTCCCACTCGTGGGCGCTGGCGTCCGACACGCGGCTCATCACACCGGTGGTCGAGCAGATCGTCGACATGTGCCAGGCCGCCGGGTTCTCGGCGCGGCACTGTCGGTTGAACGTGCCCGTGGCGGTCACCGAGGCGCTCGCGAACGCGATGCAGCAGGGGAACGGCGGCGACATCACGCGCCAGGTGACGCTCGCCGTGCAGGTCTCGCCTGAGCGCCTCGTCGTGGAGGTGACCGACGAGGGCTCCGGGTTCGAGCTGGCCGAGTGCGAGCGCACGCCCGACCATGCGGATTGGTTCGAGCGGGAAGACGGCCGAGGGATCTTTCTGATGCGGCAGTTGATGGATCGCGTCGAAAACTGCTGTCTCGACGCGGGGCATCTGCTCCGACTGATCCTCCATCGGGTATGACCGAGGTCGCCGCCCTTCTGGCCGCGTTTCTCGAGGCCACCGGGCGTGAAGCGGCCATCTGGGAGCGTCGGGAAGGCACGGTTGCCCCGTCGTTGCTAGGGGCGTCATCCGGCGCGTTTGCCGCACGCACGGAGGCCGGCGCGACGGCGTGGGATGTCGCCACGTGGGCGCGAACGCACGCGCTCCACGCGCAGCTGGTGACCACGGGTGACAGCGTGGGGTGGCTGTTCGTGCAACCGGGGCACGCCGCCGACGCGGATCGACTCCTTGGCAGGCTGTTGCCGGTGGTGCGCAAGCTCACGCGTGAGCGAGATGGAGCCACCCGCGAGCTGGTCGAACGGTACGAAGAGATCAATCTCCTGTACGCGATCGGCGAGCTGCTGGGGAGCAGCACCTCGGTGGAGGAGATCGCGGAGACGCTGCTCATCGAGTTGGCGGCTACCGTCGGCGCGAAGCGGGCCGTGTTTCTCCAGACCAATCGGGCACAGAATGTGTTGGTGCCGATCGCGTCGCTGGGGCTCGGGGAGCTCGCGTATGATCCGGTGCCCTTCGACCATGGGGAGCACATCGCCGTGCGGGCGTTCCGTTCGGGGAGTGCCTGTGCCGACGATGGTTTGGCAGCCGCCGCGAGCGATGCCATTCTGTCCGGTCGCGGGGCGCCGCTACTGGCGGTGGCCATCACGCGACCGAGCAGCGGGGCCGGGATTACCGGTACGTTCGCCATCCCGACGCGTCGCGGGCTCGAGCAACCAGTCGTTCCCCTGGGGGTACTCGTACTGGGGGGGCGCGATGGTGGGCAGCCGTTTACCGCCGGCGATCGCAAGTTGGCCATGGCCGTGAGTACGCAGATCGGTACGGCGATGCACAATGCGAGTCTGGTACGGGCGGCGATGGACCGCCAGCAGATGCTGCGGGAGATGCAGCTCGCCAACGAGTTGCAGCTCAAGCTCTTGCCCAACCCGCGCGTGGTGCAGCCGGAAGCCAGAGCGGCGGCCCGGGTGGTCCCGGCCGAGAGCGTGGGGGGAGATTTCTTTCTGCTGGCGCGCCTCGATCGTGACCGCACGGGCGTCCTTATCGGCGATGTCTCCGGACACGGGTACCCGTCGGCGCTCATCATGGCGCTGGCCTTGAGCGCGGCCGGTATTCATGTGCAGTCCGCCTATGACCCGTCGATCGCGGTGGAAGCGGTGCAGCGGAGCCTGAAGGACGAACTCGAATCGACCGAGATGTCGATTTCGATGTGCTATGCCGTCATCGACGCGCGGGCCGGCGAAGTGCGCTATGCGAATGCCGGTCACCCACACGTGTTCGCGCTGACGGCAGACGGGCAGGTGACGCGATTGGCCGCGGTTGCCCCGCCACTTGGCTGGTGCGAGGATACGATCGAAGAAAGCGTGATGACGTGGAAGCCCGGCTCCCGGTTGGTGTTTCTGACCGACGGGGTGGTGGATGCCCGGAACGCGGCCGATGACCGTCTGACCGAGGACGCCGTGCTTCGTACGCTCGGCGGGATGCGGCACGGGGAAACGCCGGATGACATCCTGGAGGCGGTGTTCGCCCAACTGAACAGTCACGTGGGGCGCACGGCGCTGCGTGACGACTGCACGGTGGTCGTGGTGGACCGCCCCTGATGGAGCGTTGATGCGACACCGATCGTCGGCCTCGGCCAATCGATTGCCCGCCCCGCGCAAGCGGTTCGGCCAGCACTTTCTGACCGATACGCGGGTCCTCGACTCCATCGTCGAGGCGCTGGGTGACCTGTCGGGCACGACGGTGGTGGAGATCGGTCCCGGTCGTGGGGCCCTCACCGACCGTCTGGTCGCCCGCGCTGCCCGCGTGGTGGCGATCGAGGTGGATCGTGATCTGGTGCAGCACCTGCGGGCCCGCTATGCCGATCGCCCCAATGTCGAGATCGTCGAGGCGGACGTGCTCACGACGACCTTGGCGGATCTGGCGGGGGGACCCTACGTCCTGGCAGGTAATGTTCCGTATTACATCACCACGCCTATCATCTTTCATGCGTTAGAGTTACCGCGGCCAGAGAGGGCGGTGTATCTGGTGCAGAAAGAGGTGGCTGAACGCATGGCGGCGCCGCCGGGCGACAAAACCTATGGGGCGCTGAGCGTGAATCTGCAGGCTGTGGTCAACGTGGAGTTCCTGCGAAAAGTGCTTCCGGGGGCGTTCAACCCACCCCCGGCGGTCGATAGCGCCGTGGTCCGCATTACGCCCAAGGCCGAGGCGGCTATCGAGCCGGAGCTCGAGGAGCGCTACCGGAGCTTCGTGCTCGCGGCGTTCGGTCTGCGTCGGAAGCAGTTGGTGCGCGTTATCCGCACCGTGGCGTCACTGGATGCGGAGCGGGCGCTCGACGTGGTGACGCGCTGCGGGCTCGATCCAATGGCGCGCCCCGAGACGCTCACGCCGGTCGAGTTTGCTCGCCTCGTCCGGGCGCTTTACGCCGCGCCTTCGTCGAGATAGCCGGGGTTGGTGAGCGCGAAGGACAGCCCTTCGAGCTCCATCGCCATGTTCACGCTTTTCAGGTTCACGTGCGGCGGAACGGTGATCTGGGCGGGCGCAAAGTTGAGCACCGCACGCACGCCTGCCGCTACGAGGCGGTCGACCACGGCCTGAGCCCCATCGGCCGGGATGGCCAGCACCGCGATCGGGGCCTCGAGGTGCACCATATCGCCTTCCAGTTCGGCCATCGGTCGCACCACGGATTCCCCCCACGGCTGGCCGATTTTTCGGGGGTCATTGTCATAGACGCCAGCCACCGTAAACCCGCGCTGCCGGAAGCCGCGATAGTTGGCCAGGGCCGCGCCGATCTTGCCGGCGCCGATGATCACGACCTTCCACTCGCGCTGCAGGCCAAGGATCTCCCGCAGGTGGGCCGTGAGCTCGTGCACCGGATACCCGAGTCCCCGCTTACCAAACGAGCCGAAGAAGGACAGGTCCTTGCGGACCTGAGCGGGGGTCGTGCCGCACAGGTGCGCGAGCTCGTCGCTGGAAGCGGTTTGCTGGCCGCGGGTATCGAGATCCTCCAGATAGCGGAGGTACATCGAGAGGCGGCGAACCGTGGAGTCGGCGATGCGTTTCACGAGACGAGTCTGGGGAGCTTGTGAAAATCTTCACAAAGACGGATGTAAGCTAGGACACAAGCGGCGCCAATACCAGCGGGGCGGTCGGCGACCTCGCTATCTTTCCCATTGTGACCGCTCCTTCCTCGCGCCCGTTCGGCACTGTTGTCACCCCGCGCCCCACGACGCTGTCCGCGCGCGCCCTCCGGTGTCTGGCCGATGGACCGCTCGACGCCGTGACGCTTATGCGCGACGTCTGTCAGGTGGCGCGGTTGCAGGTCGACGCGGCCGAGCGCATGGCGCAGGCCCTGCTTGGCCACCACCCCGAGTTCGCGCGCCTGCCAAGTGGTCACTGGGCACTCACCGAAGCCGGCACGGCGTCCGCGCCCCCCGCGGCTTCGGCTGCATCGGCTGCCGTCCCGCGGCTAGCCGACATTGCCTTCTCCGTGGTGGATGTGGAAACCACGGGGACGCAGGCGAGCGGCGGCGATCGCATCACGGAAATCGCTATCGTGGAGGTGCGCGGCGGCGAGGTCGGCGACGTCTTCAGCCAGCTCGTCAACCCCGAGCGGCCCATCCCGCCATACATCACGGCGCTCACCCGGATCAGCTGGGACATGGTCCGTGACCAGCCCCCGTTTCGGCAGGTAGCCCAGGGCGTGCTCGACCGGTTGTCGGGCACGGTGTTCGTCGCGCACAATGCGAGCTTCGACTGGCGCTTCGTGAGCGAGGAGCTCCGACGCGGGGTAGGGCACGAACTGTCCGGTCCGCGGCTCTGCACCGTGCGCCTGGCGAAGGCACTCCTGCCGGACCTCCCGCGACGGTCGCTCGATCATCTCACCCGCTATTTCAACATCGAGATCGAGGCGCGCCATCGCGCTGCCGGCGACGCGTTGGCTACGGCGCAGGCGCTCTGTCGCATGCTGCGGGTGGCCGAGGGCGAAGGCGTACGAACCTGGCCCGAGCTCGAGGCGCTGTTGGCGCCCCGCGGCCCGCGCGCGCGCCGAACGGCGAGTGATCGGCGGCGGCGGGCGTTTCCCCTTCCTGTTTCCGAGGACGACATCGCGTGACCGAGGTGTATGCGCAGTATCCGTTTCCGGGGCCGGCACTCGAGACCCGTATGCTGGGACGACTCCGCGTCCATGCCATTCAGGCCGGGGGGCAGCAGCTCGACGGCGGGGCGATGTTCGGGGTGGTGCCCAAGACGTTATGGTCGAGGCGGATCGGGGCCGACGAGAAGAATCGGATTCCCCTTGGCATGCGCTGTCTGCTCGTGGAGCACGACGACGGGCTGGTGCTGCTGGACACGGGATCGGGCAACAAGGAAACGCCCAAGTTTCACGACATCTACGCCATCGAGAATCGGGGCGCGGAGGGGCGGACCGCGCTGGAAGACGGTATTCGGGCCGCCGGCTTCACCCCCGAGGACGTGACGCTGGTCATCAACACGCACCTGCACTTCGATCACGCCGGCGGCAACACGTGGCGCGCGCCGTCGGGCGAGGTGCTCCCCGCGTTTCCCAACGCCCGGTACGTGGTGCAGGCCGGTGAGCGGGCGTACGCGGAGCACCCGAACGAGCGCACGACGGCCAGCTATTTTCCGGCCAACTGGGCGCCGATCGTGGCGGCGGGACGCTTTGACTTCGTCTCTGGTGCGCGGGAGATCGTCCCCGGGATCGAGGTGCGCCCGACCCCCGGGCATACGCCGCATCACCAGAGCGTACTGATCCGGTCGGGGGGCGAGACGCTCTGCTTCCTTGGGGATTTGGTCGCGACGTCGCATCACTTGCCGCTGCCATGGATCATGGGGTACGACGTGGAACCGCTCGTGACCCTGGAGTCGAAGCGGGCGCTGCTGGCGGAGGCGGTGCGCGACGATTGGCAGGTCGTGTTCGAACACGACGCCCATGTGGGCTTTGGTCGTGTGGCGCATGACGGAAAGGCGTACCGGCTGGCCGACTGACCGGAAGGCCTTGACCTGCGCGTCGGGGCGTCTAGGTTTATCCTGTTGGTGTTGCAAGACACAATCGAGAAGTGGCACGGCATCGATGCCGTGCCCACCCTTCGGCCCTCGCGCGAGGCTTGTTCCTCCCGAGGTGTGCTGCTGGAGTCCATCGGGATCGGCGGGTTCGGTCATGCGCGTGTCGCGCATGTCCCGGGCGCAGCGCCGTTTGCGACGCGGGCTCCTCACTGGGGTCCGCGTTTTCTGTTTCTTCTACCGGAGTACGCACTATTCAGGATTCGACGAAGCGTCCGCCACGGGTGAACCGGCAGATCCGGATCAGTCCCGTTCGCGTGATCGGTGCCGATGGCAGCCAGCTGGGTATCCTCGAAGTGGACACGGCACTGTCCATGGCGCAGGAGCTGGGTCTCGATCTCGTTGAAGTGGCGGCGGCGGCTCGGCCTCCCGTGGTTCGCATCATGGACTACGGCAAGTTCAAGTTTGAACAGGCCAAGCAGGCCCGACTCGCGAAGAAGAAGCAGCACGTGATTCATCTCAAGGAAGTGAAGTACCGTCCTGGGATCGACGATCACGACTTCGATACGAAGACCCGCCATGCGCGGCGATTCCTCGAAGAAGGCAACAAGGTGAAGGTGACGCTCATGTTCCGCGGCCGGCAGATCGCGCACCCCGAGCTTGGGAAGGCGGTGGTCGAACGGGTTTCGCAGGAACTGGCCGATCTGGCGAAGATCGAGAGCGCGCCCACCATGGAAGGCAAGTCGATGACGATGATTCTCGCGCCGAAGTGATCACCCCCGGGTGATGAGCGCGTGAACCGAGAACACGCCGCCCCACATCGGGGTGGTTGACCGCTGACGTGAGTAAAACATGCCGAAGATGAAGACCCACAGCGGCGCCAAGAAGCGCTTCTCCGTGACGGGATCGGGGAAGGTGCGGCGCCTGAAGGCGTACAAGAGCCACATCCTGACCAAGAAGGACGCCAAGCGGAAGCGTAATCTCCGCCGCCCGGCAATCGTCGAGACCAACGGCGAAGCGAAGCGTATCAAGCGTCTCATCCTGGCCTGAGGATCTCCTACTATGCCACGCGTCAAGTCCAACGTCGTTCGTCTCAAGCGCAAGAAGCAAATCCTCAAGCACGCGAAGGGCGCCTTTGGTGGCCGCTCCAAGCTGTGGAAGGCCGCGAAGGAAACTGTGGAGCGCGGCTGGCGCTACGCCTATCGCGACCGCAAGAACAAGAAGCGCGACTTCCGTCGCCTCTGGATCGTGCGTATCAACGCCGCGGCCCGCATGCACGACATGTCGTACAGCGCGTTCATCAACGGGCTGCACGCCGCCGGTCTCGAAGTCGATCGCAAGGTGCTGGCCGACCTCGCCGTGCGTGAGCCCGAGGCCTTCGCGGCCATCGCGGCCCAGGCCCGCAAGGCGCTCGAAGCCACCGCGGCGGCGTAACCGCCACCGCGAGTCAGCGCGCCCCGCGGCACGCCGATTGGTTTAAGTTGAGGGGCCGGCGTCGAAAGATGCCGGCCCTTCGTGCTCCCGTTTCCGAATCCCCTCGTGATCCTTTCCGATTACCTCGCCCAGGCTGACGCGCTCGCGCAGGAGTGCCAGGCGCTGCTCGATGGGCTCGATCCCACGACTCGGCTCGACGTAGCCAAGGGCCAGTTGAACGCCCTCAAGGACGATCGTCTCGCCGCGCTGCAAGGCGCGCTGCGGGCACTGCCGGCCGAGGATCGCCGCGCGGCCGGAACCGCGTTCAATACCCTCAAGACCGCCATTCAGGATGCGCTCGACGCCTTCGGCGCCCGCCAGGCCGCGGCCTCAGGGACGCAGGCGTTCGACGGGACGATGCCGGCGCGTCGGTCGTGGCGCGGATCGCTGCATCCGGTCACCCTGGTCATCGACGAGATCTGCGAGATCTTCCGCGAACTCGGGTTCACCATCGCGCTCGGGCCGGAAGCCGAAACCGAGTGGTACAACTTCGGGGCACTCAACTTCCCCGCTGATCACCCGGCGATGGAGCTCCACGACACGCTCTATCTCGGCGAAGATACCTTGCTGCGGACGCACACGTCGCCGGTGCAGGTGCGCACCATGCAGCGTTTCGCGCCGCCGGTGCGCGTACTCGCGCCCGGCCAGGTGTATCGCCGCGACTTCTTCGATGCGACGCACGCGCCGGCGTTCATGCAGCTCGAGGGCCTCGCGATTGACGAGGGCGTGAGCTTCGTGGACCTCAAGGCCACGCTCGCCGAGTTCGCGCGCCGCTTTTACGGCGCCTCGCGCCGCGTGCGGTTCGGTCCGTCGTATTTCCCGTTCGTCGAACCCGGCGCGCAGATGGATGTCGAAGTCGATCTCGGCGACGGCAAGGGGCTGCGTTGGGTGGAAATCCTTGGCTGCGGCATGGTGCACCCCAACGTCATCGAAGCCGCCGGCCTCGATAGCGAGAAGTACAGCGGATGGGCCTTCGGCATGGGCCCGGCGCGCATCGCCATGTCACGCTACGGTGTGAACGACATCCGCATTCTCTACGACTCAGACGTCCGCTTCCTGGAGCAGTTCGCTCGATGATCGTCTCGCACGAATGGCTCAAGCAGTTCGTTCCGCACACGCACAGCGCGCAGGAGATCGGCGAGGCACTCAGCCGGCACTGCGTGACGCTCGACAACATCGAGACGCTCGGCGCGCACCTCTCGGCGTTCGTCGTGGCGCAGGTGGTGGAGGCGGGACGCCATCCCAATTCGGATCACCTCTGGGTCACCAAGGTGGACGACGGCAGCGGTACGCTGCTCGACGTGGTGTGCGGTGCGCCCAACGTGGTGGCCGGCAGCAAGTATCCGTTCGCGCGCACCGGCACGGTGATGCCCGGCGGACTCAAGATCGAGAAGCGCAAGATTCGTGGTGAAACGTCCAACGGCATGCTCTGCTCCTCGCGTGAGCTGGGGTTGGGCGACGAGCACGATGGCATTCTCACGCTCGACACGCCGGCGACACCGGGCACGCCGATTCTCGAGGTCATTCAGGTCGCCGATGCACGCCTCGATCTCGATGTGTTGCCCAATCGCCCGGACCTGCTGTCGCACGTGGGGGTCGCGCGTGAAGTGAGCGCGATCACCGGTGTCGCCATGCGCCATGTGCCGGCCGACATCACGGTGGTGCCGTCAACGGTCGAGGCCAGGTGCGGCGACACGACGGTGCAGGGGACGCACGCGGCCGTGACACTCGCCGATACGCATGCGTGTCCCCGGTACGTGGCGGTGATCATCAAGGGCGTGAAGGTGGGGCCGAGCCCCGAGTGGCTCAAGCAGCGCCTCGATGGCATCGGCGCGCGCAGCATCAGCAATGTCGTCGACGCCACCAATTACGTGCTGCATGGCCTCGGTCAGCCGGTGCATGCGTTCGATCTGGCCAAGCTTTCTGGCAAGTCCATCGTGGTGCGCGCCACCCGCGAGGGCGAAGCTATCGTCACGCTGGATGGAACGGAGCGTGCCCTCGCCGCCGGCACGGTGTGCATCTGCGATGGGGCGGCACCGGTGGCGCTCGCGGGCGTGATGGGCGGGCTGCACAGTGAGGTTACGGAGACCACGACGGACGTGTTGCTCGAAGTGGCCGTGTTCGACCCCCGGTTCGTGCGCAGAGTGCGGAAGGCCGTGGGACTCAACACCGACGCGAGCTATCGATACGAGCGTGGCATCGATGTTGGGAACACCCAGGACGTGGCGCGACTCGCTGCTGCACTTATCACGCAGGTGGCGGGCGGCGACGTCGTCGAAGTGCTCGACGCGGGCACGGTACCGGCTGCGCGCGCAGCCGTTTCGTTGCGGCCGGCGCGCCTCGCGCGGTTGCTCGGTATGGCCGTGCCCACCGAAGAGATCGTGCGTCGCCTCGAATCGCTCGGCTGCCTCGTGACGCCCGAAGGCGACGCGCTGGCCGTGCACGCGCCGTCGTGGCGGCATGATCTGCTCCTTGAAGTCGATCTCATCGAAGAGGTGGCGCGACTCGTCGGGTTCGATGCGCTCCCAGATGAACTGCGTCCGTTCCGTCCGGGGACCGCGCCTGACCATCCGCTGCACCTTGCCTCGCGGCGTGTGCGCGATGTGCTGGTGGGGTTGGGCCTCGCCGAGACACGTCCCATGCCATTCACGGCGAGCGGTGACGCGACCAGTCCGCGCGTGCGGAATCCGCTCGCCGAGGACGAGCCGTTCCTGCGCGCGTCGGTGCTCGATACGCTGGCGCGTCGTGCGGAGTACAATCTCTCCCGCATGCAGGGCAACCTGCGACTGTTCGAGATCGGCAACGTGTTTGTACCGCGCGCGGCGCGTCTGCCGCGTGAGGAAATGCGCGTGGGCGTGTTGCTCATGGGGGCCCGTCGCCCGGCGCACTTCACGGAGCCAGATCCCCCGGCGTTCGATGTGTGGGATGCGAAGGAACTCGCCGAGCGTCTGGTGGCCGCGGCCTTTCCGGGGCGTGCCGTGCGGTTGACTGCCGCGTCGGCGCCCGCTCTCTGGGCGGTCGATGTGGATGGGCTGGGGCTTGTGGGTCAGGTGGAGCAGGTAGCGCTCGATAAGCCCGTGTGGGCAACCGACGCGTGGGGCGTGGAGATCACGTTGGGCGAACTCTCGAGCGATGACGTCGCGCCGCCACGTTCGCATGCCCAGGCGCCCGCGGATCGCGAGTCGGGAGCGACGCGCGCGGTGCGCTTCTCGCCGCTGCCCACGACGCCCGCAGCGGAAATCGACCTTGCGTTGCTCGTCCCCGACGCGACGTTGTCGTCGACCGTGGAAGCGACGATTCGGACGGCCGGCGGGGAATTGCTGGAGCGCGTGGAACTGTTCGACGAATTCCGCGGGGCGGGCATTCCGGCCGGCGTGCGGAGTCTTGCGTGGCGGTTGACGTGGCGGCATCCGGAGCGCACCCTGCGTGACAAGGAGATCGAGGGACGCCGGTCCCGTCTCCTCGAGATTCTCGACAAGGAATTGGGTATCCGTCCTCGTGCGTCCTGAAGCGGCGGCTTTTCGCGAGCTCGACACGCTCGTACGAAATCTGAGCGACCAGCTGGCGGGCTTCCGCCGGCGGGCGCTCGCGGCTGAGGCACGTTCGCGAGAGCTTGAGCAGATCCTCGCCGGGATGAACGGAAAGCTCGACGAGGTGCGGCAGCAGGTCGAGGATACCCAGGCGTCGCGTGATGCGGCGCTCGTGCAGGCGCGCACCCTGGAGGCCCAACTCCTCACAGCGCGCGGCGAGGTGCAGCGAGTGCAGGCGGCGTTCGCGGAAGTCTCGGCCAAGTCGACCCCCGAGGCGCGTGACCAGGAGCTGCTCCGGGAGAATGAGCGGCTCCGGGCCCGTCTCGACGAGGCGAGGGAAAAGACGGCGCAGCTGACGGAGCGGGTCCGGTTCCTTCGCCAACAGACGCAGCAGGGGGCCGAGCGATGATGGACCAGCGAGCGGTGGTGAAGGTGCGCATCATGGGGGACGAGTACACCCTGCGCACCGAGGCGTCCGCCGAGCACACCAAGGCGGTGGCCGAGCATGTCGACCGAACGATCCGGGCGATCATGAGCGGCAGCACGACCATGGAGACTCAGAAGGCGGCCATTCTGGCGGCCCTGCAGATCACGGACGATCTGTTCCGGGAGCGCTCGGCGTTGGACGGCGTGACGGCGGATATGAAGCAGCTGGCATCAGATATCCGGCCGCTGCTACCCCCAGCGAAGCGCGGCGACGAGGCTGGGGCAGCGTAGCCCGGGCCAAGGAGCGGGTCGTGTCGGATGGCCCTGTTGCGGGGGCTACCGTCGGTCCGTACTATCTGTCCAATGGCTCACGGATGACCACCGCGGGATGCGCGCCCCAAGGCGCTGCTGATGTTCCCGCTGGCCAGGGTCCACGAGCCGTAGAACGATAGATCCGGCGGTTCACGATCCAACCCGCGCTGGCGCGGTGGAGTATAGATCCCCATGGGAGAATTCCCCCTCGCGGCGCTGATCGGCGCCCTGGGTGTAGTCGCGGCCGTCCTCGGCTTCGTCTTCGGACGGAAGTCTGGGCGACAGGCCGAGATTGTCGCGCAGCAGCGGGCGAAGGCCACGGCCGAAGAAACGGCCACGCGCATCCTCGAAGAGGCGGGGCGCGAGGCGGAGAACATCCGTAAGGGAGCCGTCGTCTCCGGACGCGAGGAGTTGCTGCAGCTTCGCGAGGCGCAGGAGCTGGAGGTGCGGCAGCGCCGGCTCGATGTGGAGCGTGAGGAAAAGCGCGTGGTGGAGCGGGAAGCCCAGCTCGACCGCGCGCGCGAATCGCTCGAGGGGCGTGAGCACGATTTGCAGCAGCGCGGCAAGGAGCTCGGGGTCCGCGAGGGTGCCGCCGGAGCGCGCGAGCTGGAGCTCGAGCGTCTGATCGCCGATGAACGCCGCCGCCTCGAACAGCTCGCCGGGCTGAGCGCCGATCAGGCCAAGGCCGAACTCGTTCGCCGGCTCGAAGACGAGGCGCTGGCGGATGCCGCGAGCCGCCTCCGTGAAATCCGCGAAACGGCCAAGCGGAACGCCGAGCGCGAAGCCAAGAAGATCGTCGCACTGGCGGTGCAGCGCGTGGCGGCCGAGACAACGGCCGAGAGTACCGTGTCCGCGGTTTCCCTTCCGAATGATGAGATGAAGGGACGCATCATTGGGCGCGAGGGGCGCAACATCCGTGCGTTCGAGTTGGCCACCGGCGTCGACGTGATCATCGATGACACGCCGGATACGGTGGTCGTGTCGTGCTTCGATCCCGTACGTCGTGAAACGGCGCGTCTGGCGCTCGAAAAGCTGGTAAGCGATGGGCGCATCCATCCGGGGCGCATCGAGGAAGTGGTGGCCAAGGCGCGCAAGGAGGTCGACACGGCCATCGTGGAAACCGGTGAGCAGGCCGCGTACGATGTCGGCGTCGCCGGGCTGCATCCGGAGCTCATCAAGCTCATCGGACGTATGAAGTGGCGTACGAGCTACGGTCAGAACATCCTCGCCCACAGCAAGGAAGTTGCGTGGCTGGCCGGCATGATGGCGGCTGAGCTCGGTCTCGATGTGGCGCTCGCGAAGCGCGGCGCTTTGCTGCATGACATCGGCAAGGTGCTGACGCACGAGCACGAGGGTACGCACGTGCAACTGGGCGTGGAGGTTGCCACCAAGTACGGAGAGAACCCGCTGGTGGTGAACTGCATTGCGGCGCACCACGACGATGTGCCGCACGAGAGCGAAGTCTCGGTGCTGGTGCAGGCGGCTGACGGCATTTCGGGGTCGCGCCCCGGAGCGCGTCGCGAGGCGTTCGAAACGTACGTGAAGCGCCTCGAAGGGCTCGAAAAAATTGCGTCGAGCTACCGCGGCGTGGAGCGCGTCTTCGCCATTCAGGCGGGTCGCGAAGTGCGCGTGGTGGTGACGCCGGAGCAGGTGGACGATGTGCGCATGACGGCGATGAGCGAAGAGATCGCGCGCCGTATCGAATCCGAATTGCAGTACCCCGGCCAGATCAAGGTCGTGGTCATCCGAGAAAGCCGGGCGGTGGACTTTGCGCGCTGAACTGATCGACGGCAAGGCGATTGCGGAAACGATCCGCAACGAAGTGGCGGCGGACGTTGCGGCCCTTGCCGCGCGGGGCGTAGTGCCGGGGCTCACGGTGGTACTCGTCGGCGACGACTCGGCGAGCGCCACCTACGTGGGCGCCAAGGAGAAGGCCTCGAAGGCGGCCGGCATGCATGGCGAGACGATCCGCTTGCCGGCCAGCACCAGTCAGGACGAATTGCTCGCTCTCGTCGAGCGGCTCAACACCGATGCGTCGGTGCACGGCATTCTCGTGCAGATGCCACTGCCCGCGCACATCGATCCGGATACGGTCATCCGCCACATTCTTCCGGAAAAGGATGTGGATGGTTTTCATCCGGTGAACGTGGGCAAGCTGCTCATCGGGCACACGGATGGGTTCGTCTCCTGCACGCCGGCCGGTGTGATCGAGCTGCTGGTGCGCAGCGGGGTGGACACACGTGGTGCCGAGGCGGTGATCGTGGGACGTAGCAACATCGTGGGGAAGCCCATGGCGGCGTTGCTGGTGCAGGGGCGCGCCGGCGGGGATGCCACGGTGACGGTGTGCCACAGCCGCACGAAGGATCTCGCGTTTCACACCCGGCGGGCTGACATCCTCATCGCCGCCATCGGTCGCGCGGAGATGATCACGGGGGACATGATCAAGCCGGGTGCCGTCGTGATCGACGTGGGGATGAACACGAAGCCTGATGCCACCAAGGCCAAGGGCACGCGGCTGTGCGGCGATGTGCATTTCGACAGCGCGGTGGAGGTCGCCTCGAAGATCACGCCCGTGCCGGGAGGCGTGGGCCCGATGACCATCGCCATGCTGCTGCGCAATACGGTGCGCGCGGCCGAACGCACGTTGAGCGCCCGCTGAGGAGCCGCTGACGATGGCCTCGGGTCGCACCAGCGGTTACGGTCCGTCGGTGCCCGCCGACGCCTCACCGGGCAGCGCGCCGGAATCGGCGATCGCGGTCCACACGCTTACGGCGGCGGCGAAGGACGTCATCGAAGGCGCCTTTCCGCCGCTCTGGGTGCGTGGAGAGGTCAGCAACTTCAAGGCGCACCGGAACGGCCACTGGTACTTCTCGCTGAAGGACCGGGAGGCGCAGGTGAACTGCGTCATCTGGAGCTCCGCCGCCAAGCGGATTCCCGCGCCCCCCGACGACGGGATGGAGGTACTCGCGCTCGGCCAGATGACCGTGTGGCCCGTGCGCGGCGACCTGCAGTTCTCGGTGCGCGCGCTCGAGGCGGCTGGCGATGGTTTGTGGCGCAAGGCGCTCGAGCAGACCCGGCTGCGGCTCGAGAAGGACGGCTTGCTCGACCCGGCGCGCAAGCGCCCCCTTCCGGCGTTTCCGCGGCGGGTCGCCGTGATCACGAGTCCGGATGGCGCCGCGATGCACGACATCATCACGGTGTCGCGGAACCGGAGCGCCGATGTCGAACTCGTGATCATCCCCGCGAAGGTGCAGGGAGAGGGCGCGCCGGAATCGCTGGTCGCGGCCATCGAGCAGCTCCGCCGCTGGGGGGATGCGGACGTGCTGATCATCGGGCGCGGGGGCGGGTCGCGGGAGGACCTCTGGGCGTTCAACGATGAGCGGGTGGCGAGGGCACTCGCGGCCTGCCCCATCCCCACCATTTCGGCGGTCGGCCACGAGGTGGACGTGAGCATCTGCGACCTCGTGGCCGACGTTCGGGCCGCCACCCCCTCGGCGGCGGCCGAGCTGGCTGTGCCCTCACGCCGGGAAGTGGTGGCCCGGGTGGACGCCTTGGGAAAGCGCCTGGCAGCCGCCGCGCGGCGCCGGGAAGACCGGGCCATCGCGTCGCTCTCGCAGGTCCAAAAGCGGCTCGCCTTGGCGGCGCAGCGCGTCGTGGAGCGGCGGCGCGGCAAGGTGGAGACCATCGCCGGGCAGTTGCACGCTCTCTCCCCCCTTAGCACGCTCTCGCGCGGTTTTGCGGTGGCGCGAACGCCCGGGGGCGCTACTTTGAGCAGTCGGAATCAATTTGTACCCGGCGCGCCGTTCGATCTCTGGCTGCGCGACGGGATCGTGGAGGCGACCGCCGGCACAAACCGCCCGCTTCCGGATGGCATGACGAGCGCGCCCGCCCCGATGGACGACACGACCAACCCCACCCGCGCATGACCGAGCTTTCGTTCGAGCAGTCGCTGACGCGCCTCGAGGAAATCGTGCGCGTTCTCGAACGCAATGACCTCGATCTCGATGAGGCCTTGCGGCTTTTCGAGGAGGGTATTGGGCATTTGCGCACCGCGGGGGCCGCATTGAAGACGGTCGACGCGCGGGTGCAGCAGCTCGTGGAGGCCGCCGATGGGTCGTTCTCCGTTGTCGACCTGGGGGCCTGAACGATGACCGTCACCCACGGTTCGCCCATCGGCTCGGGGACCGGTCCATCGTTCGGGCGCGAACGGGTCGAGGTGCAGCGCGCGCTCGATGGATTCTGTGCGCGCTGGCTGAGCGATGTCGCGCCGTTGACGGCCGAGGCCATTCGCTACGCGCTCCTGGGTGAGGGCAAGCGGCTCCGCGCCATTTTGCTCCTCGAGGCCTACAAGGCGTGCGGGGGAACGGGGGACGCCCTCGATCTCGCCGCGTCGGTGGAGGTGGTGCATGCATACTCGCTCGTGCACGATGACCTCCCGTGCATGGACGACGACGACGTGCGCCGTGGACGCCCCACCGTCCACCGCGTGTACGGGGTGCCGGCGGCCACGGCGGCCGGTTTGGCCATGGTGCCCCTCGCGGCGCGCTGTGCGTGGCATGCGGCCAAGGCGCTTGGTTTGAGCGATGCGGTGGCGGGTGACATCGTTCGCGATCTCATGGAGGCGTCGGGGGCCGGCGGCATGATCGGCGGCCAGCTGCTCGATCTCGAGGGGGAAGGGGTGCACCTGACCCTTGAGGCGATGGAACGGGTACACCGGCTCAAGACGGGAGCGCTCATCATGGCGTCGGTTACGCTGGGTGCGCGCGCGGCGATGGCGCCGGCCTCCCGCCGCGAGGCACTGGCGCGCTACGGCGCAGCCATCGGGCTGGCGTTCCAGATTGCCGACGACGTCCTCGACATCACGGCCACGACCGACCAGTTGGGCAAGACCGCCGCGCGCGATCTGGACCTGAACAAGAGCACCTATCCGGCCCTTCTGGGGGTCGAGGGAGCGATTGAGCGCGCTGTTGCGTTGGTGGAAGATGGGTGCGCGGCATTGCAGGAAGAGGGGTTGCTGACCCCCACTCTCGAGCAATTGGCGCGCTACATCGTGGAGCGCCGTTCCTGAGACGGTGGCCCCGTCGCGTTTTTCCGAGTTGTCTCCTCGTTCGACCGCGGTTCCCGCATTCCCCGAGATCCCATGTCTCTTCTCGAAGGCATCAAGTCACCGGCCGACGTTCGTCGCCTCTCGCGCGATGAACTGCGCACCCTCGCGCAGGATGTTCGCGACCGGCTCATCGATGTGTGCTCGCGGACCGGCGGACACATCGGCGCCGGCCTCGGCGTGGTGGAGCTCACCATCGCCCTGCACGCGATCTTCGACACGCCCACCGACCAGCTGGTCTGGGACGTGGGCCATCAGGCCTACCCGCACAAGCTGCTCACCGGTCGCAACGACCGTATGGAGACGCTACGCCAGGAAGGCGGCCTCTCCGGGTTCCTGAAGCGGACCGAGAGCGAGTACGACACGTTCGGCGCGGGGCACGCCGCCACGGCCATCTCGGCCGCGTTGGGCATGGCCGCCGGACGCGACGTGATGGGCGAGGCGTTCAAGGCCGTCGCCATCATCGGAGACGGTTCGCTCGGTTCGGGGCTTGCCTACGAGGGGCTCAACAATGCCGGTCACTCCGACCGCGACATCATCGTCGTACTCAACGACAACGAGATGTCGATCGCGCCCAATGTGGGCGCCATGCACAAGTATCTCACCAGCATTCAGCGCAACCCGCTCTACAATCGTCTGCGCTCACGCATCGGCGACATCGTCGATCACGCGCCGCAGCCGTTCCAGTCGGCCGGTACCCTCCTGAGAAAGTGGGAGGAGAGCGTGAAGTCGTTCCTCACCCCGGGCGTGCTGTTTGAGGAACTCGGATTCCGGTATTTCGGCCCCATCGATGGGCACGATATCGACGCGCTGATGGACACCTTCGCCGCGGTGCGTGATATGAACACGCCGCGTCTCGTGCACGTGATTACGCAGAAGGGCAAGGGGTTCCCGGCCGGCGAACACGGTGAGAAGTGGCACGCCCTGCCGCCCGGACACGACCCGGCGACGGGCAAGCAGATCACCGTGTCGGCTGGCAATCCGGCCTACACGGCGGTGTACGGCAAGGGACTCGTGGAACTGGCTGCTGAGCGCAGCGATGTGGCGGTCATCACGGCTGCCATGCCGGGCGGCACGGGTACGGCTGGCTTCGCCAAGGCGTATCCGAATCGGTTCTTCGACGTCGGGATCGCCGAGGGACATGGCGTCACCTTCGCCTCGGGGCTTGCGACACGTGGCGTGCGCCCGGTCGTGACCATCTACTCCACGTTCCTGCAGCGTGGCTACGACAACATCATTCACGATGCGGCGCTGCAGAAGCTGCCGGTCATCTTCGCGATGGACCGCGCCGGGCTCGTGGGCGAGGATGGCGAGACGCACATGGGTTTGTACGACATTCCGTACATGCTCACGGTGCCCAACATGACCGTGACGGCGCCGAAGAATGGCACCGAAATGCTCGGCTTACTCCGCGCCGCTGTCGAGCACACCGATGGTCCGTTCTCGCTGCGTTACCCGCGTGATGCGTCGCCCGAGGTGCCGCCCGCGATGTCGGAGATTCCGGCGACGCCGTACGGCACGTGGGAAGTGCTGCGCAAGGGGCGCGATTTCGCGATTCTTGCCGTGGGCACCATGGTGCTGCCGTCGCTCGCCGCCGCCGAGGCGCTCGCGGCCGAGGGACTGGACGTCACGGTCGTCAACTGTCGCTACATGAAGCCGTACGACGAGGTCACGCTGGCCGCGATCCTGGCCGACCATTCGCAGATCCTGACCGTCGAGGAAGGGGTCTGCACGAACGGATTCGGGGCGTACATGGCGTCGATCATTCAACGGCAGTCGCCGCACGTGCGCACGTCAGTGCATGGCGTACCGGACATGATCGTGTACGCCGCGCCGCGCAAGAAACAGCTCGCGTCGCTCGGACTCGATGCGGCGGGCATTGCGGATCGCGTGCGGGCCCTTCGCGACTCTGAAGCGCTCGCCGGCTGATGCGCGTCGGCGTCATTGGACATCGCGGCTACGTGGGGCTCCCGGCGATCCTCGGGACGCTCCTCGACATCGCTCCGGCGCTCGGGCTGACCCTCGCGTTCGAGGACGATCTGTGGGAGATCGCCGGACAGGGTGAGCGCCTCGGGGCGCCCGATACCGTGCAGGCGTTGTTCACGCTGGGGGGGGACGGTACCCTGCTGCGCGGTGCCCGATGGCTCGATGGTCACGATGTGCCGATTCTCGGTATCAACCTCGGTCGCCTCGGTTTTCTTACGAGCTGCAGCGGCGTGGATTTTGAAGAGGGAGTACGCCGTTTCGCGCGCGGAGACTTCATGTCGGAGCCGCGCATGGCGCTTGAATCGTGCGCCCTCGACCGGGACGGAGTGGAACGGTGCAATTGGCGCTCCCTCAACGATGTCGTGCTGCACAAGGGCGGCTTCGCGCGCGTGGTGCGCTTCACGGTGTTCGTCGATGATGAGCCCATTGGCTCGTACTCGGCCGATGGTCTCGTCGTGAGCACGCCCACCGGATCCACGGGCTATTCCCTCTCGGCCGGCGGCCCGATCGTCGTGCCGACCGTGGAGAGCATCGTGCTCACGCCGGTGTCGCCGCACACGCTGGCCATGCGGCCCCTGGTGCTGCCGCCGCAGGTGGAAGTGAAAGTGCGTGCGGATGATGGGCCGGAAGAGCTTTTGGTAACGATTGACGGGCAGGTCGGCACTACCTTCACCGGTGGGGAAACGCTCGTCGTGCGTCGCGCCGCCCGTTCGGTGCAGATCGTGCGCTTCCCCGGTACCACGTTCTTCACGCGCCTGCGCCGCAAGCTGGGATGGGGAGGTCTCTCCGAGCGCGACGGCGATCAGTCGTAACCCCGTCCGCTCTCCCGCTGGAGTCCCGATGCTCGTCGAACTGCGCATCCGTAACGTCGCGGTCATCGACATGGTCGCGTTACCACTCGCCGGTGGCCTCAATGTCCTGACTGGCGAGACCGGAGCGGGCAAGTCGCTCATCATCGGCGCTCTCGGCATGCTGCTCGGTGAGCGCGCCGCTGCCGACCGCGTGCGCAGCGGCAGCGAGAAGGCCACGGTCGAGGGGGTATTCGACATTCGTGGCGCCGCCGCACTGCGCGCGCAACTCGACGAGCGCGGCATCGAGGTCGACGACGATCTTGTCGTGCTGAAGCGCGAGGTCGGAAGCAATGGTCGCTCGCGCGCCTGGATCAACGGGTCTGCCGTGACCGCCGCGGTGCTGGCTGAAGTTGGCGGCCGCCTGGTGAGCGTGCACGGGCAACATGATTCCCGGCAGCTTGTCGATACGGACCACCAGCGTGAGGTCCTCGACGCGTATGTGCAGGCGGCCGGCGCGCGCGATCGGGTGAGCGAGGCCCACGGTCGAGTGCTCGCCCTGCGGGCGCGGGAGCGCGAACTCGAGCAGCGCCGCAGCGAGGCCGCGCGTCGGGCCGATTATCTGCGGTTCGTCGTTCGGGAGATCGAGGACGCGGCGCCCGTGTCGGGCGAAGACGAGACACTTGAGGGGGAGATCCGTCGGCTATCGCATGCGGAGGAGCTGCAGGGGCTCGCGGCGCAGGCGGCGGCGGCCATCAGCGGCGATGACCGCGCAGCGCTCACCCGGCTCGCGGTTGTGCGCCGAAGCCTCGCGGCACTCGTGCGTATCGATCCTGACCTCGAGCGGTTGCAGCCCGGCTTCGATGCCGCCGTCTATGCCCTCGATGAGTTGTCATCAGAGCTCGAACAGTATGGCGAAACGGTCGAGGCCGATCCGCAGCGTCTCCGCACGCTCGAACGGCGGCGCGATTTGCTGCTGGGACTCATGCGAAAGTATGGCCCCACCATCAACGAGGTCATCGCGGAGGGCGCGCGGGCGCGGGCGGAACTCGACCTCGTGGATGGCGGGGCGCTCGATCTGGCGGCGATCACCGAGGCGCGCGCCGCCGCGGAAGGAGAACTCGCCGAGGCCTGCGCCACGCTCTCCCGCCTTCGCCAGGGGGGCGCGCGCGCATTTTCGCAGGCCGTTACGGCCTTGCTCCCTGAGCTCGGCATGCGCGAGGGGCGCGTGGAGGTGGTGCTCTCTCCGCTCGAGCAACCGACGGCCGCCGGGGCGGAAGCGGTGCAGTTCGTGGCGGCGCTCAACGCGGGAAGCGACCTGCGCCCGTTGTCCCGCATTGCGTCGGGCGGGGAGCTGTCTCGCGTCATGCTCGCGCTCAGTACCGTGCTGGCGCGTCTTCAGGCGGTCCCGACACTCATCTTCGATGAGGTCGATGCTGGTGTTGGTGGTGCCGTGGCGTGGCAAGTCGGAGCGCTGATGCGGCGTGTCGCGTCGCACCACCAGGTGCTGGCGATTTCCCATCTGGCACAGATCGCCGCGCGGGCCCATCACCACATCGTTGTGCACAAGAGTGCGGTGGGTACCGTCACCACTTCCGATACGTCCGTCGTGACGGACGAAGCGCGCGTGGTGGAGATCGCGCGAATGCTCGGGGGGGATGCCGATCGCGAAGTCAGCCGGGCCCACGCGCGGGAACTTCTGGAGCGCGGGGGCGAGGAGCTTGGCGCCATGACGCTCGTCGGCGACACGGACGCATCGCCGACGCCCAAACGCGGTGGTCAGCGCCGCGGAAAACCGGTGTAGACGCGCAGCTCCAGGCGATCGCTGGCAACCGCTGGTACCTCTCCGCCCGACGCCGCGAGCGGGACCGTATGCGTGTAGATCACCTCGGCGGGGAAGCGTGAACGACCGCGCACGTAGCTCGAGAGCGTGGAGAACGACAGGCCGAGCGCTGCCGCACTCATGGTGCGAGAGGGAGTCGTGAATTGCTGCGCGGTGGTCGTCGTTGCTGATGTGGCCGTGGCCGTGAAGTCGTCACTGCCCCAGCGGCGCAGGAGATAGGCGGCGGAGAGACCGAAGAATTCGCCGATGGCCATGCGCGGGGCGAGTTCGACGTCGAGACGATGGCCAAGGGCGCGGGTCGCGCTGGTCGCGGACACGGGTGCGGCGAAGGTGCCGCCTTCGTCGCGGAAGGGCATGACTGTGGCTGTCCGGTCGCTCAATGGACGGACCGCGCGAATCGTCCCGCTCATCCACGTCGAGCGATTGAAGAGGACGTCGGTCGTGCTTCGCACGAGCAGCGCATTGGCACCCTCGCCTATGGGGACGTCGAATGCATCGTCGGTGCGATCGGCGCCCGCGGTACCGAACCGCCATCCCATCGTCAGGTTCGTGCGGACGCCGCGCGTGGGTGAGAGCAGGCGCTTCACCTGGTCGGCCGTGAACGAGTCGAAGAGCAGATACGTGGCCGTCAGATCCACATCGCCGATTCCGGCACGGCGCGTGTTTCCCAGCCGACGATATCCCACGCCAAAGGATGTGTCGCCGGCGATGGTACCAATGCCGCCAGGACCGAGTACGACGGTAGCAGGGGCCGGCTGCGCGTTGGCGGTGATGTTGGTGATACCGTACGCGCCGAAGTCGGTGCGTAGCGCGGCAATGGTGGCCACGACGGCGGTGTGCACGGTGGAGCCATTCAACGGGACTACCGGCGAGCCGCCGCGCGAGGCGTCGCCGTACACGGTCACGAGATTCGCGCGCGTCTGTTGGGCGCGAGCTATCAACGCCTGAGCGCCAGCGGGATTCGCGCGGATGGCAGTGCAACCTGTGGCCGCAGCATTGGCGCAACGAGTGATTTCGGCAGCGAGCGCGGCGCGCGCACTTTCAATTTGGCCCACGACGGCGCCATTCGTCGCGCGCACGGCGGTACCGGTTGTGCCGAAAGCGGGATTGCGCCCCACGTTTGCTCCGGTGCCCGCGCGGTTGAGAATCAGCTGGCTGATATCGCGCGATTCAGCATACGGCACGACGACGCGGAGCGAGAGGCGACGGGTCACGCCATAATCGAGCGCCAACGGGACGATGCTCTGGCGGACTTCGCCGCGTGCTTCGAGTGGACCGAGTGACAGGGCAAACCCATTGTTGCCGGAAAGTGCGCGAATGCCCGCCTGCGTCGCACGCAGTTGAGGCAGGAGGCCGATACCCAGACTGTCGGTGGACAATCCCGAGAGCCGGCCGCGCGTGCGATTCGCCCCCCCCGGCGTAAAGACGGCGTCGTGATCGTTCCAGAGTCCGCCGACGAGGATCCGGTATCCGCCCTTCGGGATCGGTAGGGCATCCTCCCCCACACCGGCGACACGTTGCGCCCGCACGGTGGCGGGAGGCAGTGCTGTCATGGCGGCGGCCAGCATCACGACCAGGGTACGCAACACGTGGCTCTG